>Ga0187771_10001124_pt1 | contig 17606 bp, 16 predicted proteins | sample 0116_SJ02_MP15_1_FD_133139 | JGI IMG/M metagenome (GOLD analysis project Ga0187771, IMG submission 133139) | Tropical peat soil microbial communities from peatlands in Department of Meta, Colombia - 0116_SJ02_MP15_10_MG | ecosystem: Environmental > Terrestrial > Soil > Wetlands > Peat | place...
GAATCAGCAATTCTTCTTTCTGGTTCGAAGAGTATTCTTTTCCCTGAGGATTTTTCCATAGATTTTCCATTAGGTGACGATTTTTCTTCAGAGCTTGACGACAGGGAGAAAAAAAATATTCTGGAAGCATTATCCAGCAACCAGTTTAACCGATCCCTTGCGGCAAAGGCTTTAAAGATAAGCCGGAAAACCTTATATAACAAGATGAAAAAATATTCTTTATGAATAATTTCGGTCTTATATATTTCATCTATTGACCTGCTTTGAGCAAAATGGCATATGTTTTGCGAATACTTTATAGAAATATAAAGGGGTTTTTCATGAATTCATCAAGTAAGCTTTATGTGATAAATTTATTGTGCTCAGCGATTTTACTGGTGGTTCTTCTTCCCGGATTGGCGCTGCAAAAAGAATCAAAGAAAAAACTCGCATTTGTAATGATCCCTAAGGGAGTGAACCCGTATTTTGATCCCTGCTTTGAGGGATTTCATGATGCCGGGTTAAAATATAATGTAAACGTGGAAATGATCAGCCCGCCGAAGTTTGATCTGGCCCTTCAGGTCGAAGTTATTGAAGACCAGATAGCGCAGAAGGTTGACGGCATAGCGATATCAGCCGTTCAGGATTCCGGTTTGTCAGCTTCGATTGATAAGGCTATAAAATCCGGCATAAAAGTGATAACATTCGATGCGCCTGCGCCTTCTACAAGGGCAATGAGCTATGTGGGTACAGACAATTATCAGGCCGGCTACCAGGCCGGGAAAAAGCTGATTTCACTTTTCAGGCAGAAATCCGGAGAGATTGCGGTACTGCAGGGAGGTATTGAGGCAGCGAACTTAAACCTGAGGGTAAAAGGCCTGAAACAAGCGTTATCTGACATGGCCCCGAACATCCGAATTATGGCGGTAGAAGATACAACCAGCGATTATGCAATTGCGGTAAGTAAAACGGAGGAGCTGATCAAAAACTATCAGAAGCTGAAAGCTATCATTGCGGTTTCAGCTTATGAAGGCCCGGCAGCGGCTCTGGCTGTAAAGGAATGCGGCAGGAAAGATATTATAATCGGCGGTTTTGATGATTTAAAGGACACGCTGAAGGGAATCAGGAATGGGGATATCAGCTTTACCATCGTACAGAGTACGTATAAAATGGGGTGGCTTTCCTTCATTCTTCTCCTGGATCTGGTTAATAATAAAAGTGTTCCTCAGGTTGTCGACACGGGTATTGTTATAGTCGATAAAAACAATATTGACAGCTATGCCTTGGAAATGAGGAAAATTATTGATAAGTATTAATTTCACTTCACTTGAATATGACTCAGGATAATTACTCAATATTGCTCACAATTACTCATTATGGGTAAATTATGAAAATCAATTTACGAGGCTGCAATTTATGATTATGTTACATTTTCTATTTATATGAGAAATAATAATTTGTGATATTAATTGGTTATGGGGCAATCTTGGCACTTTAGTTGCATGATAATAAAATAATTCTGTTTATACTTAAAAGATAATCATAAGGTCGAAAAATTTGCTTGACATTTAAAAATCTGAAAAGTAATATTAAATAATTTTGAAGAGGAGGTATGTTTCCGGGTAATAACCGGCAACCGAGAAATATAATAAAATTCTGATAAGGAGGATGGTTATGTTAAAATACCTGATTTCTGTGTTTGTGCTTTTTAGTGCTGTTTTATTATCACCCTGTGCCTACTCGGCGGATGCGAAGAAGCAGTTTGAAGGGATCACAATAACATTTTTCTGCGGTGGTACCGAAGGCGGAGCTTTTGAATCCGTCGTTTACAGGGGAGCTAAGGCCGCCGAAAACGACCTCGGCTGCAAGATCGAATATATCTGGTCTGACTGGCTGCCTGACAAGATGATAGCCCAGTTCAAGGACGCTGTGGCAAGAAGGCCTGACGGCATAGCCATTATGGGACATCCAGGTGTTGCTGCATTTATGCCGCTTGTCGAAGAAGCTGAAAAGAAAGGGATCATAGTCACGAGTATGAACACCACCCTTCCGGAAATCGAGGCCAAATATAAGAACAACGGCTTCGGTTATGTAGGCCAGGAACTCTATGCTTCGGGCCTGCTCCTGGGCAAGGGCGCAGCGGAACGAGCCGGCCTTAAAAAAGGCGACCGGGCCATGGTTTGGGGGCTTCTGAGCCAGCCGACAAGAGGTTTGAGGACAAAGGGTTGCGTAGACGCCCTCAAAGAACTTGGAATAACTGTCGACTACTATGAAATATCTGACGCCATCAATGCTGACGCTTCGCAGGGTACTCCGGTTGTCACAAGTTATATCTCAGCGCATCCTGATGTCAAACTGATAATAACTGATCATGGCAACCTGACTTCTACACTACCCACCTATTTGAAAGCTGCGAAGAAAAAACCCGGCGAGATCTTTGGTGCAGGGTTCGATCTGGGTGCCGCTACTGTAGACGGAATCAAGGGTGGCTGGATCGGAGCTGTACTGGATCAGCAGGAATGGCTGCAGGGTTATCTGCCCGTTCTGCAGATCTGCCTCAATAAAAAATACGGGTTTTCGGGACTGCACATAGATACCGGCGCGGCTATTATTGATAAGAACAATATCGAACTTGTCGCTCCTTTGGCAAAAGCTGGTATAAGATGAATCACCGGCAGGATGAGGTGGAACTGCTCAGGCTAAAGAATATCTATAAATCATTCGGTGAAGTAAAAGTTCTGAGAGATATTGACTTCCATGTAGGAAAGAATGAGATTGTCGGTCTTGTAGGTGACAACGGCGCGGGGAAATCAACCCTGATAAAAATCATAACCGGGGTCCACCTTCCGACAGCGGGTGATATCTACTACAAGGGAGAAAGGATCACTATACATTCTGTCAAAAGATCCAGGGAGCTGGGGATTGAGACGGTTTATCAGGAAAGAGCGCTGGCGGACCAGCAGTCTATGTGGAGGAACTTATTTGCCGGAAGAGAGGTGGTTGATGCCCTGGGTTTTTTAAAAGTTAAAGAAGAAATGGCTCAGACGGAAAGGCTTCTCAGGGAGCAGATGGGGTATACTTCAGAGGCTGTGACTGTTGAATCCGATGTGAAATATCTTTCCGGTGGTGAAAAGCAGGGTATAGCTATCAGCAGGGCTCTATTCTTCAACGCTGATCTGATTATTCTAGACGAACCCACGACAGGGCTTTCCCTCTCCGAAACACAAAAGGTGCTCGATATGGTGACCACCATAAAGAGAATGGGGAAGTCGGCTATTTTCATCTCTCATAATATTTACTATGTATACCCTGTTGTGGACAGGTTCGTTATACTTGACAGGGGAAAGATTGCGGGAGATATCTTAAAAAAGGATATTACCCAGGAAGACCTGGTGAGCAGGATGCTTCATCTTGCCAAAACCGGAACTCTAACATGAAAAAAATGGCCTGTCCGCATCGCGGACAGGCCATTTATACAGCCAAAATATAATATTATCAGGGGTTCCCTATGAAAAAACGTGACTACAGGCTCATGCTAAAGGGTTTGAAATTAGAAATAAGCATATTTATCGTTTTTATTATAGTCTATGGGGTATTCCTCATAGGTAACCCCAGGGTTTTTACAAATTACGATATTTATTATTCCTTCATGTCCACCATCCCCTTTACCGGGATCCTGGCCCTTGCGATGACATTTGTAGTGATTCTGGGGGAGATTGACCTTTCATTCCCTTCCGTCCTGGCATTTTGTGGCTGGATATTCGGGACTGTATTTGTTATTTCAAAAAATATCTGGCTTGCCGCATTATGCTGTTTCTCAACAGGCATCGCTGCAGGATTTCTTAACTCCCTGCTTATTGTGAAGATAGGGATACCATCGATTGTGGCGACAATCGGGACTCAGTTTTTTTTCCGGGGGCTTGTAAATGTTGTGGCACAGGGAAACGGCATAGCCCTGGTGGATGCTAAAACCACTATTTTCTACAACCTCTGTGTAGGGAGGATAGGTGATGAAGTTCCGGCACAGGCCGTATGGTTCCTTGTATTGGGAATAGGATTCTGGCTTCTCCTTAAAAGACATAAGTTCGGATCCCATGTTCTTTTTGTCGGCGATAACAAGGACAGTGCACGGATGATGGGTATTAACAACGATATGATAAAGACAGTAGTTTTCGTTCTGATGGGAGTAATAACCGCTTTTGTTTCGATATTGTCGAACCTGGAAGTAACCTATTTTTATCCCAACCAGGGACAGGGCTATCTACTGACCACACTGGCTGCTGTTTTTATTGGAGGCACGTCTGTTTTCGGGGGCATGGGTTCAATGTTCGGAACCTTCATAGGTGCGCTTATTATCGGTTCTCTTGAGGCGGGAATTATCGCTCTAGGTATGTCAGGGTTCTGGATCCAGCTTATCTACGGTGCCATCATTATGGTATCGGTGACTATATATGCAGTTATGCAGCCAAAAAAGGGTTAAAAGAAGCTAATTGAACGCTGAAGGGTTACCGGATAAAATCCTATATCGCAGCGGGGGGCAGTAGTAAGAGTGGGGTCAGATCTTATCTGCTGCCCCTATTTTTTTTAAGAGCCAGGATATTTTCTTTCCAAGATCATGCATGGTCTCCATACCTTCTTTATCCCCTTCGACATCTCCGATATTTCTTCCATAGCCGATATTCCAGTACTTTGAACCGGGTATAATCATTCCCCCAATTAAAAAGAAATGATTTATCGTGTCGAAAGTATGAATTGCTCCAGCACGCCTGACAGCGACTACTGCCGCTCCGACCTTGTATGAGAACATGCAGTCATTTGCTCTGGAAACGTAGCCGGTCCTGTCAATAAAGGCCTTTATTTCGGAAGTAACGTCTGCGAAATAAGTGGGAGAACCTATGATAATACCGTCTGCCCTGCTCATTTTATCTATGCATTCGTTTACTATATCGTCATCAAAGGCGCATTTTCTGTTTTTATTTTTAAAGCACTTCAGGCAGGCGATACAGCCATGGATTTTTTTCCCGGCAAACTGGTAAAGTTCAGTTTCAATACCCTCATTTTCAATTTCCTTCAGGACCGTTTTCAGCAATATTGCGGTATTGCCGTCTTTCCTGGGGCTTCCATTAAATGCTACTACTTTCATGATATCTCCTTATTTGACTTCCCGGTTACAAAATAATAGTATAAAGACTCTTTATTTTCTTCGCCATTTTAATGTCATTGGGAGGATCATACCATTATGAATGAAAATGATGATGATATACTGACAAGGGATGAGGTCAGGCGAATCATTGAAGCGGATCAAAACCCTAAACACCGCCTGATGCTGATATTGACATATTCAGCAGGCCTGAGGGCTGCAGAGATAGAAAATTTGAGGCCCGGTGATATAGATTTTGCTGAAGATATTATTCATATAAGGGATGATGAACATAAACTCGAAAGGTCGGTCTCATTAAGTAAAATAATAATGAAGGAGATTAAACCGTACATTGAAATTTACCGGCCGTCGATATGGCTTTTCCCAGGGCCGGATTCGGTGTCTAAAATCACAGAGATGGGCATAGAAAATATTTTTAGAGACGCCATGCTGAAAGCCGGAATTTTTAAAGAATCCGGGATAGGTATACTCCGGCGGAGCATCGCCGCACACCTTATGGAAAACGGCCTCGATAAGAAGGAAATCAACAGGATGCTCGGGAAGGAATAGGGCTGAATCCCCTCAGGTAATTTTACTTATAGCCGATGAAAAAGAGCCTTTTGAATGGAAAGAGAACCCTGCCGTCTTTTCTCATCGGATAATCTTTTTTTAATTCTTTAATTACTGAATCTTCAAAACTCTTCCTTTCCGAATCGCTGCCAAGCTTTTCAAGGTATGGTCTCATGCCTGTTGATTGTATCATTTCGAAGACAGACATGTGCGAGTCGAATATATGGATATAATCTGTTTTCCACATATCGATCGATCTGAAATAGCCTGAAAGAATATCATAGTAAAAGCCGGGATCATGCATGGTAAAAAGGCCCGAGCAGCCGCCGGCAAGCGCTTTCCACTTTCCGCTGAGGGAAAGCCTTTCCAGGGATCTGCCGGCAGGCATATTGTAAAATTGGGGTAATTGGACGGCCAGTATTCCGTCTTCATTCAGCAGAGAACTGAATTTTTTTATCAAAGCTGCATGACCGGGAATCCACTGGAATGCTGCATTTGAGAAAGCCAGATCGAACTTTTTATCTGTTTTATAATCATGAGCGTCTGCAAGTATCCATTCATGCTCAGGATAATCTCTAAGGGCTTTATCGATCATGCTTTGAGAATTGTCAAGGCCTGTCAGCCGGCTAGAGGGCCATCTCTGAAGCAGGACCATGCTGCTGTTGCCTGGCCCGCAGCCTATGTCGAGTATGTTTTCCGGGTCATGCTCTGACCTTATGCGTTTAACTAAATCGATTGAAGGCAGATTTCTCTCATTTTCAAATTTAAGATATTTTTCAGGGTTCCAGTCCATTTTTTTATTCATACACCCCCTCTAATTTAATATATACTATATTTACTTTAGTATATATTAAGTTCATATAGGGATTTTGTCAAGAGCTTTAAAAAATATAAATTTAAACCTGTGATAATCTCGAATAAAAATAAAAAATTATTTATAATGAATCCTAATTTTATTTGTTTTGATCTTAAAGGCATAATAAATAAAGTATTTTATGGAGGAATCGATGAAAAAATTTTTACTGGCATCAGTTATTATCTCTATATCCTCATTTGTTTTCGCGGATGAATTACCGATTATGATCGGCGTAGATTTAGGCGTTATACCCCAGTGGACGAGTTTGTCGATAAGTAATACTCCTTCAGCCCCCCTTATTACCACGAGTACCAGCATTGATTACCTTCAGATCGGCTGCTTTTTTGATTTTGAGTATCTGCGTGTTGATTTAGGATATCAGATCAACGATACCGAGCCGAACATCAGCAAATATTCAAATAGTTCGCAGGTTACAAATTACAATGATACCAATAACTTTTCCCAGCAGAACATAATGCTGCAGATCCTGGGTAAATTTCCTATTGAGATTACCGAATCATTCCATATCTGGCCTGCAATGGGTTTCGAGTACAATACCGCTATCTTCAGCGGACATGACAATACAAACGAAATTACCAATACCTACGGCGACATGAATACTTTTTATATAAAAGTAGGTGTAGGCGCTGATATTGAGCTTTCAAGCAACTTTTACCTGGAACCAATGATCCTTTTCGGCTGGAGTTTAGACAACAGTGTTTTGCATTCACTTGGTATAACAAGCGCAAATTACATTATCAATGTCAATGTTGGAGCTGCTTACAAGTTCTGAAGGGGCTATTAATGAACAAACCGATTGTTCTTGACGGATCTCTTTATGCAAAGGAGATAAACGAAACGCTGAAGGAGCGTGTAAACAGGATCAGGGAGATTTCCGGGGCCGTACCTATCCTTGCCACCATCCTGGTTGGGGATGATCCGGCTTCCGTTACATATGTCAGGATGAAGGCCAGCGATTGCATCAAAGCGGGACTTGAATCTCTTAAAATCGAACTGCCCGGTGACACAACGACAGATCAATTGATAAAGGAAATAGAAAAACTCAACAAAAACGAGAATGTGCATGGCATTCTTCTCCAGCATCCGGTCCCGAAACAAATTAATGAAACGAAGTGTTTCAACGCAATCGATTATCGTAAGGATGTGGACGGCGTCACATTTACATCGTTTGCGATGATGGCAATGAATCAGATGCTTTTCGGCAGCGCTACGCCGCTCGGTATAATCCGGCTTCTTGACAGGTATAAAATCCAGATTCAGGGGAAGGAGGCCGTTGTTGTCGGGAGAAGCCCGATTCTCGGAAAACCGATGGCGATGATGCTTTTAAACAGGAATGCGACTGTGACGATATGCCATTCTAAGACTTTAGATATTAAAGAGGTAGTCAAACGGGCTGATATTGTAGTGGCAGCTGTCGGCATACCGAAATTCATAAAGGCTGACTGGATTAAGGATAATTCCATTGTAGTTGACGCCGGTTATAATAAGGGGAATATCGGCGATACTGATATGGAAAATATTAAAGATAAGGTATATGCCTACTCTCCCGTACCGGGAGGGGTTGGCCCTATGACCAGGATCACTCTTATAGAGCAAACTGTCATGGCAGCTGAAATTAAGTTCGGTATAAATTAGAATTATATTTTTTTACCGGACTGAGTTAAAATATCCCCTGAACGTTTATTAATAGAGCCGGAGGCTATGTGATGGAATATGAGGCTGTAATAGGACTCGAGGTCCATGTCCAGTTAAATACACTCTCCAAAATATTCTGTTCATGCTCCACACAATTCGGAACACCGCCGAATAGCCAGGTATGTCCTGTATGCATGGGTCAGCCGGGCGTACTGCCGGTTTTAAACAGCGGGGCCCTCGAAAAGGCGGTAAAAGCGGGACTCTCCCTTGATTGTGAAATACCCTCATTTTCGAAATTCGACAGGAAGAATTATTTTTATCCGGATCTTCCGAAAGGCTACCAGATTTCACAGTTCGATTTTCCAATAGCTAAAAATGGATTCATAGATATTGATCTTCCAGACGGCAGCGTAAAAAGGATAGGAATTACAAGGGCACATATGGAGGAAGACGCAGGGAAACTGATACATTCCGATAAGAAGCCTTACAGCCTTGTAGATTTCAACAGGGCTGGAGTTCCGCTCCTGGAGATAGTTTCAGAACCGGATCTCCGTTCAAGTGAAGAGGCATATTATTATCTTAAAGAACTCAAAAACACTATGAAATATATCGGTGTAAGCGATGTTAATATGGAAGAGGGGAGCCTCCGCTGTGATGCTAATATATCGATCCGTCCTAAGGGTGAAAAGAAATTGGGTACGAAAGTGGAAATAAAGAATATGAACTCAATTAACGGGGTCAGGCATGCGATAGATTACGAAATAGACAGGCAAGAAACCCTCTTTTCAGATGGAAAGTTGGTAGAACAGGAAACCAGGTTATTTGATGCCGCCTCAGGCAGGACATTGCCGATGAGAAGCAAGGAGGAGGCCAACGATTACAGGTATTTCCCGGAACCGGACCTTCCTCCCATAAGGATTAAAGAACAGGAAATTGCAAAGATAAAAAGATCACTTCCCGAACTCCCCAGGGCAAGAAAGCACCGTTTTATTGAACAATACAGGGTAACTCCGCAGGATGCTGAGACCCTTACGGATGAGAAAGAGAGGGCGGATTACTTTGAAGCAGTAGTGAGTGAAAAGATCATCAAAGTATTCAAAGCAGATCCTGAGAAGACAGGAGAAATTTCGAAGAAGGCCGCTAACTGGATACTTACAGAAACAAGCGCCCTCGTCAATTCCTCGAAAATAACTTTCGACGAATTTAAGAAAAGGGTTCCGCCTGTAAATACTGCTGCGCTCCTTGTGTCAATTGAATCCGGCGTCATCAGCGGCAAGATGGCAAAAGATATCTACCCGGAGATGGCTGCTTCAGGAAGAACATCTGAAGAAATCATCAATGAAAGGGGCTTAAAGCAGATCACTGATACTGCAGAACTGGAGAAGGCTGTAGAACAGGTCATAACCAGTCATCCCTCCGAGGTTAAACAATATAAAGAGGGAAATGAGAAACTGATCGGTTTTTTCGTTGGAGAGGTTATGAAGGCTACTAAAGGGCAGGCAAACCCCAGGGCTGTGAATGAAATTTTAAGGAGAAGATTATGAATTATTTATTACGCCTTGTTATTCTGCCTGTCAGTACGGCTAAGAGCCTTTGATTTCCATGACAGGGAAATATTTATGGTAGTGGCGATAGATATAGGCAATTCTAATACCAGTTTCGGGATATTTTCCGACAATATGAAGGGAATACCGGAAAATGAACCTGAATTTAACGGTAATATCAGGACTGAAAAAACAACAACTACTGAAGAACTGGCCATACAATTTTTAGATCTTAAGAAATTGTGGGGTCTTGGTGATGTGAATCTCAGGGGAAAGGTGGTGATATCGAGCGTTGTTCCCCAGCTTGATTACGAATTTTTACATATGTTTGAGAAATATTATGACACAAGGCCTTATTTTATTGAAAGGAAAGATATTCCGCTTGATATCAATTACGATTTTCCCGAAGAAATAGGGGCTGACAGACTGGTAAACGCATATGCAGGGAGCGTAGCATACCCTGGAGAGAACCTGATCATTGTTGATTTCGGCACGGCCACGACATTCGATGTCATAAGCGGCGGTCATTCCTATGAAGGCGGGCTGATAATGACAGGAATTATGACAAGCTTGAGGGCACTGGAGGAAAAAGCCTCGAAGCTTCCCCATATCGACCTCAATCTTCCATCTGCCCTTGTAGGCAGGAATACTGTTGACGGGATACGTTCTGGCATTTTAAATGGTACCGGTGTGATGGTTGACGGGCTTACTGCGAAAATTGCTTCAGAAATGAAATGGAAAAGTTATAAGGTTCTCGCAACAGGGGGGCTTTCCAAGCTGATTAAAACATTTTCCGGATCAATTGACATGATTGACAGGCAGCTTACACTGAAAGGCTTGTATTATTTATGGAATTTAAAAGGCTGATTATTAGCAGATTAACGCTTTTCATCACCGGTTTTTTTTTAATCCCGGCTTTTTTAATGGCAGATATCACTCTGTCCACTCTTTGTTTGAAACTGAAAATTGGGGCTAAATATAATATTACTTACGGTTTTGTGGATTTAAACCGTCCGGACAGGTCCGTGAGAATCTATCTGACAATCCCTTATATAGTCACAGGCGGCAATATTTATTACATGAATAACGTTCCGGTTATAAATCCTGAGGGCGAAATCGAACTAACCCGCGATTTCGAAGAGAAAATCACGGAATTATTTGCAGAATCAAACACCGGCAGTGTAAATATTTCCGGCAGCAGTAATTCAAGCAGCATTTCAATGATGCTTACCAATGGAAAAAGTGACTTGGGGCATAAGACGAATTATAATGTTTATGGCAGGGAATCAGGCTTCATTCCCATAGACATGGTAATTATCGATCCAGGACATGGAGGCAAAGATCCGGGAGGTATCAGCCCTGAAGGGATCAAAGAAAAAGAAGTGGTGCTTTCTGTGGCTGATATGGCCGGACAGATCCTGAAAAATGATTGTAATATTCCTGTAGTTTTCACAAGAAAGGGGGATTATTATGTGCCCCTCAAAGAGAGGATTGATACTGCGTCCATATTATTGAAGAAGGGAAAAAATCCTATTTTTGTAAGTATCCATGGAAATATTTCATTTAACAGGAATGTTAAGGGTCTTGAGGTATATACTCTTTCTGACAGGGCAACGGATAATGAGGCTTTAGCCGTAGAAACTATGGAAAACGCCGGCTATTCGAGTAATGATATCGATAAAACGGCTAACCTTGATTTCATTCTTTCAGACCTTCTAAAAGACGCTATAAGAAAACAATCAGAAGAGCTTTCAAAGGAAATTGGACTTTTTATAAACAGGTCAGGATTGACTGAATTCAGGGGAAACAAAAAAGCGAATTTTTTTGTTCTTAAATTCAGCTATATGCCCTCAGTTCTGATTGAAATCGGTTATTTGTCGAATCCAGGCGAGGCAAGGAACCTCATTAACAGGGATTATCAGAGAAAGATAGCCAGTGAAATAGCGAGGGGAATAAACAGTTATATTGTTAGATATAATAAAACAAGGGGTCTGTAAAATATGACATTAATAAAAAAATTAAGTGTCACAATAATTATCTGTGCTTTATTAACTTTCCTCGCCTTTGCAGTCATATTATTGATAAGCACAGCCGGATCTTATGATTTTTATTATCCTGATAAAGACCTCAAGACTTTGAAATCAGAGAAGAGAAGGCTTGATAATTCACTTACTTCAGGAAGTCCGAAAGATGAAATGTTAATCAGGGAGTATTTCCTGGGGCCTATCAGATACGACCTGAAGCTGCCTATTGATACTAAAGTAAAAATAAATAATATCTGGCTGATAAGTTACAAAGGCGAAACTGCTGCTGTAATCAATTTCAATGCGGATTTTCTTGATTTTATACAGTCAGACAGAGAAAATGCAAAGTGGGTACTTGCCGGCCTTATAGAAACTCTTAAAGCCGGCACTGCTATTGAGAAATTCAATATTTATTCCGATGATAAACCTCTGAGAGTTAAACTTGGGAATTTGGACCTTGCTAAAGCCATCCAGATCAGAATAGCAATAAAAAAATAATTATTTTCTGTGATTAAACTTCTATATGCCTGATTCCGATCATTATGGTGAATATTAGCCGGTAATGCCCTATTTGGTTTATCGGAATATGCAGTAAATCCTTTAGTTTTTTTAAAAAAATATTGACATATTTGAAATTAGTTATAAAATAATTAAATTAACAGGAAGAATTCTTTTTAAAAGGAGTGGATATATGATGAAAGGAGTTGTGTGGTTATTTGCAAGTTTATTTTTAATGATGATTAGTTCAATCTCTTTCTCCGCAGTCAAAAATACATTGATTGACTTCAATGTTTATGACTCGAATATATCTATGGTGGCTGAGAAGGATAGAGTAATTCATTCCAATATGGTTCAGCAGGGTAAAGCAGTTGACCTTTCGCAGTATGGATATCCTGAAGTAGAGTTTACGGGTGATGACTGGACTATCAACAAGTGGAAAATTACGCTGGCCTCATCCGCGAATACAGTCAGGAATGATGTTTTGTCTTACCCATTAAAGGTCCCCAGCAAAAAGTTCGGCGATGTTTTAGGTGTAAGGATTCACTTTATTGAGGGCAGGTTCCTTTCATGGGCTACTATTTCGCCTCCTTTCGACTTTTATCCCTATTTTGATGATGGTTCTGATGTAAATGTAAATGCCAATCATGAAGAAAACAGCCTGGTAATGGGTATTTTGATGAATGTCGGTCAGATTAAATCTGTATCCTCATGGATTTACGGCCTTAACTATCAGATGCAGGTAGGGGTAAGGATTCGCGACAGGAATGATCAGATCCAGGATTTTTTCATGGGCTCTGTATTCTATGATGGATGGAGAAAACTTGTCTGGACTAATCCAGAATATACGGAATCAGTACAGAACAGGGTGCTCCAGAGAATAGCCCTTTATCCGAGAAGCTATCCTTACATAGCTTTTGATTCTTTTGTGGTTTATAAGCCTGAACAAGAATTAGGCGGTGATTTCATAATATATTTTAAGGATGTTGATATTGAATACGACAGGGCCATTATACGTGAGGAACTTGATATAAACGATGAGGCGGCCTGGGGTATTCTAGCTGCTGAAAGACTCAAAAAGAGAGTACAGGATTTGAGGACAATCGGCGAAAAGATTTATCTCTACAGGCAGGAAATGAAACGGCAGAAAGCGGCTACTGAACAGAACATTCCTAAAACTGCTCCAACAACATCTACAAATAAATAGCTTATTTAAAGACAAAAAACCCCGCTCCTTAAGAGAGCGGGGTTTTTTTATGCCTGCCCTGATATCAAGATGCTGCCTGTGCTTTGAGCCTCTTGTCAATAAGCCTTAAGATATAACTAAATCCGTCAAAGGCTTCCTCGTATAAAGAACACCATGCCTCAAGGGTAGAAGTTGTTAAACCTCCATTCATGGTCATTGAAGATATGGTTTCGATGGAACCCTGCATTGTAAATTCGATCAAGCGGGCAAGAAGGGAATTTTCATGTGCACATTTTAGGAAAAAGGTATCGAATTCCGTCATTGTATGATATTCTTTCACCGAATCCTTGTTGTTTTTAAATTTTTTCAACGCTCCTTTGGAGGCATAATAAGCCTTCATTGAGAATTCTTCCACTTTGATTAATTCTTCTTTTAATTCTTTAAGGAGATTGAGAAAGCCTGATTCATTGGAGGGCTTCGATTCTGTCTTAACTTCTTTATTTAATGGAGAGGAGCTGCCAAGAGTCTTTAGGACTTCAATTAATGGCAGATGCTTTGCACCCTTCATCAGAGCTCCGCCCTCGGTTGAATTAATGACGCTGGAGCTTGTTTCATGAATTTCCTTTTTAAACCATTCGAGAAATGTCAAAAATTTTCTGTCGGTCGAAACCATTTTTCCATCCCAGCCCTCTATTTCTATTCTGTCTGAGAGAAGAAGCATTTTTGAATTATAATTTTCGTAGGTCTCAATGCGGTTTATCCTGTAATATAATAATTCTTCGAGAATGCTGCCCCTGATATGGGTCTGCTTATGCGGATAAGAAAGATCCTGACCGATAAAAATGATCGGATCGCATTTCAGGTATCTTGCGAGATCAAAAGCCGAGGTTGATACTGAACCGCCACAGAGCAGTTCCCCCTTTTCACCCCAGAATTTCTTCAGTTCTTTATATATAGGTAAGGTAGAATCGAAAATGAAGATATTTCCTTGAGAGAATTTCGCAAAGCTCATGAATGAAGCGGCAGAGTCGATGACGAGACGGGAAGAGCCGTTGAAGGCGTACAGCAGGTAAAGAGAGTTTTTATCCTGAGGATCGACGCTGACAACAAAATCCGCAAGTATTCCGTAATTGCAGAGGTTAATATATGCAGTATCAGTAGAAATAATTGCGACTCTGTCCTGATATTTTTTAAGAACATCTATGTTTTTAGAAAGGGACGGGCCTGCCCCTACAATAACGGCTGGTTTACCTGTAAAATTGTGCCTGATATCATTAATCCCCGGCAGTTTAAAATAGTAGGAAGAATTTTTGATAATATTTCTGAGCCAGACTTTCTGAAACCTTTTTAATGTTGCCTTGTTAATCTGTTTTTTGGAAAGATAAGCCGAAATAATCCCCTCAAGGGAAGACATAATGTCGGGATAGAGATTAAAATAGGGACGGTGGATATAGAAGCTAAGTTCCTTTATGCCATTTTCTTCCAGAAAATTGATTATGAGGTCCTTGTCCTGCTTTATGATCTTTACCCTGGGATCAGCAATGATCTTTTTGGTATCAGGGAACTTTTCAGCGGCTTCCATAATATCATTATCCGGTTCAAATACAATTATCCGCAGTTCTGTGTTCTTTAAAATATAATCAATAATGTAACCGAAGCCGAAACCGGCTATCAGTACCCACTCCATGCCGGTATTGAAATTTTTTACCACTCTTTCGGCCTCCCTGTACGGCTGAGACGAATGAAGTGTAAATGATCGGCCGCTATGATGAATCCTTGCGTTTCTGAAGCCATCCTTTTCCAGTAATTCTATTGAATATGAACCCATTGGATTCTCTCCCCAGCTAGTCGTTTGTAAAGAATGAAGTTGAAGTGATCATTCTCCTTATGATGTTTGCGAAGACCGGCGCTGCTACAAGTCCGCCGCTATGATAATCGCCATGCGGTTTGCTTATTACAACGACAACCGTGTATTTAGGCCTGATGGAAGGTACATAGCCGACGAATACAGCGTTAAACAGGTCCGTATAGTATCCAGCCCCCTTTTCCTTAGCTATCTGGCCTGTGCCGGTCTTTCCTGCTATTGTTATGCCTTCTATTTTTGCTTTTATCGCTGTCCCGTTTTCACTGACTACTTTTTCCATCATTGATAAAAGCTCAGAACTGGTTTCAGAAGAAATAACCCTGTAATTTCTCATATCAGGGTTATAGATATTGCTGCCCTTCTCATCAATTATGCTTCGTATGAGAACCGGTGTTTTGTAAATTCCTTCATTTGCTATAACACTTGAGGCGACGGATAACTGAAGCGCTGTGACCCCGATTTCCTGGCCTATAGAAATCATATATTTTGACAGAATTGACCACTTGCCAGGCGGTCTTAGTATACCGCTTGAATTTTCCGAAAGAGGCAGGGGGATGCTCTCGCCAAAGCCGAATTTTTTCAGAAAATTATAAAAATCATGTTTTCCAAAGCTGTCGGCTAACTGCACCATACCGACATTGCAGGACTTCTGAATAATGGCGGTAAGATCGACCTTGCCATGCGCCCTCTCACATGAAAAAGTTTGATCATCTATGGTGGCGAAACCCGGACAGTCATAAACAGGATAAGTCGGTGTGGCGTATTTATTTTCAATTGCGAAGGCAGCGCTGAACTGCTTCATAGCAGAACCTGGTTCGAAAATACTTGAATTCGCTCGTGACTGAAGATTTAAGGGTGTAGCACTTTTTAAGTTATTCGGATCGTAAGAAGGAAAGCTAACTATTGAAAGTATTTCCATGGTACTGTTGTCAACTATCACAACACTGCCATATTCCGCTTTATTCTCGATAATTCCATTTTTCAGCTCGTCAAAAACGATCGACGAAAGTTCAGAATCAAGGGTTGTATAAATAGTATATCCCTTGGAAAGATAACTGTTCATTGACAGCTCAAGACCTGACAGCCCCGTATTGTCTATACCTACAACTCCTATTATATGCGCAACTGCCGCAGATGAATAAAACCGTCCTTCTTCATTAATAATGCCCAGTTCATCCTGGACAATAATATTACTTTTTTTGAGAACTGAAACCATATCCCTTATGGAGGAACTTTCGCTGGGGGTCATCTTTCTTTTTATCCAGATAAAACCCCTGTTGCTATTTAAAAGATATAAATCGTTTGTCAGGTTGTGATGGGCCGACAGAATATTGTAAAAGTAACGCTTACTGGCGTCACTCATCAATTTAGGTCTCGCGTAAAGTGAGTAGAAAGCTGAGCTTACAGCCAGATCCTTTGAATTTCTGTCTATTATTGATCCGCGTGTACTTGTATTGACTGGAAAAGTTTTTAAACGAGGATCCGGGAAAAGTGAGATTGATACAATTCTAATCTCCAGAAGGATAAAAAATAGAATAAATAATAAGAAAATTACAACGATCCTGTTCTCACGCATAGATAGTCCTTATGGATTCTTATTATAAAAAAAGTTATATGAAATAGCTATTTTTGACTGTTTACCTGCTTCTCTTTATTTCTAAATCTCATGTTCCGAAAAATAATTGCCGTGTGAATAAATAATTAACTGTTCCGGAGGAAATTATGGCATCATTATTCAACCTTCTGCTGTTCATCTCCTATAAAGCATTAATTGTCGGAATATTTTATTTCACATTGCAGTATTTTAATATTCGCCTTGATATACTGGCTTTATATTTTTACATTTTCCTGTCTTTTTTCCAGCTTTTATACGTCATATTCCAGGCATTTTCAGGAACAGGCAGTAAAAAAGACCCTTCTCTCCGGCAATTCGGTGTCATTTCCCAGTACACCCCGATAATAACCATTTTGATGGAAATCCTTATGTTATCACTGTCCTGTTATTATCTAATCAAACTTGAAAATGACCTCACAAGCATTCTGCTTATCTTTACATCCATTATCCCTATCCATACAGTTTATTATTATCTCAATACAGTATCCTTCGGCTTTATAATAAAAAAAAGAAACATTAAGATCGGGGAAGTTAATATTTCCCCCTTTTTTTTATTTATATTGATTATTTTTTTCGAACCGGCTGCTTATATATTTTTTAAATACTTCTACAGCGGCACAAGAAAATTCCCGGATTTAAAGATATTGATTTCAGGCATAAATATGACGGGCATA
>Ga0187771_10001125_pt1 | contig 17604 bp, 16 predicted proteins | sample 0116_SJ02_MP15_1_FD_133139 | JGI IMG/M metagenome (GOLD analysis project Ga0187771, IMG submission 133139) | Tropical peat soil microbial communities from peatlands in Department of Meta, Colombia - 0116_SJ02_MP15_10_MG | ecosystem: Environmental > Terrestrial > Soil > Wetlands > Peat | place...
CTATTCTTTACGGCGGTAAGACAGCATATCCTCGAACAGTAGCTCCGCTCGGGCGAGCGGGCCCCGACGCACTGGATCATGACAACGTTTTTCGCGCTGAACTTACCATCCCTAAGCTGCTCTTCGAGTTCGACCTGGGTGATCACGGTCGAGCCGTTATAGCCGTAGAGGCCTTCGGCGTTAAGCGGAACGGAGCCTGTGGCAACGACGATAGAGCCTACAGTTTCTGTTGTTTCTACGCCATCTTTGCCTTTGAGGGTTACTTCATAATTTCCCACCACGCCGCTTACGGCGGTAAGCTCGGTTTCAAGGCGAAGGTCTATATTCGGATCGCTCTTTGCCTTCCCGATCAGATCGGTAAGAATATCGTCGGGCTTTTCACCGGATGGGCCGACCCTGTTCAGGCGCTTGAGCAAGCCGCCGGGTTCGGCTTGCCTTTCCACCAGAATCACTCCAACTCCCATGTCGGCGAGAGCCGATGCGGCGGAAAGACCCGCCACGCCGGCGCCCAAAACCATTGCCTTCTTTACCAGGGAAGTTTCGATATCTTCATGAGGCTGCAGGAACCCGGCCTTGGCGACAGCCATGCGGATCAGGTCCATTGCTTTGGCCTGCGCACCCTCTCTTTGCTGCATGTGTACCCAGGAACACTGGTCCCTGATGTTGGCCATTTCGAAGAGATACTGGTTGAGGCCTGCCTCTACGCAGGCGCTCTTGAAAAGAGGCGCATGCGTCCTGGGGGTGCAGGAGGCCACGACCACCCTGGTCAGCCCGTGCTCCTTTATGGCCTGTATTATTTCGCCTATTCCGGTTTCGGAGCACGTGTAGAGATTATTTTTTGTAAAGACCACGTTGGGCAGTGTTGCCGCGTATTTAGTCAGGGCTTCACAATCGAGGTACCCGGCTATATTGGAACCGCAGTTGCAGACGAACACGCCTATCCGCGGCTCAGCCAGATTCACGCTCTCGCCGTTTCCACTCATCTGATCTTTCTCCTTCAGGATGCAAGGCGCGTCGCCTCAGGACCCGCCAGAGCCTGCGCTGCTCTGGCCGCGGCGCTGCTTGCCTGCGCCACGGATTCGGGGATATCCATCGGACCTTGAGCGCACCCGCACGTGAATATGCCCGGACGGGAAGTGTCCAGCGGCGGGACGGTCCTGGTCCTGTAAAAGCCAAAATCGCTAAGTGAAAGACCCAACATTTTGGAAAACTTCAAGGCCGCCGGGCTGGGTTCGCACGCGGTTGCCAGGATCACCATGTCGAACTCCATGTTGCGCACCAGCCGCGACTTTGTATCTTCGAACCAGAGGACGGGGCTGTGGTCGGCCTTTTCCGAAACTTCCGCAACTCTGCTCCGCACGAACGTTATCCCTGCCTTCTCGGCCCGGTTGCGGTACTCGTCAAACCCCTTGCCTACCGCGCGAATGTCCATACCGAAGATGAATATTTTGGCCGAGGAGTCGTGCTCCTGAGCTATCAGCGCCTCTTTGATCGAATGCATGCAGCAGAACCCCGAGCAGTACCTGTTGAACCTCTTGTCGCGGGAGCCGACGCACTGGATAAATGCGAGGCGGTGGGCCGTATCCATCGAATCGACTTTTTGCCTGGCGCCGTCGAGCTTTTCCTTGACCGGAAGGAAAAGCCTGTAGGCGCTTGCCCACTGATCATACTGTTCGCCGGTAAGTTCACCGCCCTCGTACTTTTTGATGAAGTCGGCGGAACTCATCTCGGACGGCTTTTCGAATTTTTCAAGCTCGCGCAGGCCCTTTTGGACGGCCTTTTCAAGCTCGGGCAAACTCTCCTTGACCGCGAGGTCGGAGGGACGGTGGACGTGGCCGTGGGTGGGGCCGCTGGCGGACAAGAAGCGTTCGAATTCCAGGGCCGTGACGATGTTTGGCAGCCGTCCATAACCGTATTCGGGGATCTTTCCAGCGTCGAAGAGCTCATAGCCGGTCGCAAGGATGATGGCCCCGACATCGAGATCTATTATCTGGTCTTCCTGTTTGTAATCAACGGCTCCTGCCTGGCAGACCTTGGCGCAGACGCCGCATTTTTTCCCTTCCTGGAAGTTGCGGCACACGGCCGCATTGATGGTATATGCGGAAGGAATCCCCTGGGCAAAGTACTTGTATATGGCCTTGGACTTTGCCAAGCCCTCATTGTACCTGTCGATGGTCGTCGTAGGGCACTTCTCGGCACAGCTACCGCAGCCGGTGCACTTACTCTCGTTGACGTAGCGGGCCTTCTTTCGGACTGTCACCTGGAAATTGCCCACGTCACCCGTCACTTTCTCCACTTCCGAGTACGCCAGGAGCCGAATTTTTGGATGTCGACCGACATCCATGAGCTTGGGCCCGAGAATTCAGATAGCGCAGTCATTGGTAGGAAAGGTTTTGTCGAGCTGAGCCATTTTTCCGCCAATGCTCGGAAGCCTCTCCACCAAGTGCACCTGAAAGCCCATCTCGGCCAGATCCAAGGAAGCCTGCATGCCTGCAATGCCTCCGCCTATGACAAGGACATCCCGATTCACGAAGGTGATCTCCTTTTGAGGTTTAACTGCCTTACTCTATGTGGTTCAAAACAAAGGAATACAAATCATCTATTTTCAGATCAATTTCCGTATTCTGCTCGGCGCAGGAAAGATGAATCCGGCACTTCGGGCAAGCCGTTATAAGGGATCCAGCGCCGGTCTCAATGGCTTCGGCGAGCCGGGCGAGCTGAAGCGACTTGGAGAGGTCCGAGCACTCGATCCAGGCGCTTGTGCCGCAGCAGATCGAATTTTCCCGGTTAAAGGGCATCTCTTCGAGCTTTAGGCCAGGAATAAGCTTCAACATATCTCTGGGCGGCTCGTAGATTCCCGCTCCTCTGCCGAGCCTGCACGGATCCTGATAGGTTACGGTGCTCACGCCGTTTTGGGCAGGTTTGAATTTAATTCCGGCCGCAGGGATCTCACGGGCGAAAAACTCGGAAACATGGAGCACCTCAAAGGGCAGCTTACCGAAATATTTAGGAATTTCGGTCTTAAAGGTCATGTACCCTTCCGGGCAGCTGAAAAGCACCGTCTTTGCGCCCGTCCCGGCAATGATATCCAGGTTGAGGGAAGCGAGCTTTCGAAAATTAGCCTCGTTTCCGCTCCACAGGGCGTCGTGGCCGCAGCAGCGCTCATCGTCGCTTATGGCCGGTTCGATTCCCATCCGGTTGAGAAGCTTCAAAACGCTTACCGCCGCCTCCAGGGAGCCGTGCCCATACTTGAGCGCCGCGTCGAAATAGGGCGCGCATCCCACAAAGTAGAGATGATCGCCTTTGGGATGGAACTTTCCCGCTTCCTTAGCCCAGTCGGTGCGTTTCTGACTGATATCTCTCATATGCAGGGAAGCAATCGCCTGCAGTGTGCCGTGATGAGGCAGTTGAGGCTCGTTTTCCTCTTTTCTGGCGAGTTCACGGCATTCTCGGGCAAATTCGGGAAAATCGATCTGAGCGGGACACCGCGAACTGCACCTGGCACAAGTCAGGCATGTCCACGGATCTTTGGAGCGAAGCACGGTCTCGTCGCGGTCCATCAAGACCCGCTTGATCATTAGACGCGGCGAAAAACCCGGCAGCTCCCGGCTTACGGGGCAGCTTCCGGTGCAGACGCCGCATTCCATGCAATAATCAACCTGTTCCCTGCTGATCTTCATAGCTCGTTCCATTCAGCGTTATTGAATGAATCCTGCCGCTGACGAATACACTCAGCCCACGGCGGCAATCGGTTCTTCCGCCGCGACTTTGCGGGCCAGCGGGTTCGGTCCCAATTCCTTGACCAACTTGGTAAAGGACCGCATCTCTTCTGCGAAAATGTTTCCTTCTGAGGCCGAAATCCACTTCAGCCTCAGATAGCGTTCGTCAACACCGAGTAACCTGAGGATCTTATGGGCTCCCTCGATGACCAGCTTGCACTTTTCATTACCTCCCAGGTAATGGCAGTCACCGATGTGTCAGCCGGACACCATTACGCCGTCCGCCCCCACTTCGAAAGCGTTGAGCACAAACCCCTCATTGACCCTCCCCGAGCACATCAGTCGGATGAGCCGAACATTGGACGGATACTGCATCCTCGAGACCCCGGCCAGGTCTGCCCCGGCGTAGGCGCACCAGTTACAAGTAAATGCAAGAATCTTGGGTTCGAATGAATCGGACATCGACATTCCTTATAATGCTTGGATCACTGCTTTGATCTGCCTGTCGCGGAAATGGCCAAGCGACGCGGCGCCGGTCGGGCAGGCGGCGTTGCACGCGCCGCATCCGGTGCAAAGCGCCTGGGTAACCACGGCATGCCGTTTTCCGCTTTCCATCCGTGTGACCTTTATCGCCTCGAACAGGCAAGCCTGCTCGCATTCGCCGCACCCACGGCAAAGCGACTCATCCACGCTGGTAACAACCCCTTCGATTTCGATGCTGCTGCGCGAAAGCACCGTTGCAGCGCGGGAGGCGGCGGCCTGTGCCTGGGCTATGCTTTCATCGATGGGCTTCGGGTAGTGCGCAAGCCCGCACAGAAAAATGCCGTTGGTGGCAAACTCCACAGGGCGCAGTTTCATGTGAACTTCCAGGAAGAACTTGTCCTGGCTGACCGGGACTTTGAAGAGCTGCCCCAGCTCATCGACCCCCTGGGTGTGGATGGCGGTTGCAAGGTTGATGAAATCCGGTCTGAGGACAACCCGTCGGCGAAGAATATGGTCTGTGATGCTCACCTGGAGCTTGCCGTCAGAGGTTTCGGTGACCACGGGTTTATCTTCCGCGTCGTAGCGGAGAAAAATAACTCCCAGGCTGCGGGCTTCCCGGTATACATCTTCGCGCTCTCCGTATGTGCGAATGTCACGGTAAAGGATGTAGACCTCCATTTCCGGATTGCGCTTCTTGAGCTCCACGGCCTTTTGAACCGAGAAGGTGCAGCAGATCTTGCTGCAATGGGGCCGCTCTTCTTCGCGGGAGCCTACGCACTGGATGAACACGGCGCTTTGCGCTTTTTTGACCGTATCGGTGTCCCAGGCGTCATCCAGTTCGTGCCATCGGAAAACGCGGCTGTTTTTTCCGTACAGGTACTCTGTAGGTTCGAACGCCTGCGCGCCGGTGGCAAGAATGGTTGCGCCGTGCGCGATTTCCATCACGTTGCCGTTGGAGGCGAGCGTGGTTCTGAAGTTGCCGATGAAGCCGGAGGCAGTCTCAATGTTGGAGTTGAGATGAACCCTGATCTTTTCGTGTCGACCGACTTCCTCCACCAGGTTGCGGACATAGCCGGCAACGTCCTCGCCCCTCCACGTAGTGCGTAAATGCAGTGCATTGCCGCCAAGCTTATCGGTCGTCTCTACGATGTGGGCCTCAAAGCCCTGGTTTGCCAAAGTGAGAGCGCTCACCATTCCTGCCACTCCACCTCCGACCACAAGGGCCGCCGGGGTAACCGGGACCGATTGCATGGGGAGCGGTTCGATGAGTTGGGCGCGGGAGACCCCCATTCGAATCAGGTCCTTGGCCTTCGCAGTCGCCTCGTTGGGTTCGGCTGAGTGCACCCAAGAACACTGGTCACGGATATTGGCCTGTTCGAAGAGGTACTTGTTGATGCCCGAGTTTCGCAGCGTTTCCTGAAAGAGCGGTTCGTGCGTGCGCGGCGAGCAGGCGGCAAGGACCACGCGGTTGAGGTTCTGCTCCTTTATCACCTCCACCAGCCTGGCCTGGGCGTCCTGGGAACAGGAGAAAAGGTTTTCCTGTACGTAGACGACGTTTGGAAGCGATTTTGCGTACTCGACCACTTCCGGGACCCGGACCACGCTGCCAATGTTTATGCCGCAGTTGCACACGAATACGCCGATCCTGAGCGGTTCGGAGCTGACATCGCGCTCAGGGGGAAAAGTCTTTTCACGCACAAGGGTGTTTCGCGCCGAGGAGAGTGTGCTTGCGGCGGCGCCTGCGGCGGCCGAGGCCTCCATAACCGCAAGAGGAATGTCCTTCGGGCCCTGTAGAACGCCGCATACGTAAACACCGGGTTTGGTGGTCGCCACCGGGTCAAAGCTTGATGTCTTGGCGAACCGGTATTGGTCCAGATCGAAGCCCAGTATTCCGGCAAAATGGCTCGCGTCCGGGCAGGCTTCAAGGCCGACCGACAGGACCACTATATCGAATTGCTCGGCCATCATTTCTCCGGATTCGCTCACATAACTCAACTGGAGATTGTCCGAGCCCGGGACCCGGTCAACCGTTTGAATTCGGGAGCGTATAAACCTGACTCCGGCGCTTTTGGCGCGCGTGTAATATTGCTCGAACTCCTTGCCGTAGGTCCGCATGTCCATGAAAAAGATAGCCGCATCCAGATCGCCCCCGGCGTGTTCCTTCGCTATCACGGCTTCCTTTATTGCGTACATGCAGCACACACCTGAACAGTAGCCGTTGTCGCCGTGGTGGAGGTCGCGGGAGCCTACACACTGAAGCCACGCGATCTTCTTGGGCTCCTGATGGTCTGATGGCCGCACCAGGTGCCCCCGGGTCGGACCACCCGCGCTGAGGAACCGCTCAAATTCGAACGACGTCAAAACATTGGGATGGTTCGCGTAGTTGTAGGTATCGAACCGGGCCGGATCGAAAGCCTTAAAACCCAGGGCCGCAATCACCGCTCCGACCTGTATTTCCCGCTCAACAGGCTTATCATCGTGGTTGATGGCCTCGGCCAGGCAACTGCCCTCACAGCCTTTGCAATCCAGGATACCCCTGATCTTGAGACAGTTCTCGGCGTCCCGAGCGGCTTTTAAGGGAACCGCCTGAGGATAGGGGATATAAATCGCTTTGCGCTGAGACAATCCCAGATTGTATTCGCTTGGAACCACAATGGGACAGACATTGGTCTTTTCGATGGCCCCTTCCTTGCACGCCTCGAAGCATTTCCAACAACCGATGCATGTCAGCGTCTCATAGACCGGCTTTTCACAGTCACATTCCGCAGCCTGTTCCAGTGAGCAGTCCATCCCGATAAGCAGGAGCCTCTGAGTGTCGATGCCTCCCAGTTTCTCTATTTGTCGTATCGCCCTGACATCACATCCTCTGACCACGGCAGCTATCCGCACTGAGGGTGATTTTTCAAGGATCGACCGGATAATCTTTGTCAGAATGTACTTGGGCTCCAGTTCGAGGGAATCCAGTTCTGCGGGCTCCCTGAATAGATACGGCCCCACGTGACCCCAACTATTTCGAAGTCCTAAGACGCCCTGCCATCCAGTTGCCAGTGCAGCCCTCGCCTCTTGTTTTATTCTCTCTTTCATTGCCACTCCATCCCGTTCAAAGATTCGCACCGATGTGCTTTTCCACCCGAACAGCACACACTTTGAGGGGCGGGATCTTTGCATCTTCATCCAGATGAGTGTCCGTCAGCACGTTGGCCGCGCACTCTGCAAAGTGCATGGGCACAAAGATCACACCGGGTTCCGTGACAGTGGAGACCTTGGCCGGAACGCAGATCTCCCCCCGTCGTGAAATCAGCCGGACCGTCTCGCCGTCGCGCACGTTCAAATGATTGGCATCCCCGGGGTGCAGTTCGACAAATCCGGTATGAACTTCGCGGTCGAGACGTTCGATTCTGCGCGTCATTGTCCCGCCGTGAAAATGAAAAGGCAGTCTTCCCGTAGTGAGAATATAGGGATATTCCTTGTCAGGAAGCTCCACCGCAGGCGTGTAGTCTACAACGAAGAATTTTCCTTTGCCTCGTGTGAAAGAGTCTTTGTGCAGAATGGGAGTTCCGGGATGATCCGGACCGGTACAAGGCCACTGAATGACTTCTCCAGCATCCAGGCGTTCATAAGAAACCCCGGCATAGGAAGGAGTCATCGCAGCGATTTCCCCCATGATTTCCCTGGAGGAACCATAGTCAAACCCCATGGCCCCCATCCGACGTGCGATCCCCGCAATGATCTCCCAATCGGGTTTGGCTTCACCGGGGGGCGCGACGGCCTTTCTCACCCTCTGTATGCGCCGGTCCGTGTTGGTGAAGGTCCCGTCCTTTTCGGCAAAGGAGCAGGCTGGAAGAACGATATGGGCAAGCCGACCCGTCTCCGTTAAGAAGATATCCTGGACGACAAGGAACTCAAGCGCCTGTAACGCCTCACGAACGTGGTTGATGTCGGGATCGCACACCATGGGGTTTTCCCCGACTATGAACATACCCTTGAGATCTCCCATGGCCGCTGCATTGGTCATCTCCACCACGGTGAGGCCGGGAGCCTCTGACAGCGTGACCCCCCATTTGGCTCCAAACCTGGTTCTGTCATCCGCACTGGAAACCGCTTTGTAGCCCGGCAGCACATTAGGCAAGGCCCCCATATCACAAGCGCCTTGCACATTGTTCTGACCTCTCAGAGGATTCACGCCCGTCCCGGGCCGACCGATGTTGCCCGTCACCATGGCAAGATTCGCCATGGCCTTTACCTGATCGGTGCCTGTCGTGTGTTGGGTCACTCCCATCGCATAAAAGATCATGGCCTTTTCGGCCTTGCCGTATATCCTGGCAGCCTCCGCTACAAGTTCTGAGGAGATCCCCGTGATCTCGGAGACCCTTTGGAGAGGGTAGCTCTGCACCCTCTCTTTGAGCTCTTCGAATCCCTCCGTCCTTACCCCAATGAAATTTTCGTCGATCAAACCTTCTTGGATCAGGACATTAATCATTCCATTAATTAGAGCTATATTGGAGCCGGGTTTGATTTTGAGGAAAAGGTCGCAGTATTCTGTGAGAGGAATAGTGCGAGGGTCAACAACAAGAAGCTTAGCCCCCTTTTGTTTGGCCCTCATAATCTTGGCAGCAATGAGTGGATGCTGAGAGGTTGTGTTGCTGCCCACCACGAGGATACAGTCCGTGTCTTCGATTTCATCTATGGAGTTCGTCATGGCCCCGCTTCCGAAAGCTGCGGCTAGACCAGCCACAGTGGAAGAGTGTCAGAGGCGTGCGCAGTGGTCTATGTTGTTGGTTCCCAGCACGGCCCTGGCGAACTTCATGATTGTATAGTTCTCTTCGTTGGTGCATTTGGCACTAGAGAGAACCCCAAGCGCATTCGCACCGTTGAGTTCCCTGATGGCCGACAGCCCCCGTGCGACACGATCAAAGGCTTCTTCCCATCCGATCTCTACAAATGTCTCTCCCTGCCTCAATAGGGGCTTGGTCAACCGGTCTTTGTGGTTGACAAACCGGAATGCGTTTCGCCCCAGAACACATAGTTCCCCTTGGGACACCGGATGGGTTTTGCACGGGACAACCCCTACAGCTTCCCCATCCATCACCTGGAGATAAAAATTGCATCCGGTCCCGCAAAAAGGACAGGTCGTCAGCACCATATCAAGCTGCGTCATTGATTGCTCCCCTTCTCTTCTCAACCAGAGCGATGATCTTTTTCCTGTGTTCGTCTTCAAGACCTGGGACCAACTCGAAGACCTGTTCTGGAGAAAACCGCACGATCATATCTTGCCATGCCTTAAGGGGAATGTCCGAAGGACACGTCTTTTCACATTCTCCACACCCCACACAAGTATCCCAAACATTGTACGCTCTCAAAAAATGGAAAAGCGGATAGGGAGGAGGTACCTCTCCAGAAGCGATTTCTTTTGAAAGATCAAACCCTTCAAGACTATCTTCGTATACGGGGCAAATATCTATGCATCCATAGCACTTAATGCATTTGGAAAACTGCTGATCCCAGAATGCTTTCCTTGACTCCTTGGACATCAAAAACATCTTTTGTAAGGTCGTGAGGGACTCTGTCTCCTGCAAGTGCAAGGCACTTTCCACGGATGCTGCAAAATGGGGTCCCCCCTCGCCGGTGACCGCCCTCAGCCTCTGAACAACTATATTGGTCATCCCCTGCTTCTCCGGACTTTCTTTTATGCAGGCATCCACACAATCGCCGCAATGAATACACTTGGACTCACTGATTCGAATCCTGTCCACCCAGAGCAATCCTTCGGCTTCCTTTGGACGTGAGTCTTCCGTGAGCACCACCTGCCCACATACTGCGCACCCGTTGCATTTATCCATATTAACGTAACGAGGCTTTTGAAGAACTTTGACCCGGAAGTTTCCAGGCTCACCACTCATTTCTTGAATTTCCGAGTATGTGAGCAATTCGATATTGAGATGCCGGCCGACCTCGACCAGCTTGGGTGAAATAACTCACATTGCGCATTCGTTGGTGGGGAAGGTCTTGTCCAGTTGGGACATGCCTCCGCCAATTGCCGAGGATTTTTCGACCAGGTAAACATAAAAACCGCTGCTTGCAAGATCGAGCGCCGCCTGCATGCCGGCAATGCCGCCGCCGACGACCATGACCGAACCGACCGTACCGTTACCAGACGCTTTGCCTGTCATACTTTCTCCTGATGGAAACTGACGAAGGCTGAAAATAACATTGATGCGCCCCGCCAGGAAGTAAAATTGCTTCCCCGCAGCCTATATTCTTTAGAAAAAAAAGCGCTGTCTCATAATTTCGGCACTAAGTCTGTAATGGAATTGAGATTTTGGGGATCGGGACTATTCCCGACCCTGGATATTTAACTGAAATTAATATGGAAGGCAAGACAAAATTATCACAAATTCCAATCAATCGCCCGATCCATTTGAGCGGGACTCGGGCGGACGGTCGCCACATGCTTGTGGTGTCAACATTCGCTGGGGGAAATCAGGTTATTGACCTATAAAAAATATTTATATATAGCTCCATCTGCAAAGCCCATATTATTGACCTATAAAAAATATCTATATATAGCTCTATCTGCAAAGCCCATATCGGTTCGGATTCAGGGCGGCTTTGACAAGTTCTATAAACGCCGGGTCTTCTTCGTTCCACCTTTACAAAGCATGCGTTGCCGAGAGGAGGTGCCATGCCGGATTCCAAATTGCCGCGGTTCAACGTCGGCATGGTGCTCGACGGGGCGTGTTACGATACCATAACTGAGGATCTTACCGCCATCACATCCTCCTGCTTACGTCCGGCGGCGATCGCCGATATTCACGGATCCGTGTGGTGTCAGAAATTTGCCGGAGAGTCGAGTATAGCGTTATATGAGGATCAACGGGACCTTCTGACAATAGAGGGTTTGGACCTTATCCTGGATTGCACCTGAGAGTCGGGGATTGTCTCAGACCTCCAGGGGCACAAAGCGCCAACCGTAGGTGTACTGGACCGTGAGGCCTCCATGCGGTTGATTGAAATTGCTATCAAAATCGTCCATGAAAACCATTACAGTTGACAATCCGGCTCAGGCGGATTACAGAAGCAGGTAGCGGGCTCATGAAGAGCCCGGGCGACCTAGCGAATTAGGACAAGGAGGATTAGTTATGGAAGGAAAGCACGAACACAAACATCTGCATGCGCACGACCACGATCACGCGCACTCCCACGAACATTCTCATGACGGTAAGCCGCACAGCCATGACCATACCCACAGCCATGCTCACGAGCACCTGCACGAACATCTCCATGAGCACTCGCACGGCGGGGCTCCCCAGGTGCACAACCATGACCACACGGGCGACCACGGCTCTCATGACCATGACCATCCAGGTCACCAGGCGGAATCGCACGATCACGCCCATTGAGATATCGATGAGGTAAGCAGCAGGAATGAGGCGGATGCGGCCGACGTATTCGCCTCTCTTGTTTTCTTACTTTTCGCTATACCGAACTCGGCCAATACGACGCTCACCCCATCACAGATTGCCGGTAAGAGCCTGCAGGCGAACAAACCTTGCAAGGGTAAGGAACTCCTGGGCGGAAAGGGTTTCGGGACGTCTTTTCGGGTTGATTGCGGCCTGTTCGAAGGCTTCTTCAAGAGCGGCAGAAGAAAGGCCGAACGCGCCACGGAGGCTGTTGGCCAGGGTTTTTCGCCGCTGCTGAAATGCTTTGCTGACCAGTTTTCTTAGGAAATCGAAATCGGGGCCCTCAGGGAGCTCTTTGGCGAAGTCTATCCGGAGCACAACCGAGCCGACCTTTGGGGGCGGGTAGAATTGGCCGGGGCTTACGGTGAAAAGCATCCGCACCTCGGAGTAAATTCCAAGCAGAACCGTAAGCACGCCGTAGTCTTTGGTGCCCGGTTCGGCGCTAAACCGCATTCCAACTTCTTTTTGCACCATGAAGACGGCCCGTTCGACTGCCGGAAAACTTTCGAGCAGGTGAAACATCAAAGGAGAGCTGATGTTGTAGGGAAGATTCCCCAGCAGGATGAGACGTTTTTTCTCCATAGAGAAAAGATTCGCAAAGTCGAAGGAGAGGGCGTCCTGTTGGTGAATGACGGCGTTTTCGGCGGGTATTCTTTCACCCAGATATTCTGCCATATCTTTGTCCAACTCGATCAAATGGGGCTTTTTGACCTGGAAAGATATGAAGCGGGTAAGAGACCCAAGGCCGGGTCCTATCTCGACCACGGCGTCGGTATCGCTCAGTTCAGCGCTTTGGACGATCCTGAGGGCGGTTGCCGGCTCCGAAAGGAAATGTTGTCCTAAACGTTTTCGCGGCCGTCCTTTTGTGCGGCGAAAATACTCGCCGGGCGACAGGAAATCAGGCATGTAAATTCAGTTTTTAGTTTATAGTTGCTTGTTTATAGTTTTTGCTGTGGGCCCTTCACCCTTGACTGTTAACCACTCAGCGTTCACTCATCGCGGAGCGATGCGGGCTTACCGGGAATATGCATCGAGCTCCAGCATTGCATCCCGGGGGCCGGAACGCATCCAGATCCGGTACGCGGCGGACGCTATCATTACGGCATTGTCGGTGCAGAACCGCACAGGAGGCAGATAGAGCCGGAAATTTTCGGAGGCGGCCTCATGCGCCAGCCTTGCCCTTAACCTGCTATTTGCCGCAACTCCCCCTACAGCGGCCATAGCGGACAGGCCGTGCTGCTTCGCGGCCTTGACAGTTTTTTCTACGAGCACGTCAACAATGGCCTCCTGAAAGCTTGCAGCGAAATCCTCAAGCGTGTATCGCTCCCGCGTTTTGAGTTCGTCGCCCGCGAGGCGCTCTCCCGGCGTGCAGCGCTTTTTATCCGCAGGCGGACCGTGAGAGCGTATAAGATTTGCAGCGGCTGTCTTAAGGCCGCTGAAGCTGAACTCGAAAGATTCCTTCTCAAGCCTGGAACGTGGAAATTGAATCGACTCCGGATTTCCGCCTGAAGCAAGTTTGTCGATGGCGACTCCACCCGGATAGCCTATACCCAGCAGCTTTGCTATCTTGTCGAATGCCTCTCCGGCCGCGTCATCCCTGGTGGCTCCCAGCAGCCGGGCCCCGCCGTCCGGTTCGACCCTATACAGGGAAGTATGGCCCCCGGAAACCACAAGGCAAATAAACGGGTCCTCCGGAATACTGCTTGAGAGAAATGCAGCCTGAATATGTCCCTCCAGGTGATTAACCGCAATGAGGGGCTTATCCAGAGCATAAGCCATCGCCTTAGCGGCGCTCAGCCCTACCAGCAGCGCGCCAACGAGTCCGGGACCTTGTGTAACCGCGAGCGCGTCGAGGTCTTTGGCTGAGACCCCTGCCCTTTCCAGCGCGCTTTCGATTACAGGGATGATATACTCCAGGTGCTTCCTGGACGCCAGTTCCGGAACCACCCCACCATAAGGAGCATGAATCGAGACCTGACTGGCAACCACACCGGACAGAATCTCCTTGCCGTCCCTGACAACGGCTGCCGCAGTTTCGTCGCAGGAAGTTTCGATTCCAAGGATTATCACCTGCCGCTCCTGCCAAATAATCCTAAAGGTCATCGTCTTTTAACACGATATTGGAAATTCTTCTTCACAAAACCCCCCTTTCTGGCATAATGCAGCGCTCAGGCGTGAAGCCTTAAGTCCCGTGAAGCGCGGGATGAGCTTTAAGTTTTTGGAATAAGCAACCCTCACCAGGGTTATTTCTTTTTAATTCCTATATGATCGGAAACGCACTTTGATGGCTATGACATTGAATCCACTAACTTTGAGCGGCGTCATCGGCTATTTCTATGACAATTATATGCTGGCGCTGGGCTTTCTGGGCCAGGGTTTTTTTTTCGGCAGGTTTTTCGTTCAGTGGATTGCCAGCGAAAGGGAAGGCAAAAGCGTAGTGCCTCTCGCCTTCTGGTATTTGAGCATAGGCGGGGGCGCACTGCTTCTCGTCTATGCGATCTTTAAAAAGGACCCCGTATTCATTCTGGGGCAGGGAGGAGGTCTGTTCATATACCTGCGCAATCTATACCTGATTCACGTGGAACGCTCCGGGCGGAGGGCCTAGCGTCCTATGACTTCCGGGAGATGGCTCTATCCGTTTGTCCTTATCGCCCTGTGGTGCGCCATTTTCGTCTCCTCGATCGCCCGCCCGGCGCTGTTCGACGACGCGGATTCCTTCCATGCCGAAGCTGTCCGGGAAATGGTCCAGTCCGGAGACTGGGTAACCCTGCGAATAGACAACGGCATCAGGTACCTGGAAAAGGCCCCCCTGATGTATTGGCTCGCGGCCCTTTCGGTTTCCGCCTTCGGGCTTCACGACTGGGCGCTCAGGCTGCCCAATGCGCTGTTCTCCCTCCTGTTGATATTGCTTGTGTTCAGGTTTGGGAAGCGGTTCTGGGGCGAGAGGGGGGGATTTTACGCGGGGATCGTGATTGCTACCTGTCTCGGCCACTATGCGTTCACCCGGATATTTTTGCCCGACGTGATCTTATCCTTCTTTACGGGTTTTGCCCTTTATCTGTACGCGCGGATAACCATCGAAGAAGTCGATCCCAGATATATTGGTCCGATCGATCCGCGGAGCGCCGGTATTTATATTTGCACAGCCCTGGCTTTGCTGACGAAGGGGCTGATCGGGATTGTTTTTATTGCCGCAGCCATTTTGGTTCATATCCTGGTAACTGGAAACCTGAAGGCGGTCAAGAAACTCCAGATCGGGTACGGGATTCTCATTTTTCTGATCGTTGCGGCCCCCTGGCATGTTGCGGCGGCCCTTGCAAACCCGGATTTCCTGTGGTTCTATTTTATTCGCGAACACATGCTGCGCTTTCTAGGGATGCGCTACCCCAAAGACTCCGGCAGCCTTCCGCGCCTGCTCTTCTGGGGTCTTCATCTGGTGTGGCTTTTCCCCTGGAGCGCATTCATATGGGGTCTTGTGCGAAATTTCCCGAAATCCGTGCGCCCACAGGCAATGACAGAACGAATATGCCTCCTTCTATTCATCTGGATAGGAGTGATCCTGACTTTCTTCACCTTCGGCACAACACAGGAATACTATACTTTTCCCTCACTTGCCGCATTCGCGCTCCTGCTCGGCAAGTCCATGGCGGACCTGGAGGCCGGACAACCTTTACCGGAGCTGGAAATCACGGGCATTGGGATCATGGCATTCCTGATGCTTGTGACAGGCGCCGGCATCATAGCACTCACATGGATCGGCAACCATGTATCTGCGCCTACTCTTTCGGCAACTCTTACTACAAACCCGGAACGCTATTATCTCGCGTTCGGCCACATACGCGACCTCACCCCGGCAACTTTTCGCCTGCTCTCCACACTGGTATACCAAACCGCCGGCCTGCTGATCGCAGGACCTTCAGTCGCTTTTTTGTTTGCTCTCCGGAAACGCTGGCTGGCTTGTTTTCTCGTTCTTGCCGCAATGATGGTCGGCGTGTGTCATTTATACAATGAAGGAATGATTGCCTTCGAACCCGTGCTCGGCTCCAGGAGCCTGGCCAAGGCTGTCCAATCCTGCTACAGACCCGGTGACAAGATCGTAATAAACGATTTTTATGAGAAAGGCTCAACTCTTAACTACTACACGGGTCTCCAGGTCCACGTGCTCAATGGAGGGGTAGGCGTTCTGTGGTACGGCTTGAACGACGAAAAAGCGCCAAGCTTGTGGCTCAACGAGGATGAACTGCTCGACGAGTGGAGGTTTGGGAAAAGGATTTTCTTTTTCAGCGAAAAAAACCCCCTGGACTCCTTCCTTTCAAGGCATCCCGATTTCCAGTACCGAATATTTGCCGAAAACGGCGGGAAGAAAATCCTGATAAACTGGTGAGTCTGAAAAAAACTTGCCGGTTTTACTCCAGAATTGGGCATCCTAAAATCCCCAGCCCGTCATGGCCGCTCTGAGGTCATAGTTGAATACACTGAATCAGGCCGCCTCATTATTGATCAAGGCTTGTTGCCTGTTAAGGCCGACGCCTTTTGGTTCCGCTTTGGCGTCGACCACCACCACGGTCAGGCCGTGCGCTTTTAAGATCAATCTCTCGACAACGGTTTTTCTCCTCAGCAACCTTTTCCACCATGCAACCGGCCCCGGACGACCGATGACTATGTGGCCGACACGATACTCCCTGGCGAAATGCAGGATGGTGTCCACAATATCTTCGCCCTTGTAGGTGAAGACAATGGCGCCAAGCGTATTGGCAAGGGTCAATGTCTCCGAAAGAAAGCGTTGGGTGGTGGCGTCTATGGCTGTGGGCGACTCTGAGGGCCGCTGCACGTAAACGGCGTACCAGTTGCGGTTAAGGCGTCCGGCAAGTCTCGACCCGTATCGCAGAAGGCCGGCGCTGTTAGGCCCCCGCGAGCTCAGGCAGACCATCACCTGGTCGGGGGCCATCCCATGCTCTTCTTCCGGGGTGGTTCGGCGTTTTAGGTCTATCTGGGATGCAAGTTCCCTGAAAGCCAATTCGCGCAGCTCATTGAGATTGGTGCGCTTGAAGAAATGCTCGAGAGCGGTTGGAACCCTTTCGTGAGGGTAGATCTTACCCTCTCTGAGGCGCTGCTGGAGGTCCTCGGGCCCGAGGTCAACGTTGACGATTTCGTCGGCTTCCGCAAGGAGCGAATCCGGAAGCCGTTCGTGCACCTTTACGCCGACCAGCTGTTCCACAGTATCGTAGAGGCTCTCAAGGTGCTGAATATTGAGTGTGGTAATTACGTGAATGCCCGCAGCCAGAAGGTCCTGGACATCCTGGTAGCGTTTTGAGTTCTCGCTGCCCGGAACGTTGGTATGCGCCAACTCATCGACGAGCGCCACTTCCGGACGGCGCGCCATCACCCCATCAAGGTCCATTTCTTCAAGGAGGATGCCCCTGTAGAGAATCTGCTTTCTCGGGACCACCTCGAGGCCTTCGACCAGTTTGGCAGTCTCTGCCCTGCCATGAGTTTCCACGAGTCCTGCAACGACATCGACTCCTTCCTGCTTGAGGCGATGCCCTTCGAGAAGCATCTGCCAGGTTTTTCCCACCCCCGGTCCATAGCCGAGATAAACCTTCAGCTTGCCGCGCTGCGCGCGGCGTATCAACTGAAGAAAGCTCAGGGCCTTTTCATTCGACATCGGCCTATCCTTCAGATCTCCGGGGCAGCAATGGAAGCGGTCCCGGAGGTTGCTTCGAACCGGCGTGTCAATATCGCGGTCATGCCAACCGCCTTTGGCGGGAGGATTTCCCGGTTCCTGCCGCCGCCACTAGAACGTCGCAGCGAGGTTTATGCCCCCGACCACATGGGTGGAATGCGTGTCGAGGGAGTTGGCTTCCAGGTAGTCCGAGGCGGCGCCGGACAACGGAAGCCACAGAGCGATTTTCGGCGCAATTGTCACGTATTTGCCGATTGGA
>Ga0187771_10001126_pt1 | contig 17592 bp, 18 predicted proteins | sample 0116_SJ02_MP15_1_FD_133139 | JGI IMG/M metagenome (GOLD analysis project Ga0187771, IMG submission 133139) | Tropical peat soil microbial communities from peatlands in Department of Meta, Colombia - 0116_SJ02_MP15_10_MG | ecosystem: Environmental > Terrestrial > Soil > Wetlands > Peat | place...
CCTCCGATTCCGCGCGGCCGTTGGCGACGGAGTCCGGCCTGGGGGCGAAGTGAGGGCGTCGGCCCGGCGGGAGCCGCCCGCGGGCATCACGGATATATAGACGCCTTCGGGTTCCCCGGTGTGACGAGCGACCCCTCGTCCTTGTTCTGCCCCCTTGAGTTCCGGTACGGACGCGACCGCGTTCGGTCGATCTTTTCCCGAGAGGCTCGACTCGAACGGGCCTTGAAGGTCGAGGCCGCGTTGGCCGAGACGCAGGCCGAGCTCGGGGTCGTCCCTGCGGACGCCGCGCACGCGATTGCGGAAGCCTCGAAAGGGCATCACGTAACGGTCGACCGGGTCGACGAGATCGAGCGGGAGACCCGGCACGACGTGATGGCGATCACGCGGGCGCTCGCGGAAGCCTCGGGGCCGGCCGGGCGCTGGGTGCACTTCGGCGCCACGAGCGCGGACATCACCGACACGGCGCTCGCGCTCGAGCTCAAGGAAAGCGCCGAGCTCCTCCGGGAAGACCTGACGGAGTTCACTCGCGTCCTAGTCCACCTCGCGCGACAGCACCGGGCCACGGCCGAAGTCGGACGCACGCACGGCCAGCACGGCGTTCCGATCAGCTTCGGCTACAAGGTCGCGGTCATGGCCGCGGAGCTGCTGAGGCACCGAGAGCGCCTCGATGAGCTCCTCCCGAGGCTCGCGGTCGGCAAGATGGCCGGCGCCGTCGGCACCGGGGCCGGATTCGGGTCGATGGCCCCGGCCGTCGAAGAGGGCGTGATGCGCCGACTCGGCCTTCGCGCCGACGAGGCCCCCACCCAGATCGTCGGGCGGGATCGGATCGCCGAATTCACGAACTTCCTCGCGCTCGTGGCGGCGACCGCCGAGCGGCTCTCGACGGAGGTCCGCAACCTACAACGGACGGAAATCGCCGAGGTCGCGGAACCGTTTGATGAGGCGCGTCAGGTCGGTAGCTCGACCATGGCCCAGAAGCGGAACCCGATGGTCTCGGAGAACGTCACGAGCCTCGCCCGCCTCGTCCGCGCTCTGGCGCTGCCTCCGCTCGAGAACATGGTCCAGTGGCACGAGCGCGACCTCGCGAACTCCGCGAACGAACGGATAGTCCTCCCGCACGCGATCGTCCTCACGGACGACCTGCTGACGAAGCTGACGGGGGTGTTCCGCGGCCTCAAGGTCGATGCGGACCAGATGGCCGAGCAGCTCTCCCGCTCGGGCGGAGGGGCCATGACCGAGAACCTGATGCTCGCCCTAACCTCGAAGGGTCTCGCCCGAGCGGACGCCCACGAGGTACTCCGCACCCTGACGCGACCCGGGGGCGTCCCGGGTCCGCTCGCCGACCGGGCGAAGGCGGACCCCCGCATTTCGAAGCTACTCCGTCCGGAAGAAGTCGACCAGCTGTTGGACCCGGCCGCCTACGTCCGGTCCGCGGCGGAGAAGACGGACCGGATCCTCGCCCGGCTCGAGGCCGAGCTCGGTCGATGACCGAGGTCGCCGAACCGTGGACCGCACGCATCTCGGTTCGTCCGGGTCGGGCGGAGGTCGCGGAGTGGCTCGCTCGTGCCTTGGGCCCGGAGGCGACCCGCGAGGTCCCGCGGGCGCACGCGAAGGTCTCGCGCCCGGCGCCCGACGTGGTCGAGGTCGCCATCCGCGCGGCGGACGCGGGAGCCATGCGCGCGGCGCTCAACACTTATCTCGGCTGGGTGCAGCTCTCACTCACCACGGCCGAGGTCGCCCGACCGCCCGCTCGATAGTCCGAAGCGCTTATCTCTCGCCCTCGGTCACGCGCTCCGTGGCACTTCCCGCAAAGCTCCAGAACGACCTGAAGCAGTTCCAGCGGCTCCAGCAGGAGCTGGGAGCGGTTCAGCAGCAGCGGCTCCAGATCGACCTCAAGGTCCGCGAGCTCTCCCACACGCTCGAAGAGTTGAAGGGTGTCTCCGAGGAAACCGCGGTCTACCGGCCGATCGGCGGCCTCCTCGTCCGCGCCAAGAGTCGCAAGGAGGTCGAGGACCTCTTGACCGAGGAGAAGGAGACCCTCGAGGTCCGCCTCAAGGCCGTCGAGCGACAGGAGACCCACCTCAAGGAACGCTACACGACCATGCAGCAGGATCTCTCTCAGCAACTGCAGGCCGCGGGCGTCGCCGCCGCCCCGGCGGGCGAGAGTGGGTCGGAAGAATAGGGCCCTACGCCCTTCGGTGAACCAACCGGTCGGCGACCTCTCTCAGGAGGGGTTTCGCTCGCGCGGGAATCGTGCGGCTCCGACGTAGGCGGTCCAGACCCCGCTCCGTGAGTTCTGAGATCCTTCGCTCCGAATAGTCGAGGGCGCCGGCCGCACGGATCACCTCGCGGGCTCGTTCGACCTCCTCCGGCGGAGCCTGAGGGTTCCCCAGGACACGGCCGAGGCGCGACCGGTCAGCCTCCGAACCCAGCTGCCAGGCCCGCACCACGAGGAGCGTCCGCTTGCCCTCGATGAGGTCGTTCGAGCTCTTCCCGGTCTCCTCGGCCTCAAACCCGGCGCCCAGCACGTCGTCCCTCAGCTGGAAGGCGACCCCGAGGTCGATTCCGACCGCTTCCAGATCCAGGAGGGATGGTGCAGTGCGCCCGCCGAGCAGGGCGCCGATCTTGAGGGGCGAGGCGACGGTGTAGACGGCCGACTTGAGCCGGTGGACGGTCAGGACCGCCTCCTCGCTCACGCGGCCGGGGTCGAGCGTCTCGTTGCGGATGTCGAGAAGTTGGCCGTACGCCGTCAGTCGAGTCATCCGAACGTACTCCGCGAGCGCCGCCAGTCGGGCGGCCGCGGGAACACGCACCCGAAGGAACGAATCGACCGTGAACGGTTCCTCGAGGTCACCGAGCGTGAGCGCGATCCCGACCCCGTACTCCTCGGCAGAGCCCCCCAGCGCTTCCCGGCGGTGGGCGCCTTCCATCGCCCGGTGGAGCGAGGGACCGCCGCGACGCTCCTCGGCGTGGTCGACGATGTCGTCGTGGATCAGCATCCAGCTCTGGAAGTGCTCGAGCCCCGCAGCGGCGGGGAGTGCCGGTCGAGGATCCCGTCCGGTGGCGAGATGGTAGCCAGCGAGCAGCAAGAGCGCTCGAAACCGCTTGCCGCCACGCAGCGTGAACTCGACATTCGCGTCCACGTAGGGCCGGACCGCGGCGGGCGCCGTACGACGTTCGCTCCGGTACGAGGCGCGCAGCTCCCGTTCGAGATCGGGGAGGTACCGATACAAGCCGGAGAGGTCCACGGCATTTGCCGCTGGACGACTATCGTATTTAACGGACCGGGCCATCGGCCCCTTGATGGCCTCTTCCCCGTTCGTCCAGCTGGCCGGCGCGCTGATCGAGGCGATGGGTCAGCGGCTGGATGCCGCGAAGCCGACCGACGAGGGCCTCGTCCTCCGCACGGGAGACGGTTTCCTCTACGCCTTTGTCGAGGACCCTACCGTCATTTCGCTTGACACCGTACGCCGTCTCTTCACGGACGCCGGGCCGAACCCTGCCCACCTGGTCGTCCTCACACCTGCCCATCTCCCGCTCGCCCTGTCGGAGGAGGTGGTGCGGCACGGGGGGACGTTGGTCGAAGGCCCACGGTTCGCGGAACTCGCTCGCCAGCTCGGTCTGGGGTCGATGCTCGGTGAGGAACCCCGCCCTCCCCGACCGGGCGAGACGCGCCGGTTGCTCCCGAGCGCCCAGCAGCTGGACGGCATCATGCACCGGGCGCGGACCTGGCTCGATTGGGGCGTCCCCGCGCTCGCGCTCCGATTCTATCGACAGGCGGCCGACCTGAAGCCGGGATTCCAGCCCGCGCGAGTCGGCGTCGGCCGCGCCCTGCTCGCCCTCCGTCTCACCGATGACGCCGAGCGCCAGTTCGACGAGGTTCTCGCGACCCGCCCGGACGACCTGGAGGCTCGCCTCGGCAAGGCGGCCGTGCTCGGAGCCCGGGCTCGGCCGAAGGAGGAGGTGGAGATGTATCGTGCCCTCCTCGCGGAAGACGACGCGAGGACGGAGGTGCGGGCGCACCTGCTGGCCGCGCTGGTCGACCTGGGGGATTGGAAGGGCGCTCGAGTGGAACTCGAAGCGATGCTTTCCCGTACGCCGGAGGACCCGCAGCTGAGATTCCTTCACGCGATTGCCCTCGAACGCACGGGGAGCTCCTCACTGGGCAACGAGGAGCGGGAAGAGGCCCGCAGGCTCGGCCTCACGTACGAACGGGAAGCAGCTCTTTGCCAGCACCTCGGTCTGCCGCCCCCGGCCCGCCCGGCGGAGGCGGCGGGGACTCTCGTGGCGCCCGCGGTCGCGAGGCGACCCTCGGTCCCCCGCCGGGTTCCGGCGCCGCCGAAGGCCGCACGTTCCCCGTCGAGGACCGCGCCGAAGCCGGCGAAGGGTCGCGCGACCCGTAAACGTAAGTAACTCGGCCCCGACTCGACCGTCCTGAGGGGGCCGGTGAGAGTCGTATCGCTGCTTCCGAGCGCGACGGAGATCGTCGCGGCCCTCGGTCACGGCGGGGAACTCGTGGGCCGGAGCGCGGAGTGCGACTATCCGCCCGACGTCGAACCGTTACCCATCGTCATGAAGCCGCGGACCCTCGACTCAGAGCGACCGTCCTCTGAGATCGACGCCCGTGTAAGAAAGGCGAGGTCCGCCGGTGAAAGCCTCTACCGGCTGGACGTCGATCGACTGAGGGAGCTCCGCCCCGACGTCCTCTTCACCCAGGAACTCTGCGGGGTCTGCTCGGTGACGGCCGAGGAGGTGAGGGCCGCCTGCCGGTCCGCGGGGATTTCACCGGCGATCGTCTCCCTAGCCCCCACGACCTTGACCGAAGTCTTCGATTCGATCCTCACGGTCGGAGAGGCCCTGGCGGACCGCCCGGCGGCGGAGCGGCTGGTCTCCGAGCTGCGAGAGCGGTGCCGCCCGTCCCGAACACCTCGTGAAGCCCGCCCGAGGGTGGCCATCGTCGAGTGGCTCGACCCGCCGATCCTTGCCGGCCTTTGGTCCTCGGATATGGTCGATCGTGCGGGGGGCGTCCCCATCGGACCGCCGTCTCGGGAACCCGGACGCCGGACGACCTGGGGCGCGGTCGAACGGGGGGCCCCCGACCTCGTGGTGCTCAGCCCCTGCTCCTTCTCGGTCGACCGTACCCGTCGCGAGTTGTCGGACCCGGCCCTGCTCAGCCGCGTGAAAGGCGCCTGCGGCCGGCTGGGTACCGTGCTCGCGGATGAGGCCTACTTCAGCCGACCGGGTCCACGACTCGCCGACGGGGTCTCCCTCCTCCGTCAGCTGCTCAAGGGCTCACTCCGCGCGCCCCCGCTGCCCGCCGAGTACCTCGTTTCGGACCGTGCGAGGGCGCCCGCATGACCTCGAGTGGCCCCTACGGCTACACCTACTCGTGGAGCTACGCGCGGCCCGCGCCGAGACGGATCACGACCTCCCGGAGGGAAATCCGGGACATCCTCATCGCCTACGCGGTCATCACGCTCGACCTCGTGATCATCCTCACGGGGAGCAGCGCCTTTCTCGGGACGAACGGGCGGGGCCTCCTCTCGTCGGAGGCGTGGATCTACGTCCTTGTCGCGGCCGCGACCGGGTTCACCGGTTTCATCGCCCACGAGCTGGCCCACAAGGTGGTCGCTCAGCGTCGCGGCTTCTGGGCCGAATTCCGCATGTCGCCGATGGGCCTCGTCCTGTCGCTCGTCATGTCGTACATCGTCGGTTTCCTCTGGGCCATCCCGGGAGCGACGATGGTCGGAGGGATGTCCGAGATCAACCGGCGCGACTGGGGGCTCACGAGCCTCGCCGGCCCGATGACGAACCTTTCCTTCGCCTTCGTCTTCTACGCCGCCGCGGCCGGCACCTACCTTCTGGGGTGGGTGGTCGCCCCCTGGCTCCTCTTCCTCGCCTACATCAACGGCTGGTTCGGCGCGTTCAACCTGATTCCCGTAGGGCCGTTGGACGGCGCTAAGGTGCTGCGTTGGAACCGGGTGGTGTGGGGGTTGGCGTTCGCGGGGACCGCCGTGATGGCGGTCGTGAGCGCGCTCGGCCTCTTCGTCTACCAGAACCCGTTCCTCTAGGGTGAGAAGGAGGGAAGATGACTCGACCCCAAGTGCGCGACCTGGGCGAAGACCGACGACTGCTCGACCTCGGGTTCCGGGACACGGAGGGGCTGGTCGCCGCCTACCTCCTGCCCCTCGAGGAGGGGTGGGCGCTCATCGAGACCGGTCCGACGACGTGCCGCGACTCGCTCCTCCAGGGCATTGAGGCGGCGGGGGTCGCCCGGGAGGATGTCCGTCAAGTGTTCGTCACCCACATCCACCTCGACCACGCCGGCGGCATGGGAGCGCTCACCGAGGCGTTGCCGCGCGCGGACTTCTTCGCGCACGAGGTCGGGGTCCCCCACTTGGTCGACCCGACCCGACTCATCGCGAGCGCTCGGAGGGTCTGGGGAGCGGCGTTCGACCGGCTCTGGGGCCCAATCGCCCCCGTAGCGGCCGGACGAGTGCATCAGCTCCGCGGAGAGGAGAGATTCCCGCTGAAACGGGGAGAACTTCAGGTTCTCGCCACCCCTGGCCACGCGAAGCATCACCTCGCCTTCTTCGACACGGGTATCCGCGGAGTGTTCACCGGCGACGGAGCGGGAGTCCGGCTCGAGCACTCCGCGCACGTCCGGCCGGCCGTCCCGCCCCCGGACCTCGACCTCGACCAGCTGTTCCACAGCCTTGAGGTGATGCGGGCGACCGACCCGAGGCTCGTCCTCTTCAGCCACTTCGGACCGAGCCCGGACGGAGCGGCCGACCTCGTCCACTACCGCACCATCGTCGAACAGTGGCGGGACGTCGCGCTCGCGGCCGCCACGGAGGGTCTCGACGTGGAGGGCGTGGCGCGTCGCCTCCGGGAGTACGATGAGTCGACCGGACCGGTCCTCGACCCGCGCGACCGGGCGTCGCTGGTCTCGGGCTACGACATCGCCGCGCAGGGGTACCTCCGATTCTTCGAGACCCGCGGGCTCCTCGGTCGGAAGCCGGCGTGATGGCCGGGTCTCTGCCGAACCGCCGCCGGGCCGCCGCGGCCCTCCTCCTCGCGAGGACGGTCTATGCGTTCAACTGGTACAACGTCGGGGCGGTCCTTCCGCTGATCGGGAGTTCGCTGCATGCCACCACTCCCGAGCTCGGCGTGGTCCTCGCCTCGTTCCTGGTCGGCGCCGGGGTCTTCCAGCTCCCCGCCGGTATCGCGGCGATCCGCTGGGGCGGCCGACGACTCTCGATCGTCGCGCTCCTCACCATGGGGGTTACCGGCTGTGCCTCCGCCTTCTCTCCGAACTGGGAGGTGCTGGCGGCGCTCCGGTTCGGAGCCGGCGCCGGGGCCGCGCTCTTCTTCGCTCCGGCGCTCGAGCTGGTCGCCTCCTACTTCCCTCCCGGGACCCGTGGGCCGGTGATCGGGGTCTACAACTCGGGCTTCGGCATCGGAAGCGGGATCTCCCTCATCGCCGGGGCCCTCCTCGGCGAGCTCTACGGATGGCCCTCGGCCCTCCTGGTGGGAGGGGTCATGCTGCTCGCGACCGCTGCCCTTCTGGTCGTCGCCCTGCCCGTCAAAGGCGCGCCCCCGCCTCGGTCGAGCCGGGAGGTGTGGGCGGTCGCCCGTCCGATCCTCAACTCTCGCTCGCTCTGGGCGCTCTCGCTCGGCGCGGGAGGTCTCTGGGCGGCGTACTACATCGCCGCCCAGTTCTTCACGCAGTACGCGAAGTCGACCGGGGTCACCGGGAACCTTGTGCTCGCCGCGGCCGTGCCAGCCGTCCTGATCGGGGCCGACATCGTCGGCGGGCCGGTCGGCGGCTGGCTCGCGGAGCGGGCCCGGGACATGCGACGCACCCTCCTTCTCTGGGGCGCGCTCTCGGGAGTCCTCATCCTCGCCATCCCGCTCCTCGGGTTCGAGGCGCTCTGGCCCGTGTTCGCGGTGATCGGCTTCGCGGAAGGAATCGTGTTCGCCGTGCTGTACCTCTACCCTTCCTACTTACCGGAGGCGCGGGTCGAAGGGTTCGCCGTCGGCCTCGCCCTGATGAACTCCCTCCAGCTGTTCATCGGGAGCTCGCTCGCCTTCGGGTTCGGCTGGGTCGCGGACGCCTGGGGCTACACGGTCGCGTGGTTCTACGCGGGCGGCACCGGCCTCGTGATGCTACTCCTCGTCCTCTGGGCCCGTGCCGTACGGCCCGCTTGGCCCCACCCTCGGGCGGCTCCCGGGTAGGTCGTGGGGTTTCGTCAGCCGATCATCAGGCCCTCGATGCGGACCTGGTAGCCCCGCGACGTCCGCGCGAGGAAGTTGATGAGTCCACTGTGCCGCCACTGCAGCATGCACCGTCGAGGCAGGAACCAGTAGCGACAGCCGATCCGCAGCTCGGACTTCGACTCCGTGACGAGCCCCTCGTATGCCTGGGCGGAGTAGTAGCCGATGTCCTTGAACCCCTCCCGACGGGCCCGGAGCGGGCCGGTCACGCACCAGACCATCACTCCGGTCCGCTCGTCGACGTCCATCACGACGCCGCAGTGGGTGATGGGGCAGCCGCAGGACATCCCGAGCGGCCGACCGATGAGCGTGTCCCCATTCTGGATGCGGAGCTCGCGCGTCAGCATCGGGTTGTGGGGAAGCAGAGTCTCGCGCGGGCCGGGCTCCTCGGGGAACGTCTGCAGCACGAACTCATACTCGCGGCCCAGGTGGTCCTTCCAGTCGCGCGCCTGGAGCGGGGGAACGACGTTACAAGAGTCACAGGTGTTCCCGGCCATCGGGAGGCTGGGTCCCATAGGGGTTTCCAGGACGCCGACCGGCGCGAACGCGCTGACGGTCGCCTCGCGCTGAACGCACCGCTCGAGCACGTCCGGGTGCGCGACGGCTGCCACCGCGAGCTCGGCGCAGGTCCGGTAGCCGCAGAGGCCGCAGTCGAGTCCGGGGAGCGAAGTGAGGATGTGGGATGCCTCGGCGTTCAGGTCGGGGGACGGCGGTAGGGTCGCCACCGCGCCGCCGTTTCCGGAGGCAGGAGCTCGCATCTACTCCCCCCGGTAGAACGTCTCGCCCTCGAGCTGACGGACGACGCCGAAATGCTGCTGCCAGCCGACTTCTTTCTTGCCGACACAGATCGTGCAGACCCCGACCGGCGGGTTCCCGCGCAGGAGGAGACGTCCCGACAGATCTGGCGCCTGCTCGACCCGGCGGACGAGACGGTCGATGTTGATCCCGTGGAGAGCATCCGTCTCGATGACCGACGCCTGCGTCGCGGAGAGGACGTTCGCCCGAAACACCTCCCGCTCTGCTTGGGAGACGAGGTCGATCTTCGTCACGAGCGCCACGTCAGCGAGGGAGAGGAGGGGACCGATCTTCCTCGGGAGATTCATCCCGCTGGTCGCCTCGAGGACCGCAACTCCGAGCGAATCCTCGATGTAGGGGGAGCAGCGGAGGCAGAGGCCGGCCGTCTCGACCAGGAGGGTGTCGGCCTTCACCGAGGCGGCCCACCGCACGGCGTCCCCGAGCACCATCACGTTGCAGTGGTCCGGGCAGAGCTCGCCGGAGTAGACCTTCTTCGCGGGAATGCCAAACTGGGTACGGAACTGCTCGTCCTCGTTCGTGAACTGAACATCGGTCTTGAGGTAGGCGAGCTGGTGGCCCTTCGAGCGCAGACGACGGGCGACCTGCTTCAGGACCGTCGTTTTCCCGCTGGTCGGCGGCCCGGCGCAGACGATCACCTTCATTTGGCCGCCCCTCCGAGGCCGAGCGCCTCGAGCCGCTCGCCGAGGACCGCGTCGTCGAGAGGCTCGCCCGCGCGGATCTTCGCGCGGTACTCGAGGATGATGTCGTCGAGGTGGCTCAGGGCGTCCGCGACCCGTCGTTCGCGCGGGTCCTTCGCGATCAGCTTGCGCATCGCGCCGTTGCGCATCACGATCCGGAAGTCGGAAAGAAGGGCGATCCGCGGGTCGTGCGTCACGAAGACGAAGATCTTCCGGTGGCGCCGGAGGAGCTCGAGCGCCCGCGTGCGGTGGATGCCGGCGTTCTCGATCTCGTCCAGCAGGATGATGGGAGAATTGCCGATCACGACGGCGTCCGCGATGAGGAGGGCGCGGGTCTGACCACCGGAGAGCTCGGTCATCACGCTCTCAAGGTCGATCGCTTCCCCGGTAAGCTCGTTCGCGAACTCGACCGTTCGGCCGACCAGCGATTCCGCGTCGGCTCCTTGCCGGATCGCCGCGTGGATTCGGAGGAACTCTCGGACCGGGAGATCGGAGAGGAAGTTCGTGTGCTGCGTGATGAGGGCGACCGGGTGGCGCGCGGGATCGCCAACCGCCTCGTCGGGGGTGACTTCGCCGTCCACCAAGATCTTCCGGCCCGAGGGGGTGTTCTCGTTCGCGAATCGTTCGATGTCGTTGATGAGCTCGGTCTTCCCCGAACCGGTGGGACCGACGACGCTCGCGACCTCGCCCATCCGCAGGTCGACCCGCTCCACCAGCTCGGGGTCACCGTTCTTACCGCGGCCGCCAATGATGGATAACTGCTCGAGCTCCATAGTCACCCTCTTTTCGGGCGGGCGACACTATGTTGAGCAGATAGTCTCGTGTTTATGTGCGAAAACAGAGCCCTGCCGAGAATTACGTTGGTTGTCTACGCTTTCAACCGACCGCCGCTGAAACCTGCGCCAATCCCTTCGTACGAGATATGCGACCCGGCACACTGCCTCACTTGAAAGCCACGCCGGGAGCGGAATCGACCGGGCAGCACCATCAGATCGCTTGCGCGGCTCTCTCTGGGTCGAGGACCGTAACGAGGTTGGTGGGTCGGCCCCGGACGGGATAGCCCGCCGTCAGAACGATTGGACCGGAACCCGGGAGCTTGAGGTCCAGGACGAGTCGCGAGGCTCGGCGGGACATTTCCACCAAGTGTCGATGCTCCGGGGAGGGGACCGCAACGACCCCTCGGACGAGCGCCAGATGACGTCGGGCCGATGCATTGCGAGAGAGCGCTAGCACCGGCGTGCGGGGGCGAAGGGCAGCGACCAGTCGGGCCGTGCGCCCCGAGTGGGTCGGTGTAACGAGCGCTCGGGCCCCCACGCTTTCCGCGAGCTGGACGGCGGCCGCGGCGACCGACCGCTCCGACTCCTTCGAGCCCGACCCGCCACGGAGATCCCGGACCGGACGCGGGTCGAACGACGGTTCGGTCGCCTCGGCGATGCGAGCGAGCCACTCGACCGACTCGATCGGGAAGTTCCCGATGGCGCTCTCTTCGCTCAGCATCACTGCGTCGGCCCCATCCAGCACGGCGTTGGCGACGTCGGTCGCCTCGGCCCGGGTCGGGCGTGGGGACGTGAGCATGCTGAGCAGCATCTGGGTGGCGACGATGACGAACTTCCCCGCTGCGTTGGCCCGCCGCACGAGCGACTTCTGCTCGAGGGCGAGCTGCTCCAAGGGGACCTCGATCCCGAGGTCTCCTCGCGCGACCATGATCCCATCGGCAGCGTCGAGAATCCGGTCGATGTGCTCCAACGCCTCCGCCCGCTCGATCTTCGCAATGATGCCCACCGACCGCCCGCCGGGGCGCCGGTTCAGCCATCGTCGAGCGCGGAGGATGTCCGTGGCGTCGCGAACGAACGAGAGTGCTAGGTAGTCGGCCCCCTTGGCGACGGCCACGGCCGCATCCTGCTGGTCCTTCGGACCGAGCACATCAGCCCGCAGATGGGCTCGGGGCAGGAAGAGACCGGCGTGGGAGGTGACGATGCCGCCTCGGACCACCCGTGTCTCGATGGCCCCCCCGTCGGCCGACTCGACCTGGAGCTCCACGTTCCCATCGCCGAGCAGGACTGGGTCGCCGGCCCGTGCAGCCCGATGGAAAGAGGGAATCTCCGCGCCAACCCTCGTGATGTCTCCCGGGGCCGGGTCGCGGTCGAGCCTCCAAGGCTGACCGACGGACAGTCGCACGGAGCCGTGGGCGATCTCACCCAGACGGATCTTCGGACCCTGCACGTCCGCGACAATCGCGAGCTCTCGGTGGACCCTGCGGCCGGCTTCCCGGATCCGGCCGAACGAGACTCGATGTTCGGCCTCCGTCCCGTGGGAGAAGTTGAGGCGGAAGGCATCCGTTCCGGCCCGGACCATCTCGACGAGACGATCCGTTCGGTCGATCGCTGGGCCTACCGTGGCCAGGATCTTGGTCCGCCGCACAAATCCGCAAGCACGGGGGGCCCTAATAGCATCGGCTCGAGCGGTACGGACGGACTTTAATCTTCGGCCTCGCTCCGGCCGCCCAGCCCCGTGGTGTAGAGGCCAAGCATGCCGGCCTTTGGAGCCGGCGACAGCGGTTCGAATCCGCTCGGGGCTATCCGAGCGCGATTTTGCCCTTTTGCGGTTCGACCCGTGCCCGGTAGGTCATTCTGACCTCGACGCTCTCGACCGCGAGTACGCCGCCCGCCTTCGTTCCATCCCAAAGCGTCCAACCTCTTCCCCGGGGGCCGGGCGACCGGCCCTCGGTCTTTGTCCAATCTGCGGGATGGTCCACGAGCCCGGGGGTCCCTGCCCATGAGTGGCGGACGCCCGCGGAAAATTTACAGGGAAACGGTTGAGGCGGCGGCGTTCCATCGCTCAAACGGGCTATCTTGGGCCGAGATCGCCGGCCTTTTCGGGGTCGATAGAGAAACCATCGCCCGGGCGGTCCGGCGTGGTTCGGACGCCTATCCACCCGCTCCCGGGCTGTCCTACGGTCCCCCAGTGGCGGCAAAACTCGATTCCGCGAACCCGGGAGGGGTTCCGTGAACCGCAAGAGGAACTTCGACCTACGGGAAGCGCTCGACACGGTTGACTACCTAGCCGAGCGGGAAGTCTTCGATCGCCGCAACCGGCAGACTGGAGAATGGCGAATCAGCATCGCCACGGTTAAACGGGTCAAGCGGAAACTCGAAGCGTCCTGGTGGGCCCGGAAAGCCGTCCGGAAGCGTTCCCTGAAGGGGGTAGGGGGTTGGTACGGGACATGCCCGACCCCAGCAGTTCAAGGTCCACAATCCGGAGAGGCCGGTTTCGGTAGGAACCCGGGAGCTGGTGAAGCGGCGGGCCCGCGAACCCCCAGTCCGGTCGCCGGTGGGACCGCCCCGTTAACGGCGGGGAAGACGAATGGCGGCGCATTGAAGCCCGGGCTCGCCACTGCTGCGGCCTTCGGGGAGCGCGACTTGCCGGGATCGGCGGAACTACCGTTAGCCGCCGGTCTGACAGGGGGTAGCGACAACAACACCCTAGCTCGGGTTGAAGGACGGAAGTACTCCCGAAGCTGACCGGCTGACAGCGGTCCGGAAAACCCCGCTGAATCGCCTCAATGGGAAGGGGGTTCCATTTCAACAACAACGAGTACTATGCCTCCGACCAAAGGGAGGAGGCTGGACACCGCGGTTCCGGTTGGTTGGACAAGGGAATTCGGAAGCAAGACCGTAACAAACCTAGGGCGGGCAGGTCGAGCTAGACCAAGCTAGAGACATCCTCACCTAAGCCGGCCGAGCCCCGGAACAGTGTAAATGAACAGCCCGCATACACCTTCTAGGGTAGGCCCCCATGACTGGCACCCCGCAAGTGCCTCCTCTTTGTGCCTTGGCCTTAATCTTGACGACGGCGCTTGTCTTTGCAATCACCTGCGGGCCGAACGTGGCGAGCCCGAGTACTTGTCCGAACCCGGAGGTTCACTCTTACAACTTGACTTGCAGGGTCACGGTCACGGTTCCGCCGGCCCTGTGCCTCGGTTGCGTTGGCCCTGCAGTGAACTTTACTTTTCGATTGGTCGAGTTCAAGCTCCAGTTCTATTCCCAGTGGCATCCGAGGGCGGTCGTGCTCAGAGGCGACGCAACCGAGCCGGGCGCTGAGACGGACACATTCACCCTAACGGCTTACCCCCCATACGCTCCGCCAGAGGGATCCACATGGCTCAACTGGACCTCTACTGACGGTCTATGTGGAGTCGATTGGCCCCTGCCGGGCACGAATGTGACCTTGGTGGTTTCAGTCGAGGCGCTGTGAGTCCGATACCGAACGAGACCGCAACAATGGTAGGGCAGGTGGGTCAAGAAACCCCATTTTGAATTGCTATCTACGGACAAGGCACTACTTCGAAGGGGGGTCCATGAACCCGACCCGTCAGTCGGTCGCCCTTCTGGGGGTCGTGGCGGGTGTCCTGCTTACTATTTTGCTCATAGTTTGGCCGGGATGGCTTCTCAACCCGGCTCCCCCCATCCGTTACCAGGAGACAGTGGCTCTTGGATCGGCGCCATGCCCGGTCTCAGGACCAATCCCGCCAACCTTGATGGGTATGTTTTCCTTCCACACGGTTACCTTCCACTTCTGGTTCGAATCGACAGGCTGTGGAGTTCTCGGAACGTGGAACGCTACGGGGGCGGAGCAAGACGGAGTTTCTTACGCCTTCCAGTTCGCCGGCCTTGGGGGACCCAACCTCGGGAAGTCCTTTGCGTGGACCTCGCCGGATAGAATCTTCGGTTTCTTCTGGCCCTCGCACAACATTGTGTTGGTGGGTCAGACACAATCCGTGACGATCTTTGTTCAATAGTGAAGCGCCAGCCCAGTGGGCTTCTCAACCCAGCTCCGCTCGCCGAAAGACCAAAGGGAGGAGGCTGGATACTGCGGCCCCGGTTGACCGAGCGAAATTCGCTCGGCCGCAACTGGTAGATTGGCTCTGAGGTGGGTTGATTAGGGTACGATTCCGGCTTTTTTGATATAACATCAGGCGGGTCTTAAGATTCGGGTTGGCGCTGCTGAGCGATTCACTTGCTGGAAATCGGGCATGGAGTCCGATTGCGGTGCGTCGCGTGTCGACCCATCCACAGACCAACGATAACTCAATTTGGAAAACCGTGTGCTCTCTTTCCACAACTACTGATTGAAGGAACGCATTCGCATTAAGCGCAGCCGAGCGACCGGCGGAGTACGGGTCATAGGACGACGAGTTGGTAGCGGGAACCCGATGGTCCTGGGGTGGGTAGGTCAAGACCTCTCTGATGGATTGCTTAAACGGGGTCCCTTTGCCTTGGCGCGCCCATGCGAGAGGTTTACGCCATCGTTTCTGCGGTACGAGCCGGTTCCCTTGCGCGATCGAATCGAATCGCCGGGGGTATCCGAACCAAGATTCCACCCGTTCTCGGGGGTCATCTGGCTGAGCTGCCCGGCCGAATCTTGCGACGACGTCGAACAGCAACTACGATTGCGACAAGGACTCCCGCCGAGGTTCCGCCCGCGAGGACGTATCCGGTCCACACGGGCAGCCCCAAGAAGGTGGAGGTGGACTTGTGACTGCTTGAGTTTGAGAATTCGACGCCAATCGTACGGGACTGACCCTCAACCATCACTGGTCCCGACGTGGGACTCCCAGTAGAGTTGTTCACCGCCGGGATTGAGTAGTCGTAAGTGCCATTCACCTCAGGGAACGAAATGGAGGTAGCATTCGTGGAAAAGGTCCGACCCGCCAGCGCTACCGACCAATTCGTGCCTGGAGGAAGCCCGCTCTCTAAGAAGGTGACGCGGAAAAGCTGAGGCAGGACGCTAAGCGTGCCGGAGTAAGTGTTTGCCACATACACATTGTGATTTGCCGAGTCGTAATTTATGCCGATTGGTCCCAACCCGACGGGGAGGCTGAGGACGATTCGATTCGTCTCGGGATCGACCACCGTCACATTGGAAAGCCATGATGAGTTGCTAGGCGAACCTCTGTCCGTGACGTAGAGATAGTCGTTAGTCGGGTCGTAAACCGCTCCTCCACAGTAGCTCTTGATAGGAATCACAGCCACCACTTGATTGGTGGTTCCATTCACGGCCGTGATGTTATTGGTCTGACCCGGTTGAATGGCGTTCGAACAAACGTAGACGTCTCCGTTGGATTCGTCGAAGGTAACTCCAGGGCCGGGATAGACGGGTTTGACATATCCCACGATACGGTCGGTAGATCCGTTGACGATGGTGAGACTGTAAGACCCTTCGTTTGCCACATAGATGTCCTGATTCGTGGAATCATAGGTCGCGCCATTCGGACCGCTTCCAACAGAGAAGGAGGTGACCAGCGTTGCATTGTGGACAACGCTCAGGTTGTTGTTCCCTAGGTCGGTAGCGAAGATTTGGTCGCTCACCGGGTCGTACGTTTGAACCTCAGGCCCGCATCCCTGTGGGCATCCTGCCGGCACTGTCCACGCCACTCGATTCGTAATCGGGTTCACCGCGTAGATGGTACTTCCTGCATCTCCGGTGTAGACATATCCCGTGCGAGTGTCAACGGCCATAGTCATGACGCCATAAGACATCGGAATCCACGCGACCACTCGATTGGTGGTCGCGTTGATGACTGTCATGTTGAACAACAACGTGGTGTTCTCTTCGAGAGTTACATACAGGTAGTTGTTCACCGGGTCGAAAACCACCCCGATTGGCCCTCCACCGACAGAGATAGTACGCTCAGTTGCGAAGGGAATCGTTACGCTGCTTGGTTGCCCGGCATCGAATCCCATCGTCCCCCCCACGATGACCGCTAGCAGGACGGCACCGATACTGATGGCCACCGTCGCTTCGCATGCGAGGCGCTTTTCAATCTGCATTCAATTGATCGACACAAGAGGTCAAGCGTTCTCGTTTGATGGGTCTTGTCGTCCCTAACCAACAACTCTGATGACTCTGTCGGACCGCCCTGCACTTGCCGTTTTTGACCTACGTACCGAGTCGAGGGCGCTCTCTCGGCAGGTTAGAACGCTTCGTCAAGTGTACACATTTCTCAGCGTCGTTTTCATTGGCGTCCTTCTGTGGTTCATAGGAATCGCGCTGACTCAAGGCGTTGTGGGTTTTCAATGGGTGGCGTTCCCCATCGTGTTCCTATGCCTTTCTTCTTTGATCGGTTTGTTCTTTGTTTTGCTTTGGAAGACTCGGCCCGGCGCAATCGGCCTAGCAATCCGATTTGAAGGGATTCAGTTCACGTGGGCCTCCGGGCGGACGGAGTCTCTCCCTTGGTCCGTGGTCGCTAGTGACTTAGTTCTTAACGACTATAGTGTAAGCCCGCGGAGCAGGCCTAGCTCTGCCAACAACTGGTCCATGCGTCGTTGGAATCGACCGGTTTCTCGGCTTTCGAAGGAAGCTTTCGACGCCATCGTTCGAGCTGCCGCAGGAGTGGGATTGGCCGTAACGGAGCGAAACTCAGGGACTGGACCAATTCGTTGGGAGCCGTGCAGAATAGTTCGGTTTGCGGTCGTACCGGATACACCACATCGAAAGCGAGTCGTAACCCCGGACTGACACGTGGCCTTCATGCCGCATGGTTCGTCCCGTCTGGCCTTCGGTAGATGACCCGGATCCGAACTAGGTGGTTTCGTCCTAAACTGGCGGCGCGTCTGGGAGGCGCGCCTGGAACGGACGGGGGGAGCTTCGTCCAGTCCGAAGGGGCGTACTCTTGACCACGACTGCGGGCCCTTCGGATGATGAGAGAAACTCTCCCGTGCAGGCGGGCGCCCTATGAGCTGGGGAGTCCCAAGGAGCGCCGCCTAAGATACCGAAGATACTCGATTCCACAGTATCCCCGCTCGGGGCTACTCTGTCGGAC
>Ga0187771_10001127_pt1 | contig 17580 bp, 17 predicted proteins | sample 0116_SJ02_MP15_1_FD_133139 | JGI IMG/M metagenome (GOLD analysis project Ga0187771, IMG submission 133139) | Tropical peat soil microbial communities from peatlands in Department of Meta, Colombia - 0116_SJ02_MP15_10_MG | ecosystem: Environmental > Terrestrial > Soil > Wetlands > Peat | place...
ACCGGCGAAAATAGGACTTCCCATGAGCACTTCCACGTCCACGCCCCTGGTCGCGATCGTAATGGGTAGCAAATCCGACTGGGAGACGATGCGCCATGCAAGCGAGACACTCACGAAGTCCGGGATCGCCCACGAAAGCCGCGTTCTTTCCGCGCACAGGACGCCGCATGCGGCTACCGAATACGCCTCCACTGCAGCCGATCGAGGCATCCAGGTGATGATCGCGGCGGCGGGCGGCGCAGCGCACCTGGCGGGCGTCATGGCGGCGCACACGATCCTGCCCGTGCTCGGCGTGCCGATGGAAAGCGCGGCGCTGAAGGGCATGGATTCGCTGCTATCCACAGTGCAAATGCCCGGCGGCATTCCGGTCGGTACGCTGGCGATCGGCAAACCGGGGGCGATCAACGCCGCGCTGCTCGCGGTCGCCATTCTGGCGCTGCATCGGCCGGATCTGCGGCGGAAGCTGGAGGCGTTCCGCGCCGAGCAGACCGAAACGATTCTCAACGAGCGCTTGTAGCATCCTTATGCCCGGCAGACGCACTCCGCGCTATCCAACAGAATGCCGGCGCAAGCGCTCGCTCTATAATTAAAGGATCGGAATGGAGCGAGTGCGGAGCAGCGAAGCGGGCGCTGCCGTCGAGGTTGTGGCGGGCTGGCTGAGTGCCGCAAAGTCGGTCGCCGTACTGACCGGCGCGGGCATTTCGGCCGAAAGCGGCATTCCGACGTTTCGCGGTCCGGGCGGCGTGTGGAAGACCTACCGCGCCGAGGAGCTCGCGACGCCCGAGGGTTTCGCGCGCGATCCGAAGCTGGTGTGGGAGTGGTACGACTGGCGCCGCAGCGTGATTGCCGAGGCGCAGCCGAACGCGGGTCATCGGGCGCTGGCGGCGCTCGAAGCTCGGGCAGAGCGATTCACGGTGATCACGCAGAACGTCGACGGACTGCACGACCGCGCTCGAAGCCGGAATGTTTTGCAGGTCCACGGCGACATCTGGACCTTACGCTGCATCGTCTGCGGCCGTGAACGCCGCGACCTGTGCCCGCGCCTGGAGCCGCTTCCGCCGTATTGCGCGTGCGGAGGGATGGAACGTCCCGGCGTGGTGTGGTTCGGAGAAAGCCTGCCGCAGGGGATTTGGGAACAAGCCGTGAAGGCGACAAAAGCAGCGGATTTGTTTTTTGTGATCGGAACGTCGGCGGTGGTTCATCCCGCCGCGGGGTTGGTATATATGGCGAAATCGGCGGGCGCGAGAGTTGTCGAAATCAACGTGGACGATACGCCGGTGTCGTCATCGGTCGATCTGTGCTGGCGCGCCTCCGCGGCACAGGCGCTGCCGCAATTGCTGTGAATCGAGATTGTATGAAAGTTTGCTACATCGACGCCTTTTCGGGTATCAGCGGCGACATGACAGTCGGAGCCCTGCTCGATGCCGGCGCGCCCGCTGACGCTTTACTCGACGCGTTGCGGAGCCTGGAGACGGGCGCGCGCTACGAAGTCGAGAAAACGCGCCGGGGAGGCGTTACGGCTTCGAAGTTCCGTGTGATTCTGCCGGAGCATCCGGGCGGCGCGCACGGCCACTCGCATCGCCACCTGAAACACATTCTCGCGATGATCGAGAAGGCTCCGATTTCGGATCGGGCGAAGTCGGATGCCTCGCGCGTCTTCCGGAATCTGGGCCACGCGGAAGCGCACGTGCATGGAGTGCCGATCGAGAAAGTGCATTTCCACGAAGTGGGCGCGGCGGATTCCATCGCGGATATCGTGGGTGCGTGTGTCGCGCTGGACCTATTGGGCGTGGATCAGATCTACACCTCGGCGATCAATGTCGGCAGCGGCACGGTCAAGACCGAGCACGGCGTGCTCCCGGTTCCGGCGCCGGCCACGGCGGAATTGCTTACCGGCAAACCGATCTATAGCTGCGGCCCAGCGGTCGAGCTGACCACCCCCACGGGCGCGGCTCTCGCCGCGACGCTCTCGACGAGTTTCGGACCGGCGCCGGCGATGAACATCCGCAACATCGGCTACGGCGCGGGCGATCGCGATTTCGAGCAGCAGCCGAATGTCTTGCGGGTCTTGATCGGCGACAAGAGCGGCGCGGTGGAGGCGACGTCGGTTAGCGTGATCGAAGCCAACATCGACGATTCGAGCCCGCAGGTGCTCGGCTACGCGCTCGAGCGATTGCTGGAAACCGGCGCGCTGGATGCATCGATTTCGCCGCTGCAAATGAAGAAGAATCGGCCGGGATCCTTGCTGCGCGTGATCGCGCGGCCGGAAGATCAGGAGGCCCTGGCGCAGATCGTATTCTCGGAAACGTCGACGCTCGGGCTGCGGATTTACACGGCGGAGCGGCGCGTCCTGGAGCGCCGCATGGTGGAAGTCGAAACGCCGTTCGGCACATTGCGCGGCAAAGTTTCGGGCGCGGGAACTTTCGCGCCGGAATATGACGATTGCAAGGCCGCGGCAGCGCGCACCGGCAAGCCTCTGCGCGTAGTCCTGGCCGCCGCCGCCGAGGCGTACGCGAAGAAGACGGAATGAACGCGACGCGCCATCCGAAGAATTGAAAGTGAAACGATGAAATATTATCTGACGACGCCGATTTATTACGTGAACGCTGCGCCCCACATCGGACATGCGTACACGACCATCGCGGCCGACGCCATCCGGCGCCTGAAGCACATGCAGGGCTACGACGTAGTGCTCACCACCGGCACCGACGAGCATGGCCAGAAGATTGAGCGCGCCGCCGCGGCGGCCGGTAAATCGCCGAAAGAATTCACGGATGTCATCTCAGGCGAGTTTCAGCGGCTGTGGTCGGAGCTGGGTCTGCACATTGATCGCTTTCAGCGGACCACAAACAAGTCGCATGCCGCCGTCGTCCAGGAGCTGTTTCGCCGCTGCCTGAATAACGGGCACATTTATAAGGGCTCGTACACGGGACAATATTGCGTGTTCGATGAGCTGTACGTCAACGACGCCAAGCCGGGCGATCCGTGTCCGGATTGCGGCCGTCCGACCGAAACGGTGACCGAAGAGAATTATTATTTCCGGCTGTCCGCGTTTCAGGACCGCCTTCTGGATCTGTATGAAAGCCAGCCCGATTTCATCCTTCCCGAAACGCGCCGCAACGAAGTGCTCGCGTTTGTGAAGAGCGGGCTGCAGGATCTTTCCATCAGCCGGACTACGATCAAATGGGGCATTCCCGTGCCTCACGACCAGAAGCACGTCTTTTACGTTTGGTTCGACGCGCTGACCACGTACTTGAGCGCGGTCTACGAGGAAAAACTTCACGGCGAGTCTCTGTGGCCCGCCGATCTTCACTTGATCGGCAAGGAAATCGTCCGCTTTCATGCGGTGTATTGGCCCGCGTTTTTGATGGCCGCAGGGTTGCCGCTGCCGAAGCGCATTTTCGCCCACGGCTGGCTGCTGTTTGAAAACGACAAGATGAGCAAATCGCGCGGCAACATCGTGCGTCCCACGCCGATCCAGAAGGTTCTCGGCGCGGACGCGCTGCGCTATTTCCTGCTGCGCGAAGTCGTATTCGGCCAGGACGGAAGCTTCAGCTACGACGCGCTGGTAGGCCGCTACAATTCGGATCTGGCCAACGGGCTCGGCAACCTGGCGAGCCGCACGCTGGCCATGATCAAGCAGTATCGCGACGGCATCATTCCGAAGGCGTCGGGCAATCAGCAAATCGCGCAGACGGCCCGCGTTACCACGGAAGATGCGCTGGAAGCCTATGAACGGCTGGAATTCTCGAAGGCCTTGGAAGCCGTGTGGGCGCTGATCGGCGCGGTGGATAAATACATCGTGGAAAACGCTCCGTGGCATCTGGCGAAAGATCCCGAGGCGCAGGATCGCCTGGATGAAGTCTTGTACACGGCGGCCGAGGCGCTGCGCGTGGCGACGGCGCTGCTCTCACCCGTGCTGCCGGAATCTGCCGCGAAAATATGGGCGCAGCTCGGATGCGAGAAGCCGCTCGAAGACTTCCGCACTCCGGAACTCAACTGGGGACATTTGCCCGGCAAACAGCATCTGGGCGTGGCAAGTCCGATTTTCCCGCGCGCGGACGCGAAATCGGCGATTCCGCGCATGCAGGAGCTGGAGAACGAGGAGGTGACGCGGCAGTTGGAAATCCTCGGGAAGAAGCCCGAACCCGCGGCGGAAACGGCCGCCGCGCAGGCGGCGGCGACGGAGCAGATCACGATCGACGACTTCGCCAAAGTCGACCTGCGCGTCGGAGTGGTGAAAGACGCGGCGCGCGTGAAGGGCTCCGATAAACTTCTGCACCTTCACGTCGATATCGGCGAACCGGAGCCGCGCAGCATAGCCGCCGGCATCGCGCTGGCGTATAGGCCCGAGGAATTGATCGGAAGGAAGGTCGTCATCGTCGCCAATCTCGCGCCGCGAAAACTGCGCGGCATTCTTTCGCAGGGCATGGTCGTGGCCGCTTCGCGCGAGGGAGATCTCCCGGTGCTCGCTAGCTTCCTTGAAGACGTGCCGGTCGGAGCCCGGCTGAAGTAGATCGTGAAGCTGATCGATTCCCACTGTCATCTCGACAGCGAACAATTCAACTCCGATCGCGATGCCGTGATCGAACGCGCTCTGGCTGCCGGGGTCGAAAGGATGCTGACCATCGGCTCGGGCGACGGGCCTCCGGAGAGCGTGGACGTCGCGGTCCGTCTGGCCGGGAAATACCCAATGCTGTATGCGTCGATCGGCGTACATCCGCACGACGCGTCGAAAGCCACGATCGACACGTACCGTCAGTTCGCAGAGCTTGCTTCGCATCCAAAAGTCGTGGCTGTGGGTGAGATCGGATTGGACTACCATTACGATCATTCCCCGCGCGAGGTGCAGCGGGAGGTCTTCGCCGAGCAGATGCGCATTGCCTCCGATGCGGCCAAACCCATCGTCATTCACTCGCGCGAAGCGTGGGGCGACACCATGGCGCTGATCCGCCGCCATTGGAATCCGGTCCACGGCGGCGTCATTCATTGCTTCACGGAGGGCCCGGACGAAGCGAGGGAGGCGCTGGAACTCGGCTTTCACATCAGTTTTTCGGGGATCGTGACGTTTCCGAAGGCCACGGGTGTTCACGAAGCTGCGCGGTTGGTTCCGGCTTACCGGCTTCTGGTGGAAACGGATGCTCCGTTTCTCGCGCCCGTGCCCATGCGCGGCAAACGCAATGAGCCGGCTTATGTGGTGCAAACCGCGCGCAGAGTCGCCGAGCTTCGCGGCGTGACATTGGACGAGATCGCCGCCACGACCGTCGCCAACTTTGAGCGTCTGTTTCTCCGCACCATCCCTGTAAAGACCGCTCCCGGTGCGATAGACTAGAGGGTCCACATGGCTTTCGGAAAGATTGGCCAGACTCTTTCGGCCCTGGAAATCTACGATCTGGTTCGCGCGGACCTGGCGAAGGTGGAACGCGAGATTGGGCTCGAATCGATCGCCGCTGTGGAGGCGGTCAACTACATCAATCAATATCTACAGTCCGGCGGCGGCAAGCGTTTGCGGCCCATTCTGGTGCTGCTTTCGGGACGGCTGCTCGGCGAGCCCAACGAAACGCTTACCCGCATGGCCGCGGTCGTGGAAATGATTCACACCGCGACGTTGGTGCACGATGACGTGATCGATCTCGCCAAGACGCGCCGCGGACGCCCGACGATCAACGTGGTGTGGGGCAATCATACGTCCGTGTTGGCAGGCGATTGGCTCTACATGCAGGCGTTCCAGCTCGCGCTTCGCGAACGGCAATTTTCGATTCTCGACGTGCTCATCAACCTCACGCAGATGATGGTCGAAGGCGAGCTGATGCAACTGGAGACAATCGGCAAATTCGTCGCTGAAGACCAGTACATGGAACTGATCGACCGGAAAACCGCGAGCTTGTTTTCGGCCTGCGCGCGGCTGGGCGCGATCAGTACGGGCGCGGATGAGGAGACGGAGCGGCGCCTCGGCGAGTACGCCTGGAATTTGGGAATCGCGTTCCAGTTGGTGGACGATATTCTCGACTTCACCTCGCGCGAGAAAATTCTGGGTAAACCCGTCGGCAATGATTTGCGCGAAGGCAAGGTTACGCTTCCGCTGATCTACGCGCTCGAGTCGGCCGATCCGCAAGAGCGCAATCTGGTGGAGACCGTGCTGACTGAAGGCAATTACGATCAAGTGCCCTTCGGCAAGATTCTGCAGATTTTGACGCGCCACCGCGGCATCGAACGCGCGCAGGAGCTCGCGCAAATCTATACCGAGAAGGCGCGCACGATCATGGCGCAATTTCCGGAGTCGCCATACCAGAAGGGCCTCATGGCGGTCACGGAAATGGTCACCGAACGCGACCGTTAACTCTCTCGCAAAGCGGAATCCTGCTCATTTCGTGTAGAGCCGATGCGTACGAATGTAGTCGGCGACCGCCGGCGGCAACTCCGGCGATACCTGTCCGCGCGCCAAAGCGCGACGGATCTCGGATGACGACACGGGCAGCGAAACGTCGTCCAGCCGGTGCACGATGGCTCCGGCGGGAGGTTCGATCACGTGGCCGGGGCGGGCGACGACGATAAACTCGACGGCCGCAATCACGTCGCGCCAGCGGTACCACGTCTGTATGTCGGCGAAGGCATCGGAGCCTACGATGAAATAGAGCGTCCCCGGATTTTCGCCCTTCACGCGTTCGATCGTGTGAATGGAATAGCTCGTTTCGTTGCCTTCCTCCAGGCGCGACGCGACGAAACGGGGGTCGGCGGCGCAGGCAAGCTCCACCATGCGATAGCGGTCCTCGTAGGGCGTCGCGGCTTCCTTGTGCGGTGGATGGCCTGCCGGAATGAACAGCACGCGGTCCAGACCCAAGCGGTCCGCGGCCATGCGGGCCATCGCGAGATGCGCGGAGTGAATCGGGTTGAAGGTGCCTCCGAAAATCGCGATCTTCATGCGATCAGCCGCAGCAACGCTTCTTCATTTTCGATTTCGATACCAATTTTCAGCCAGTACAGTTTCAGTGGTGAGGCCACCTGTGTGGCTCCTTCAAACAAGTTGTAGAAATCTTTTTCGGTGGTTACTAGAGCTTCGGCGCCGGCCGCGGACGCCTGCTGCGCCAGCCGGCGCAACTCGTCGGGACGGTAGGAATGATGATCTTCGAAAGCCCAGTGAAACGCGACATCCAACCCCAAACCTTTTAGTGTCTTCCAAAACGTGTTCGGATTGCCAAGACCGCAGAATGCCCCGACCCTCTTCGCCCCGAAATCGCACACCGGCCGCGCTTCTCTGCTCGCCGCCTCGACCCACACCAGCGGCCGCACCCACGACCGGAAGATCGGAGCTTCGGTGTTGTACGGGCGCAGCAGCATCTCCAGTCCCGTGATCGGAACGTGCGGCTCCGACCGCGTCACGACGAGGATCGTTGCCCGCCGCAGCGCCTCAGCAGGTTCCCGGCTCCGTCCCAGTGGAAAAACGCCTCCGCCGAACGGATCCAGCGCGTCGATCAAGACAATATCGTGGTTGCGGGCCAGCTTTCCGTGCTGGAATCCGTCGTCGAGCAGGAAAACATCGGGCCGGAGTTCGCGCTCCATCAGGGTTCCCACCGCAAACCGGTCCTTCCCGATGCCGACGTGCGCGTCGCCGGCGTGTATGAAAATTTGCGCTTCATCGCCGGTCAGCGATACCGGAGCGCCATCGCCGCGTTCCACCACAACCACCGGTTCGGCCGAGCTGCGGTGATACCCGCGCATCAGGATCGCGGGATTGCGCCCGGCTTCCCGCAGCCGCCGCGCCAAATGCGCCACCATCGGCGATTTGCCCACGCCACCCATCGTCAATCCGCCGATGCTAATCACTGGGGCTTCGAGCTCGCGGCGCAGTGCGCGCGACTTGGCTGCGTCGAGCACGCGTCCGGCCCGCCACAGCAGCGCAAGCGGCCCCAGGATCACAGCCTCGGCAAGCCTGTGCGGAGGGTTCACCACTCCGCTTGCGTAGGTCTTCCATACTTCGCACGCGACGCGTTCCGTAATGCCGCGCTTGGCCCGCACCAATTCCCTGCCCTTGGCGCCCATGGCCTCGCGCGCGTTCGCGTCTTCCAGAAGCGTTTTCACCGATTCCGCCAGATCCGCGGCGCCAGCGATCCCCCGCAGCGCCCCGCTCGTTTCGAACTCACGCGCGATCTGGGAAAAATTCTCCATGTGCGGACCTGCGAGCACCGGCTTGCCGAAGTAGGCGGGCTCCAGAATGTTGTGGCCTCCGCGCGCCGCCAGCGTTCCGCCCATGAACACGACATCGGCACAGGCGTACAACGCGGCCAATTCGCCGATCGAATCGAGGAGCAGCACGCCGGGCAATTGCAATGGCCTTAGCGCGGACCGCCGCACGAACCGCAGCTTCCCATCGGCCAGTTTGCCCGCGGCAACATCGAACCGCTCCGGCTTGCGAGGAACCAGAATCAGCAGCAGCCGCTCGTGCTTCGGGCTGGCCGTGATTTTCCGGAACGCGTCGATGACCGCATCATCTTCATCGACGTCGCCCGCGAAAGCCGGGGCCATCGTGCTGGCCGCAATCCAAACCTGACCGGGTTTCACGGCGTCCAGGAAACCGGAGATCTCGGCGCTGATCCCCGAAGAGGGTGGCACAAAATCGTATTTCAGATTTCCGGCGGCTCGCACGTTTTCCGGAGGCGCTCCCGCGATCGCGAATCGCCGGGCATCTTCTTCCGACTGCGCGAGGATCGAGTCCGGCCAGCGTAGCGCGTGGCGGAAGAAAACGCGCCAGTTCCTGTACCGCGGTAGCGCGCGATCGGAGATGCGCCCGTTGACCACGAGCAGCGCCGCGCCTGCGCGCTTCGATTCGCGATACAGGTTCGGCCAGATCTCGGTTTCCAGAACGACCAGCAGCGCCGGACGTAGCGTTCGCAACACCCTGCGGATCGCCGAGCGGTAATCCAACGGCGCGAAAAACACGCCGTCGACCAGCGCGGCAAGCTTTTGATCCGCCGTGTCACGCCCGGCCAGAGTCGTCGTGGAGACGAAAAGCGGGATCGAAGGATGCTCGGCCTTCAGCCGCTTCACCAGCTCGATTGACGCCATGATCTCGCCGACGGAGACCGCGTGTAACCAGATCGAACCGCCAGGCGTCGAGTCAAACGAGGACGGCAGGAATCCGAATCGTTCCCCAAGGCCGCCAAAATACCTGCGATCCTCAAATCCCCTGTAAAGTAAGTAGAGGAGCACCAGCGGCGAGAAAAGAATTTCGATGAGCTGGTAAAGGAAGTAAATGAGCCGCGTAGCGTTAATTCTTTTGAGTATAGCGATGGTGACGGCGGCCCACAACGCCGTGGCCGCCGATAAGGAAAAGCCGTCCCGCTTCGCTCCCGGCCGCGCCGAAACGTACCCGGGACATCAGACGCTGGATAAGATCACGATCGCCGCGATCCCCTACGTCACCGAAGAGCAGACGCACATCGCTTTCGATAAAGTAAACCCCAACAAGTACGGCGTGCTGCCCGTGCTGGTCGTGATGGATAATGGCACGGGCAAGGCGCTGCGCCTCGATTTGAAGGCCGAATTCGTCGCCGCTGACGGCCAGCATCTGGACGCGACGCCCGCCGATGACGTCATCTACATCGACGGCGTTCGCAAGCCGCCCAAGATTTTTAATCCCAACCCGATCGCAGTCGCGTTTCCGAAAGAGAAGAAAGGTCCGCTGAACGTCTGGGAGATCACCGGCCACGCCTTCAACGCAAAGCTCCTGCCACCTGGAGAATCGGCGTCCGGATTCTTCTACTTTCAAACGGCTCCCGAGCCCGGCGCGCACATCTACCTCACCGGAGTGAAGGACGCGGCCACCGGCAAGGATTATTTCTACTTTGAAGTCCCAATCGGCCAGTAGCGCCTCGCGCGGCTACAAGTAATTCACGATCGCGGCGAAGGACGCGGGCGCCAGGCTCGCTCCGCCCACGAGAGCCCCGTCGATATCGGGTTGCGCCATCAGTCCCTTGATGTTGTCCGGTTTCACGCTACCGCCGTAAAGAACCCGGCACGCCGCGGCGGCGCCTGCTCCGAAATGCTCCTCGATCTGCGAGCGGAGGAACGCGTGCGCGGCTTCGGCGATCTCGGGAGTTGCCGTCTTGCCGGTGCCGATCGCCCACACCGGCTCGTAGGCGATGACGATGCGCGCGAACTGTTGCGCCTCCAGGCCCTGAATCCCTCCCTGGAATTGCTTGGCCAGGACGGCTTCGGTCGAGCCGGCTTCGCGTTCTTCGAGCCGTTCGCCGACGCACACAATCGGCGTGAGTCCCTCCTCCAGCGCGGCCACCGTCTTTTTGAACACGGTCTCATCGGTCTCCCCGAAGTACTGACGCCGCTCGCTATGTCCGATGATCACCCATTTGCAGCCGATCGCGGCCAACATTGGCGCGGAAACTTCGCCCGTATAGGCGCCTTCCTTCAACCAGAACACATCCTGCGCTCCGACGCCGATCGCGGTCGATCGCGCCGCCTCCACCGCGGCCGGAAGATTCACAAACGGCGCGCAAATCACGATTTCGGCGTGCGTGGATGCAGCGACGGCCGGAGCAAACTGAGCGAAGAATTCCGAGGTCTGGGCGGCCGTCTTGTACATCTTCCAATTGCCGGCCATGACAGGGGTGCGCATACTTCAGCATATCAAGCTCTCCTGGCGGGCCGGCCGCGCGTTAGGCGAGCCGCAGTCCGGAATATTCTTTGATCAGCCTGAAATCTGTGCGCAGCGGCGCGATGTTTTCCCCGCGCTGATCGATCCGCGACTGCTCGATCACGCCGTAGCGATCCGCGGCCATTCGCAGATACTCCACCTTCGCAGGATCGATGCCCATGATGCGGCAGCAGGTCGCATCCACGGCCGGAAGGTTCGCGCCCATCACCATCACGCCGGCCTTTTTCGGCGTGCCCTGAATTGGACCGTTGCCTTCCATGCCGACGATGCCATCCACGATCGCAAAGCTTTTCTGGCCGAACAAGCGCGTCAGCTCCACGATCGAGGTCGGAATGCCGATGTAGTGCAGCTCATTTTTCGGCCAACCGTAGATCGAACCGGGCACCAGGCCGAAGTAGTTTTTCATCGAAAGCGTCGCGCCGGCCCAGTGATGCGTCTTCATCTTGGCCAGCGAAACGATCCAATCCGCGCCGAGCACAGTGTTCGAGAAATAAAACTCCGGCCGGTCCGCAAAATTCCGAATCCGGCCGACGTCGTCGCGGTTGAGATCGACGAACACTGAATCGAACTTGGGAATCTCCGAGCGGTACCGCGTCAGCTCCGCCATGGCGTAGGTGTCGCGGCGATGTCCCGGTCCCTCTCCGATCTTTACGTCGGCCGCGCCCAGCGACCGGAACACTTCCAGCGCCGTGGCGACCACGGCTACGTCGGTATTGATGCACGTGTTCGGGTCAAACTCCACGAAGTTCGGCTTCAGCAGCACCGATTTGCCGCGCACATCCAGCCCACACTCGCGGATCCCGTCGCGCATCAGGCGTTCGAGGTCGTGCGCATAGGACTCGGCCTTCACGACCACGACTGGCGCCGATTTCTTTCCGGCAAACGGCAGCACGTCCGGCTTTACCGGATGCGCCGCGCCGTCGCGAAATCCCGCGGCGCCTGCGATCGAAGCCGCTGCCGCCATGGCCAGAAACTCCCTGCGATTCGGGTTCACGCTGCCGCTCCCGTGCGCATCATTTTCCAATTCCCTTCCGGCGCCGAAAGCGCTTCCACCGCCGCGATCATCACGTCTCCGGAGGCCGCCCCGCCCGCTTCACCCCATTCGGGCGGTTCGATCCCATAGAGACGCATGGCGATGGTGAGCCACGCGCGCGCCAGCGGCGACGGCGTCTCTCGCATCATCCGCTGCGCTACCTCGAATGCGCTCTCCAGCCCATGCTTTTCCTGCAAAGCGACGAGCGCCAGCGCCGTCGTTTCCGGATACGAAGGCAGATCCACGCCCAGCGCTGCGGGACTCCCATAATTCCAGCCACCGTCGCGCGAGCGAACGTCGGCCAGCTCGGCTTCGCCCAGGCGGACCCTTTCGCTGAGCGCCGGGCTCGGCCACTTGGCCGCCCCTTTTTTCAGTGCGACCAGAGCATGCGCCGTCGGTTCCACCCACCCGGCGTTACCCGGCTTCCAGGGCCAGGATTTCAAGCTGATATTGCGTCCGCCTTTGAGCAGCCCGATCTTCGACACGACCACGGTCAGCCAGTTCGATTCCGCGCCGGCGGATCCCACCAGCCACTCCACGCCTCTGCGCGTCTGCTCATTCCATTCGTTGCGCGCCATGGCGATGGTCACGCACAGCGACGTGCCCCAACTGGACATCCCGACTTTCTCCGACGGCTTCCAGCTTCCGTCGGGCAGTTGCCACGAACCGAGCAGCCTCCAGGCGCGCTCCGCCGCCTGATCGCCCATGAGAGCCATGGCGGCGTAAGCGGTCGGCTCCAGCCATGACTCTTTCCCTTTGAAATATCCCCAGCCGCCGTCCGGATTTTGAGCGGCGCGCAAGGCCTCCAGGCGCACTTTCAACGAAGAGTCCGGCACGAAAGTACTATCGTCGGAAACCTATGATTACGTTAGGGCAATGCCGTACTAAGCCCCCGAACTGAACGGAAAGTACTATTTACGCGCTAAGGCTTTTTGATTAGAGTAGCTCAGGTAAACGTTTGAGCACGCGCCCATGACTCAACTGCTTCTTCAGTACTCCTACCTGCAAGTATTGGATTTCATGACCACTTTGGCGTTCCTGCTGAATGGAGTGCGGGAAGGAAATCCGCTGGTCCGGCTTGCGCTGAAGTACGGCCCCACGCCGATGGGCGGCCTGTTCCTGGTAAAGCTCGCGGCGGTTGCGCTGGGCCTGTATTGCTGGCGCTACGGCAGGGTCAAGCTCCTGGGACGAATTAACGTGCTGTTTGCGATCGTCGTGACCTGGAACCTCGCTGCCCTGATCCTCGGATCGGCCGGACGCGTCTAAGCCGCGCTCTAACGCGCGGCCAGCGGATACCGCAGGGTTTCGAGCAGCCACTCGCGATTATCGCGTACCGCGTCCGTGAGCCGGGCGCATAAATCTTCCCGCTTCTCGAACAACCGATACCCGCCCGCGTCGCGCAGATAGCCTTTTGCCTTGGGCTCTTCTTCGATCAATCGCTCGATTCCGACGCGCTCGGCGCGCTCCTGGTAGCGCTTCCGGTTTTCGAGCAGCGCCTTCACGAGAAACGGCATCAGCGTGGAATAATCCGCCTGCATGCTTTCCGTGGCCTGCTGGTACGTGTCCTTATCGACCTTGCCCCAGGTCACGGCTTCGGACGGAGGACACGACGACAGCGACCCGTCCGTCACCGGAGCCGTGACGATCTGCACGTCGAAGTTATAGCCGCGCACGTTCGGAATCCCGAGCACCTGCCCGAGAGCCGGCTCCGGCTGCAAATTGTAGTTTTTCGGGACGCCGCCGCCGAGGATCACCGTCCCCAGCGCGAACGGCTCCTGGTCGAACAAGCCCCAGCGATGGTATGCACACGCCTCGTATACCTCGGCGTGCAAATCGAGTTCGAAGCGGTACGAGTCGATCAAACCTGCCTTCTGCATCGCCCACAGCTTCATGGAATTCAGGAACACACTGCCGTCCCCGGGCGCGCCGACAAAGACGGGAATCGCCAGACGATGGCAGGTGGAAAGCAGGCCCGAAGCCACGCCGCTGGCGCGCTCCTGCGCGGCGTAGAACGCTCCCAGGCGGTAGCGTAGCTCGGTTCCGGTCATCGGCCGCTGAAATTCGGGCAGGCTCAGCACGGCGGTGAGAAAGCGGTCCTGATCGAGCAGTACGTCTTCGTCGAAGGCCATGTCGGTGACGCGGATGGTACGCTCCTCGCGCAGCGCTCCGTCGTCGCCCCAGATCGGAACCTCGAAGACCGGCCCGTGGCGATGCTCGTCCAGGCTCCGATGCCCGTCGTGATAGCAGACGGCGTCGGTCGTGCTCAAATACGCCACCCATCCGGTTTCGAGCAGCGGAATCAGCCACGCCTGATGCTGGCCCGATACCGTCACCGGACCCGCCACCGCAAGCGTCAGCGGACACCCACGCCCGATCGCGTGGTCCAGGATCGAGTAAATCCTCCGCAGAAAGCCGCCGCCGAAGGCCGGAAAGCAGTGCGTGATCAGATCGTGCAGGTTATGGCATTCGTCGACGCGCTTGACCTGGACGCTCCGCCGCGACGGCTTGCCATGTGCGGAATGGGAATCGTGACCCGGATGTCCGGAAGCCGGGTCTCCGGCGTGGGTGTGATCGCTCATCAAACTTGATCTTACGCCGGAAGCGCGCGCTGCCGGTACATCGCAGACGCACAATTCTGATGAAATTCCGGTGACATCCGCGATGGCAGGTGCCATCGCAGCGTCGAAAAAGTGCGAAGCAGTTGAGCCGCGCTATTCCTTCTTGGCAGGCGCGGCCGCCGGAGCCGGAGCTGCCGCGGGAGCAGCTCCCGCCGGGGGAGCCACGGCCTGCGTCGCCGGCGGATGCAGAATCTGGGGCACCGCATCCCGGCGCGTGTTGATGTCGATCAGATCGAACATGATGAACAGGCCCAGGAAGATGAACCCGCCTACTGCGATCAGCCCGTTCACCGGCTTATCGTGCGCCAGGTGCATGAAAAACAGCGCCACCAGCGTGGCCTTCACCGTGGCGATCGTAAGCGCGATCACGATGTTGCCCTGCCCGAAATCGATATAGGAGGCGCCCACGGTGATCACCGTCAGGATCAACAGCATGGTCAGCGTAAGGGTATAGCTGCGGGCCTCCGCCTTGGCGTCGGTTGCGTGTTCGTTATGAGTGCTCATTTGATCAAGTAGTACAACGGGAACAGATAAATCCAGATCATGTCGACCAAGTGCCAGAACAGCCCCACCAGATCGACCGGCGTGTAGTACACGCTGTTAAATTCGCCCCTCTTCGCCCGCACCGCGAGCCAGGCGAGCAGCACCGCGCCGATCATGACGTGCAAGCCGTGCAGGCCGGTCATCATGAAATAAAAGCTGAAAAACGTCGAGTAGCCGTGGCTGCCCGGGATCAGGTCACCGTGATGGTGATAAAAATAGCCGGGCAGCAGCCCTTCCTCGTACTTGTGAGTGTACTCGTACGCCTTGATGCACATGAAGATCGCGGCGCAGCCGACGGTGATCCACAAATACCGGGCGCATTTGGCGGCTTGATTGGTCCTGGCTGCCAGCACACCCATCACCATGGTGAAGCTCGAAACCAGCAGGACCACCGTGTTGGTGGCGCCAGCCAGGCGTTGCAGGTGTTCGTGCGCTTCGACAAACTCCCGCGGATAGCGGTTCTGCATCAGCCCGAAGCCGACGAACAGTCCGCCGAAGGTCAGGACTTCGGTAACCAGGAACAGCCACATACCAATCTTGCTGGTATCGAACTGCTGCTCCATGGTTGCGAAATGGTGCTGGTGGTGATGACTCACATCATCGAGATGCTCATCGCCTTGCGGATTCTGCAAATCTGCGGTCGTGGTGCTCATGCGTGGGTCACCTCGCGCGGCCGGTAATCGTAGGGCTCGCGCTCCAGCACCGGCTGATCGTGGAAGTTATGCGTGATCGGGGGCGAATCGGTCTGCCATTCCATGGTCGTGCCGCCCCACGGATTGGCGGAGGCCTTCGGGCCGAACTTCAGCGAGGCCAGCAGATTCAGCGCCGTCACCAGAAATGCGACCGCCAGAATCCAGCTGCCGATGGTCGAATACATGTGCATCGGCGCGAACTGGTCCAGGTAGTTGAAGTACCGGCGCGGCATGCCGCGTCCGCCCATCACGAACTGCGACATGAACGTCACGTTGAAGCCGATCAGCACCAGAATGGCGCCGATGCGGCCCCACGTTTCGTTGTACATTTTGCCCGTCATCTTCGGCCACCAGTAGTGGATGCCGCCGAAGAAGGCGATCGCCGTCCCGCCCATCATTGTGTAGTGGAAGTGGGCGACCACCCAGTAGGTGTCGGTCAGGTGCACGTCGGTGGCAAGCGTCGCGAAGAAAATACCCGTCAGGCCGCCGATGCTGAACAGGATCAGGAAGTTCAGCGCGTACAGCATCGGTGTCTCAAACGTGATATTGCCCTTATACATGGTCGACAGCCAGTTGAACACCTTCACGCCCGAGGGCAACGCCACCAGAAACGTCAGGCCCGAAAACACCACATTCGCCAGATCCGATTCGCCGGCGACGAACATGTGATGGCCCCACACCAAAAAGCTCAGCAGTGCGAGCGAAATGCTGGAATAGGCGATCGCCCGGTATCCGAAGATCGTCTTGCGGCAGAAGGTCGGAACGATTTCGCTCATGATCGCCATACCCGGCAGAATCATGATGTAAACGGCCGGGTGCGAGTAGAACCAGAAGAAATGCTGCATCAGCACCGGATCGCCACCGATGCGCGAATCGAAGATGCCGATCTGAAAATTGCGTTCGATCATCAGCAGCACGAGCGTAATCGCCAGTACCGGCGTCGCCAGAATCTGGATGATCGCCGTGGCGTAAATGCCCCAGATGAACAGCGGCATGTCGAACCACCCCATGCCAGGCGCGCGCAGCTTGTGCACGGTAGCGATGAAGTTCAGCCCGGTGAAGATCGAGGAAAAGCCCAGGATGAAGGCGGCCATCAGCACAATCGTTACGTGCGTGCTGGTGGTCGCGCTGTACGGAGTATAGAACGTCCACCCGGTGTCCACGCCGCCCATCAGGATGCCGCTAATGCCAAGCACCGCACCGATCACCCACAGATAGAAGCTCATCAGGTTCAGCCGCGGGAAAGCGACGTCTTTCGCGCCCAACATCAAAGGCAAGACGAAATTCGCCAGCGAGCCGGGAATCGACGGAATGATGAACAGGAACACCATCACCACGCCGTGCAGCGTGAAGAAGCGGTTGTACATCTCCTGATCCACCCAGTGCTTGCCGAACAGCGTGTGTTGCGGATTGAGCAGCGCGAGCCGCACCAGCAGCGCGAAGGTTCCGCCCAGCGCGAAGGCGACGCACACCGCCACCAGATACATAATGCCGATGCGCTTGTGGTCCACCGTCGTCATCCAACTCCAGATGCCGGTGGTTTCGTTTAAGTAGTTCTTCTCCGAGTGAGGTTGCTCCCCGGAAGCCGTGCCATGTGTGAGTGTATGTTCCATTCCTCGCACCTATATCTATTTCAGCGACTTGATGAACGCGATCAAACCGTTGATTTCATTCTCTCGCAACAAACCCTGGAAAGTGGGCATGATCGGTTCGAAGCCGGCCACGATCTTAGCCTGTGGCAGCATCATCGACTCGCGCACGTACGCCTCATCGACCAATACGGTCTTGCCGTCGTTGAGCTTCTCCATCTTGCCCCAAATGCCTTTCCAACTCGGACCCTTGCTCTTGGTTCCATCGATGGTGTGGCAAGTGTTGCAACCCTTGGTTTCGTATTGAATTTTGCCCCAATCGGCGGGGGTCTTCTTGGGATCTTTTCCGTTGAAATAGTCTTCCCATTCCGTGCCGCCGGTCTCCAGGAACTTGGCGAAATCGGCGTCGTTTTCCACGGTCAGGAAAGCGTGCATA
>Ga0187771_10001128_pt1 | contig 17569 bp, 16 predicted proteins | sample 0116_SJ02_MP15_1_FD_133139 | JGI IMG/M metagenome (GOLD analysis project Ga0187771, IMG submission 133139) | Tropical peat soil microbial communities from peatlands in Department of Meta, Colombia - 0116_SJ02_MP15_10_MG | ecosystem: Environmental > Terrestrial > Soil > Wetlands > Peat | place...
AGCCAGGTCCTCTCCCTGATCCTTGAGGGTGCCGAGGGTTATCTTCAACTCACCTGACCCAGTTAGGTCAGCGGTTATAACGGTTATTCCTATCTTCCATGTCTCCGCTTCCTTCTCTGGTATGTCCTGATGGCTCTCATCAGGTCAATTTTGCGGAAAGCCGGCCAAAAGACATCCATGAAGACGAGCTCCGAGTAGGCACCCTGCCAGAGCAGGAAGCCGCTCATCCTCTCCTCGCCCGACGTCCGGATTATCAGTTCCGGTTCCTGGTTCGGTAGGAACGATGTGTAGAGCCTCTTTCCGATCGTGTCCTCGGTTATGTCATCAGGCGCCAGCCGTCCTGCCCTCACTTCTTGCGCCACAGCTCTCACCATGTCGGTGATTTCCGCCCTTCCTCCGTATGCGACTGCAATGTTGAGGAAGTGGTCCTCGTATTCTGCGGTCTTCGTTTCAATTGCAGACAATAGGTCGCGGATCGACCTCGGAAGGAGATCGAGTTGTCCTATTGCTCTCACCTTCACCCTGTACCTGACAATCCTTTCGTCGGAGAGAAGGCTCGCGAGCCGAGCCTCGATAAGGGCGAAGAGCTCCTTCAGTTCTTCGATTGTTCTGTCAAGGTTTTCGGTGGATAACACGTAAAGAGTGACCGCCCTGATTCCCAACTCATGACACCAATCCAGAAGCTCTTCTGCTCTGTTGGCTCCCTCCTCATGCCCTATCCCATTTGAGAGACCTAGATTCGCTGCCCACCTCCTGTTTCCGTCCAGTATGATCCCTATATGCGAGGGCACCGTCTGTGTCTGAATCTGGGCCCTGAGCCTTCCCTCGTACAGTCTGTAGGCGCCTAGTACGCGCAGCACCGAGTCGAGCATGGCTATTCCCTTTCGGGGAAGCCTTTGGCCCTCACCCTCGGGTATATGGCTGTCGTCAGCGCAAAGATGGCCGCTAGGCCCAAGAGTACATAGGAAATGAGGAGGAAAGTTGATTCTGCGGTTCCGTTAATAAGGAACTGTGAAAATGTGGTCATTGGGAGGTAGAGGAGTGCCAGCATCACCAGCACGAAGCCGTCTCGCCTCCACCTGATGCTGTCTCTCGCTAGGTGAGAGAGGAGTGCCCCGGTGGCATAAATCGCAATCCCTACCCACACCAAGGGTAAGCTACCGCTGATCAAGTAACCTGCGCTTTGCTGGGCATCCAGAGGTACAGGCGGTATTCCCTGAGCGTTGACCATGGAGCTGTACCCGGCGAATGCGCCGGCGATGACGACTAGGACGCTGGTCGCCATGGAAAAAAGCCTCATGTACCCAGTGGGTCCCCTTTGCAACAACCCAGCGACGGTCCTATCTACGCTGAACCCCCTTACGAACAAGGCTCCTCCGAGAATCATGAGGGTGGCAAGTTCAGCCTCCAGTACACGTCCTGACACAATAAGGATTCCCGCGAGGATGAATATTAGCCCCGGCACTCCAAGGCTCCACCGGGAGTAATGAGGGTCGAAAACGAGCATCCGCAGATAACGTCCGAGGATCTGGTATGTTTCCTCGACTCTCTGGCTGTGCTTGACCGTCACCCTCTCAATCGAGATGATTGGCTTGAGGCTCTGTATGATGGGAATAACCTGTTCGTCGTCCGCTCCGTCCGAGACCAAGACTACGCCAGTATACTCAGAGGTCTTCAGGACGCTCTGGATCTCTCTACTGATTCTTCTGTCCGCGTCAAAGCCTCTGTTGATGTCCCCGCAGACCACAGCTATTTCACAGGAGGTCCCCCTGTTAGCCAGCTGGTCGCTCTTCCTGACTGCAGCGAAAATCGCGTTCGCGTCTGCCTCCTCCGGGTCTGCCAAAGCAAGCTTTGTTGCGGCCGCTAAAGCCGCGTCCCTCCCGACTACGGGAGTTTGAAGGTTGGTTTTGACCCCGAGATCATTGTCCCGGTCAACACAGAGAATTAGAAAGTGATCGGGATGGTCCGACATCGTCGTCGTATCTGTAATAGCCTGCGACGATACTTAAGTCTAGACCCGAAGGATCGCGTAGGTTTCGCTGGTTCAGATATCCTTAAGGGTATTCCTCGTTTCTTCCTAATTGTGAGGCAACCTGAAGGGACCTGAAAGGCCATGGACGGCCGTTCAGCAAAGGGCCATGGTCTCAAATCCCAAACCCGAAGTAAAGCCGCTCTACTCTTTGATAACCGACCCGGCGGCGCGCTTTCCAGACAGGCCGTGCGCGTACTATAACGGGAGGGTGCTCACCTATAACGACATCGACGACCAGTCTTCGAGGTTCGCCTCGGCGCTCGTCTCGCTAGGCCTGAAGAGAGGCGACAGAGCGGCAATCTTCCTTCCCAACACCCCACAGTTCGTAATTTCATGCTTCGGCATTCTGAAGGCAGGTGGTGTTGTCGTTGCCTGCAACCCCCTCTACAAAGAGCGGGAGCTTGAACACCAGTTGGCCGATTCGGGGGCTGAATTCGTGATCGCGTCGCGGGACACCGTTGAGGGATCCGACCTCTTCCAAAGCGTGCAAGGATGCAGATCCAGGCTGCGCCTCAAATATATCATTGCGACAAGCGTCACCGATTACCTGCCTGCGGCAAAGCGCCGCTTCGCTCGCCTTGCCGGGGTGAAGAACACGATGAGGCCCGATACCCTAGACTTCGTCGGCCTGGTTCGTTCCCACGAGCCTCTCGAGTCTCTTCTCCCTGTCGACCCTGAGGCAGACCTCGCCATGCTGCAGTACACAGGGGGCACGACGGGGCTAGCTAAGGGGGCGATGCTGACCCATTTCAACGTCTATTCGGTCACTGTCCACGCGACGGCGTTCTTACCGCTCTCGGACAGTGACATCTTCCTCGCAGTGCTGCCGCTGTTCCACGTTTATGGCCTCATCGCCAACCTGATGATACCACTCTACGTTGGCGCTCAGGTCCTTCTTCTTCCGCGTTTCCATGTCGAGGACGTAATGAAGACTGTCCAGAATAGGAAGGCGACGGTCTTCTGCGCAGTCCCTGCAATGTACATGGCAATCAACGGACACAAGGGAGTCGGGAGTTTTGACCTTCGTTCTGTGAGGATCTGCATCTCTGGCGGTTCGGCTCTTCCTCTCGCCACACGGAAGAGGTTCATGGAAAACACGGGGGGGAGTCTCGTCGAGGGATATGGCCTCTCCGAGACCAGCGCTCTCACCCATTGCAACCCCCTCTACGAGGGCGGTTACCGGGAAGGGTCGGTCGGGATTCCGTTCCCCGAAACTGACGTAGTGATTGTTGACGTCGAAGACCCTAGAAAAGTACTCCCCCTCGGTTCGGTTGGAGAGGTGGCGGTCAAAGGCCCGCAGGTAATGCGGGGCTACTGGAATAACCAGGCCGAGTCAGAAAGTGCCTTTTGTGACGGCTGGTTTCTTACAGGCGACATAGGAAGAATGGACAACGACGGCTATCTATACGTCATTGACAGAAAGAAAGACATGGTCAATGTGGGAGGGTTCAAAGTCTACCCAAGGGAGGTAGAAGAAGTTCTATTCGAGCATCAATCGATCAAGGAGGCGGGAGTGGTGGGGATGCCAGACTCCTTCAGTGGAGAAGTTGTGAAGGCGTACGTTGTGCTGAAGGACCCCTCTATGAAGCTCACCGAAGACGAGGTCGTGGAATTCTGTTCGAGAAGAGTTGCGAAGTACAAGGTTCCGAAGAAGGTCGTCTTCGTTCCTGAACTACCGAAGACCTTGATAGGGAAAGTCCTCCACAGGAAGCTGAGAGAACCTACCTCTGAATAATCATTGAAACCGCGTTGCCTCCGCCAAGGCATGCTGTTGCAAGTCCCGTTCTCATTTGGTACCTCTTTAGGGCGTAGAGCAATGTGGTGAGTATCCTGGCTCCGCTACAGCCTAGCGGGTGGCCAAGTGCGACCGCCCCTCCGTTGATGTTAAACCTTTGATGTGGGATTTTGAGCTCTCTCCTGACAGCTATCGACGCCGTGGAATACGCTTCGTTGTGCTCGAACAAGTCGATGTCAGCGACACTCATCTGGGACTTGTTCAGTAGGGCTTTAGTGGTGGGGATAGGTGCCTCCATAACCCTAGCCGGTTCGACACCTCCCGTTCCGTAAGACACGATTTCCGCCAGCGGCTTCAGGCCTAGCCTGTCCGCGGCCTCCTCCGAAGCGACCACAACCGCTGCTGCTCCGTCGCTTAGCTGGGACGAGTTTCCAGCAGTGCAAACCCCTCCCGCCTTGAACACAGGCTTAAGCTTTCCGAGCTTCTCCATGGTTGTGTCAGACCTCACGCATTCGTCGTTGTTGAACTCGATGACCTCACCACTTTCTCTCTGTACGCTGACCTTCACGATCTCCTCGTCGAAGAGTTTTGCCTGTAACGCCCGCGTGGCTTTCATCTGGCTCTCGTACGCAAATTCATCGGCCTCCTTCCTGGTGATTCCATACCGCTTCGCAATGTTCTCGCCGGTCATTCCCATGTGGTAATCGTGATACACCTCCCAGAGCCCATCGAGGATCATCGCATCGAGGACCCTCGCGTCGCCTAGCCGCACTCCCCATCGCTCACCTCGGATTATATGGGGTGCGTTGCTCATGCTCTCCATGCCGCCTGCTAGGATGAGATCGCTGTCTCCTGCCTTGATGGCTTGGGCGGCCAACATGACGGCTTTCAGACCGGATCCGCAGACCTTGTTGATTGTCACGGCGCCTGCTCCGTAGGGGACTCCACCTCCTATGGCCGCCTGGCGGGCTGGGTTCTGCCCGAGTCCGGCCGAGACAACATTACCCATTATCACTTCGTCAACTTCGGAAGGAGAAACCTTTGCCCTGCGGAGTGCCTCTCTCACAACAATGGAACCAAGTTTCGGAGCGCTGACTCCGACCAATCCCTTCCCGAACTTTCCGGTGGCAGTTCTGCACGCAGAGACGATTACAGGCTTGCCCATCCTCACGGGGGTCTTCATACATCGATAATAAACGGAATGTTTGATAGAAAAGCTGTATCCCTAAATAGTTTGAGTTTTGGAGGCGCCTCGATGATCATCAAGCCGCTAAACAAGATTTGGATGGACGGCAAGTTCGTTGACTGGGCTGATGCGAAGATACATGTCTTGACTCACGGCCTCCACTATGGCTATTCAGTCTTCGAAGGGATAAGGTGCTTCTCTACGGAGGACGGTCCTGCGATCTTCAGGCTAGATGAACACATGGAGCGTTTTCTCAACAGCGCAAAGATCTACAGGATGAAGGTGGGCTTCTCAGCGAAGGAGTTGGGGGATGCCTGCGTAGAGTTGGTCAGGAAGAACGGCATCCCAGAGTCGTACATCAGACCCATCGCATACACAGCTTACGGGGAGATGGGCCTCAATCCTATAAGCAGCAAGGTCGCGGTGGCCATCGCCTCCTGGGAATGGGGTCCCTACCTGGGGAAGGATGGAGCCGACTCTGGTGTCCGTGCAACGGTCTCGAGTTGGGTGAGGGTCGACTCTCGGGCACTGCCAATTCAGGCCAAGTGCTCGGCCAACTACGCGAACTCCGCGCTCGCAAAGATGGAGGCTACTTCGGCAGGCTATGACGAGGCGATATTGCTGAACAGCCACGGGGTGGTCGCGGAGGGACCGGGGGAGAACATCTTCAGGGTCAAAGACGAGATACTCAGCACGCCTCCCGCCAGTTCGGGGATCTTAAGGGGAATAACTAGGGATACTGTCATTCAGTTTGCCCGCGACATGAACATGAAGTTCTACAGGAACGACTCAACACGGGAGGAACTATACACCTCCGACGAGCTCTTCTTCAGCGGGACCGCTGCCGGGATAGCCAAGATACGGGAAGTGGACGGCAGGAAGATCGGAAACAGCGTCTTCCCCATGACGGAGAAACTTAGGAGGCTGTACGAGGAGACTGTGCATGGGAAAGTGAGGCGCTACTCGAAGTGGCTCACGACAGTAAATCGCTGAGCTAAGCCTTCACAAATCCTTCGATGTCGAGTAATGTCCCTTTGCGTTTCGCTGGTGCTGCGAACTTAGGTACGACCTTGGATCCAATTTCTAGTCCGGGCCCTGTACCATAGTGAATGAGGCCTCCAACGACCCCATTGAAGACGACAAAGACAAATGTCTTTGATTTTGACAGACGCTCCCCTTCGAACCCGACACTGCTCTCGGTTAGGGCCGCGACAATTCCTTCGGGGTCTACCTGCCTAAAGCGCTTGATTTCTAGGTAGCATTCGACACAGTAAGTTTTCGGAGGGATGTATTTTTTCCCGCACTTGGTGCACTCGGAGGCCAGTATCTTTCCGTCCTGGAGACCCCTGAGGAACTTCTCCCCAGCTAAGCCCGCTGTGTATTCATAGTGGAACGGAATCTGGTCACTCCAAGACCTCAACTTTTCGACGCTGGTTATCCTGTCTTTCAGTGACACTGTCATCGCCTCGGTTTGAAATGCTTGATGTCGGTTATGGCTCCCGTCCTCTGGGACCTGGGCTTCCATGCAGCTTCTACCTTCATCCCCACCTCAACGTTCCTTGGCTCCACTTCGCCCAGAAGGTGGAGCATCCCCATCCCGGGAGAAGCTCCGTCGATGTCAACTACAGAGACGATTATGGGTTTCCTCCGCCTGCTCGCATCGTTGTTGACGTAGCTTACGGAGAATGTGTTGACCGTCCCAGTGTCCTTGACCCTCACCCATTTATCCGTAGGCGCGAAATCCTCTTCACAATAGGCCCGGGGTGGGATGATCGTGCGGCCGCACTTGTTACACTTCAGCGCCCACAGCTCCCCGTCCTTCAGCCCTTGAAGGAATCGGCTGATTGCGACGCCGGACGTCCAGGCGTATCTGAGCACAGTGTCGTAGTGCGTCACCAGGAACCTGCCTTGATCTAGATCTTCTAGGTCAATCTCGGTCCCGGGATAAGCGCCTATCTTCGAGCTCAATCTCGCTTCAGTCCTTCAGGGACAGCGCATTTCAAACTTTCCTAGCCACTCCCATACGCTTTGAGAGCTCCACATAATACTCGAGCGAGATGGGATCCGCCACGGCTCCCGCGCTCACAAGCTTTTCGGGGTCCGCTCCCATGAAGATCTTCTTGATGGGTACTTCTAGCTTCTTTCCATTGAGGGTCCGAGGAACAGAGGGGACTCCAATCACTTCGTCAGGAGCATACCTAGGAGATATATCCATCCTCACTTTCGCCCTGATCTTAGCAATCAGGTCCTGGTCCAAGTCTCTTCCTTGCGAAGGAACAACGAAGAGCAAAAGCCGGGGCGGCCCGCCTGGTGTCTCGAGGTCAACGGCGACGCAGTCGGAAACTTCTGGCATGGCCTCTACAGCTCGATAGATTTCGCTTGTACCGATTCTGACCCCCATCCGCTTGATCGTAGCGTCGGATCGTCCGTAGATGATGCAGGTGCCCCTTTTTGTTATTTCGACCCAGTCCCCATGCCTCCAGATCCCTGGGAAGACCTCGAAGTAGCTCTCCCGGTACCTGCTCCCGTCCGAATCGCCCCAGAGGTAGAGGGGCATGCTGGGCATAGGCTTGGTGATTACGAGCTCACCTACCTCCCCCGTGACCGCCTTTCCCTCTTCACTGAACGCCTGCACCGATGCACCTAGGCACCTGCACTGGATCTCTCCGGCATACACGGGCAGGATGGGTGACCCACCAACGAAGGCCGTGCACACATCGGTCCCACCACTTATCGAGGCCAGCCACAAGTCGTCCTTAACTGCGGTGTAAATCCACCTGGATGTTTCCGGAGACAAGGGAGAACCCGTGGAACCAACTCCTCTCAGTGCCACTAACTTATGCGTGCTTCGAGGTTCGATCCCCGCCTTCATGCAGGCAGTGAGGTGGGCAGCGCTAGTCCCGAGAAATGTCACGCCCATGCTCTCTGCCAGCGTCCACAACGAGTTGGTGTCAGGATATGATGGACTACCGTCGTATAGGACTATTGTAGTGCCGAGCAGAAGTCCGCTGACAAGGTAGTTCCACATCATCCAGCCCGTGGTAGTGTACCAGAAGAACCGGTCGCTCGGTTTGAGGTCGTTGTGCAAAGCGAGGACCTTGAGGTGTTCCAGAAGGATTCCTCCATGTCCTTGTACGATGGGCTTAGGTAGGCCAGTTGTCCCCGATGAGTAGAGAATCCAGAGGGGGTGGTTAAACGGTACCCTCTCGAACTCAAGCCGATCCCCTCCCGAAATCATGTCCTTCCACTCTACGGTCTGTCTCAACCCATCGGGCTTCGTCGAACTAGATGCCAGAACCGTCGCCTGGAGTGTGGGAAGAGAAGCGACTATCTCCCTAACAGCCTCTCTCCTCTCAAATGTCTTCCCTCCGTACCTGTACTCTGTCGATGCAACCAGTACCTTGGGTTGGATCTGCTTGAACCTGTCCCTTACGCTAGGCGCCCCGAAGTCGGGGGAGCAGCTCGACCATATGGCGCCAAGGCTTACAGCTGCGAGCATTGACACGACACTTTCGGGAACATTCGAAATATACGCCGCTACACGGTCGCCCTTCTTCACTCCGAGCCGTCGCAGGGCTGCCGCCGCCGCTGCCACCTGTCTCCTGAGCTCGACCCACCCGATTTCCCCCGTTTCGCCCGACTCGTTAAGGTGGATAATCGCCGGACCGGTCGAAGTGTTGGTCCGCAACGAGTGTTCGGCATAGTTCAGCATCGCCCCTTCGAACCACTTCGCTCCGGGCATCCGGCTGTCGGACAGGACCCTCGTATACTCAGAGCTCGACATGACTCCGCCTGATGCCCAGACTGCTCTCCAGAACTGGTCGAGGTTCTCTACTGACCACCTCCAGACAGTATCGTAACTTATCTTCTCGTCTGTCTTACCTTCGAAGTGCGATTCGACGAACCTCGTTAAGTTGGCCCGCTGCTTCCAGTCAGCGTCGGGCTCCCAGAGGGGTGCAGCGTGCTCCTGGAAGGCCATGGTGGAGCTATCTTCTCATCGTGATTACGGTGCCCACTTGCAGAAGGTCTCCCCAGGCCTGGGCTAGCCCCCTGTTCACCTCCTTCTTCACTTGCCGCTTCCCCGCTTCCCCTCTGAGCTGCCAAAAGAGTTCGCAAGCCTTCATCGTGCCCGCGGCGGCGATGGGATTCCCCACTCCGAGGAGGCCGCCTGATGGGTTAATGGGAAGGTCGCCGTCCCTTCGCGTGACGCCCTCTCGTGTGAGCTTTGGAGCCTCGCCCTTGTCAGCGAGGAGGACTCCTTCCATGTGATGTAACTCCTTGTAGTCGAACGGATCGTAAACCTCAGCGAAGTCGATCTGTCTCTTTGGGTTGTCTATCTTGGCCATCCTGTATGCCATTCTGGCGGCAGCCTCGACATACCGTGGATAACACAGGTCCCTGTTCGTCCAGTACTGGGAGTCGACGTTCCACCCGACTCCGTCGATCCAAACCGGATCGTCGGTATACCTCTTGACCACGTCCTCTGAAACAAGCATGAGCGCGGCTGCGCCATCCGACGTAGGTGATACGTCGAGCCTCTTCACCGGCAGACAGATTGGTTCGCTTTTCATGACGTCATCCACAGTGATCCGGGCCGGCAGCTGGGCGCAAGGATGGTCCATCGCGTTCCCCTTGTTTTTCACGGACACCAGCGCGATGTCCTCCTCCGTGACCTTGTGAACCGCCATGTAGCGTCTCATTTCAAGGGAGAAAATCCACAGCAGCGTTACTCCGAGCGGCCTCTCCAGAGTGTGGTCGAAAATGCTCCAGAAGGCATACTGGGGATGTGGATGAAGCGGGGACATTTTTTCCTCTGCGACCGCGAGGCAGGTGTCGAACAGCCCCGACGCAACGTGCCACCAGGCGGCCACCGGGACGAAGACTCCAGTCCCGCCACCTACGTAGACTCTGCTGTAGGGCCTGTTCGTCCCTCCTGCTCCGTCCATAAGGTATTCGCCCTTCATATGAATCCCGTCGAAGGCGTCTGGGGCAGTGCCCAGGACTACGGATTCCACGTCCTTGACCTCCATCCCAGCAGAATCCAGGGCCATTCTGCTTGCTTCGAACGAGAGCTCTTTACCCGTCTCTAGCATTCTCCGTCGGAATTTCGTCATGCCTGCCCCGACCACCGCAACTCGCTTCAAGCCGTCAGTTCTCCACGGACAGCGCGACCGCCGCTCCTGTCGCCGTTGGGTTTCCCCTCCAAGACATTGCTAAGGCATTCTTCGCTCCCTTTACCTGGTTTCCGCCTGCCTTACCCCTCATCTGCAAAACACATTCGAGCACCTTGTGAGAGCCGTTCGCTTCGATTAGGTATCCGGTTCCAAGCGACCCTCCGCTAGGATTGAGCCGTCTTGTCTTCTCCCCAAGCATCTCCAAGACGGTTGACCTGCTGACGCCGAGCGACATCAGATGTTGCAGCAGTTTGAAAGAGTAGGTGTCATCCACTTCGAGGATGTCGAACACTTCTACGCTCCTGAATCCTCCCTGCCTCTTAGCGGAATCGAACGAGTCCTTTGCGTATCTAGCAATCTCCACCCCACCTCCCTCGAACCACGGCGTCGACGAGCGCCAGGCTAGCCCTTCGATGAAAACCGCTTCTTTCCTGTTCTTCCTTATCCACCGCTCTGAAGCGAGTACGATGACTATCCCTGCCTCCGCGAAGTCCGATTTGTCAAACCTCCTGAGAGGAGCCGCTATTGTCTCCGCTTCGCCTATCTCATGGAGGTCCATGTTGGCTCCGTAGCTGGCCCTGCTGTTGGTCATCGCCTTTTCCTTCTCTGTCTTTACAGCCAGGCTAACGTCGTCCCGTCCAAATCCCCCGGTTTTCATGAAGGCGCTCATCTCGAGGCCGGCGATGATATCCCCGTTGGCACCTGTGACTCTGTGGAACTGCGGGTCAAGCGCCAGGTTCTCGACGCGAGACTTTTCCAAGACGTCGGCCACCTTGCTGTGAGCCTCAACTGATACGACATCCGCTATTCCTGATCGGATGTGCATCACTGCATGTCCGAGGCCGACTATTCCGTCTGCAGGGATTGTGCACAAGGGCCTCCTCGCCGCTCCCACCTGGTCGGGGACCATCTCGTCAGTGATGCTCCATCCCTCCCAGAGGTCTTCCGTGCAACAGATGAATGAACCGACGTCCCTTCTTGGGTCGACGCCTGCATCCCAATAGGCCCTTGAAGCGGCCTGATACATCAGTTCCCTCGTCGACAGGTCGGTAACCGCCGGCCGAAAACCTTCGTAACCTACGCCAATAATGCCGATCCTGTCTTTCACTGCGTCGGTCCCCGCGGAGCGGCGATATTATTCGTTTTCCCGCACTAGCTTATCGGATGGATGACAAAGATCGCTAGGTCCCAGACAAAATGGCTGGTCAGACTGGCAGAGAGGTTCTTTCCGTAGTAGAAGGTCAGCCCCCAGACGAGGTCCGCGACGAACGTGGTCGCGACCCATAACGGGCTAAGCGTCGCCACATGAAGGCATGCGTCGACAAATGCCACGGCGGGTGCCGATCCAACTCCAAGTCTCGGCTCCAAGCGGGCCTGCAACGTGCCCCTGAAGAACGACTCATAACCTGCAGCGTCGAACGCCAGGACGCCGATTTGCAGAAGAAGCGGATTGGATGGCGATGCTATCAGGGAGTAGATTGTCGACTCGCTTGAACTGGAGACCCCCGGGAAGCCGACACTTCGCACGGCGAGGTTCCCAGCGAAGAAAACAAGATAGAGGAGCAACGCGGAAGCGAAACCGATTGTGATGTACCGTGCCGTCAGTCTCGGCACGCGGACACGACCAGTCGACCAAGCAACGACCATCATAATTGCCATCGCGGCGAATGTAGCCGCCACGAAGAATCGATGGGGAACTGCGAAGAGGGCGACCATTGCCATGGCCACGGCAACGAACCCCGGCACCAAGCCAATCCTCTTGCTCGTAGCATTCGACCTACCCAAGTATGAGCCCTGCTGCCATCAGGGAAGTGAAGAGTATGGAATGGAGGAACACAACCTTGATCCTAGAGCCGTAGCCTGCGGGGTCCTTCTCTCTCCCGCCGCTGTCCGCAAACTTCACAAAGAAAGGGATCGCCACGAGGGCCAGAAGGCAGAACACAGGCAGGAGTCTTGCGACCACCCAGATTACCAAGAACACATAGGCGGCTACTGTCAGGAGCGTGGAGAGAAGGGTAGCCCGGCTCCTTCCGAGCACGACTGTAAGAGACTTCTTCCCTGACTCTCTGTAAACATCATAGTAGATTAGGTCATGGGAAACCAAGACCCCAGTGGTCAGGAGGCCCGGTGAGGCTGCTGCAATTACGGGGATGACGGAAAGGGTTCCGGTCATCACGTAGTACGCCCCTAGAGCTGGGATTGGCCCGAATGTTAGGAGTATCGAAAGTTCCCCCAATCCTAGACCCCTATAGTCTAGCTGAAGGGGCGGCGCAGTATAGAAGTAGCTGAGAAGGACTCCGGGTAGCGCTATCGCCAGCGCGAACCAGCCGACGATGAGTGACAGCAAGACTGCAACCAAAAGGGAGATTCCGTAGAAGAGATATGACACTGCGAAGGCCTGTCCGATGGTCACAGTACCGCGGGCGATAGGCTTCCACCCGGGAGCTTCGGGCGGGAATGCGCGCTCCGCGACGGCGTCAGTACCTCTTCTGTAGTCGTAAACGTCGTCCACTCCGTTTGCGGCGAGATGGAGGCAGACAGATCCGATCAAAGCGAGGAGGAAGATCTCAGGTGAGAACAAGCCTGTAGCGTGCCAAGCTACCGCCGTTCCGAGCACAACTGGCGCAATAATCACAGGAGTGAACTGCAGCCGAACGAGTCTAGGGATTGCACTGAGGTTCAGCTTGGGAGTCACACGCTCCTACCTTGGCGCCATCGAGCTCATCGTATAGTCCACATTCCCGATCGGTATTAGGATTGGGAGGGTAACTCCTGCCTTTCGATACTCTTCAATCCTCTCTCGTGCGTGCCCTTCTGTTCCAGCTACGGCGAGAGCCTCTATGGCTTCATCAGGCACCAGTTGTTTGGCCCCAGCTATGTCCCCTTTGTTCCAGGCTTTCTTCATTGGGCCGAGCCTTTCTTCAGTCACCCCGTACGGGATCAGGGTCTCTGGTTTCACAACTTCCGCGAGCTGGTAAAGGAAGAAGTAATAATCCCTGACAGCCCCGATCGCCTTTAAGGGGTCTTGGTCGACGGAAGTCATCATGTAAGATGCCCTCTCGACTGACCGTCCGGCCCTTGACTCTCCTAGGACCACGTTTTGGACCATCCTTTCAGTCTCCTTCACCGTGCATAGGGCGGGCGAGAGTATGACGCCGTCGGCTCCTTCTGCTGCGTAGGCCTGGGTTCTCGGTGAAAGCGATGCGATGAAGATTGGAATCTGTTTCTCTAGCTTGAACCCGAGCGTAAGGTTGTGTACACTGAAGAACCGGCCCTCGAAGTCGACCTTCTCTCCTTTCCAGACCGCCTTCACCACCTCGACATACTCGGTGATTCTGCGAAGGGGCCCAGTCTTCTCGACCGGGAATATCTGATGGCCGATCAAGGGGATGGTCGGGAAACTACCAAGTCCGATCCCCAACACAACTCTCCCTCCGGAAAGCTCTGAGAGAGTTGCGAACGTCGCCGCCGCAGACACGGGGTGCCTGGTGAACGTGTTGATGACTCCAGACCCTATCCTGATTCTTCTTGTCTCCCTGGCCATCAACGCGATGCACGTGACAACGTCTCGCTGAAACAAGCTCTCGTGCATCCAGATCGAGTCGTAACCAAGCCTCTCAGCTTCTGCGGCCTTCCTCGCGGAGTCCGTGGCGCTCAGCACAGGGTTGAAGCCGAGTGCAAGCCTCACGAGTTGGCACGTGATTGCTTTCGTAATAAGCGTTTGAGGGACTCATCGGACTCGGAAGGGTCCAACGAGAGTTCCCACGTCCTCAACCCTATCGAGGTTCCAGAGCCTGCCGAGAGCGGCGGAAGCGCCTTGCTTTCCGAGTCGCCCTCTCGTGAGACCGTAGAACTTCGATTCGATCTCTTCCTTGCTCATGGGATTGGCGGGATGTCCTCTGGGCACTGCTACCTCGGCCGAAACCGCCCTCCCCCCCTTCAACTTGACTGTTACTCTGTTTGCCATCCCACGTGCCGGATACATCGCTGTCAGCCTCCTGTTTTCTCTTACAATAATTCTCCCTACGAATTTCAGAATCTCTGCGCTCTTCAAGTTCGCGTCCGCGTAAGTCGAATTATCCACTCCGCCCTCAAGAAGCGCCATCCCCACTATGTATGGAAGGCTGTGGTCAGCAGTCTCCTTTGTTGACGGCCTCCACTTCTCCTTGTCTTTGGCGAGAATCGTGTAACCCGCTTCATGCGTCTCCACCAGTACAGACTCAATCCTGCGTGGGTCTCCGACCTTCTTCAGCAAGTCCAGCGCTGCCCACACCGCGGTTTGCGCGTGGTACTCAACGGGCCAGTACTTCAGGTAGGTTTCGTTCAGCTTGAAACCACCCCTCCTCCCGCCGAAACCATCAACATTCATCTTGAAGGGTCCAGACACCTGTTTGAAGAAACCCATTTCACCCTCGAAGATGGGTGAAGGGCCTTTCATCCCCTCCCTAGCGAGAAGAGCGGCGAATACCGCGTTCCTTGCCGCGTTTGCGAAGGACGCGCCCTTCCACATAGAGAGCTCACCTGCCCTCACTTGCCTCATCGCTATGTGGGCGTTGAGGGCGATGTTGACAGCCTGTGTAAGCTCATCCCTGTCAAGCTTCAACAGCTTCCCCGCACTGAGGGCACTCGAAACCAAACCATAGCAGACGTGGTCCCATCCATTGTGCCTGATGTTTGCAGAGTCGCAGAGGCGGCACTGGACCTCGTAGGCCAAGACCGTCGAGAGAATCATGTCCTTCCCTCTTGCGTTTACGCTCTCCGCCACGCTCAAGGTCGTCCCTATGTTGTCGCTCGGATGAGCCGGCTCCTTCGAGAGATAGGTGTCATTGAAGTCGAAGTACCTTATCATCAGCCCGTTTACGTAGGTGGCCAAATCTGGGGTAGTCTTGGTGTCCGTCCCAAGAAGTGTAGAGGTCCCGCTGGCACAAACGGAAGAGGCCATCCTGCGCGAGATGCGAACCGGGACCGCGTCGAAAGCGCCTATCGCGCAGCCCAAGGCGTCAACAACTCTCTTCTTCGCTTCGGAGACGACCCTTTGGTCCAGGTCTGCATACTTGAGCCGGTATGCGTAGTCAGCAAGGCGTTCGGCTAGGTTCAAGCTTGCGGCAGTCGACCATATGGCGATTTAGGCTTGCCGCTTCACGAGAACCGTTAAATGCGCCACACCCGGGGAGCAGAGATGGCTCTCGCCTTGCCGTTGTTCAGCGCCGAGCACAGGGTTCTGCTGAAGACACTCTACCCGTCGACTCATGATGAGTATTCGGAGGTTTTGGCCTCGCTGGGCAAATTCATGGAGAAGGAGATCATGCCGCACTCGCCGAAATTCGACCTAGGCCAGGAGCCGATCGGGCCGTCCAGAAAGCGCCTGCTTGAGAACGGAATGTGTCAAATCCCCTTCCCTTCTGAATATGGCGGCCTTGGCCTTCCATTCTCCGTCTACGCGAATGCCGTAGAATTACTAGGTACAGCAGACGCTTCAATAGCGCTCAGCGTGGAGATCCACAATGCTGTCGCCGAGGGCATCTTCAAGTTCGGCACCACCCAACAGAAGGCAAACCTTCTCCCTTCGTTGACATCTGGAAAGACTCTTGCTTCCTTTGCCCTAACCGAACCTGCTTCGGGTTCTGACGCAAGGACCGTTAGGACCACGGCGAAACCTACGAAAGACGACTATGTTATCAACGGCTCGAAGACCTTCATCACGAATGCTGGAGAGGCCGACGTCTACATGGTCTTCGCCAGAACTGAGAAGGGCCCCTCATGCCTCCTCGTCGAAGCACCGAACCCGGGGATTAGGTTTGGGGCACCCATGAGCAAGCTAGGGATGAGAGGCTCGAAGACCTCAGAAGTCACCTTCGAGGACTGCCACGTGCCTAAAGACAGCCTCGTGGGCGTCGAAGGGGAGGGAATCGACTATGCGACCCAGATCCTTCATGGAGCGAGAATAGTTGTGGCCGCCCTCAACGTAGGGATATCCTCCCTTGCCTACGCGAAGGCACTGGACTATAGCAAGCAGAGAAACGCCTTCGGCAAACCCATTTCAGAGTTCCAACTGACGCGAGAGAAGATCGCAGACATGAAGACCGGCATAAACGCGGCAAGGCTACTCTACTTTTACGCCTCTAGATTAAAGGAATCGGGGTTCGACTACTCCTCAGAAGCCGCCCAGGCAAAGGTCTTCGCCACTGAAATGTCGCTCAAGGTGTGCGACGCGGCTATCCAGGTCTACGGAGGGTACGGTTACACGAACGATGAGCTTCATAGGCACTGGAGGGACGCACGGCTCCTCACGATAGGCGAGGGCACCTCGGAAGTGCTGCGACTTCTCATTGCGAGCAGGGAGCTTGCGAGGGCGACATGAAATTCGCAGTCTGCGTGAAGCACGCCGTCGATGAGAGCGAGCTCAGGATCGACTCCGAAGGGAAGCCTCAGCTCGATGGTGCTCAAGCAAAGATGGGAACGTTCGACAAGAATGCGGTCGAGGAGGCGCTTCGTCTGAGGTCTGGACTCGGAGGAGAAGTAATCGCGATTACGGTAGGGAAAACTGAGGCGAAAAAGTCTCTGAAGGAGGCGCTTGCAATGGGTGCTGACAGGGGGGTTCATGTCTTGACTGATCTAGGGGTCCTAGACCCGTCCAAGACCTCCGAGCTTCTTGCAGGCGCAATCGCCAAGACAGGGCCCTATGACCTGGTGATCTGCTCCGAAGGTTCGTCAGACACTTACACGGGCCTAGTCCCTCCAATGCTCGCGGAGCGGCTGGGCGTTCCCTACATTGGGTATGTCAGGAAGCTTGAGGTTACAGAGCAGAGCGTCAAAGCCGAGCGGTCGCTTGAAGAGAGCCTTGAGTCGATTGAGTCTCCTCTGGCTTCTGTTGTCTCTGTCGTAAGCGAGATAAATGAGCCCCGGTATCCAACCTTGATCCAGATAATGCAGGCGTCCAAGAAGCCAGTCGAGGAGATCCAACCCGAGCAGATGGCCCTCGCTGGACCGCACATGCCGACGAGCGTCCTGTCCATGATGGCGCAATCCTCCAAGCGGAAGAGGATTATCATTGAGGGGACCCCTAGCGAAGCAGCCGAGAAGCTCCTCGCGGCGCTAGAAAAGGAGGGGGTCCTCCCGAGTTGAAAATGAGCGTATGGTCATTCTCAGAAAACACTTCCATCGCATCTGAAATGGCCTCTGCAGCGAGCATCCTCACGGACGCGATGAAAGGGGACGCGTTCATAGTCGAACTCGGCAGCCTAAGGAGCAACGTCTTCGGCGCCTCAAAGCGGCTTCTGCTAAAGGGCCCACCACTGCCCAGCCCTTCGCCAGAGATCATGGCGGAAGCGATCTATAGGGCGGCCAAGCAACTCGAGCCTGCAGTGGTCTTGGTGGGGGCGACGAGGAATGGGAGGGAGATCGCTTCGAGGGTGGCTGTCAAGTTGGGAGCTGGGTGTCTG
>Ga0187771_10001129_pt1 | contig 17567 bp, 9 predicted proteins | sample 0116_SJ02_MP15_1_FD_133139 | JGI IMG/M metagenome (GOLD analysis project Ga0187771, IMG submission 133139) | Tropical peat soil microbial communities from peatlands in Department of Meta, Colombia - 0116_SJ02_MP15_10_MG | ecosystem: Environmental > Terrestrial > Soil > Wetlands > Peat | place...
GATCTAGACGGGAATGGTAAGGCTGACCTGATTCTCGGCGTGACCGACAAGATAGTTTGGCTCAAGAATACCGGCGGAGGGTTCGCTGCACCGGTCACGCTGGCAAGCTCATCGGCTAACACCCCGAACTTTTCGGTTGCAGATTTCAACGGAGATGGCAAGCTGGACATTCTCTGCCTGGAATCGGATGACCACTTTCACCTGCTGCTGAACCAGGGTAACGGCCATTTCAGCGATCAGATTGCGGCTGGGTTGAACAGCGTCAATGGGGTGGCTACTGTGATCGATTTCGATCTTGACGGCATTCCTGACGTGGTTGTAGTGCCGCCGCAAGGGCTTCAGCTTTCCTCCTTCAAGGGAAATGGGGACGGTTCCTTCACGCAAGTCGCGGTTCTCAATACGCCTACTCCCGCACGGCTTGTAGTCGGCGATTTCGACCACGATGGATTTCCCGACTTAGCCGGTCCGGGAGGATCTGAACCCACGGAGATGGTGTATTTCTTCGGGGATGGGCATGGGACTTTTGTCGAGCAGACGGTAGTTGGCCCCGCAGGGGGATATGCCGCAGTGGGCGATTTCAACGGCGACGGCATTCCTGACGCGGTTGTGTCGGACCAGTACAACTTTGTATCGCTGGTGCTGGGTCGTAAGGATCGGAACTTTCCGTCTCCCGTTCCTTTGGCCCCGGCGACTGTGACAAGTTTGGCGACGGGGAATATCACCGCCGGTGGACTGCCGGTCATTTTTGTGGGTGGCGATCTGATAAACGGCATTCCTGGAACCGTGTTTGAGAACCTGGGAAATGGTTCTTTTCAACTCGCCGCCTCAACCGACCCGAGTTCGTTCGCGGTCGCGGATATGACTGGCAAAGGCGTGGTCGATCTTCTGGGCGGAGGTGACTATCTGGAAATTTGGCCGAACAACGGCACATTCAATTTCTCGCCTTCCCCGATCACATTCCAGCAGCAGACGGCCGACATCACGGTCGCGGATATGGATGGCGATGGCCTTCCCGATGTTGTTTCCGCTGCGGGGCAAGTCTTTTACGGAAACGGCTCCTATCAGTTCACTCCTGTTAGCTTTTCAAGTCTGAACGTTGGGGTGTACGTTGTGGGAGACTTCAACGGAGACGGCAAGTTGGACATCGCAACAGCCGGAGCTACCTATCTCAACAATGGCGATCGGACGTTCCAGCAGATACCGGGCAGTCTCCCGTTAGAAAATGGCGCGATGGCGATAGTGGGAGATTTCAACGGAGACGGCAAAGACGATGTGGTGATCAACGAGCCGGGAGAGACGGTCATATCGATCTATTACAGCAAAGGCGACGGGACGTTCTATGAGGGGACCGTGATTGACCCCGGCCAATATCCTGGGGCTTTTGCCGTTGGAGATTTCAATGGCGATGGCCGACTTGATCTTGCTGTGGCGTTGATGTCGAGCGAGCAAACTTGCCTACTCTTCAATTCTGGGAACGGACAGTTCACGCGGTCTTTCTTTGCCGATGGCGCGAATGCAATCGGAATGGTAGCCGCAGACCTCAATCGGAATGGCAAGCCTGATCTGGTCATCGGAAACTTCGTGCTCGATTTTGCCTCGCCGAACGTCAATGTGGTGTTCCACAAATGACCTTCAAGCAGGTTTGGGGACCTTGGACGGGGGGGTACTCTTGGCTTTGAGGTTTGAACCGCGGATTCGATTCCTTCCGCGCTCACCGACGCGGACAGTGTGCTTTCTAGCGAATGTAGACGTTTCTGCGTCGGTCAGAGCACCAGAGTTCAATAGGGATCAATCAACGTCGAGTGCTCAGCCCCAACTCGTTCCACTCCAATTATTTGCGGTCTACAAGAATCAATAGGGCTCCAATAAGCGCTGGAATCTGGTTCGGGACCAGGGGGTCGGAGGTTCAAATCCTCTCTCCCCGACCATTTCTTTTCAAGCACTTGCGAAATCGCCGGGTCATGAGGGTTTACACAAAAGGGTTTACATTGTCCGGGCAGGCTGCTGGCCCGGCGTAAACTCCCGCCAAACGCTGGCGGCGGCTAAACTCACAGCTTCCACTCGTTCTTCCCACCACGTGCGGTTGTAAACGTTCTGCGTCACATCCACCGTCGCGTGACCCATGTTGTCGCGCGTTACTTCGGGCCGGACGCCAGCACTGCTCATCAGGCTCGAATGCATCGTGCGGAAGCTCCGAAAATCCACGGTTTCGGGCAAATCGAGTTTTTTCACCGTGGGCTTCAGATGCCGACGCAACAAATTGCGCCGGTTCACTGGGCCTCCCTTTTTGTTGGTGAAAACGAGATCATTCGGTTTCCGATACTTCGATCGTTGCCAGGTTGCGTCCAGAACTGCCCGTAAAATTCCGTGGGAATCGAACGGGATGCTCCGCCGACCGGCATCTGTTTTGGTATCGTCGAATTCGCCTTCGTAGAAACGTTCCACGATTTCGATTCGATCCGACTGAATTCTCTCCCAACGCAGCGCAGCGACCTCTCCAACCCGCAATGAGCCAACTACCATCAACGTGACAATGGATTTGGTCGGCTCTGGCAACGCATCGATCACGCGGCGAATATCCTGCTTTGCCAGCAACACAGGAGCTTTCCTTGCCTTCTTGCGCGGCAGGCGAACTCCCTGAGCAGGATTCGCGCGAATGATCCCCCAGGTCTTACCCTGAGTCAGAACCGTTCTGAGACATGCGTGCATGTTGCGAATCGTTTTCGGAGCCAAGCGCGGAGAAAACGAGTTGAAAAAATCCTGAAGCTCAATGGTTCTCATTTTCGCGAGTTTCACTGAGCCCCACTTCGGCAGTATGTGCGTGTCCAGAAAGTAGTCGTAGCTGATTCGTGTCGAGTTTTTCAGCAGCGGCCAAATTCTTTCGCGACACATTTCCACCAATGCTGCGAGTGTTCCTTCCCCGAAGGGAAATGGTTGAGGTTGATTGTTCCGTTCGTTTACCCCTTCAATGAACTGGTCCGCTTCCCGTTGAGCCTCTGCTCGCGTGGGAAACTTACTCTTAGCCCAGCTCTTTGTGTGGGGACAACGCTTGCCGGAACTATAGTCCCAATAAAATACTTTCCATTTGCTCCCCAAGTCCTTCACTCGGGGCCTTTGGTGTCGTTCTCGCACCACGATTTCCTTTCCGTGGTGCTTCAACCTTCTCGGTTTATCAGTAGCACGACTCCGGCTCACTGGCAAGCTCCTGTCCGCTGTTCGAGAAAACGCTCAATCGCAGAGCGCCGGAACCGCACGTAGCGACCGAGCCGAATTGCTGGGAGCTCTCTGAGATGGCTGTATACCCAACTACGCGGAACTCGCAGGATTTGTGCTACTTCGCGTGCATCGAGAAGGATGGCATCCGCTCGCACACTACCAAAGACCGGATGTGCAGCAACAACTTCGCGGTTTTCCATTTGCCTGAACTCCGAATTCGCAAAATACGAAGGGAATGGAAGCGGTGGAAAAGGGACGAAGGGTCAAGGGGAAAATGGGTTAAGGGAATGGGGTCCGCCCTGTGGTTGTGGTTGAGCGGGCGCTGCGGCCTCCCGCCCGCAGCGCCCTTGCGGTGATTGCCATCGGGTTTGCCGTTGCTTTGCTTCATTAGGTCTGCTTGAGGAATTCGCGAAAGAGAGGATGGTAGAGCTTGTATCGACCTCGTCCGGTTCGGATCAGCAGGCCTTTCTCCGTCAGGCGTGCGAAATATTCCGTCTGGTACTTCCCAGCGAAGTGATGGGTTGTCAGTTCGCCCGCGCCCAGCAAGGCAAATTGATGGATAAGTTCGAGTTCCTTTCCGCTGAGCTGAGCCACATCGGAGCGGAATTTCTCGCGCCCCAATTGATCGAATATGTCGGGCCAAAATGGTTCGAGCTTTTGCGGCTGAATCTGACTGGCTGCACTGGATAAGTGCTTGCACACGAATGCGAGGAAATAGGGGTGCCCGAAGGTCTTTTCCTGCAGCCAGGCAGCAATCGTCTCCACTGTGTCAGGCGAGAGAGGAAAGACTGAGCGTGCGTATTCGTAGGTCTCTTGGGAGATGAAAGGGTCCAAATAGAGCTTGGTATAAAAGCGGGCTGCTGGCTCCGCTAGTCCTTTGGTTTCCGCAAAGTAGTCTGGCTTTGCGGAGAAGCAAACGCTGTAATTCATGCCGTCGATGCCGAACGACTGGAACTGGTCCCTGATCGTCAGCGCGAGATCCGCTTTGTCAATGCTGGTGATGTTCTGCAGGTCATCCAAGAAGAAGAACGCACCATTGAATCGCGATGGGCGCAAGAAATGGTCCCAGGCTTCCTTGAGCGTGTGCCTGAGGAGAGAGCTCCCCGAGGTGAGGAATAACCGCGGTGATTCCCGTTCCAAACCGAAGCCACCGAGGTTAACGCGTTTGAATCGCCAATTTCGAAGCTCGGCACGCAAGCGGGCCTGCATCTTAGGAACAGCGAGCAGCGCATCGGCAAATTTGTCGAGCAGGCTTTCCGCGAGCCGTAGATAGTCAGGAATGTCCTTGGAAGCCGACACGAAGACAGGGAGGATGCCCTTACTGCAATAAGCGCTTCAAACGATCATCCTATGACACGAAGCTCAATGAGCATAAGGATCGATATGGCAATCGTTGCTACGGAAGGGTCGGATACATCGTTTAAGTCGAAGGTCGGTTCTTATGTTTGATTTTGAAGAACTCGCAAAGTTACGGTTTGGTATGACCGATGTGCCGCACTTCGGGGGGCAGCCGGGCGCGTATGAGGAGCAGTGGAGTCAGTGGTTCCTCGAACGATCGTCGTATTCGGCTCGGCAAACTGCTCATTTCGAAATGTGAGGCAGCGCGGGACGGAGAGCTTCACTATTTCCCTCATGTTCAGGCGTCGCGAGGGACGGCCGCCGTTTACTTGGCGACGTCGCAGAGCGGGGAAGACCGGGTCAAAACGCTACATTACCTTGTTCACTACGCCCAAATGAAATACGGCGTGAAACAGTGCTTCGGCGTTGCGACCGAGTCGCTTGGCAACGGCAGGTCATACGATTTCATGATTTCGAGGAAGCCGCTGCCCCAGAAACTGGTTGACGAATTAAGGAAAGGCCCCGATCCTTTTTCGTCTGAAGAACCCCTCTTCTGAACCTGAGGTGTCATGGTGAAAGGATTTTCGCCTTCGGATGGTTGGGATAGTGCGTCAAGATTTTGAGCACACCTTTTGCACAATCACCTTTGGCTCCGAGCAGTCCTGGCATGGGTCTACGCCTGTCCTGCGGGCTACTGGAATGTCAGTTGTCATTGGTGTGGAGCTTCAACGAGGACCGACAAGTACCGGGCTGCACGCGTTGAAGAAGGCATGAGAGAAACGGGCGCCAATCAACTGAAAAAATCCAGAACCGCCGTTTTGTCCAGTTTGTCATGGTGAGTCTGATTGCCATAACTTTTCAGGCAGTCATAACATGCTCGGTCACAAACATGCCCTTCGCATAATTTCTTTGCAGTCATAACGACTTTGTCCCAGCTATCGAATCCGTCCCTCACAAATCCTGCGCCGCCCGGCGTATGGTCAAAAAGGATGATCTCGGTCGCAGGAAGCCTGTCCCTTCTTGCGAGCCAGCGCCACGACACACCGATGTCAGAAGCCTCTATCTGAAGGGTCATGCAAAGCGCTCTTTGCAGGGCGTACGCCAGGGATTCGACCGACGCAGGCATTGATACCGGCCGCGCGATCAAGCAACAGCTATGGAACGTATGACCGTAAGCTAGAGTCTTTGTCCAAGGCTGATCGTTATTGCACGTTCTTTCGCCCGCGAGGGACCGCAGGCGCTGGTGCTTCTTGCCAGCCTTGTAACTGCGCAGCGGTTCGCTGCACCCGCAATCAGGGCAAAGCATGAATCCCTTGCTTTCCGGCCCGAGGTTGTAGCGGAAGAGCGTCCCGGTTTCCTTTAGCGCCAGGCGGAAAAGGCCGTGGTCTTGCAGGCTCGACTCCTCAACATGGTCGATAAAATGGGTGATAGTCTGGCGTTGCCTGACAAGGGTGCTGCGCCGATAGCGTGCCGCCCCTTCCTTCTCGTCCACCCGAACGCTGAAGGCGGATGGCTCCACAAAGGGTTTGACGAACTGAGCGGTGATGGACCGACCGCACACGCCGCAGGGTTTGCACAATTCGTCCTGCGTTTGTCCCGTGCGGATTTGCTTGCAATCAGGGCATTCCGAATACCACTGCCGCGTAGGCCTGTCCATTTTGCCCACGACATAGAGTCCGTTGCTGGTGAAGACCTTCTTGTGCGCAATGACCTGAGCCGCTGGAGCAAATTCAGCTATTGCGATTCCGCGATCACGGCTGAGTTCAACGTCCAGGTCACGCGACCACCGGGTTGTTCCTGTTTCCAGCGTCACAACATCCAGCGGAAATGCATATCGCGGAAGGAATCCACGCTTCGCCAGTAGGGCGATGACATCGCTTGACAGCAGGTTCTTTATGGCCTGCTCGATATCGCTTGTGTGTGTCCCCAGCTCAAACAGCTTCTTGCGCTCCGCCATGAGCGTGGACAGCTCATTGGTGATGTTTTTGAAAATGTCCTCATACTCCACTGCCGCTTGTGTCACGCCGCATCCAAATCCACACACCGCAGAGACCAGTGCGCCTCCCGCCTCAGTCCTGACCAGATCGGCATCCGTCTGCTGCTTAAGCCAGGCCAGGAAATCCAGGAACGTGCTCACCGGGCGGATGCGGAACCAGGACTCAGGGATGCCTTGCCGCGATTCCGGCGGCAGGAACGCCTCAAGCCTTATCTGTTGGCCGGGACGCCCCAAGACGTGCTCGTCAGCAATCCTGACCCGTAAGAACCTGGAGAACACGAGCGCATTGAAATGCCGCTGGGCTATCACTTTGTTCTGAATGAATACCGTGGGAGCGCGCAGGGCGCCGGACATTAAGCGCGGCGGGTCGTTCCAAGCATCCGCATCGTACTTGGTGCGGCGGCAAAGGGTAACGCAGACGGAATTCTTTTCCTTACCACGGCCAGCGCGGCCCACCCGCTGCACATAGCTTGCACTGGACGGCGGTGCGTTCCGCAACAGGACTTTCTGCAGATCACCGATGTTGATCCCCATCTCAAAAGTGGTGGTGCTGCTCAGAAGGTTGACGCCCTCGTCGCGGAACCTGTCTTCGATCTGCTTGGCCAGGTTCTTTTCAATCTGCGCCGTGTGCTCTTCGGATTTCAAGGTTGAGAATTGTGGCTGGTCCTGCCCAGCAACCCACCGCGCGATGATATTGGCGGTTTGCGGTACAAAGGCCCGCTGCTCCAGCATTCCTTCGCATTCCTTGCGCGGACAGCAGTTCCGCACCGAATAGGCGGATACCATTCCACAGCGGTTACACACATGACGCGACACGGCGGGCAACGCGGAAACAAAAAGCCGTTCATGGTCCAACTTCCAGACCCCCTTGTTTTCAATCAGCAACGCCCGGCGGGTGAGGAAGTCCCAAATCTGCTCTCCGAGAGCCAGAACCTTGTCTCTTGGAAGGCGCAAGGCCCACCGCAAGAAGTCGGAGATAACGTTGTCCTTATCGGTGTTCGCTTGCGGCAACCAGCCGTTCGTGTTTCTAACCCCTTTGCGCCGCAAAACGTAGGCGATGTCTGCCGTGACCCGCCCAAACGCAGGCGCGTCCGCTTGCACTCGCCCCCTGGGAAGGGTAAATGCTTTGCGTTGGCGCATAAACGAGAGCAACACCTGCAACAGGCTATGGGACTCGTTTATGCTCAGACCGGTGCCTGCAAGAAGCTTGCTGAAATCGGCTTTCTCCGTTTCTCCGAGCGAATACTCCACGCTGACCAACCCAAAATCCTCTGCGGACTCCCGCGCAGAATCAGGTACTCCGAAATAGCCGAACGTTTCGGCGATCCACAAATCTCGCTTTCCCTTGGCATCCAGCTCCTCGTCCGGGAACCGTGAGACAGGCAGAAAGAACTGCGGATCGCGCGCCTCCTCGTCCGCCAGATGCTCGCCAAGCCCGACGAAATCGAGCGCGCGTCCCTCTCTTCCCAGAATCTGCACAATCTTGCGACCCATGTCGTGCAGAAATGTTTCTTCCTCCAACAGAGACGGAAACGCAGCCGCGCGCTGGCGGTGATCCGTAAAGCAAAGGAGCTTTCGCGCCTTCATTCCCGGAGTGACGGAAAAGTGCGCGAGAGGCACAGCCATCGCCAGTCCCATCTCGTCATCGGACTCCTGGAATCGTTGCAAAGGCTCGATACCCGAGCCATTGCGGGAACCGCAGTTTGGGCACTCCGGCAGCAGAGACTTTTCCTGCCGGTAGAGATTCTGGTGATCTTGAGGCCGCCCATAATGCGCGCACTGCCGATGAAAAATCTTGATGGTGCGCAGGTGCGGATCCTCGCAGGTGCAATTGTCGCCAGCGCCTTGCTCCTTTTTCTTTCCACAGGCCACGCACCATTCGAGCGGGATCGGATGGACCAGCAAGTCGTCCGCCTCGGCTTCCTCATCGGCTTCCTTCGGGGAGGGGTAGGGGAGATCGGCGTCGATGCTGAGATAAGACCAGAACGAGTCGCTCATCCACCCCAGTTCAGTGCTGAACGAATCGAAATAGGGTTTCGGCACTCCGTCTCCGTCCGGGGTCTGGGCCCGGCGCGGCCCCAGATCCTGAAGGGCTCCAAACAGGTAGCCGCATTTGCGGCAGCTTACTACCTCAATGAGTTGTGATCTGCGTCCGGCATCATAGCAATACGGACATTCTCCTTCCGGTACGCCCGGCGCAGTCTTGCGCGAGACAAAGAAGGCGGGTTTGTCGTCGCGCCGCCCAGGACACGCCTTATGCACACAAACGTGCAGCCCATCCTGCGCGCGGACAAAATAATGCAGCCGCGTCGGCAGAAGGTCTTCATGTGATTGATCGGATTTGGCGACTGCGGCAATTTCCAGAAGCGCCTCAATCCCTTCCTGTGCCTGTGATTCAGCCGTCCATAGCGATTTTGCGGCATCTTTGAGGAGCATGGGCTTTGCGGAGAGTACTTCCTTGCGAAGACGGTGAAGATTCTGATCATGGGCGAGCAATGTTCCCAAATCGCCAGGCAGATTACTCGCGCCAAGCGGCTGGCTAACATCGGCCTTGGGGTCTTGCCGTAGCCCCTCAGCCGCCCTTATATATTGCGAAGGCGCCGGAGAGAACGCCGGTTGCCGCAGAACAGGATCGGTGGGTGTCCCGTAGATTGGATTGGGCTGAGAAAAATCCTCTCCGAACAGGTCAGAAGCGAACCTGCGAACCTTCGTCTCACTCTCAGCATCTCCCTGTTGTCCAAGCGTCGCTGACGTAGCGATGCAAGTGAGCCTGTCAATCCCCAGCCGATCCTTGAGCCGCCGCACCAGGAACGCGATCTCCGTGGCCTGTATGCCCCGATAGGCGTGGGCTTCGTCCAGAACGAGGAACTTAAGGCGCGCATTCTCAAAAATCGGCGCATCGACGGGGCGCTCAAGAAGATATTCCAGCATGGAAAAATTCGTGATGAGCACCTGCGGAGGTTTTTCTCGAATCTGTTCACGGTGATTCAGGCGGTTGGGAATGTCTGCCCTTATTTTGTCGGCGACACGCTGCTCCACCTTTTGCTGCAATTCCTGCTGCGTTAGCGCGGCGTCGGCCATCTCCTCGTGCAACGCTTCCCGGAGAGTCCGGACGTAATCCACCTGTGTGTCAGGCGTTTGTCCCGTGAAACGAGCAAAACTGATTTGTGGGTGGTCGGTGAGCATCGCCTCCCACTCCGTCAACTGGTCATTGACCAGGGCATTGAGCGGATAGATGATCACGGCGCGCAAGCCGAGGCCGGGATTGCGCAGAAGATCATCCAGAATGGGGATCTGATAACACAGCGTCTTGCCGCTGCTCGTTCCCGTGGCAATGACCGCATTCTTGCCGTTGAGGATTAACTGGAGCGCGTCAGTTTGATGCCTCCAGAGGCCACGTTCTCCAAGCCGCTTGCGAATCGTCGCCTTTGTTCCTTCACGGAGAGGCAGCGCATCCAGCGCTGCTCCCTCCTCGTACACCTGCGATTTTTCTAGGTACGGGCCGTTGACCAGCTCTTTCGCGGATAACCTCTCTTCCCAAGTGCATTTCGCGTGCTCAAAGGCGGGATGAAAGCGATATTTTGCCTTCAGCAGCTCGACATATGGCAGAAATACTTCCTTGTGAAAACGAGCTGTCAATGAGTCCATAGCGGTCCATCTACCACGACATTGTTGCGCTGAAGGTATCTCTCAACCGTCCCTCGAAATTGGGTCGGCCAAGCCATTTTGAGATACGCCACCTCTCCACGCTTATCCACCACCTCGATGATGGGCAGGCTATCCCCAGGGATGTCGCAGATCATCCGGCGGTACAGACCCCACAGAATGGACGGATCGCCGCAATAGCTCAACTGAAATTGCTCTCCCGGCAATAACACCGACTCTGCTCGGTTCTCCCGGATCATCCACCGCCGGCCACGCTGCACTGCCAGGCCAAGGCGCTCATATTTACGGAGAATGTACGGCGAGAAAGGCAGCGAAGGCGCAATAACGTCCTTGGCGAGCACCAAATCTTCCCATTTCATGCCGTCTTGCGACTGCGAAAGCAGGAACATCGGAAGGAACGCTCCCGGCAGATTAGCCCAGCACCGGTTGATGGCTTCGCCTTCCCGGCCCACTATGTGCACGGAGATTTTTTCGCAGATGTGAGGCCTAGCCTCGATGCTGATGCAGCGGTCTCCTCGCAAATCGGGAGACTTGAAGGCATCGTCCAATTGGCTGAAGCTCTTGGGCGTGGTCACGCCCGGCCGGGACTCCAGCCAAATTCTCCTGTTCCATTTCCAGCGATAATAGTCGCGATCCGGGGCGTCCCGAATATCCAGGCGTTCCCACCGGCCCGACGCAGTCTTGCCGTCGATGATGATCTTGAATTTCTGTTCCAATGCCGCCGCATTGTCCTTGAAATAGCCGCCCGGAATTGCGACGCACGGGACCGGTAGATGGTCAATCTTTACCCCCCCATCCGGCGTGCGGTTGAAATAGGCGGCCTTCTCGCCCCAGCCTGCAATGAACCGAGCCTCGATCCGTGCACGCGTTTTGAAGCGGATACTTCTCTGTGGCTGACTATCTGCTCCGAGGGAAAGCTCGGCATGCTTTCCCGTGGGCCAGAGGCGGGTTAAGAAACAGGTGCTCCCGTCACTCAGCTCGAATCGCTCATTCGCCGGACTCTCGCTGTCGTCAAAGCCGTCGCGGGAAAGCACCTCCACCTCATGCTTCGACAGCAACGCATAGCTTCTAAGCGGCAACTGATCCCGGCCGATATGGGTAAGCCGCCCGCCATTCTCCAAATCAAAAAGACCCCATTCGCTAACGCCCCGCACGCGCTGCAATTCCCGCTCGTCACCCATCTCAAGACTCACCACGAGTGAGCTGGAAAATGCCTCGGAATTCAGCACGAACTCATCAGGGGAGGGGGCGGCATCTTGCTGGCGGGACCCCACGCGCCAGACAGCCGGAAGCTTGTCCCGGCTTACTGCCGGAAGGAGCAATGCCAGATTTTGCCGGTGTTCGTTCCATACAAGGCGGACGCGGTAGCGGAACAGCGAATCTGGGTCTTGGGGACGCAGAAACTCTGCCGTTTCTGGAACGTCGTCAAAATATTCCGTCCGCAGGATACTGACCTGCGCGATATCCTTGATTGTCAACTGAGGCTCGTTCAGAAGGATGTCGCGCGCGTCGAGCACCTCTTGTATAAACCGGCTGGCAGGCTCGCGATTTTCAGTGAGGAAGCGCCTCAGCCGTGTCCGGCTGCCAGATCGCTTCTCAATGGTCTCGCCCCATTCCTGATCGGACAGTGATTTCCAGCCGCCTTGCCACGCCGCCCAATCGCAGATTTCCAGGAATCCATCCCATAGAGAGAGCGGTATGCCGATGAGATTTACTGCGGTGCCGACGAAATCGCTTCCCTTGTCCCTGCGCTTAATGTCCAGATGAAAAGCCTTGGCCGCCGCCGCGAATGCCTCGTTGATGTCGGTTTGCTGATTAGGGGGTAGATTGCTACTTCCTACGATTTTGGCGAATTGCGGCCAGAAGGTATTCTCGTCGTATTCGTAGAACGCAAGCCCGCAATAAAGCATCAGAAGGCATGCCGGGTGCTCCGAAAGCTGGTTCTTCCATATTGTCCACTCGTCCCGAACACACGCCAGAAACGCATCCCATCCCAGGTGGTCGGGAACTACTGGCAGAAGCGCTGCGTGCGGCGTTCCTCTTGACGGTTCACCGCGCTGAACCTTATCAGAAAAATACTGATCCCACTCGCGGAGTGTTCCAAACATAGCTCGCACACCAGGGTGTACAGCAGTGAAACAGAATGTACCATCTGGCACGCCTTTTGCACATTGCCATCAGTAACAATCAGTCTTCGTGCGGGTGTGGCCGACTCGCGGGCTTATCGGCCGGACAGTCGTTGTCTAATCAGTGGCGGTGCGGTTTTGGGGGGCAACAGGTTGGTGAGGAATTCCTGAAAGACGGCATCTCTCGATTCCATAGTGCTGCGCCAGGGACTCAAAAATGATTTAGACTCCCCGAGTTCGACCAAGAACCAACCGGCTCTTACTTGGCAGAAGATCAACTTTGTTTCCAGTCGGCAGCTTACGCACGCTTCGTGCTGATCGTAATCACAGGAATCCGCACTCTCGTAGTTCGGCACTAGGGGATCAAGTAGCGGAACAATGTGCGTGGCTTTAGGCAACAAAAGTGAGCATTCAAAACTGGGGAACACACTAGGGAACAACCTTGCTTAAATCTGCCTATTTGTGCTCACTCGAATGCTTGGGAAACCGTTGAAACCATTTGTTTTTGGTTGCTGATCGAAAATCAGTAGGTCTGCCCTTCAAATTCGAGGCCGGCAATTGCCACTCAATGACTCTCTTGTGCTTCCCCGGCAACCAAGACGCTTGAGATGAACCCCTGGCTAGAACTGCCATTGAGGACTTACATTCACCCCGGAATGAGGTGATTTAAGCAGGAATGACAGGGCCGAGGCACCACTGTAAGAGATTGAAAACATTCAGCCCGACAACCTAGTCCTTTTTCGGGGCCGAGCTTTCTGACCCAGTTATTGTCACGAAATCCGAACACGCCCATATTGTGTGACCAGGATCACTGACAAACCACCAGAAGAATGATCTGAATGACTGCTGACAAAACTGCTAAAGCCAAATCCTGCGCAAGTAGGAGACGGAAAGCCACGGGTCTTTAAGTAGTTCGAACAGGACTCTGAGGGGGCGTAGAGATAGCCGAGCTGCCGCGGGCGGTTGCGTAGAACCGTCGGCGAGGGGTTCGGTTTCTTTTTTGGGCGCGGGACACGACCGCCATTGGCTTGCCGCTGTTCGAACCGATTCTGTGGCGGGAGGTAATTTGAACCATGAGCGAGACTACTGATCTAGCACACTTGATAGAGGCTTTTAGAGCCGAGGGTAAGCGCTTCGTGGTGATGCTTGGTGCGGGGGCATCGATGAAATCCGGCGTGCCAGACACCCGCACCATGATGAAAGAGGTAGTCGAACAATATGGTACAGGAATCTCAGGCCGCGATATCGAGGATCGCTTCAATCAGTTGATGCAGATGCCCGAGGATAACCGTCGGACGATGCTGAAACCCTACCTCGATAAGAAGCCGTCAACCGGCTATCGTCTACTAGCCGAGCTCATTCGGGACGGGTACTTCGAGACCGTAATCACCTTCAATTTTGACACCCTGTTGGAGAAGGCCCTTCGTGACATCGGCGTACACGACTTCACCATCATAATTCGAGGTGAATTCGAGGACTCAAAGATTCCCAAGGCCGTACAGGAACCCGGCATCAAGATCCTTAAGCTGCACGGGAGTCTGAAGGGAGTCAGCAATTTCATTTTCAGTGGGGAGGATCTTGTCGAGTACCCAGAGCCCATCAAGGACACGGTCAAACAACTGACGGCTGGGAACATCTTGGTATGCGGCTACGCCTACGGCGACCAGTGTGTGATAGCGAGTTTCTCCAAGGACGGAAGCGGGAACGTGGTGATCGTGGATCCCAATCCACCGCAGAAGCTGCGCGATGTTGCGACAAAACGCAGGAGTTCGTGGGTCTTCTCGGGGAAGGCCGGCCACTTCGATGACTTTCTCGCCGGTTTAAGCACAGCCCTAAAATCTGAACAACATCCACCTCGCGGTCTTGCTCTGAACCCCTTCAAGTTTCTCGTAGCTTACCGTGACGAAGATCGCAAGCGGTTCTTCGGGCGCGAAAAGTTGGTGCAGGATGTGAGCGCATCCCTGCTATCTGATCCGCAGCGCGCCTTGTTCATCGAGGGTCCGAGCAAGGTCGGAAAGACTTCTTTTGTGCGCGCGGGCGTCTTGCCTCTCTTACCCGAGGGAAAGGAGCACAGGCAGTATGTTCGTTGCCAGGCAGATCTGGAGAAGTGGCTCCCTGCGGAACTGGCGCGCCGTTATGAGTGGGAACCAGTCCCTGACTTGACCGCTGCGCTGCAGAAGCTCGCGCCACCGAACGGACCGCGATTCTACCTTCTACTGGATCAGTTCGAACGAGTGGTTCGCCCGTTTGAACAAAAGCCAGGGGGGAGAGAGGACTTTCGCAGATTCCTCGAGCGTTTGATGGTGCTTACGCCGACGACAATGACCATCGTTTATATAGCCCGCGAAAGCGAGAGTAACCTGTTCTTGTCGACGCTGTTTAGTCTCAGAATTCCCCCGAAGCAGTGTTTCCCGATCAATTGTGATGCCAGCACTATTGCCGACGTCATTGGCAAGCTAGCCGCCCTAGTTGATGAGGAGGTGGGGTTCGATCCCGCGATCGTCGAACGTCTACAAAAGGAGCATGACGAGGCCAAAGAAGGCCCGTTCACTCTCGCGCACGTCAGTGCCGTGTGTCATTTGCTGTGCGATGAGGGTAAGTTGGACGTGCCCACCCTCGATCGAGTTCTGGCCGAGAACAGAGAGTCCTTGAACCGCATGATCAACGAGTACGACATCATCGGGTTCATCGAGGATATCCCTTTCGATGCGGAAGCCAGAGCGCTCTTGGCGCGGATGATAAAGGTCGTCTCGAAGGAAGGACGCCAAAACCTCGCAGAATGCCTGACTACCCATTTTGCTGAGCTATTCCCCGCGCTAGGGCACGGGAAGGAGAAAGGCCATGCAGTTGGAATCAATTGACTCGCCGGAGTCACGCTCCACCAACGCACCGGTACCTCGTGACGACGCGCAAGAATTGGTCGAGCTTGTTCGAAAATCCGCTGGCAAGGTCGTTGTAGTGGTCGGACCGCGCAACTCTGGCAAATCCCAGTTCATCCGCGAGAAGATTGTCCCTTTGCTTGTCCCCCACGGGCCGGTACTGCTGTTTGATTGCGCGTTTCAGATCACGGACGAAGCACTTGATGCGGTCAGCCAGTCTGGTGCGACGGTGATTCTCGATAGCTTTGATCGCTTTCTTAGTCTTGCCGAGGCAGTTCGCGAGCCTCGGTTGAAGGCTCTGTTTAGGGAACAACGCCGCGCGACAATTGTCCTTTTGGCAGGCACCCAGTGTTTGCCGGACATCTTCTCCCTGCGAATACTCGCGCCGGACATTCTCGAAAACTTCTTTGAATTGACGGAGCTGAAACTAGCCACCGAACTACGGCGGTACTCGTCGGCCTCGGGTGCGGCGCCGTCGGTGTCGGAACCGCTGATTGAGATGCTGGAAAACGATCTCGCCCGCTTGGCCGAGCCCACGGTTACGCCAGCCTTAGTCGCCATCGTTGATGAGGGTGTTCGAAAAGGCGACTATGATCCGAAGCGTGGCCTGGTTGGCCTCCTTGAAAAGTACCTGGAAAGAACCCTTGACCGCCTGAGTTCACAACCTGGTTCTCATGAAAGCGCTGTGGAAGTTGCTCGCGCCGTACTGAAGGAGATTGCTGCACAACACGGTGCTGTCTCACTTGCTGGCTTGGCTGAACGGTTGGATGTTCCGGCCGACATTCCGGCACCCTGCCAACGATGGCTCATCGAAGCCAGCGGTTTGCTGAAAGAATTACCGGGCGAAGGCGTGGTTGTACAACCTCCTCAGCTCCGCGTAGTCCTGGAGCACTGGCTGGAGGAAGACCGCAATGTCTGTGCAAGAGCAGAACGCTACCTTGCCGACGGCCTTGACGGTCGGCGGAAACTCGGGACGCTCTTGCCGTACGAACGTTTCAATGATATCCACGCCCAAAGAAAATTGTTGAGGACGACGCCTGAGCAAGCCTCATTTCTTACCCTGTGCGCGTTGCGGTCTTACCCAGACACGGACCCCGGTCCGGTCGATTATTGGCTCCGGCGCATCGGCGATTCTGGTTTCGAGATCAGCACCCTCGTCGAGGCGCTGGGAGATCCTGCGGCCAGTGTGCGCCATCGTGTGGTTGCCATACTGGGGCGGTTCGATGAGCCCAGAGTTCACGGCCACCTTTGCCACGCTGCCTTGGAGGACACTGCGATGGAGGTGCGAACTGCTGCCGCTCAGAGCCTCTCTGTTTTCAAGAATAAATCTCCCATTCGTGACGTCCTGACGCGAGCTGCTTCGGAAAGCACAGGCGAAAAGCGGATCCGAGCTATACAAGCCCTGCGCATTTTCCAAGACGAGGAGTGCGCACGCTTTCTAGAGGTCGTTGTCAGCAGTCCGGGTGAGCCCGCGGTGCGGAAGGCTGCCATTAGCACTTTAGTGCTAGCGCGATGCGAAGCCGCGGTCTCCGCTTTGCTTCGCATAGCACTCCGTGATCCTGACGAACAGGATAGAGATTGGGCCCGCACCGCGTTGGCCCAAGTCAATTCGGAGGCCCTCACCGAATTCGGGTTGAACGCGGCATTGCAGGATTGGGCTGCCAGACGTCCGGCCCGGGAAGGACGCTGGTGGAGGAAGCTCGGGTATTGGCCTGCCGCCTCGGTGATTTTGGTTCTAAATACTTTCATTCACGGGTTGCCCCTGTTCTTTCTTCGAGCGTGGTTTACTGGTGTGGTTTTTTTCGCTGTAGAAGTGGTTTGCTTGACGGTTGGAGTGAGGTTCTTGTCCCGTGATTGGCTGCCGCTGCTGCTATTGTTCAACTGGCTTGCGTCGATAGTGGTAGGCGCTTGGATCGCCCGCCGAAAGCGCGTCCGCTCCGGTTTCGGATACGTGTTATCTAACTGGCTCCTAGCCGCTACCATGCTTACCGGTGGGCTTCTGTTCCATGGACTGGGGCATTGGATTACCGGTCGAAAACGCAAGGCCTGGCAACTACTTGGCATTGAGATGATCGCCGTGCTCGCGATACTACCGACTCTTTTCTTAGAGAACATTTTCAATGTGGGTATTGGACGGAATGTCTTCGACAGGTTTACGTCGCTTCTGTTCTACCTCTATGTTCTTGGTGGTGTAGCCTTGTCATGGTTGTGGGCAGTCAGTTGGCTCGTCATCGATGAGCGCTGGGGCTTTAGGGGACCATGGTTGTCAGAGCCGCATTCCAGAGTCTTGCGGGCCCTCTTGAACGCGCCGGAGTCCGCAGTCCTGCTGCGCCGCAACCTAGTTGC
>Ga0187771_10001130_pt1 | contig 17564 bp, 14 predicted proteins | sample 0116_SJ02_MP15_1_FD_133139 | JGI IMG/M metagenome (GOLD analysis project Ga0187771, IMG submission 133139) | Tropical peat soil microbial communities from peatlands in Department of Meta, Colombia - 0116_SJ02_MP15_10_MG | ecosystem: Environmental > Terrestrial > Soil > Wetlands > Peat | place...
CCACATTGACACGCCGCTGGCCCAGGCGGAGCTGGAGGGTTTCCGGGAGAAATTCGGCCGGCCCGCCCAGCTCACCTTGCTCTACCACTGGGCGCGCCTGATCGAGCTGCTTTACAACGCGGAGAACGCCGTGCGTCTGCTCGACGATCCCGAGATCACCAGCCTCGAAACGCGCGTAAAGGTCACGCCCCGGGCGGCGCGTGGGGTGGGATGCGTCGAAGCCCCGCGCGGCACGCTCATCCACGATTACGAAACCGATGCCGACGGCATGGTGACCAACGTCAACCTCATCGTGGGCACCACCCACAACAACGCGCCCATCAACATGTCGGTCACCCAGGCGGCCAAGGCGCTGATCCGCGATGGCAACTATGATCAGGGCGTCTTGAACACCGTGGAGATGTCCATCCGCGCTTACGATCCCTGCCTCTCCTGCGCCACGCACCGGCTGGATGGCAAGCTCTCGGTGAAGGTGGACATCGTCGGAGCGAGCGGGAAGGTCCTCGACTCATTCGCGAACTAAACCGCAGGGGCGGTCGCCGCGGCGGCCGCCCTTGCGCATGCTGGCCAGGGGGTATTAGTGTCGCTGGACGCGGACGCGAGCCGATGTGACCCGCGTGTTACGCAACCCCGGGTGCGCTAGGGGGTAGAGGGGTTAGGAAGGAGACGTCTGCAGTGGACTCCGATCACCTTGAGCTCCCGGAGTTCTGTCTGAAGCCGACGCTTATCCTCGGCTGCGGCAACATGCTTTTCGGAGACGACGGCTTCGGCTGCGCGGTGGTGGAGTACCTGGAGGCGCACTACACCCTGCCGGAGGACGTCTGCCTTCTGGATGTCGGCACGGGCGTCCGCAAGCTCCTGTTCACGTTGTGCCTCAGCCCGGTGCGGCCTCGCCGCGTGCTCATCCTGGATGCGCTCGACGTCGGGCGCGCCCCGGGCGAGCTGTTTGAGATCGCTCCGCAGGATATCCCGGCTATCAAGTGTGACGACTTCTCCCTGCACCAGCTCCCCACCTCCAACCTGCTCCGCGAGTTGCAGGAGCAGTGCGGGGTGGAGGTGCGCGTCCTCGCCTGCCAGACCGTCGCGCTGCCTGACCAGGTGCGCCCGGGGCTGTCGGAGGCGGTGCGAGATGCGCTGCCGGAGGCCGCGGCGCGCGTTGCCGCCCGCTATTTTCACGATGGACAGTGAATTAGTTAACACGGTAAAATATTTCTGGAGTAAAGGATAGGGGATGGGGAACAGCAGCACGGCCGAGCTCATTAACGATTTTCTGGGAAGCACGCAGGTCTTTGCTTCCTCCGTGAACCGCGTCATCGAGGAGCAATTGCTGCGCGACGTGGGGCCCCGGCAGCTCACCTTTTCCCAGTTCCGGCTGTTGAAGCTGGTCGCCCTGACGGACGCCCAGACGATCGGCGACGTGGCGGCGTTTCTCGGGGTCAGCAACGCGGCGGCCAGCAAGGCCGTGGATAAACTCGTCCGCCAGGGTTTGCTGGTTCGCGCGGAAGCCCAGGCGGACCGCCGCGTCATCCAACTTTCCCTCACCGATTCGAGCCGCCGATTGCTGGCCGCCTATGACGAGGCGAAAGACCGCAAGCTCGCCGGCGTCTTCCGCGCCTTCTCACCGCAAGACCTGCGGCGCACGGCCGAGTTTCTCGACCGGCTTTCGGCCGGGCTGGTCGACCATACGGCCAAGCCGGAGGAGCTCTGCCTGCAGTGTGGCATCTACTACCGCAAGAATTGCCTGGTGAGGAGGATGCTGCGCCGGAGTTGTTTCTATCACCGGCGCAAGGGCGGCGCGGTCCGCCGGCCGACGGCGGAGCGGGGCAACGGGTCCCGTTAATCTCTGCGCCAAAGCAGGTGCGGAAAGGACCCCTTCGGGAGAGCCATCATGTGCCTTGCAGTGCCAGGAAAAATCCTGGAAGTGGAGGAGCGCGACGGGAGCCGCATCGGCCGCGTTCAGTTCGGCGGCATCACGCGTCCGGCCTACCTGGACTTTGTCCCCGAGGCGGTGGTCGGCGACTACATCATGGTCCACGTGGGCTTCGCCATCAGCCGCGTGAATGCCGAGGAAGCCGCCCGCACCTATGAGCTGCTGGAAGAGATGGGCTTGCTGGAAAGCGAGGGGCTGGGCCCCGAGTCGAGCCCCGACACCGGCGGAGACGCCCCTTGAAGTACATCGACGAATACCGCGATGAGCGCCTGGCTCGCGCCCTGGCGGCGGAGATTTCCAGGCAGGTAACCCGCTCCTGGGTGCTCATGGAGATCTGCGGCGGGCAGACTCACACGCTGATGCGTTACGGGATTGATGAGTTGCTGCCTCCTCAGATCGAGCTCGTGCACGGCCCCGGTTGCCCGGTTTGCGTGACGGCGCTTGAGACCATCGACAAAGCCATCCAACTTGCTTCTCGCCCCGAGGTCACCTTGGTTTCCTACGGCGACATGCTGAGGGTGCCGGGCTCCCATTCCGACCTTTTCCGCGTGAAGGCGGGGGGCGGCGACGTGCGCGTGGTGTACTCGCCCGTGGACGCCTTGAACGTGGCGCGCGCGAACCCGGAGCGGCGCGTAGTCTTCTTCGCCATCGGATTTGAGACCACGGCTCCCGCTAACGCCATGGCCGCCTGGCAAGCCCGCCGGGAAGGGCTCCGGAACTTCTCGATGCTGGTGTCGCATGTGCTCGTTCCCCCCGCCATTCGCCTGCTGCTGAATTCGCCGGGCAACCGCGTCCAGGCGTTCATCGCTCCGGGGCACGTCTGCACGGTGATGGGCTATCGCGAATATGAGGCGCTGAGCCGGGAATTTCGCGTTCCCATCGTGGTGGGCGGATTCGAGCCCGTCGATTTGCTGGAAGCCATCTCCATGCTGGTTGCCCAGCTCGAAGCCGGACGCGCCGAAGTGGAGAACCAGTACGTGCGGTCCGTCTGCTATGAAGGGAATTTGCCCGCGCAGCGCATCATGCAAGAGGTGTTTGAAGTCTGCGACCGCAAATGGCGGGGCGTAGGCCCCATTCCGCAGAGCGGCCTGAAGCTGCGGCCGGAGTTCGCCGCGCACGACGCCGAGCAGGTGTTTGAACTGGCGGATGTGGCGACGGAGGAGCCGGCCGTGTGCATCAGCGCTCAGGTGCTCCAAGGCCTGAAAAAGCCCGTGGATTGCCCGGCCTTCGCGCGCACCTGCACCCCCGAAAACCCGCTGGGCGCGCCGATGGTTTCCGCCGAAGGCGCCTGCGCCGCCTATTATCAGTACCGCCGGCATGCCGTTAAAGCGTAGGGAGAGCCATCGTGGGCAACGAGCCCAAGACCGCCCCGCAGTTCAGTTGCCCCGTCCCCTTACCCGCTCGAGACCAAGTCCTCCTCGGCCACGGAAGCGGGGGGAAGCTCACCGCGGAGCTGATTCGCGATGTCTTCCTTCCGGCTTTCCGAAATCCCATTCTGGCGCGGCTTGATGACCAGGCGGTGGTCAACGTCAACGGCGTGCGCTTGGCTTTCACCACGGATTCCTTCGTCGTGAAGCCTTTGTTTTTCCCGGGCGGCGACATCGGCTCGCTGGCGGTGCACGGTACGGTGAACGACCTGGCGATGGGCGGCGCGCAGCCGCTATTCCTGAGCGCCGCGTTCATTATCGAAGAGGGCTTGCCGCTGGCCACGCTGCGGCAAGTCGTGGCCTCCCTGCATGAGGCGGCCGCGGCGGCAGGCGTGGAGGTTGTGACTGGCGACACGAAGGTGGTCGAGAAGGGGAGCGGGGACGGGCTGTTCATTAACACTTCGGGGGTAGGGGTGGTGCCAGAGGGCATTCAGTTCTCCGCCGACCAGGCGCGGCCTGGCGACCGTGTGTTGCTGAGCGGTTCCCTCGGCGACCACGGGATCGCCATTCTGGCCAAGCGCGAGGGGCTGGAATTTGAGGGCCCGGTCGAGAGCGATTCCGCGCCGCTTCACACCTTGGTCGCTTCTCTGCTCGCCGCCAGCCCCACGCCGCAATCGATTCGCTGCCTGCGCGATCCCACTCGGGGAGGGCTCTCCAGCGCCTTGAATGAGATTGCCGCCCAGTCGCACGTCGGCATGGAAATTGACGAGCGCGCCATCCCGGTGCGCGAGGAAGTCAAGGGCGCTTGCGAACTGCTGGGGCTTGATCCGCTTTACGTGGCCAATGAGGGGAAATTGATCGCCATTGTCGAAGCGGCCGCGGGGGAACCCCTGCTCGCTGCAATGCGGCATCACTCTTTGGGCCGCCAGGCACACATTATAGGGACGGTCAGCGACTCCTCCCCCGGCCTGGTTACCATGCGCACTCTCTTCGGGACTACCCGGATCGTGGACATGCTGGCCGGCGACCAGTTGCCCAGAATCTGCTGAGCAGTTGCCAGGCGTTGCAGAGAATCTGGCGCGTGGCACCTGACAGATAGCACCTGCGCTCGCATGCACGAACTTAGTATTGCCAATTCGGTGTTGGAAGCCGTGCGGGCTGAAATCCAGCGGCGGCCGGGCGCGCGCCTCCTGAAAGTGGGCCTGCGCATCGGCGAGCTGGCGGGCGTGGATCCCGAAGCGCTGAGTTTTGGCTTCCGGGCGCTGGTTCAAGGGACCGAATTCGAGGCTGCGACCCTGGACATCGAAGCCCGCCCGCGCCGGCAGCATTGCCGTGAGTGCGGGAGAGAGTTCATTGTACGAGACTACGAAACGGCTTGCCCAGATTGCGGCGCCACGCACACCGAGTGCGTGGGCGGCGATGAGCTTGAGCTGGCGTATTTGGAACTCGAAGATGCGGAGTCCGAAGTCGGAAGCCCGAGGTCAGACGGTGCAAACCTCGATTCGCGCGCTTCGGACCCCGGACCTCGGACTTAGGACCTTGTTTGGAGGCGTAATGGATCGGATTCCGATGGAGAGAAAGGTTCTCAGTGAGAACGACCGCATCGCCGCGGAATTGCGGGAGCGGTTTCGTCGCCACGGAGTCCTCTGCCTGAACCTTATCAGCTCGCCGGGAGCGGGCAAGACTTCGCTGCTGGAGCGAACGCTCGAAGGTTTTCCTCGCGGGCAGCGCGTGGCCGTGTTGACCGGCGACATTCAAACCGACAACGACGCTCGGCGGCTGGCGCGCTTCGGCTTTCCCGTGCGGCAGATTACCACCGGCGGGACCTGCCACTTGGACGCGCGGATGGTAGAGCGAGCGCTCGCGGATTGGCGGCTCGAGGACCTCGACCTGCTCCTGATCGAAAACGTTGGCAATCTGGTCTGCCCGGCGAGTTATGACTTGGGGGAGGAGGCCAAGATCGTTGTCCTCAGCGTCGCGGAAGGCGAAGACAAGCCGCTCAAATATCCTGCCATCTTCTTCAAATCCGAGCTACTGGTGTTGAACAAGATTGACCTCCTGCCGCACGTTCCCTTCGTTATTGCGCGCGCCCGTGAGAACGCTCGCCGGGTGCATCCGGGGATGGAGATTGTCGAAGTCTCCTGCACGACGGGAGCGGGGCTTGAGTCCTGGCGGCGCTGGCTCGCGCAGCGGCGCGACGCGGCCCGGACTGCGCCCGCAGCGCGGGCGGGCTAGCAATGGAAATCCGCAAAGGGCTGGAAGTCTTTGGCATTGTGCAAGGCGTAGGGTTTCGGCCTTACGTCTATCGCCTGGCCACCGAGCTTCGCCTGACGGGCAACATCACCAACACGGCCGCCGGAGTGGCGATTGAAATTCAGGGATCGCCCGAGGCGGTGCAAGGCTTCCTGGCGCGCCTCCCTGCCGAGGCGCCGCCCCTGGCGCGCATCACCAGCGTCGCCATCCGCGAGCTCCCCGCGGGGCAAGACCACGACGTGGGGTTCCAAATTCTGGCCAGCCGCGCGGGCGAAGAGCGGCAGGTTCTGATCTCGCCCGACGTAGCGGTCTGCGCGGACTGCCTGCGCGAGCTGTTTGACCCCGCCGACCGGCGCTACCACTATCCCTTCATCAACTGCACCAATTGCGGGCCGCGTTACACGATCGTGCGCGACATTCCTTACGACCGCGCCCGCACCTCCATGGCGGCTTTCCGAATGTGCCCGCCATGCCAGCGCGAGTATGACGACCCGCTCAACCGCCGCTTTCACGCTCAGCCGAACGCCTGCTGGGATTGCGGCCCCCGAGTGGAACTGTGGGACAACGGCGGCAAACTCGTCGCGGCGAGTGACCCTATCGCCGAGGCCGCAGCGCAGTTGCGGGCCGGAAGGATTGTGGCGGTGAAGGGCTTGGGTGGATTTCACCTGGCCGCCGACGCCACGAACCCCAGCGCGGTTGGAAGCCTGCGCGAGCGCAAACGGCGCGTCGAGAAACCTTTCGCCATCATGGCGCCTAATCTCGAAGCCATCGAGGGCTTCTGCGAGGTGGACGAAGCCGCTCGCCGGCTCCTCCTCAGTTCACAGCGGCCGATCGTGCTCCTGCCGAGAAAGCCCGGCGTCCCTATTGCCGAGGCTGTTGCCCCCTACAACCAATACCTGGGCGCTTTCCTGCCCTACACCCCACTCCATCATCTGCTTTTTGCGTGTCACCCGACCGGCTTCCAGGCCTTGGTGATGACCAGCGGCAATATCTCCGAGGAGCCCATCGCCATCGGCAATGAAGAAGCGGTGCGGCGCCTGGGCGCGCTGGCGGATTTCCTCCTCGTCCACAATCGCGACATCCTCCTGCGCAGTGATGATTCGGTGTTGCGCGTGGTAGGCGGCCGGGCGCGGCAGTGGCGCCGCTCGCGTGGCTACGTGCCGGTTCCCGTCTTCTTGCGCGAGCCGGTCCCGCCGGTCCTGGCCGTGGGCGGCGAGCTGAAAAACACTCTCTGCCTTACTCGAGGCCGTCACGCTTTCCTGAGCCAGCACATCGGCGACCTGGAGAACCTGGAAAGCTACCGCTTCTTCGAGGAAGCTGCGGGGCACCTGCAACGGATCCTGGAAGTCGAGCCCGGGATGGTAGCCTACGATCTTCACCCGGATTACTTTTCCACGCGCTGGGCGCTTGCCCGCACGGACCTGGAACGCGTGGGCGTCCAGCACCATCACGCCCATATCGCCAGTTGCATGGCCGAAAACCACCTGGAAGGGCGCGTCGTCGGCTTCGCCCTGGACGGGACTGGCTACGGCACCGACGGCCACATCTGGGGAGGGGAAGTTCTGGTGGCGGACTACCGCGAGTTCATTCGCGCCGCGCACCTCGCCTACGTTCCCATGCCCGGCGGAGCGGCCGCCATCCATGAGCCTTGGCGCATGGCGGTCGCTTATTTGGCGCAGCATTTCGGGCGCAATTTCTTGGGTTTTCAGATTCCCTTTGTTCGCCAACTGGACCCTCGGCGGGTGGAGACACTGTTGCGCATGCTCGAGCGGAAAGTGAACTCGCCCCTCACCTCAGGCTGCGGGCGGCTCTTCGATGCGGTGGCGGCCTTGGCGGGCGTTCGCCAGCAAGTCAACTACGAGGCCCAGGCCGCCATCGAACTCGAAATGCTCTTAGACGATGCCGACCGCGGCGCGCCATACCCGCTGGCAGTTGCCGAGGATGGAGACGCTTTGCTCCTCGATACGCGCCCCTTGTTTGAAGCCCTGGTGCGCGACCTTTGCCACGCCGTGCCTGCCAGCGCGATCAGCCGGCGCTTCCATCAGGGCTTGGTGGAAGCCTTGGCCCGAGTGGCCGGACTTGTGCGGCAGCGCACGGGGCTTAACCGCGTTTGCCTGAGCGGCGGGACCTTTCAGAACGTGTATCTGCTCGAACATCTGGAGGAGCGTCTGAGGTCAGAAGATTTCGAGGTCTTCACTCACGCCGAGGTGCCGCCCGGCGACGGCGGGCTGAGCTTGGGACAAGCGCTGGTCGCCGCGCACAGAATTGGCTAGCAGCCCTGTTTGGCCAGCATGGTAAAGGCGCGTTGCCCTGCGGCGTGGAGGGACTCAATCACTGGTTCTCAGTTCAGAGGCAAGTAATCAAACTGTTCTTCATCCAGGATGCGGTACAGGCCGGGGCACCGCTCGGACCTGCACATGACCGGCAATCTCCCCGAGTACTGGGCCAGGGTAATCAAGGTCGGAGCGCCACAGAGCGGGCAGCTCAGAACCGCAATGAAGACTGGCACATCGTCAGGCTCTGTGGGAGACGTGGACCCCGCCCCATCCAGGAGCAACAGGTCACCGGGGGCCAATTCCGACAGCTTCAGTCCTTCCACGTGGTGCAACTGACAAGGCAGTGAAAGTTCGGCACTTCCCGCCTCGCCCTTGGGTTGGGCCGTGGGACTCCCTCGCCGACTATCTTTCGAGGGCCGCCAATTCCTCCGCACGTTCATGGCCTACCTAGGTGTCGCTGGGGCCGCTTCTGGATTCCCAAAATGAAACTCCCGCAGCAATTCGGGACTGGCTCATTCGCCCGACCCCATCCGCCCCATCAGGTCCCGGGTATCCGGTTCGCTCCCTGGCCTTTGGAACCCGGGACCTCACACCTGCCCTTTCAAAGTCGTGGAGCGCCATCATTCAAGGGGATTATCGGCGGTTTTGCCTCGGCGCTTGAGGGAGGGAAACCCCGAAGGGTGCGCCTTGTCGTGGCCGCGCTCTGATCATATGTCATGGAAATAGGTCGCCACCGAAACGACTTGGTTCATTGGGGCACGCGCCGGCCCCGCGCCTGAGAGACGAGCGCTTGGCGCAGCACCGCCTCGGTTCCAATTTGAAACTTTGCTTGATTGAAGTGCAAAAGCTGGAAATAGGAAAAAGGGACTAGAAAAGTCGCGCAATTCCAATTTTCAAGTTGCCGTTGTCAAATCCTGCTTCCCCTCCTCCCATTTGGTCGCATGCCCTTAACCATTTCAAGGATCAGCACTTGCGGGGGTTACCAGAGCGGTTGGTGATGGCCGCACGGACATGCCGCACGCCATGCCTCTAACCTCACCATTGACAACCGACGCCTCACACTTGACGCCTGACGCCGGTACCTGATCTGGCCCACCTCTTGCTTTCTTTTCCAGCAGCGGTTCGGACCTGAAAGCAGTTCAAGGCAAGAGGGGCGTGGAGCCGGGTCTCTGCGCGGGCGGGGAAGTGTGCGATGGCGACGCAAGTGGAAATGTCGGACGTAGCCACGAATCAAATACAAGGTTTTGGCGGTGGAGGCTCGGCATTCGGGGTCGGGGGTTCAGTTATCGGGTCCCGAATCAGCCTGCGAACCGAGGCCCGCTCAGCCCTAGTCCCAAGTCCCGGCACCCGCAGGCGCGGCAATGTTCGAAGCAGGGCAGCACAATGGCTCGGACGTGGCTGCCCAGTGGCCTGCGCGCGGAGCAGGCAAGCCCAGAGCCTGGCTCCCGTATCCCGCGAAAGCCTCCATCCCTCGTCGGCGCGAGCCGCGGGCCGCCAAAGCTTAATAGTTTCGCTGTTTCCCTTGGTTAAGCACATTGCGGCTAAGATGCGCGCCCGCCTCCCCGCCAGTGTCGAGGTAGACGACTTGGTAGGGGCAGGTGTACTGGGCTTGGTGGACGCCGTGGATAAGTATGACCCGTCGAAGCAAGTCAAGCTGGAGACGTACGCCCATTACCGAATTCGCGGGAGCATCCTGGACAGCTTGCGCGCTCTCGATCCCGCCTCTCGAAGTCTGCGCAGGAGGAGAAGGAAGATCGACGAGCGCTACCGGGATTTGGCGAACCGGCTCGGGCGGCATCCCTCGGACGAGGAGATGGCAGAATCACTGGGTCTGGATCTCGACTCGTGGAACGGCATTATGGAAGGGCTCCAGGCAGCGGGCAGTGGCGCGGAGTTGGAGCGATGCCTCGCCAGCCGGTGCGCGAGGGCAGGCAACGATGGGACCGCGATCCCCGACCCGCATCCAGACGCGTTCGAATCATTTGCCCGGCAAGAGCAGCGCAATCTACTCAACCGCGCCTTGGCATGGCTGCCGGAGCGCGCTCGCGCGGTGCTCACCTTCTACTACCGTGATGAGCTCACCATGCTGCAAATTGCCGCCCGCCTTGGAGTTGACGAATCGCGCGTTTCTCAAGTCCATTCGGAAGCGCTGGCTCGTTTGCGGAGGAGCATGCAGGCGCTGCTCTTACGGCCCCATACCGGCCGGGCGGGCAGCCCCTTGTTTGGGCGGCGGTCCGAAGGCATGGCCGATCTCGGCTTGATACCCGAAAGCCGCGGTGATAGCCTCTCCTGGACTGATTCGCGGACTCAGTTGATCAGTCCATCATGACTCGAAACGAGAATAAGGTCTTCGAAAACCAGCACGTGGTTCTGGACGATGGAGTGTTCGTCAACTGCACGTTCAAGAATTGCAGCCTGGAGTACTCGGGCGGCGATGTTTATGTGCAGAACTGCCAGGGCGAAGGCTGCCAACTCGTTTGGCGCGGAGCCGCGCAGCGCACGGTGATTCTCCTGCAAGGGCTGGGCTTGATGGTCCCTCCGGCGACCCCGCCTGGCTCAGAGCCGCCCCGCCGAGTTCAATAGCTGATTGTCCGCCCCTAGAGGCGAAAGTCCAGCTACCCGCCCCTTGACCTTCCTTACTTTTCAGCTCACATATTGTCCGATGTCGCTCACTCGCCTATAACGCGCAAGTTACGAAGTTCAATGCAGTTCTTGACTATTATCAATGCGGGAAAACCGACTTCTTGCGCGCTTGACATGGACAAAACAGCCGCCTATACTCGCGGACATAGCGTCGGATTTCGCCAAAAGGGGGCGGCCGAATCGACCATCGGTTCCTGGGTTTTCCTTTCGACTTCAATAACGATCGTGGTTCTACAGATCCCCACGCGGGCAGCCGTGAGGGGGAGTTCTGTCTCGACAAGTCGGACCGTTCAGGAATCTCCCTTTGGAGCTGATCGGTTAACGGATTCCCGTTGGAGGTAGTCGCCATGCAACGCGCCGTTCGAGCCAGCTTGAGCGCCCTGTTGATGATCCTAGTGGGCTGGGGGGTTTCCTCCCGAGCGCAGCAAGTCCAGGGTAGCATTACGGGAGCAGTAACGGATCAAACTGGGGCGTTTGTTCCCGGTGTCTCTGTGACGGCTGCAGAGGTGGACACAGGCCTGACGCGCACCGCCGTCACGGCGGAGGACGGCTCTTACAATATTCCCCTTTTGCCGCCTGGCCACTATCGACTCACGGCCGAAAAGGAAGGTTTCGAGAAAGTCGTGGAAGGTCCGATCAACCTTTTCGTGGATGCGCATCCGCGGGTGGATATCCAAATCAGGGTGGGCTCGCAGAGCACCACCGTCACAGTCGAGTCAGCCGCGCCTGTCCTCGACACCCAGACGGCCACGGTGGAGACCACCGTCGAGCAGGCCAAGATCAGCGAGCTTCCTTACAACGGCCGGAGCTTTCTCCAAACTCTGCTCTTTACTCCGGGGGTCGTCCCGGGGGTGCAGGGTTCAGAGCTGAATACGAGCCGTGGAGGCTCCATCAACGTCAACGGCCTGCGCGAGGACATGAACGTTTTTCTTCTGGACGGCTTGAACAACAGCACCATCGCTATCGGGACTTTCACGGTTTCGCCCCCGCTTGATTCCGTCCAGGAATTCAAGATGGAGACCGGCGTCTATGACGCCAAGTTCGGGACGAAGGCCGGGGCGCAGGTGAACATGGTCACCAAATCCGGCACCAACCAGCTGCATGGCTCGCTTTACGAGTATCTGCGCAACAACAACCTGGACGCGCGCAACTACTTCGAGCCCAACGTTCCGCCCTTTCACCGCAACCAGTATGGCGCCAGCCTAGGCGGGCCGATTGTGCTCCCGCACGTCTATGATGGCCACGACAAGACCTTCTTCTTCCTGAACTACGAGGGCTTGCGCGACAACCACTCCTTCTTCGCGCGCTCGCACGTTCCCACGCTCGCCGAGCTTGGCGGTGATTTTTCCGACATTGCACCGGGCTCGCCGTGCTCGCATTCCACGCTGCTGCTCGACCCGCTCGTGCTCTTCAATCCTGCCGCGCCGCTAACGATCCCCGCCAATAACCTGAACACTATCGCTCCGGCGCTTCCGACGGGCTCACTCGACCCGGTTGGCCAAGCCCTCACCGGGCTCTATCCATCTCCGAACATTCCCAATGCTCCCTGTGGCGGACAGAATTACCAGCAGCAAGTGCTGCGCTTGTACGATTCGAACGCCTACGTCGGCCGCTTCGACCACCGCTGGGGCTCCAAGGACTCCCTCTTTTATCGCTATAGCCTGAGCACCGAATCGTCCTTGAGCCCTTCCGGCTTGCCCAACACGCCCTCGAACGTGCCGGGCTTTGGGACGCGGCGTGTGGATTGGTTCGACCAGACGGGCCTCGACTGGGTCCACACTTTCACGGCTTCTCTCATCAACGAGGCCAAGGTTGGCTATAGCCGCTGGCAATATCGATGGAACAACGAGGACCAGGGAAGGACCATTAGTCAACAGCTCGGCCTCGCGGGTGCGCCGACGGCCTATCGCGATACGGGCGTGCCGAACCTGAGCTTCGCCGGCTATGACAGTTTGGGCGCCGATACTAGCTATCCCCAGTTTGGTGCCGTCAATACGTTCCAGTACGCGGACACGCTCACCTACCTGCATGGCAACCACACCTTTGATTTCGGCATGGATTTCCGCCCCATCAGACGCGGGAACTTTTTCGAGGACATTCGCGCGCGCGACGAGTACGGCTTTAACGGGGTGGTGACGGGCGATGCCGTCCTTGGCGCTCTACCCTCGAGCGTTCAGGCAGCCCTCTTGGCGGCTTGTCCCCCGACGAGTTGTGGCTTCGGAAACGGTGTTGCTGACGCCCTGTTTGGCCTCCCAACCTCCTGGATTCGCGGCTATTCCGGCTACATCTCGGGGGCGGGCACGGAATTCGATTATTTTGCGCAGGATCGGTGGAAGGTTCGCCCGAACCTTACGATGACGCTCGGTCTCCGCTATGAATACAACAGTCTGGTGACCGACAAGTACGACCACTTCGGAAGCTTCGACTTCAGCAAAGGCGATGTCCTTGCTGCGGGGCAAAGTGCGGCCACACTCCTAAACTTCGTGGGCACGACGGGGGCTTCGGGCCTCCCCATCGGCCAATTCGTGCAGGTGGGCACCGAGAACCTCGGAGGGACTTCGGAAAACCGTGCACTGCAACGCCCCAACCGCACGAATTTTGGCCCTCGGGTCGGCATCGCTTGGATGCCGTTTGGGAATGAAAAGACCGTCATCCGCACCGGCGCCGGGGTTTATTACGACCAAATGGCTGGGGAGCTTTATTTCCAGAAGAGCTTCAACCCACCGTTCTTCCAACTGGCGCAGGGGAATCTGCTGGATAACCAGACGGCCGTCTTTACCGCCTTGGCCACGCCGCCCCAAGCAGGTGGGCTCCCGCTCGCCACCGGGCTCTTGCTCCAGAATCTTTTCGTGGCGCCCAACCTCTCGCAGGCCCTATTCCCCATCCTGAACCCCGTCGACATCGACGTTAAGGACGGGAAGGTTATCCAATGGACGTTCGATGTGCAGCGACAGTTTGGCTCCTGGCTTCTCGATGCGGCTTACGTTGGCACCCGGGGCCTGCGCTTGCCCTACATGTGGGATCCCAACCAGCCGAATGACGCGCTCTATACGGGTGGCGCCACGTGCATCGCGGGTACCCCGGCGAATACACCCTGCCCGCTGCCCTATCCCAACTATCTCACCATGTCCTATACGGACCCCGTGGGCACCTCGATCTACCATTCCCTCCAGCTCAAGGTCGAGCGGCATTACGCAAATGGCTTGGCGATTATCGGCGCCTATACCTGGTCGAAAGCCATCGACATGGTTTCTGAATACATCGGTGGGACCAATGCCAGCCCCGGCCTACCCGAGAATTCCTACAATATCGCGGCGGAAAAGTCCCGCGCGGACTTCGACTACGAGCACCGCTTTTCGCTGGCCTACGTTTACGATCTGCCCTTTGGAAATCGGATGGGGAGGCTGCAAAACTCGAAGGCGAACTACCTCATCGACGGGTGGGAGCTGGCGGGTATCGCCATGATGCAATCCGGGGCGCCCTACACGCCTAGGGTTGATGGGAATCCCAGCAATAACATTGACGGCGACGATCGCCCGAACGTGGTTCCCGGCGAGAGCTACTATCCGGCGCATAAGACCGTCAACCAGTGGACGAACCCGGCCGCGTTCTCCTACCCCGCGCCTTACACTTTCGGAAACGCGGGGAGAAACATTCTGACCGGGCCGGGCCTGGCCGACTGGGATTTCTCACTGATCCGCAACTTCAAAATCGGGGAATCAAAGAACCTTCAGTTCCGGGCCGAGATGTTCAACATTTTCAATACCGCGAACTTTACCCTGCCCAACGCCGATTGGAGCTCCACCGCGTTTGGCGTCATCCCCAATACCGTGCAGCCGATTGCGGGCCAGGCCTCCGGCGGGCCGGGCGACCCGCGCGAAATTCAGTTTGCGCTGAGGTTCACTTGGTAGGGCCGATCGGTGATCGGCCTTGCGAGACCTGAGAGGGCTACCCTTTGCGCTCGCAAGGGCCAAGTATCATAGGGCAGAGAGTATATCCGTCTTCTTGAAGTCATCCCCCTTGAAAAGCAGGGGCTCGCCTGTGACCTTGGCGAGCGCGTAGGCGAAACAATCGCCGAAGTTCAGTGCCGCGGCGTGCCGGCCTTTGCCGAAGTCATGAAAGGCTTGGCGCGCCAGGTGTGCTTGCCCAACCGTAACGGGTTCTATGATGATCCCTATGCGGCGGAAAAGCGCATCGCATTGCCGCGCGACTTCGTCGCCGAATTGACTCTCGATGACAATTGCCAGTTCGATGAAACTCCCCGCGGAAATGCGGCAGCGCGGGGCATGGCTGATCGCTTCGATATAACGTTCGGCATCCGGCTCGTTAGCGAGGATCGCGATGAGTGAGGAGGAGTCGAGGATCATTTGGGAAGACCGTGCTCGTCGTAAAGGAGCTCGGCATGGTCAAGGTATGGGCGCTTGATATGGGCCGCGGCGCGCTTGCCGATGGCCCGGATGTCTGCGGCCAGCGCTTCGGGGGCGCACTTTTGGAGACGTTCGTGGCGTTCCCGCAGGGCTTCTGTGACGGCGTGGGTCATTGTCTCGCCCGTCACCCGTGCGATGGCCTGGGCAAGACGATGCGCTTCCGGGTCCTTTATGTTCAAGCTGGGGGCTTTTCTAGCCTTCTGTACCATATTTCTACCTTTATTTATCATACCTCATCTCAAGGTTGGCGTTAAGGGAAGATTTACCCGAAACCCTATTCCCTAACCCCGAGCCCCGGTCCTACCGCCGGCGCGAGCGGCGGGATAAGCGAGCACCCCGGCCGAGTAAGGTATTCGCGGATGTAGCGGCGATATTCGGTATTGTCAGGCGTCCGGTCCCGCGGTCCAGGCGGGTAGTTGGACATACCACGGAACGGCAATGGCGCTACAGTCTTCGCAAAGGCGGTATTGGGTTCGCCATCCTTGGCCCAGCCGCTCGCGTGAAGGAAGAAGTCTCGCGTCCATCCCTGCCGGATGGGGGGCAATCCGCGGGCGCTGAATTTCACCGTCAATTCATCTCCGGTTGCCATGACCACCATGCGGTCGTCCGAGCGGGCAAGGAGTTCCTCCACGTTGCCGTAGCGCGTGTAGTTGCCGCGCATGGGGTTCCAAGGAGCGTTCCCCAGCAGCTTCGCGTATTCGAAGTCATCCGGGCGGGTGTGAGAGGGGTCGCTCACGGGCACAGAGAAGCCGCGATAATGCAAGTCGGCGGAGACAAGTGGCAAAGCTTGCGCTTGGGGCGCCGGGACATCCTCGGTGGTGAAGAAGATCTGGTCCCAATAGACGCACAAGTTCGTCACAATGCGCACGTGGTGATCGGCGGACAGGAACTTGCCTGTTAGGTCCACGCGCATAGTGCGGCGAGTGCCGCTGGGCAGGCCGAGGTCGGGAATCACCGTCACCCATTGTCCGTGCGCGTCGCGCACCTGCAGGTACGGCGAAACCATCGCCAGTTGCTTATTCGACATGAGCGCGCGCGAGGCATTGGAGTCTGTCCAAAACACGAAGCCCTTCAGCCAGAGCGCCACGGGCCCGGGGGAGGGGAGCTCGCCGAGATCGAGCGTAAGCGAATGAACCTCCGCCAGGCCCAGGATGCGGTTCCGCGCGAAGCCTGTGGGGTAGCGATCGTCCGCCTCGAGAATCAGCGGCAGGACGTCGCGGCCCTGGTCGTCCACCGCGCTGATCGGGAAACGCTTTTGCTTCACCGTATAAAGTTTGGGCGGCTCGGGCGCCGAAGAGTAGATCTCATTCGAATAAACCTCTTCTGCGGCCGGATGGTCCACGGCGAGCAAGCGCACTTGGTCGAAATAATCCACTTCCCGCAATTCATCCGTAAGCTGGAACACATAATTGCCGTTGAGCTGCTGAATGCTGTTGGGGAGCCTCACCAGTTCTTCAGAAAAGGGCTTGATGCGGCTTCCGTCCGGGGCCAATTCGCCCAACGGTGCGACGCCCAGCACATCGGTCAAGAAGACATACTTCTGCCCGTCCCAGGCATAGAGGAGCGGGCATGAACTGGCCAAGCGCTCCGACTCCCGAACCTCAATGGGCTTGTCGGTGGCCACATCAATCCAGTTCTGAATCACCGCGTTGGGCCAGGTTACACGCACTACGTCGAGCTTGGCGAGATCCCCCGTGAAGACCCGAACAGGGTTTCCGGTGACTACGACCTTGTCATAGAAGTTCCCCGCCTTGAATTCCACAATGCTGCCGATTCCCTGCGTGTTGCTCTTGAAGCCGTTGAGCTTCACCTCGATCCAGCGGGCGGGCGGACCAGCTTTTTCATAGGCGACCACTTGCCCATCGCGGCTGATGCCCACCAGGTCCAGCCGGCCGGGACTGCCGAGCCAGGTGTGCGTCAGGCAGGCGATCCCGCCTGGACGGGACGGGGCGGGCAGACTGAGCGCCCCTTCTTTGAATCGCCCCGCGGTATTGACGAGGAAATGGAATTTCCCAGTGGCGTCAAGAGTCAGCAAGTCAGGGAAGCTGTCGCCGTTCAGGTCGACCACACTCCCGCGAAAAGCGAAAAACCCCGAGGGCGCGGACAAGGGCGGGAGGCCGCCAGCGGGCGCGAAATTCCAATCGCGGCGGTTCAGCAGCACTTGGTACCCGCTGGGAGACCACAACGCTAGGTCGAAGTATCCGTCGTGATTGAAATCCGCGACTTGCACATCGTAGGCGGCAGTCCGGGCCAAAGCGGACCCGCGCTCCGGCTTCCTCAGCACAAACTTGTCCTCGCCTCGGTTCTCGAAGAGCCAGGGAGGGCCATCGTCGCGATAGAGCAGCAGATCGCTGTAGCCGCTATTGTTGATGTCGCCGAAGACGGCGCCGCGCATGCGGCCTTTGGCCGCGCTTAGGCCTGAAGACTCCGTGATTTCGCTGAAGGTCCCGTCGGCATTATTGCGATAAAAATGCGAGGACGCGCCGGCAAAATCCTGCGGGAAGAGGAATGAATTCTTCTGGGGCGGCGTATTGAGGTTCGTGTAGGCCGTAACGACGAGGTCCAAAAAGCCGTCGTTGTCGGCATCGAAGAGCACGGCGGCGCTATCCAGTTCGCCCGGAACGGGATGCAGGCCCGCCTTTTCGGTCTCGTCGGTAAACTTCCCATC
>Ga0187771_10001131_pt1 | contig 17563 bp, 16 predicted proteins | sample 0116_SJ02_MP15_1_FD_133139 | JGI IMG/M metagenome (GOLD analysis project Ga0187771, IMG submission 133139) | Tropical peat soil microbial communities from peatlands in Department of Meta, Colombia - 0116_SJ02_MP15_10_MG | ecosystem: Environmental > Terrestrial > Soil > Wetlands > Peat | place...
AACGAATTCCGGTCCAGCTTAACGAGGACCTTCCGGGGGCTCTCGTGCTGGAGCGTCCGGCGCCGCTCGAGCGCCCGTTGGTCGAGGACCTTGATCCGGTCGCCCGCCCGTTCGTAGGCGACGACCTCCTCCACGCCGTTGCGCAGGCGCGTGGTCCGGACCGACTCTTGGGGGTTCCCCCCCGGGCTCACCGTAAGCTCGAGGATGCCCCCGACGAGGTCACGGAACGGGTTGCCGCTCCCGGACATGCCGGGGAGGACCTGTTTCACGTTCCCGCAACTCGGGCAGTACCGCTCACCGGGTAGGGAGTAGAAGCTGCACCGAGGGCAACGGTACCCCAGCCGCTCGGCGACCGAGACCGGGGCATCGGTCGGAGCGATCAGCTCCCCTTCGACCGAGCGGGCCGCCTCGTGCTCCCGGTGCACCTCGTCGAAGGAGACAATCTCTACGGTGGGCCGCTCGGGGTTCTCGGGGTTGTGCACGACGCGTAGCTCGGACCGAGGTCGGTCAAGGTGGAGCGCGAGCGCCTGGGCGGTCATCGACTTGCCGACGCCCGGGGGTCCGACCAGGAGGAGGTGGCGATGCTGGTAGGCCGCGATACGGGCAATCTCGACGGCCTTCTCCTGCCCGATCACCCTCGCGAGGGGGTCCGTGGGGATCGAGATGTCGCGGGTCGATTCGATCTCGTCGACCGCTGCCGGAGGCCGGTGGGACCCCTCCGTTGCCATGGTCGTTCGCGCAGGTTACGAGGACCGTCTCGCTAATACGTTCGCGTTATCGGCCGGCCCCGTCGGTCCCCGACCCGGCTCGCTAGCGCGAGCCGGACGGACCGCCAAGGTCCGCCCGCGTGTAGATCTTGACCTGATCCGGGAACTTCCCGATGGGCCCGAGGCGGGTCCCCACGACCGTTCGAATCCCCTTCTCCTGGGCGACGTCGAGCAGCCGCTGGCTGACGATCCCGTCGAAGACGACGGCCTTCGCCGGTGTCGCGAGCTGGGCGATCGCCTCGATCATCTCCTTCACGGGCACCTCGCCGACGACCGCGTCGTCCTCCCCGACGAACAGGCAGCGGGAGGCGTTCTCGACACCGTTCAGGAGCTCGAAGTAGCGTCCGAGCTCCGGCGAGAGCGGCGCGGCCGCCGGTGGGGGTGGGGCCGCGGGCATCGGCGCGGGACGGGGAGCGATCCGGTCGCGGTCCCGGTCGTCGCGTCGAGGCGGTCCCCCACCGTCGCGCTCCTCGCGTCGCTCGTTGCGGCCGCCGGAGTCGCCCCGTTCGTCGCGGGGCTCGCGGGTCGCGCCGGTGGACTCGAACCCGCTCATCTCGAGGTACTGGTTGATCGGGATCTTGTTCCGAAGGCACTTCAGCAGCTGCTTCTGGGTCAGCTCCTCCACTTCCGACCCTCGCGGGGCGCGGGCGACGAAGTCGATGTCCATCGTCTGGAGCATCTCCCGCAGAATCAGCTCGCCGGCGCGGTCGCCGTCGGTGAAGACCGTGACGGTCTTGCCACGGGAGAGGTCCTTCACCGTCTGGGGGACGCTGGTCCCCTCTACGGCGATGACGTTCTTGATGCCGCAACGGAGCAGGTTCAGCACGTCCGAGCGGCCCTCCACCACGATGAGGGCATCGGCCTGGTCGATGTTCGGGCCGGCGGGAAGATGCTCCGAGCCGTAGGAGGTGATCTCCTCTACTTGGACCGCGGCGCGGACCGCCTCGGTGAGGTCGATGCCGACTCCCTTCGACCCCTCCTGGAGCTTGGCGAGGATCTCTTTGGCCCGCTCGACGACCTTCTGGCGCTTGGAGATGCGGATATCCTCGACGCTTAGGACCTCGATCTTGGCCCGGCACGGGCCGATGCGGTCGACGGTCTCCAGCCCCGAGGCCACGATCGCGGTCTCGACCTGATCGAGGGACGACGGAATGATCACCTCTCCCTCGCTCTTGCCCTTGCGGCTGTCGATCTCAACCTCGATCCGACCGATGCGTCCCGACTTCTGCAGGTCGCGCAGGTCTAGTTCGTCACCGAGGAGTCCTTCGGTCTGGCCGAAGACCGCCCCGACAACGTCGGGCTTGTCGATCACGCCCTCGGCCGTGATGCGCGCACGGATCTGGTACTTGGCGGCGTTTGGGTCGTTCGTCATGTCTTTGGTTTCCCTTGTTGCTGAGAAGGGCGTTCCGGGCGGGCCGCAGAGGGGCGGCTAGGTTCTGGCGACGACGCCGGACGATGCGCGGAGGCGGCGACAGGAGCGCGGGGTAATCATGAGTCGCTGTTCCGGATCTTCCGGCGGCGGTCAGAGGAGCCCTCCTCGCGTCCCCGGAACGTTCTTCTCATCGTTCGAAGCAGGGGACCCTATTTAAAGAGACCGGGAGGCGCGGTATCGTCACGCAGGGTGACGCGGCCCGCCCTCCGGCTCGGGGAGACCACGCGGGGTCCCGGGAAGCCTGAGGCCGACACTCCGGTGGCCGGAGGCAGGTCGAAGGGCTGTCTGCGCCGCCGTTAAGGGGTCGGAGGGGTGGTCGCCGCCCATGTCGGTCGTCAAGGTGGAGTTCGTCTACAGCGGGCTCCGAGTCCGCGACCTGGCCCGGTCGCTGAGGTTCTATCGGAAGCTCGGGTTCCGCGTCTACCGGCGCGGGAGGATGGAGCACGGCGGGGTCTGGGTCCAGCTGACGTTCCCCGGAGCCGCGCAGCGGATCGAGCTGAACTACTACCCGCCCTCCTGCCGCTTCTACGAACCGTTCCGCAAGGGCGCTGAGTTCGACCACTTCGGGTTTCGGGTCTCCGATGTGGAAGCTTGGGCACGAACACTACGACGGAAACGATTCCGGATCACGGCCCGGATTCGGGAGGCCGACGAGAACCTCGTTTACATCCGGGATCCTGACGGCAACTGGATCGAGTTCTTCGGACCTTCGCCGGGTTGAGCTCCCGGGCTGGAGGCCCCCCGGAAACATCCAAGAGGGCGGAGGCGGGGCGGCCTGGTCTCACCGGATGCCCAGGTCGGCGTGCCAAGAACGGGGACAGGCGTGGGATCGGACCGCCGGCCGCTAGCGGTCTCAGGCCAGCGTGCCGTCGACGCAGCGGGTCATCCCCAAAGCCAGCTGGGACGCGTACAGCCCCCCGGGCCGGTTCCGAGGAGCTGACCGGCTTGCCGGTGCGTACGCTAGTAGATTTATAGACGGTCCCCTACGCCGGCACGTAGGCTTCTCCATGCCGCGACGTGGTCCCCGCAAGGTGGCTGAGGTACCTGAACCCGGAACACCCTCGCCGGAGCCGGGCCTCCCCGAAGACGACTTCGTGACCTCTCTGCGCAACGAGCTGTCGAAGCGCCAAGAGGCCGCCAGCTCGCAAACGGGGGAGGACCTGTCGCACCGGGGGGAGCTGAACAAACGGCTTCTCCAGGACCTCTGGGAGGTCCACAACCAGTTCGAGGAGATCAGCGTCCACCTCACCCTGGATCCCTCCCAGACCCTCTTCGCGACGTTCGCCGAGTACCCGACCAAGTGGACGTTCAAGGAGAACTTCGACTTCGGCTCGGTCAAGACCATCGAGCTCGCAGATCGCGCCGCCGGCTGGGTCGGGTTCACGCTACGCTTCTGGTACTACCGGACCACCGAAGGGGCGGGCCGGCTGCGTGGGATCTTCGAGTGGTGTGACGGCGAGAGCTACCACCGCTACAGCGGATGGATGCGGATGATGAGCCAAGCGATCCTCTACGACGCGGCGGAGGATTCCGTCAACGTCCGCGAGCTCCACCGGATCCTGAGGGACGTGGTCGTGCAGTGGTATGCCGCCCACCTCGAGAGGACCCCGGCCACGTTCGTGGCCCACCTGAAGGAGAAGTACCCGAAGGGCGCGTCGTACTCGAAGGAGTCCTACCGCTGAGCCCAGGTTCCTCGCTCGTTCCCGGACCGGGCGAACGAACTTTGAAATAACGCGGGAGGTCTTCCCGTTCGGGCGTCGGGAGGATCGAGCTTCTTCGCTCGAGCCGACGGTTCCTGAGCACGATGGTCGTTGCCGGCCTGCGCGAGCACCTCGTCGCCTACTTCGAGGAGCACCACAAGCTGATCGAGGCGAACGCCCTATCCCTGCTGCTCGACCAACCCCAACCCCTGGTCGTTTCCCGTGACGTCGTGGAGCACCTGGGCTCTGGCTCTCCCGTCGTCACCCAGGAGGTCGTCCAGGAGGTCCTCGCCGGGCGCGCCCCGTCCCCCCTTCGCCGGCCCACCGACCGGTCCGGTCCCGGGAGCCCGGTCACTCCTCCCGGTTCTCGTGGTGAGTTCACCGTGGTCTGCCAAGGCTTCTCCTCCCCGTCCAAGGCCGACACCCCGATCGCGGGGTTCACCCGCCTGTTCACCTCGCGCTACCGCCAGCTCGCCCCTCTCGTCCGGAGCCACGCGGGGCTCGAGAACCTCCGCAGCATCCGCGACCTGCGACCGGCCGGGGCGCTCCAGAGCGTCGTGGGCATGGTCCGTGAGGTCCGTACGACCTCCCGACGGCGTCACACGATTGTCACGCTCGACGATGAGACCGGCTCGATCGAGGTCCTGGTGCCGCACGGAACCCCGGCGTCCCACGTGACGTTCCTCCCGGACGAGGTCGTAGGGCTGAAGGTCCGCTGGTCGGGAACGCGGGACCGGCTTCCCGCAGCCGTCGCCGTCGAGCGGCCGGAGATCCCCGCGTCCCGCCCGAACGGGCGCACGGACCGGCCCCGGCGGGTCGTGTTGCTCTCCGACCTCCATGTCGGGAGCAAGACGTTCCTCTCCTCCGACTGGGCGGCTCTGGTCGAGTTCCTAGGCGAGCGGGGCCCGAACCCGGAGCTAGCCCGCACAATCGACACGGTCGTGATCGCGGGCGATTTGGTGGACGGGATCGGGGTCTATCCGAAGCAGGAGCGCGACATCGCCATCCCGGATGTCGTCGAGCAGTACGCCGAGCTCGGGCGCAAGCTCTCGGGGCTGCCGGATCGGATGACGATCATCGCGGTCCCGGGCAACCACGATGCGGTCTCCCCCGCCGAGCCCCAGCCCGCGCTTCCTCCGGGGCTGGCTCGCTCGCTGGGGCCGAACGTGAGACTCCTCGCCAACCCCTCGACCTTCTCCCTGGGGGGCACCTTGGTCGCGGCGTACCACGGCCGGGGGTTCGACGACCTCATTCCGGCGATCCCGGGGGCTAGCTACGCCCGCCCCACCGAGGTGATGCGGCGCATGCTCCAGATGCGACACTTCGCACCGATCTACGGCAGCCGCACACCGTTGGCGCCGACCGACCGGGACGGGCTCGTGATCGACCCAGTGCCGGACATCCTCGTCACCGGGCATCTCCACACCTACGGCGTGGACCGGTACCGGGACGTCCTCCTGGTCAATGCGTCGGCCTGGCAGGGAGAGACCGACTACCAGCGGATGCGCAACATCGTCCCTTTCCCCTCGCGGGCGACGGTCGTGGACCTTCAGAGCCTGGGCTGCGCGACCGTCGACTGCACCGGGGGCAAGGCGGTCGTCCGGGGGCCAGCCGGGTGAGCCCGTTCCCGGTCGAACCGGCCCGAGCGGCCGGGCCGATGCGGCTCGTCCTGAGCGCGTACCCTTCCGCTGTCGCTGCTCGGCGGGCGGTGAAGGGCGCCCTCGACCGGAGGCTCGCGGCCTGCGCGAGCTCGATCGCCCAGAGCTCGACGTTCCTCTGGCGGGGGCGACGGGAGACCGCCTCCGAGACGCTCGTCGTGTTCAAGACGGCCCCCAAGACGGTCGGGGCCCTCGTCCGTTACCTTGCGGGGACACATCCCTACCGGGTGCCTGAGATCGCCGAGGTCGACGTGATGCGGGCGGAACCTCGGTATCTCGCCTGGCTCTCCGGGATCGTCGATCCGTCGTCGGGGCACCGCCCCGGCGGTCGCTTCAGGCGTCCGGAAGGACCGCGAGGCCGGGGAGCTCGAGCCCCTGGACGAACTCGAGGGCCGCGCCCCCGCCGGTCGACACGAACCCGAACGACCCGATGACCCCGAGCTCCTCCGCGACGCGCGCGGAGTCTCCCCCCGCGGCTACGTGGTAGCCCGGGACGGACGCCAGCCGCCCCAGTACCTCCTTGGTCCCGGCCGCGAACCTCGGGTCTTCGGCGAGCCCGAGGGGGCCGTTCCAGAAGACGGTCTTCGACCCTAGGAGAGCGGCGGCGAAGGCGGCCCGACTCACCGGCCCGATATCCCTCGCCACCGTCCGTGCCTCCAGGCGAGCCGCCGGCATCACGGCCGCGTCGGAGCTTCCCGGCCGCTCGACAACGAGGTCGGTCGGCAGGATGACCTCGGTGGACGAGCCCTGGGCGCGACGGAGGAACTCGTCCACCGCAGCCTCGGTCCCGGCCTCGGCCGGGGTCGCCCCGAGGCTGGACCCCTGGGCCCGCAGGAACGGGAAGGCGAGCGCACCGCCGATCAGGAGGCGGTCCGCGCGGTCGAGGAAGCTGGCGAGGAACGGCAGCTTGTCCCCGACCTTGGCCCCGCCGACCAGGACGACGTACGGGCGCTGCGGTTCCTCCACGAGTGGCGAGAGGGCGCGGACCTCCCGCTCCACGAGGAGGCCCATCACCGAGGGAAGCCGGCGAGGGACACCCACCGTGGACGCATGGGCGCGGTGGACCGCACCGAACGCATCCTCCACAAACAGTTCGCCCAGCTGGGCGAGCTGGGCCCCGAACCCGGGGTCGTTCGCCTCTTCACCGGCATGGAACCGCAGGTTCTCGAGAAGGACCATGTCGCCGTTCCCGAGCCGGGCGACCGCCTGGAGGGCCGGGACCCCCACCGCGTCCTCGGCAAGGGGGACCGGGGTTCCCAGCAACGTCCCCAGGCGGCGAGCGACCGGCCGGAGCGACAGACGCATGTCCCGCTGCCCGTTGGGCCGGCCCAGGTGGCTCATCACGACGGACCGCGCCCCGGCCGTCCGCAGGTGGTCGAGCGTTGGGAGAGCCTCCGTGAGCCGTCGCTCGTCCGCGATCCCACCGTGTCCGTCGAGCGGGACGTTGAAGTCCGCCCGGACGAGGACGCGCCGTCCCCGCAGAGCGGCCGCGCCGATCCCCCGCTTGGGCTTCATCGCCCTCGCCGGCCGTCACAGAAGGCGCTCTATCAGGGTTGCGCCAAGCTCCCATGCTCGCGGAGCTTGCGGCGCACCCCCTCGATCGCCTGGGCCGTCGCGGGAAGGCTCAGCCCGGAGGCACGCCCCCGGCGGAGGATCTCACCGGAGATGGCGTCCAGTTCGGTCGGACGCCCGCGTTCCACATCCTGGAGCATGCTGGACCGATTCTCCGCGGTCGCCCGCACAACGCGATCGAGATCGGCCACGGCCGTTCCGAGTGTGAGGTCGACCCCGGCCTCTCGCGCCACCATGACCGCCTCGGAGAGGAGCCGTTCTGCCTCGGCCCGGGCGGGCCCGTCGACCAGGGCTCCGTTCGTGACGCCCCGAAGGGCGGTCACCGGGTTGATCGCCGCGTTCACCGCAGCCTTGCGCCAAACCTCCCCTTCGAACGCCGGACTGGTCCGCACCGGGAACCCGGCGCGGGCGAACAGGGCCTCCAGGGCCCGGACCGCCGCCGAGGCCTCCCCAGCCTGAATAGGGTCCGGAAGCACGATCTCACCCGTCCCGCTCGCCCGGACCTTTCCGGGTCCCAGCAGCGTCGCGGGGATCGTGTGCACCCCCCGTACCAGCGACGCCTCGGGACGCGGCCATCCGGCCTCCCGGAGCGCGCGCATCGCCCCATCCTCCAGTCCCAGGCCGTTCGCCAAAAGCCCTGTGGGGGCCGGTAGGACCGCCCGGCCGAGCTCCCGGGCGGCCCCGGGAAGATCGAACGACTTGACGGTCAGCAGGGCCGCCTCGGCGTCAGTCCCCGGTTTGAGCTCGGTGACGGCGTCGAGCCGGAAGGTTCCCGCCCCGACCCCCTCGACGGCAAGCCCTCGCTCTCGGATCGCCGCGACGTGGGCCGGCCGTCCGACCAGCAGGACCGACTCCCCGGCCGCGGAGAACCGGGCCGCAAAGAGGCTACCGACGGCTCCTCCCCCGAGGACCACCACTGGGCGCACGGACCCGGCCCTGGACCGACTAGCCGAGCCGGCGGACGACCTCCACGAGCGAGGGCGACCGGCCGAAATCGCGGCGGAGGAGCGCAAGGAGCCCCTCGTAGTACCGGACCTGTTCGCGGGCCTGCCGGACCTTCAAGCGGAGGTACTCCTCCTCCCGCCTCAACTGCGCGACCTCTCCGGCGAGGTCTCTCTCGCTCGCCCGGAGGGATTCGATCCTATCGGAGAACCGGCCCGGTCGGACCATAGCCCACCTCCGGGGTTGGGAACCGGTTCCGGGGTTCCGTGAACTCACGCGCGGCGAGCTGGAGCTTCGAGAGCTCCTTCCGGACGCGGCGGAGCCGCAGCTCGAGCCGCCGGCGACGCTCGAGGAGTTCGTCCAGGGACCTCTCCAAGGCCTCCAACCGGCCCCGCCACTTGTCCCGTTCCTGGACGCCTGCGACCGCCGAGTCGACCCGACCCATCCAGGCGCGGAGGGGGCTGTGCGTGAATCAACCTTTCGCCCGAGGTGTGTCTCTCCCAGCATCGTTAAGCCACCCTCGAGTTCCATCCACCGGTCCGGCGGCATGGTGGCTCTGGGAAAGATCGTCATCCTCGGAGCGGGGAACATCGGCGGCTCTCTGGCCCAAAGGCTCGCCGAGGCCGACGTCGCCACGGAGCTGGTCCTGGTTGACATCGTCGACGGCCTTCCCCAGGGCAAGGCGCTGGACATCGCCGAATCGGCTCCGATCCTCGGCTTCTCTACGAAAGTGAGGGGTTCTACCTCGCTCGACACTCTCCGGGGGGCCGACATCGTCGTCGAGACCGCGGGCCTTGCCCGCCGGCCCGGGATGAGCCGCTCCGACCTGCTCGAGAAGAACGCCTCGATCGTCGGCGTCCATGCCGACGCGGTCCGCGCGAGCGCCCCCGAGGCGGTATGTCTTGTCGTAACGAACCCCGTGGACGTGATGACGGCCTTCTTCCACGCTCGCAGTGGGCTCCCGCCCCACCGGGTGTTCGGGGAGTCCGGAACGCTTGACGGGTCACGGTTCCGGTTCTTCGTGGCAGAGGCACTGGGGGTGGCTCCGCGGGACGTCACCGCCTTCGTCCTCGGGACCCACGGCGACACGATGGTCCCTATCCTCTCCTTGTCGAGCGTCTCGGGGGTCCCCCTGACCCAGCTCTTGTCGGCCGAGCAGCTCCGTCGGATCGTCGAGCGGACCCGGGATGGGGGTGGGGAGGTGGTGAACCTGCTGAAGACTGGGAGCGCCTTCTTCGCTCCCACCGCAAGCCAGGCCGAGCTCGTCAAGGCGATCGCCGACGACGAGCACCGTCTTCTGCCCGCCTCCGCCTACCTGGACGGTGCCTACGGGGAACGGGGGGTCTACGTGGGCGTACCTGTCGTCGTCGGGCGAGCCGGGGTCGAGAAGATAGTCGAAGTCGAGCTCTCCGGCGCGGAGAAAGAGGCGTTCGCCGCCAGCGTCCGCGCGGTCCGTGCCGACCTCGAGATCCTTACCAAGCAGCCGTGGGGGGGGTAGGTTGGGTTGGCGATCCCCGGCACCGCTCCGGAGCCCAGCACAGGGTTCGTGGAGATCAAGCGGAGGCTAGCGACCCTTCGGTACAACACCGACGCAAAGGAGCGGGCCCACATCACCGTCCGCCCGGAGATCTGCGCCCGGTGCCCTCACTCGCGGTGCACGTTCGTCTGTCCGGCGAAGTGCTTCGAGAGGATCGACGGGCGGCTGGTCTTCCGCTACGAGGATTGCGTCGAGTGCGGGACCTGCGACATCGCCTGCGACCAAGGTTCGGTCACGTGGACGCTCCCTCGCGGACCCTACGGGGTCCGGTACACGTACGGTTGACGAGGGAGGATGCCGGTCCGGGGCCGAAGGGCCCCCGGACGATCCCTGAGCGTTCCAATCTACGAACAGATTAAAGCCACCAAGCCGGGCTCTCGCGCCCGGAGCACGTTCTACGCCGCCCGCAGCCGCTGCCTCCGCACCGTCGATCCTGTTCCCCTACCGCCCCAGACCGTCCCAAGAGTCGGTCCTTCGGGAGGTGGCTGAGGTAGTCCGGCGGGGGGGACCCCTCCTTGTGAACGCCCCCAGCGGTTCGGGCAAGACCGTCGCGGCGGTCGCACCGTTGCTCGAACACGCCGAGGCGGCCGGGCACCGGATCCTCTACCTCGTACGGACGCGGGCCCAGGAGATCCAAGTGATGCGGGAGACCGCCACGATCGGCCACCGCCTGGAACGGCCCGTGGTCACGCTCGGGCTTGAGGGTCGCTCGAAGCGATGCTTCCTGCTCGAGAACGACCCGACCGTCAAAGGAGCGACCGCGGAGGAGCACGGGAAGCTCTGTGTCGACCGCAAGCGTGCGACCGACCGGGCCCTGCGAGGGGAGCAGCCCCTCGCCCCTCCTAGGGAGTTCCCCGAGGACGGGGAGATCGACCTCACCGACCTGGACGGCTGCCCGTACTATGCCCGCGTTCTCGGGGCCGACCTCGAGGGCTTGACCGAGACCCTCCGGGCCCGACCCGCGCCCCCGGCCGAGTTCGAGAAGCTCTGCCGTGCGGACAATCTCTGTGCCTACGAGCTCACGAAGCGTCTCCTGCCCCGCGCGAGGGTCGTGGTCGCCCCGTACGCGTTCTTCTTCCACCCTCACGTGCGGAGGTCGCTGTTCGGCTGGATGGGGTGCGACGGCGCAGCGGTCGACCTGGTCATCGACGAGGCCCACAACCTTCCCGAGTACCTTCGGGACCTCACCACGGTGGCGCTCCCGGAGGAGTCGGTGCGCCGCGCTCGGGACGAGGTCGCCGAGCGCGGGGACTTCCAGCTGCCGAACGGGCCCAGTGCGACCCGGTTCTTCGATGTCGTGCGCGCAGCGATCGAGGAGCTGGCCCAGGCGATGGTCCGGGAGGATGACGCCCTCCTGCCCCCCGGGGTCTTCGAGGAAGCGCTCCAGGGGGCGATCGGAGGCAACAGCCAACGCCTGGACACGTGGCTGGGCGCGCTGGCCACCTGGGGAGAGCACCTCAAGGAGGAGCGGCGAAAGGAACGCCGTCTTCCCCGCTCCTGGGCCCACACGGTCGCGATCACGCTGCTCAGCTGGCCCAAGCTCGACTCCCCGCGCTATGCCAAGGTCGTCACCCGACGCCCGCGGCCGGCGCTCGAGGCGTTCGCCCTCGACGCCTCCGAGGCGGCCCGGCCGATGCTGGATTGCCATCTTTCGGTCCACATGTCCTCGACGCTTTCCCCGCTAGAGGAGTACCGCGACACGCTCGGGCTCGGCGGGCACTGCCCGATGGTGGACGTTCCTTCGTTCTACCCCAGGGGAAACTGCCGCTACGTGTACGACGGGTCGGTGACCACCGACCCCGAGGAACTGCGCGAGGACGCCCGGTCGATCCCCCGAATCGCCGACCGAGTCGCGAGGGTCCTCGAGGCTCTCCCGGTCAAGACGGCGGTCTTCTTCCCGACCTTCGAGCTGATGCGACAGGTCTTGGAGGCCGGGCTCCAGTCCCAGCTTCCCTCCAACCCGTTCGTGGAGTACGCTCGCCTCCCGACCTCCGACCTCTGGAGGTCGGTGGAAGGATGGAAGAGCGATCCGCACTCCTCCGTCCTGCTGGGCGTAGCCGGAGGCCGCCTCGCCGAGGGGATCGACCGGCCGGACGAGGAGCTCGGGGCCGTCGTGCTGGTCGGCATACCGTACCCGAAGCTTACGGCCAAGCGGCGAGCGCTGGGGGAGTTCCTCGACCGTTCGGTCGGGCATGGGGCCGAGTACACGAGCCGCGCCCCCGCCGAAAGAGCGATTCGGCAGGCGTTCGGGCGCATGATACGATCCGAGGACGACCGCGGGCTGGTGATCATCCTCGACCGCCGCGCCCCGTCGTTCGCCGAGGTCCTTCCCGGCCTCGAGCCGATCGGCGACCTCACCCGACTCTCCCACGACTTCTACGGCCGACGTGCCCGCTGGGCGAGCTCTCGGGAACGGAGCATCGAGGAGACGATCGACCTTGCAGGGAGGCGATCGATCGCCGAGACGGACACGGAACCCGCCGAGACCGACGAGCCGCGCCTGTAGCGGGCATGGCGTCATGGCCCGCAGGCCGCTGACGCGAACGCTCAAGTCCCAGCGTGGCACCCCGTAGGGCGTGATCATCACCCGGACCCCCCTGCGAATCAGCTTCGCGGGCGGCGCGACCGACCTCCCGTCCTTCTATCGTGCTCACGGGGGCGGCGCGGTGACCAGCGCGGCGATCGACCGGTACATCCACGTCCTCGTCAACCCGAAGTTCGAGCGGTCGATCCGGGTGAGCTACTCACGTACGGAGAACGTCGACCGCCTCGAGGACCTTCAGCACGGGCTCGTACGCGAGGCGATGCGCGTCACAGGGCTGCGCGAAGCGGTCGAGGTCCACACGATCGCCGACATCCCCTCGGAAGGGACCGGGCTCGGGTCCTCGTCGACGCTCACCGTCGGCCTCTTGAACGCGTTCTACGCCTACCAAGGGATCCTCAAGGAACCGGCCGAGCTCGCAAGGGAGGCGTGTGAGATCGAGATCGACCGGCTCGGCGGCGTCCTTGGGAAGCAGGACCAGTACATCGCCGCGTTCGGGGGGATCCAGTTCTTTGAGTTCCGCCCGGACGATTCCGTCCGGGTCGCGCCGATCCCGCTGGCGACGCGGGACCGGGACGCGCTCAGTGACCATCTTTCGCTCTTTTACACCGGCATCACGCGCAAGGCGCAGCCCTTGCTCCAACGGCAAAGCGAACGCACCTCGGAGAATCGCCCTGCGCTCGAGCGCATGCGCGAGCTCGCCCGGGAGGCGCGCGATGCGCTCGTCCGGACCGACTTTCGTCGTCTCGGGGAGATTCTGGACGAAGGATGGGCCCTGAAGCGGGGTCTCTCCAGCGGCGTCTCGACGGAAACGATCGACGTTCAGTACGCGTCGGCGAAGTCAGCCGGGGCCTGGGGGGGAAAGATCACCGGGGCCGGGGGAGGCGGCTTCCTCCTCCTCTTCCATCCCCCGGAGCGGAGCCACGCGATAGCGCAAGCTTTAGCTCCCATGGAGCGACTGCCGGTCCGGATTACTCCGGAGGGCTCGAGGATCCTCTTCGTGGGACGATGACCGACCTATCCAGTCTCGATCGCTACGTCCGAACGTACCTGGCCGATACGAAATCCGCTCTTGAGGAAGGGTATCTCCTCGAAGGGCTCCGCAAGGTCCTCCCCATCCTCCTGAAGGCTCGGTCCGAGGGCAAGACCGTCTTCTTCTTCGGGAACGGCGGGAGCGCGTCCACCTCGAGCCACATGTCGCAGGACCTCGGCAAGCTGACGATCAAGGAAGGTAGGAAGCGGTTCCGGTCCTGCTCCCTGGCCGATCCGCTCCCCCTCATCCTCGCGTGGGCGAACGACGTGAGCTACGCGGAGGTGTTCGCTGAGCAGATGAAGAGCCAGGGACGCGCCGGGGACGTGGCGATCGGGATCTCCGGGAGCGGCAACTCCCCGAACGTCCTGCGCGCCCTCGAGGAGGCGCGCAAGCTGGGCCTGACCACCGTCGGGTTCATCGGCATGGGGGGCGGGAAGATGAAGGCGCTCTGCGACGTGCCGATCGTGGTCCCGTCCCAGAACATGCAGCACATCGAGGACGCCCACCACATCCTGCTCCACCTCGTGACCGCGTACCTGAGGGACGAGCACCCCGCGCCGGACGGATGACGGTCCGGGTCCGCGACTACATGGTGCTCGAGGTCGAGCACCTCCCCTCCTCCACGACGGTGGCCGAGGCGATCCGGCGCCTTAGCCGCAGCCGACATCACGGATTGCCGGTCACCGACAAGGAGGGCCGACTGGTCGGCTTCGTCAGTGCCAAGGAGCTGCTCCGGCACGCTTCCGATCGCGAGATGCCGCTAGCCCAGATCATACGCCCCGGGACGTACACCGCGAACCCCGAGACCGCGCTGGACGACGCGGCGCGGATCATGTTCCGCTTCGGTCTCCGCGACCTGCCGATCATCGACGGGGAGGGCCGGCTCACCGGGGTCCTCTCCAACCTCGACGTCGTCCGCTCGCATTTCGAGCGCGCCTCGCCGGTGAAGGCCGACACCCTTCGCCGCCTCCTGGCCGAGCGGTACGGGCTCGAGTTCTCCATTCGTCGGGGTCTCGTCCCCATCGACCATCTCACCCCTACCCAATGGAAGGTCTTCGAGGACGAGCTCGAAGGGCGGCGCTATGAGCTCGAGCGGGGGTTCGCCGAGCCGGTCCTCGTCGTCCGCAAGGGTGAGACCTGGCTGCTCGTGGATGGCCATCACCGCGCGCTCGCGGCCCAAGAGATGGGTCTCGCTCAGCTTCAAGCGTTCATTCTCACCTGCGACCGGCCGGAGGAGTTCGCCAGCAAGGAGACCGGCTTCGACCGGATCGCGGCCGAGCACCATCTCCGCTCGATTGCCGACATCGAGATCGACCGTTCGGCGCACCACCCCCTGGTCGAGGTGACGACGCAGCTGCTACGTCGGCTCGAGGCCGGCTTGGATGTGTCCGGCGACACCTCCTAACGGCCTCGCTTTCGGCACGACCCGCGTACGATGCTCTGTCGGCTTCCCGGACGCACCGGCGGTGGTCCGGCTGGAGACGTTGAGCTCCAGCCTCGACCGTCCTCTCTGGCGGTGTCCCCCGCGCCGAAGGTACTGGGAGCCGTCCGGGCCCTCGGCTCCTCCGACCCTTTGGCGAGAGGTCGGGTCGGCGGTGCCCGTGCGCCCCGAGGTCAGGTCCGCCGTTGGGCGGTCAGATCCGGAACGGCCGATTCGTACAGCGACCATATCAACCGCCCGTCGGTCGTTTGCCGTCAGGAAAGCCCGTGACCGACGCGCCTTGCGTGCGCCCGTCGGGCCGCTGGCGAGGTCCGGGGCCATGGTTGGTGGTCCTCCTTCTGCTGGCCGCCGTTTGGGCGCCGCTAGAGACGACCGGTGCGCACGATGCGAGAGGGGCACCCGTCGTGACGCTTGCGCGGCCTCTCGCAAGGGGCATCGGGTTCTCCGTGAACCTTACCGACGCGCCGACCTATGCCCCGCGGTATCTCAACGCGGCCGTGAGCGGAGCGGTCAACGTGAGCGTCCGCCTCCGTAACACCGGCGCGATCGCGCATACGTTCACCGTTGAGAACGCCAGTCAGGCCGGGGTTATCCTCAATCGTTCTTGGACGCCCGAGAATCTGACGGCGTATTTTGCGACCCATCCCCCCCTAGAGAACGTGAGCGTCCCTGCCGGTCTGTCCGCGTGGGCCAACTTCTCTCTGAACGCGTCGACCACGTTCCGCTCGTTCGAGTTCGTCTCGACCATCCCCTACCAGTTCCAGGCCGGGATGTGGGGCTTTCTGAACCTCACCCCGACCGGTTCGACCTTGGTTCTGTCGGTGAGCACCACCGACCTGCTCCAGTTCCAGCCGGACACCCTGAGCGCAGGCCCGTCCGTCCAGGTGCCGGTGACCCTGGACATCCTCGTGACGAACCTCGGGAACCTCAGCCACACGTTCACGGTCTCGTCGCAGCCGAACGTCACGGTCACGTCCCTCGCGAGCTTCGCGACCCATCCACCACTCGCGAACGTTACCGTTCCGGCGGGTCCCGGTCAGTACGTGTGGGCGAACTTCACCGTCCCTGCGGTCGGCGTGTACGAATTCGTCTGCATGGCCGACGAGCACTTTGAGGCCGGCATGTTCGGTTTCCTCTACGTGGGCGTGCCGGTCGCCGCGTTGCCGCCTTCTCCCAGCACGGCGATCCTGTGGATCCCGGTGCTTGTCGGTTCGGCCGTCCTGCTCGGCCTCGGGCTCTCCCTGGCGCTGGTGGCGTCCTTCATCGGAAGGTTCCCGAGGAAACCGGGACCTCGAGATCCCCCTCCCTAGGCAGGGTCCCGCCCCCGGGAACGCCGCCCGGTCCGTGGCGGCGGCGGCGCTGGAGGACCCTGTAGTTCCCCACGTCGTGAGATCGATTCTCCGCGCCGCAACGACAGACCATGCCCGGGTCGGCGATGGATGGACGGAAAGACCCCGACCGAACCCTTCGGCGGACCGGAAGGCCGAACCTCAGGTCCCGAGCCATCAACGCGTCCCCACCGAGGCCTGCCTCGCCGTTCTCTTCCCCCGCGCAAGGCTCAAGAGGGGCGGGTCGCATAACCTACGAACCTCGTAGTAGGTTCGGAGCATCGGAATGGCTTGGGGGACGCCGAATCGGGAGCGTCGCGTACTGAAGGCCGGTCACTCGTCCATCGCGGTGACGTTGCCGAAGCCGTGGGCGGAGGCGATGCACCTAAGGCCTGGGGACCTTGTCGTCTTCGACCAGAACGACGACGGCACCCTCTACCTCAAGCCCGCCCCCACCCCGGGGGGGAACGGCGGCGCGGTACCGTACCTGGTCCAGGCGCCGTCGTTCGACACCGAAGGGGTCCTCGAGCGGCTGATCGTCGGAGCGTACCGCGCCGGGCACGACGCAATCGAGATCCGGACGGACACCGCCCTCCGGCCCGAACGCGTTGAGGAGGTCGTGGAGGCGGCCCGGGGGTTGCTCGGGGTCTCGGTGGTGGCGCAGGAACCGAACCGGGTCGTCCTCCAGAACTTCATCGACCCTTCCAAGTACGAGCTGCCCCAGCTGGTCCAACGGATGAAGATGATCCTCGTAACCTTCCTGGACGAGATGGAGGAGGTCGTGCGACGCCGCACCCGCAGCCGCCGTCGCGCCACCCTCGAGGAAGAGGCAAAGAAGGTCCTTTCCCTCCTCGTCCGCCAGCTCTTCCTTGCGAGCCGCGACTGGTCGCTGGCCCGCCGGATCGGGAGCCCTGACCCTCGCCAGCTCCTCGAGTGGCGGGTCGTCGTTCATGCTCTTGAGGAGCTCTCCTCGTACTACGCCGAGGCCCTGTCGCTCGTCAACGACGATGCCGACAAGATGGGGGCGGACGCAGCAGCGGGCCTCACCGAGCGGCTTCCCGAGCTCCGGTCCCGCCTGAAGGATGTGGTCGATGCGCTGATGCACCGCTCTCTCGAGAGGGCGTGCGAAGTGTATCAGGGGAACACGAACGGCAGTCGCTCCGCGCTCGACGTTCGCCGCGGCTTCGCACCGACGAGGGGGACAGGGTCCGGTCGGCTCGCCCGGCAGCTGCTGGAACGTTCGGGCCTTTGCGTGGACCTCTTGGCAGAACTCGCGATCGACCGTGCTGTGGCGGCGGGAAACGAGACCGTTCTCGCCGCGGCCGCTTAGTCGAACTCGGGTTCCCCGGTCGGCTCTCTCTCGGCCCTGGGGGAGGATGTACGTCGTGCCTGGGGGCGGACCGTAGCCTCGCTTTATCTCCGAGAGGTACGGACCGTTCGCACAGATTGGGTCTCCCGGTACGAACGCCATATCGTCCGACCCCGGGTGCTATTCCGGAGGGCGGCGATGTTTGACTCCATTGACGACTGGCTCGTCATCGCGGTTGTGGCGGGGGTCCTATTCTACGGCTCCAGCAAGATCCCCCAGCTCGCCCGCAGCTTGGGGCGGTC
>Ga0187771_10001132_pt1 | contig 17560 bp, 13 predicted proteins | sample 0116_SJ02_MP15_1_FD_133139 | JGI IMG/M metagenome (GOLD analysis project Ga0187771, IMG submission 133139) | Tropical peat soil microbial communities from peatlands in Department of Meta, Colombia - 0116_SJ02_MP15_10_MG | ecosystem: Environmental > Terrestrial > Soil > Wetlands > Peat | place...
CCCACACCTGCTCGGGCAGCAAGCGGGTGTGTTCGGCGGTTGAATTCTCCATCACGGTGAGCAGGGCCTCGGCCTCGTCGCGATGGCCGCCCGCCAGGGTATAGTGGGCGCGTTCTCCGGCCAGTAAAGGCCAGGGGCGCCCGATGCCGGTGCCGTCGAAAGCGGAGCCGTCTTTGTGTTCGCCATAGCCATCGCCGTTATAGCGATACCAGCACGGTCCCTGCGGGAGTTCGACAGAAAGCAGGGCGTCAATCGCCCGAAGCGTGCTCAAAATGCGGGGATCGTCGGCCGCGCGCAGGCCGAAGCGCACCAGGGCCAAAGCGTCGGGGCTGATGATGTGATAGGCACGTTCGCCGTCCTGCCCCGGAGGACGATTCTTGATCGGAACAAAACCTTGCGTCGGCGAGGCCGCGCCGTCGGTGGCGGGTGGGGCGATGCGCACGTAGTAACCGGGGACGCCGAGCTGTTGTGCCAGATCGGTTCCGCTGGCGTAAGTCCAGCGCTCGATATTGTCGTTCCAAGCGTCGGCCGTGTCGCGCATGGTCTGGGCCTGCTCGGAGTGTCCGGTCAGGTCGGCAAAATCGGCGGCGGCCAGCAGCGCCGAAATCTCAGCTGCCAGCGTGAAGGGCGAATAGCCGGCATCCTCCTCCCAGCGGTCCTGCATCGTCACCGGGCCGTTCCGCAGAATGAAGCTGGCGGCGTTGCGCGCCATTGGCCACCAGCGATCCAACTTGCCGAGCGCGTCCGGGGCCTCCCGGCGCATGAGATCGAGCAGAAGAATGGGGAAGGCAGTTTCGTCCATCTGAATGCCGGTCCAGTAGGGGCGGCCATCGAGCCAGAGATTCTGCGCCCAGTTGCCCTCCGCCTCCTGCGTGGCTTCGAGATAGCGCAGCACGCGCACCGCATCCGTCACCGCCCCTGCGGCAAGGAGCGCACCGGCAGTTTCGACCAGATCACGCGGCCAGACCAGATGGTATCCGCCGAGATCCTCGTCGCCTTTGTTGAAGCCCCATGGAATCGAGAGGCTGGCGATGATTCCGCCGAGAAAGTCTTTCGACTCGTGCGCGCGCAGCACACACGTCGATGCCCGATACAGGCAGTTCTGGCGCGGCGGCTCGTCCAGCATGAGCAGCTTGTCCTGCCAGTTTTTCCACTGCACAACAAAGTGCTGGCGTAGTTCGGCGTAGTCTTCGAAGAGCGTGGAGCGAGCCTGTTGTCCCGCTTCCGTCCAAATTACGCCGAATCCGAGCGCGAGCAGGAATTCGCCGTTACAGGCGGCCAGGTCAATTTCCCCCGTAAAAGCGATGTTGCCGCTTTCCGCTCGCGTGTATTCCCACTCCATTTGAAAATGCTTGGAGACGTCCTGCCATCCGTCGGAGATGCCCACGAATCCGACTGACATTTTTTTCCACGGCGCAGTGGCCGCAAGGCTCAACGCAACGTTGCCGCGTTCGGCAAAGAACATAGGGAAGCCCTTATAGTCGCCAATCCAGCCCGTGTTGCCTTTGCCCCAGTTCGCCAGATGCGGCGCCAGCAGCGCATACAGGTGGTAGTCGGAGAGTTGCCCTTCGAGCGGTTCGAACCGGATCTTCTGCAGCACCACGTTGCGGTAGGGATCGGTGAGAACTTCCTTGTGCATGCGATAGCGACCGCAGTTGCAAGTGTTGGTGAGCAGATAACCTGGAATCCCCGACTCGAAGGGGCGATTCTCAAACGAGCAGTGACGCTTCTCCTCCGAAAAGAAGTCGCGGCCGTCGGTGACCAGAAATCCCAGGTCGCGGGTGCAGGCCTGGTCCACGCGCGGGAAATACACCTCGTTTAGGATGCCGTGGCTGAGCGTGAACCACACTTTGCTGTGCTGGTTCAGCGCCGTGCCGATGCCGCTTTTCGCGCTCGAAGTCCAGCGCGGCGGGATGCCGGGCCAGCCCGGAGCATAGCGTACGGGCAAATCACTCATGATCTGACGTTCCCCTTATAGGCAGGAACTGCCTTCCCCAGAATTTACAAAACTTTGACGAATCACTGGCCCTTTGAGGCCTGCGATTGCATCAGAATAGTGAAACATGGCCAGGCGCATCAGCCCTGGCACGGTTCCACGATCATAGCTGACCTCAAACACATGGCAAAGTCGGTCAAGACATCCGATGCGCGAACCCAAGCTAAGGTAGCAGTCTTGAGTGCGTGCCTCGCCCTTTTAGGCGCGGCTCGCGCGGAAGTTGTCCCTGCTCCCGAGTCGGCTTCGCTGCTGGATGAAGGATTCTCAGGCCTTTACAACCTCGACTTCGCGGGCGCGCACCGGGATTTCACGGCTTGGGAGAACCAGCATCCTGGCAATCCGGTGGGGCCAGTCAGCGAGGCGGCGGGGTTCCTGTTTTCCGAATTCAACCGGCTGGGCGTGCTGGAAGCGCAGTTTTATGAGAACGACGACGCCTTTTCCGAGCGCCGGAAGCTGGCACCCGATCCGACCGTGCGGGAACATTTTCTGGCCGCGATTGACCGTGCTGAGAATCTCGCGCAGACGCACCTGGCAAAGGACGCGCAGGATCGCGACGCCCTGTTTGCTTTGACGTTGTCTTCCGGACTTCAGGCCGATTACGCGGCCCTCATTGAAAAGCGGAATCTGGCGTCGCTGCATTTCACCAAGGAAGCGTCCACCCGGGCGCAGCAGTTGTTGACCGTTTGCCACGACTGCTATGACGCGCTGCTGGCCACCGGGTTCAGCAAGTACATCATCGGAAGCGCGTCGGCCCCGATCCGCTGGATCCTCAAACTGGGCGGCCTGCCCGCCGACAAACAAGGCGGCATCGCCGATCTCGAAACAACGGCCCAACACGGGCACTACCTGGCTCCGTTTGCCCGCATCCTGTTGGCGATTGCCTATGTGCGCGAGAAAGATCGGGCTCGGGCGATCATGATGCTCAGCGGACTGCGCCAGGAGTTTCCCGCCAACACGCTATTTCCGCGTGAAATCGCCCGTCTCGAAATTGCTTCGCGCTAGCGCACCGCAACCGTTTCTCCCGAACCATTTACCGGCGAGCGCAGGCACGGCAGCCTCTCCCTGTTCACCAGAAATTCATGATTTCGTAACAATTCTGTAATATTGGGCCGCTAGAACGAAGGCATACAGTACAAGGAGGGTCTATCCGCTGATGCGAAAAATCATGCTGCTGTTGGTGTGCGTTCTTCTCGCCCTGCCAGTCTTGGGGCAGACCACGCTCAATGGGGCAGGCGCAACTTTTCCTAATCCGATCTATTCCAAGTGGTTCAGCGAATATCACAAGATCCATTCCGACATTCAGATCAACTATCAGCCCATCGGCAGTGGCGGCGGCATCCGCCAGGTGACTGAATCCACGGTGGATTTCGGGGCAAGCGACATGCCCATGACCGATGCCCAACTTACCGAGGCCGAGGGCAAGCTGAAAACCAAGATTCTCAACATTCCCACCGTGCTGGGCGCGGTCGTGCCTGCCTACAACGTTCCGGGCGTCTCGGGCGAGTTGAAATTCACTCCTGATATCCTTGCCGGAATCTTCCTGGGGCGAATCTCCAACTGGAACGATGCGGCGATCAGCGCGGCGAATCCGGGTGTGAAATTCCCCGACACAGCCATCATCGTCGTGCATCGCTCCGACGGCAGCGGCACTACGTTTATCTGGACGGACTACTTGTCCAAGGTCAGTCCGGATTGGAAGGCGCAAGTGGGTAGCAGCACTTCCGTCAAATGGCCGAAAGGCATGGGTGGAAAGGGAAACGAGGGCGTGGCGGGATTCATCCGGCAACTGCCGGGATCGATCGGCTACGTCGAATTGATTTACGCCTTGCAGAACAACATTGCCTATGGCAGCGTGCGGAACGCGGCCGGAGTCTTTCTGAAAGCATCTCTGGAAGGTGTAACTGCCGCGGCCGCCTCGGCGCCGAAAATGCCGGCCGATTTCCGCGTGTCGATCACGAACGCTCCGGGCAAGGATGCCTACCCGATCTCGAGCTTCACCTGGCTGCTGATTCCACTGCAATCGAAGGATCCGGCCAAGGGCAAGATCCTCTCAGATTTCCTCAACTGGATGATCGCTGACGGCCAGAAGATGACAACTGCGCTCAGCTACGCGCCTTTGCCGGATAACGTAGTCGCGAAGGTGAAGGACACGATCAAGCAAGTCAAGTAACAATCCCGCCAGCAGAACTGCGCCCGGCCAGAAAGCGGCCGGGCGCTTTCGTTTCTAGGCTTGTCTTGAGTCACCGTCTGCGGCAGACTTGAGGATGTTCTATACTGTCTCACCGGCGCAAGCAGCTGGCGCGCTCTCATGGCCCGTATTTCGCTGGACAATCCCCAGTATTTTCTGAATCGCGATACCTCCTGGCTCGCCTTCAACCGGCGCGTGCTCGAGGAAGCCGAGGATGAAGGCAACCCGCTGCTTGAGCGCCTGAAGTTTCTTTCCATTTCGGCCAGCAACCTGGATGAATTCTTCGAGGTACGCGTGGCCGGAATGGTGCAACAAATCGAGGATGGCTACAACGAAGCCGGTCCCGACGGAATTACCTTGACCGCGAAGCGCGATCTGCTGAACAAGCTTACACACGAATTCGTGGACGATCAGTACGACTGCTGGAATGCCCGCCTGCGGCCGGCGCTGGCGGAAAACGGCATCCGCGTGCTCGGTTTGCATGAACTCGATCCCGACGCCCTGCGTTTCGTGGATGAGTACTGCGAGAAGGAACTCGACCCTTTGCTGACGCCGGTGACGGTGGACCCGGCGCATCCCTTTCCCCGCGTCATCAACAAAGCGCTGTGTTTGGGATTTCTCTTGCGCCGGCGCCGGCGTTCATCGCTGGTTTATACGGGCGTGGTCTCAGTTCCCCGCGCGTTGCCTCGGCTTGTGCCCTTGCCTTCGGAGGGCACGGCCGATTTCATCTTTCTGGCTGATCTGGTCGCCCATCACGCGGTGCGCATGTATCACGGCTACGACATCGTGGCCGCGGCGCCATTTCGCGTGACCCGCAACAGCAATCTGTATCTGGCCGAGGAGGAAGCCCGCAGCCTACTGGAATCCGTCCGCGCGGAGTTGCACAACCGGCGCAAAGGAGATGCGGTGCGCCTCGAAATCGAGGCCGACGCCGATCCGGAAATTATTGATCGCCTGCGCTCGGTCTTCGAGATCGACCCATGGCAAGTGTTTCCGGTGAACGGCCCGGTCAATCTCTTGCGCCTCTTCAACATCTACGAGCAGGTGCAACGCCCCGACCTCAAGTACCGGCCGTTTAGCGCGCGTGAACTGCGGTTAACCGCAAAATCGAAAGACCTGTTCGAGGAACTGCGCCAGCACGACATTTTGCTGCATCATCCCTACGACTCCTATGACGCGGTCGTGTCCTTCATCGAGTCCGCGGCCAAAGACGACAACGTACTTTCGATCAAGCAGACGCTTTACCGCACCAGCGAACACTCGTTGATCGTACCCTCGCTCATTGATGCCGCGTCGCGCAAGGAAGTCACAGCCGTCGTCGAGCTGAAGGCGCGGTTTGACGAAGCCTCCAACATCCGCTGGGCGCGCGATCTGGAGGACGCTGGCGTGCAGGTCTTCCACGGCCTGGTCGGGCTGAAGACGCATTGCAAGCTTTCGCTGCTGGTGCGCCGCGATCCCGATGGAGCGACGCGCAGTTATGCCCATATCGGCACGGGAAATTACAACGCGACCACGGCCCGGATCTATACCGACCTCAGTCTACTGACGGCCAATCCCGAGATCACCCGCGCTGTGCACGATGTGTTCAGTTTCCTGACCGCGTACGCCGAGAATCCCAGCTACGAGCCGCTTCTGGTGGCACCGCTCGATCTGGCGGAGAACTGCATCGCGCTGATCGATCGCGAAGCCGAGCACGCGCGGCAGGACAGGCCGGCGCGCATCATCGCCAAGATGAACGCGTTGCTCGACAAGAATGTGGTGCAAGCGCTCTACCGCGCGTCCCAGGCCGGAGTCGAGATTGATCTGATGGTGCGCGGCATCTGCGCCCTTCGCCCGGGCGTACGCGGCGTGAGTAACCACATCCGCGTGCGCAGCATTGTAGGCCGGTTCCTGGAGCACAGCCGCATTTACTATTTCGCAAACGGCGGCGAAGAAGAGGTTTATATAGGCAGCGCCGACTGGATGCCGCGCAATCTGTATGAGCGTGTGGAAGTACTGGTCCCGATGCGCGATGAAATGTTGCGCGAACGCGTCCGACACGAGATTCTCGATGCCTATCTCGCCGACAATCGCAAGGCGCGCATCCTCTTGAAAGACGCGACTTACATCCGTGCTTGGCAGCCTGTGCACGGCAAGCGTAATCGCCGACCCCCGACCGGCGCTGCAGCATTCTCGGCGCAGGACTTTCTCATCGGCGTCGCAGAAGGGAAGGCTCCGGCGCTTCCGCCGCTGCAAATCCCGGCGCGCAGGCGTAGAGTACTAGCGGGAAAGGAACGATAATCCGTGACTATTCTCTATTTTCTACGCCACGCCAGCGCGGGCACACACGGGCCAAATCCCAAGAAGGACGAAAAACGCGCCCTCGACAAAGATGGAATCGAGCAGTGCGGTTATATCGGGCGGGCGCTGGCCGCGCTTGACGTGCAAGTGGACGCCATCGTCTCCAGCCCGCTCAAGCGCTGCGCGCAGACGGCGTCACTCGTGGGAAACGAGCTGGGCTATGAAGGCAAGCTGCAGCTCGATGTCGGCCTGCGCCCCGAAGCGGGCCTGGCGGATTTCCGCAAGCTCCTGGAAAAATACTCGCGCCAGGAAGCCATCATGGTGGTCGGGCACAATCCCAATCTCAGCCAGTTTCTGGGCGCCATAATCAGCGAACCCGGCTGCGAGGCGTCGTTCGATCTGAAGAAAGGCGCGGTTGCTAAGGTCGAAATGCGCCGCACCTCCGGTACGCTGCACTGGTGCCTGACGCCGAAGATACTGCGCACGCTTTACGACACGGCAGTCGAAAGCTCGCGGCCGAAAACCTCCCGGAAATAGGCACACTCCTTCTCAATCGCCCAAAGTTCTAGGTCAACTCCCACGTTGTGCCGCGGAACCAAGGTTAACCGGACTTCCGGCGAACGCAACCCGATGCGCACGTGTTGCACTGCCCGGCTGCGGCCAAGGTTCAAGGCCCGCGCCAGACGAAGCAGCAGGATTGCCTTTTGCACGTTCTCCTGATCGGCGGGATCCACCGCTTTCATCGGGCCATCGTCCGCGGTGGGGCGTGATTTTCCCAGATAACGCGCAATCGCCGCGATCACCCTCCGCTGCTGCGGCGTGTAGCCCAGGATTTCCGAATTCGAAATGATGTAGTGGGTGTGACGATGATGGCCGTTCCGGTTCACGTAATCGCCCACTTCGTAGAGCATGGCTGCGGCCGCCAGCCATTCCCGATATTCGGGAGGCAGGTGGTGCACCGAGCGCAGCGCAGAGAACAGGAACATTGCTGACTCCCGAACGTCCAAAGCATGCTTGCGGTCGATGTGATAGTGCGAGACCGCTTTCAGGATCGATTCCCACCGCTCCGATTCGATCTGCTTGCCCGAGCGTGTGCTGCGATCGTAATCGGCGGCCATTTGCGCCAGGATGCCGTCGCGCAGGCCCAGCGGCGAATAGCGGAAGCCCGTCAGGCGCAGGCGATCGAGCAATTCGTGGTACACCATAGCCCCAGCCACAACAATCTCCGCTCGCCGCGGCCCGATGCCCTCGATTTTTCTCCGCTCCGCGACCGGCAGGCGCGCCAGCCGCTTCGCGATGCGCGTCATCTCGGCCCGCGACACCACCATCCGTTGCCGGTGATTTTCGCTGTGCAAATGCGACGCCACGGCGGCCAGCGCGGCTGCTGTTCCGGAGGTCGCGATCACGTTCTTCACCCGGGCCGCAGCCATGCGGACAGCAATACGATTCACCTCGCGCATCACGAAGCTGTGCATTCGTTTCAATTCGCCTTTGCGCGCGGGGTCATGGCGCAGGAATTCATCAGTCAGACGCACCGCGCCCAGGGGAAGACTCACCGCGTCCCGAATGTGCCCGCCCTGGGAAACCGTCAGCTCGCAACTGCCCCCGCCGAGGTCAATCATGAGGGTCGGCGAACGATCCACGCGCGGGCTCGACACCAGCCCCAGGTGAATCAGCCGCGCCTCTTCCACGCCGGAGATGATTTCGACCGTCCATCCCGTGGCGGAGCGCACCCACTCGACAAAAGCCTGCGCGTTGCGCCCGTCGCGCAGGGGGCTGGTGCCAACCACTCGCACGTTGTCGGTGACGACCTGCTGCGTAGCGCGGTGAAAACGGCGCAGCACTTTCACCGTCTCCGCCATCGATTCGGGCGTGAGGAATCCCGATCGAAACACGCCTTCGCCCAGGCGTGTCACTTCGCGGTCTTCGTGCAGGGGACGAAGGCGTCCAGCTTGCAGGCGCGCAATCTTCAAGCGTACGGAGTTGGAGCCGATATCAACCGCCGCAAAGGTGGGCATGGGAATCAGGGAATTACGAAGCCTGACAGTTTACATGGGCGGAGGAAAATCTTCAGCGGAGTTCGGAGAGAAGTGGTGATTCAGTTGTCAAATTCGGGCCTTCTTCTTTGCGTTCTTGGCGGCGTTCGTTTGCGAACTTTGCGGTAGGAACTTCTAAACCGCGAAGGTCGCTAAGGACTCGCCAAGTTCGCCGAGAAACCCGAAAGCGAATTAGAAAACAGCCCGCTACCTGACGCGAGTTCGTCGGCCTCCGCCCCCTTACGCAGCCGCGTCTTTCCGTGCGGCTGGCCGGACCGTCTTTGTCCCCGGCTTGCGAGAAGCTGGCGGAGCGAGCGGCTTCGGTCCAGTCTGGAGAGCGGGCGACGCGGAGATTGCGGCGATCGCCTGCCGCAGCTTGCCTCCGGTCACATTGTGCAGGACCGCGACCAACGGCGACTGGTTCACGCTGCCCAGCCGCTCGGCTGCCGTCTGGGTCAACGTCAGCCAGTCATGCCAGTTGCCCACGATATCCTGCAGCCGTTTCAATTGGGCAATGAACTGCGTGGCGGCCGGCGATTCAGGCGCGAATTCCGCGGCATAGCGCGCCCGCTTCACCAGGATGCGGCAACGATGCAGCGCATCTTCGGTCAGCGGACCGTTGGGCGGCGCGATGCCCGCGAGGATTTCACGGGCTGCATCCAGCGGATCGCGGCTGGTCCTAAGCCCGACTTCCTTCGCGGCCCGCTTCACCTGTTTGCGCACATCGCGGGCGACCTGTTTCGTCAAGGTCTTGTGCAGTTTTTTCTGCTGGGTCGCGCGCAGCTCGATCAGTCCTTCCAGAAGTTGGGTCTTGCGGCGCGGCTCCAGCGGCACTTTCAGGCTGCGTAGGGCGGTGAGTTGTACGTCCAGGTCGCGCACTTTGCCCGCCTGCTTGCGAATTACTCGCAGCGCCTTCAGCAGCTTCTTCTGTTTGCGAGTGGGCTCGGGGACAAGCTCCTCCAGCAAGGTCTGAAGACGGCGCGTGGAGGTGCGGAAGCTGTGAACTGTCTCGGCCTGTTGCCGGTCGGCAAGTTTCTCGAGATCGCGGTCGACCTTGCGAAATACAAGCCGGCAGCGTTCAGGTGTGATCGCCATATGCAAGCTGTTTGGGAACCGACAACAGGATCGCCACCCCACCGAAGATTCGAACTGTTCGAAACTGCGGCGAAAAAGCTCGCCCATTTTAACACCTTTGTAACAACGCTTTGCTAGGGTTAGCTCGAATGGCTCTTCCTGCGCCTCTACGGCCTCATATGCCCGGTCCACAACCCGTTGAAACCAAAACGGTTACATCTGTACCGGGAGCTCAGGCTGCACTCGCGCTGCGCGCTTCCACGGGTGAGATTCCCGACCGTATTTTCGCTGTGGCGTTGACCGCATGTGGCCTTGCGGTGTTGGGTGTGCTGGGGTTGATCGTCTACGAACTCATTTTGCGATCGAACCCCTCCTGGCATGCGTTCGGCTTCAAGTTCTTTTCGCAAAGCGAGTGGGATCCAGTCAACGAGCAATTCGGCGCCCTGCCCTTCATCTTCGGGACGCTGGTTTCCTCGCTGGTGGCTTTGATCATTGCGGTCCCGCTTGCCGTCGGTGTGGCGGTATTCACCACGGAGATGTGCCCCAGAGCGCTGCGCGGTCCGCTTTCGTTTTTTGTGGAGTTGCTGGCCACGATTCCGAGCGTGATCTACGGGCTATGGGCGATGTATGTGCTGGTGCCGCTCCTGAGGACGCCGGTAGAACCCCTTCTGGCGAAAACGCTAGGCTGGACCGGGTTGTTTACCGGCGAGGCCTATGGTATCGGCATGCTCGCGGCGGGCGTGATTCTGGCCATCATGATCATACCGATCATTTCTTCAATTAGCCGCGAAGTCTTGATGGTCGTTCCCCAGCATCAGCGTGAAGCTGCTCTGGCACTGGGCGCGACCCGCTGGGAGATGATTCGCATCGGCGTCCTGCGCAATGCTCGGGCTGGCATTGTGGGCGCCATCATTCTGGGACTAGGGCGAGCGCTGGGCGAGACCATGGCGGTCACCATGGTGATCGGAAATACCCCGCAGATTGAAAAGTCTCTGTTTGCCTCTGGCTACAGCATGGCCAGCGTGCTCGCCAACGAATTCAGCGAGGCCACCGGCGCGATTCACATCTCCGCCCTGATTGAGATCGGGCTGGCTCTATTCCTGGTCACGATCATTGTGAACGCTCTGGCGCGGCTCATGGTGTGGACGGTAACGCGAGGTCAGCCAGTGAGGGGCCATGCCTGAACTTGCTACCACCCTCGCCGCGCATCAAGCGATTCCCAAGATTAGTTTGCGTCGCCGCATCACCGACCATGTAATGACCGCGTTGGCCTTCTCTACGGTGCTGCTCGTGCTGGCTCCGCTGGTCGCTATTTTTGCCTACCTCGTCTATCGCGGCTTCGGGTCGATCGACTGGGCTTTCCTCACGCAGACGCCAAAACCGGTCGGCGAGGTGGGCGGCGGTATGGCCAACGCTATCGTGGGGTCGGCGTTCATTCTGGGCATAGCCAGCCTGGTCGGCGTGCCCTTTGGAGTGGGCGCCGGCATTTACCTCGCCGAATATGGACGTAACCGCCTGGGCAGCGCGATTCGCTTCACCGCCGATGTACTCAATGGCGTCCCCTCCATCGTTATCGGAATTGTCGGTTATGCGATCGTCGTGCTCTATCAGGGGCACTTCTCGGCTCTCGCCGGCGGAGTCGCGCTGGCCATCATGATGGTTCCCACCATCAGCCGCACCACCGAAGAAATGCTCTTATTGGTGCCGCAGGCGTTGCGCGAAGCAGCCTACGGATTGGGCGTTTCCCGCTGGCGGACCACGCTCTCGATCACCTTGCGCACGGCGACTTCGGGCGTGATCACGGGAATCATGCTGGCTTTTGCCCGCGTGGCCGGCGAGACCGCGCCCTTGATCTTCACCGCTTTTGGCAATCAGTTCTGGAACCTGCGGCCGGATCAACCCACGGCCGCGTTGCCCCTGCAGATCTACATTTATGCGCTCTCCCCCTCGGATGACTGGCATCGCCAGGCCTGGGCGGGATCGCTGGTGCTTATTGTTCTCATCGTCGCCGCAGTGTCCGCTGTTCGCTACGTCGTGCGGCGTGGTACCTTCGGAGCAACGTAATTGTATGGGTGTCGGAATCGAGGTCGAGAATCTGAACGCCTGGTACGGCAAAGGCCAGGCGCTGTTCGAGATTAATCTGAAGGTTGCGGCCAACCACGCGACGGCGCTGATCGGGCCCTCCGGGTGCGGCAAATCCACGTTCATCCGCTGCCTGAACCGCATGCATGAGACGATCCCAGAAGCTCGGGTCGAGGGCAGGGTTCGGATTGGCGATATTGACGCCTACAACGGCACCTCAGCAACCCAACTCCGCCGCCGCGTAGGCATGGTGTTTCAGAAGGCAAATCCGTTCCCCACCATGTCTATCTACGACAACGTGGCCGCGGGACTAAAGCTGAATGGGTTCCACGACCGGCGCAAGCTGGATGAGATTGTCGAACGCACGCTGCAGGTGTCGGCTCTCTGGGAAGAGGTTAAGGATCACATTCACAAGAAATCCGGCGCCAGCCTTTCCGGCGGCCAGCAACAGCGGCTCTGCATCGCTCGTGCGCTGGCGGTTGAGCCGGAAGTGCTCTTAATGGACGAACCGTGCTCGGCTTTGGATCCAATTTCGACCGGCAAGATCGAAGAATTGATCTTCCAGCTCAAGGAAAAGTATACGATTGTGATTGTGACCCACAACATGCAGCAGGCCGCGCGTGTGGCTGAGTTCACCGGCTTCTTCCTGCTGGGCAAGCTGATTGAGTTCGACAAAACGGAAAAGATCTTTACCAAGCCGTCCGACAAGCGGACGGAAGACTACATTACCGGCCGATTCGGGTAAGATGAGGTCAGCATAATGCGCACCCGCTTTCAACTAGGACTTGACGATTTGCGGCAGCGATTGCTTCGCATGGGAGGGCTGGCGGAGCAGGCCGTGGACCGCGCTCGCCAGGCCTACGTGGAGCGCGACCTCACGCTCTGCCAAATGGTGCTGGAAGGCGAGACGGTGATCAATATGGCGGAGCGCGACATTGACGAGGCGGCTTTCGATCTCCTCGCCATGCAGCAGCCCATGGCCGTCGACCTGCGGTTCATTCTCGCCGTTACCAAGATCAATTCCGATCTCGAGCGCGTGGGCGATCAGGCGGTCAACATCGCCGAACGCGTCATGGACATGGTCGAGCTTCCCCCGGCCGAACTGCCGGTCGACATTGCCCGCATGGGAGCAGCCGTGAGCGCTATGGTGCGCCGAGCGCTCGAGGCATTCATCGAGGCCAAGGTTGAGTTGGCTCAGGCTGTGCTCGAAATGGACAACGTGGTTGATCGCATGCGCGACGACGCTTTCATTCAGCTGGTAAGAACGATGAACGATCGTCCCGAGGTCGTGCGCCAGGCTTTGGATGCGCTGCTCGTGGCACGCAATCTGGAACGCGTCGCAGATCACGCCACCAACATCGCCGAGGACGTCATCTTCTGGGTGCAGGGTTCTGATGTGCGGCACAATGTGCACGAGGGAGCCGAGAACGGGGAGCCGGCGCGGCCGACGTCGCAAGCCTCCGGGCTATAACGCTTCCGCGGCTTTGACCGTTCACTGCCCATTGCATTACGCTCATTTCCTCTCGCTATTCTGACCCATTTCCTTCGCCGGAGGCACCGTGAACCGCTTTTTCCTGCACTTTCTCCTGTTTTCATTTCGACGGCCTCAGGCCTTATCGTTCCATCGTCTCCGGCCGTTGTCATTCCGACCTCATTCGTTGTCATTCCGACCTTCCCAACTGTTGTCATTCCGAGCGAAGCGAGGAATCTGCTGTTGCTTTCTGCTCGCCCTCGCCACAACTCTCGCCGCCCAAACCCCAGCTGACTCCCGTCCTCCCATCAACCTGCCCACCAGCAAGATGCTGACCGCCCCCACGCCCGGGCGCATCGGAAGCACCAACAGCTTTCCCGCCACCATGGTGCTCAGTCCTGATGGACGCTATGCCGCGTTGCTGAACGACGGCTTTGGCACGCAAGAAACCTTGGGTCGCCAATCCATCGCGGTACTTGATCTGAAGACGAATCAGATCACAGACTTTCCCGACGCTCGTTTCGGCGAGGACGCGCACCAGAGCTTTTTCATCGGCTTAGTCTTCAGTTCCGACGGGAAACATCTCTATGCTTCCGTCGGCTCGCTGACCGATCCCTCCGGCATGGGTGGCCCAGGTCTCGCCGGTGTTGCGAGACCTGGGAACAACGACTTGGGCAACGGCATCGCGGTCTATACCTTCAACGAAGGGAAAGTCGCGCCCGAGCGCTTCATTCCGATCGTGCCGCAACCGTTAGGGCCCGGCAAGAAAGTCCCGGCCGGTTTGCAGAAGACGCCGCCGCACACTGCTATTCCGTATCCCGCCGGACTAGCGTTGATTGCCGAGGGCGGCCACGACAAGCTGCTCGTCGCCAACAATCTCTCTGACAATGTGCTGCTCCTCGATCCCGCGACGGGGAAGATCCTACAGCGCTTCGACCTGAGCACAAGCGATCTGATCCCGTCTTCGTATCCGTACACGTGCGTGGCCACGAAGGATGGCCAACGTGCATGGTGCAGCCTGTGGAATGCGTCGCAAGTGGCTGAACTGGATCTCGCGAGCGGGAAGGTCAAACACTGGATCAAGTACGAATCCGAATCTCCTCTGATGCCAGGCTTCCATCCCACAGCGATGTTCTTGACTGACGACGAGAAGACGCTATTCGTAGCTGATTCGAACATGGACCAGATAGACGTTGGTCCTGCTTCAGGCGGCAGAGTTTCTACCGCCCTGAGCACGGACGCACCGGGTCAAAAGTGGCCCGGCAGCCAGCCTGTAGCGCTGGCGCTCTATTCAGGTTCTCGCGGTTCGTATTTGTTTGCCGCGCTCGCCTCGGTAAATGCCGTCGCCGTTTACGACATGGCTAAGATACTTGGGCCACACGGCGATCTGATGGAGCTGCCTGACGGTTTCATTCCCACCGACTGGTATCCCACCGCGCTTGCCGTGCAGGGCGACGGTCTGCTCATCGCCACCGCCAAAGGCCAGGGCGCAGGACCGAACACAGCCATGGGGAAGACGCCCTCAGAGATTCGCCGCAACCGCCATGCCTATATTCCCACCCTGCTGCGCGGATCGATTGCCCGCCTCAACATCCCAGCAACACTCAGCAAACTGCCCGAATACACGCAAATCGTCGAGCACGACAACCTGTTCGACCTCGACCCCGGCACAATTTCCTTCGCCGGCGGCAAGAACCCCATCAAGCACGTCATCTACGTCCTCAAGGAAAACCGCACGTTCGACCAGATTCTCGGCGATTTGCAGGTCGGCGACGGCGATCCTTCGCTCACCCTTTACGGCGAGGACATTACTCCCAACGAGCACAAGCTGGCCCGCCAGTTCGGCGTGCTCGACAATTTCTATTGCAGTGGGGAAGTCTCCGGCGACGGCCATCAGTGGTCCACCGCGGCCATCACCAGCGATTACAACGAGAAGACCTGGCAGATTGCGTATCGCGGCAAAGAGCGCACTTACGATTTCCAGGGCGAGGTGGCCGACGAATTCCCGCTGGAGCACAACCAGCCTGACATTGATGATCCCGGTACCGGATATCTCTGGGACAACCTCTCGCGCAATCATCTGACCTTTCGCGACTATGGAGAGTTTGTGAATGCGCAATGGTGCAACGGCTATCGAGCGGATGCGAGTTCAAGTCCGGGAATGTCACCGTCGCAGCGGGAGCGCTGTCCGCGTGCGTCCGTTCCGCAAGGTGGCGCGCTGCCGCCCAACATCGGCGATCCTCATGGCGGTTCGAGCCCCTGGCCGTGGGCCGTGCCTCTATTCAGCGGGGTGAAACCTTCCAAGGCCGTGCTGCGCGATCACTTCGATCCGCTTTATCCTGATTTCAACACCGACTATCCCGACCAACTTCGCGCCGACGAATTTCTGAACGAGTTCGGCGCCTATGTCCGGGCCCGGCAGGAACACGAAGGCCCGCAGTTCGAATTGCCGCAGTTTGTCCTTTTGTACTTGCCCGACGATCACACCGGCGGAACACGGCCCGAGCGCCCGCGCCCGGCTGCGTCCGTCGCCGATAACGACCTCGCACTCGGCCGCGTCGTCGACGCCGTTTCGCACAGCCCTTACTGGGATGACACCGCGATCTTCGTGCTCGAGGACGATGCACAGGATGGCGCCGACCACGTGGATGCGCATCGCTCGATCGCTTTCGTCGTCAGCAAATATTCTCCCGGATCGCCGGCCCAGCCCTACGTCGAGCACCGCTTCAACACCACGGTGAACATGATTCACACGATGGAGTCGCTGCTCGGCATTCTGCCCATGAATCAGAACGATGCCTACGCACCTCTGATGAGCCCAATGTTCTCGGGAGCGGGCGATCAAGCGCCGTACAAAGCCGACTATCGCAATTTGAAGAATGGACTGATCTACGAGACCAACAACCGCGAAGCGCCCGGAGCGAAGATTTCTTCCCGCATGGATTTCTCCCGTCCCGATGCCGCGCCTGCGGCGGTGTTGAATCGTGTGCTGTGGGAGGATCAGAAAGGGAAGGAGCCTATGCCTCCGCGGCAGCACGGGGTTTTTCCAGGCGACCACGACTGATTTCTGGATCTAACACCTATTGGGGGGTGAGAACAGGCCTCGCTTAGATAGCAGATGACAAGTCTGGGAAAGGACAGCGGCGGCCCGGATGTTGCCTGTTTCATCCCCAGATCCGTCCAATCGTTGCTGGTTCAAACCAAAAGTGTAAGAAATCCGTTCCTTCCTGCGACTATCTCAAATGAGGGCACTCAAGGCTCAATGGATAGTAACGACGAACTGTACAGGGAGGCCAGTGCCGAATACGGAGCCGCCCTCCAACGCCTTGCGAGGGGCTATGAGGCTGACCCGGACCTGCGCCGCGACTTGTTGCAAGAGATTCACGTTGAACTCTGGCGAAGCCTCAGGTTGTTTGACAACAGATGCAGCCTACGGACCTGGGTTTACCGCGTGGCCCACAACGTTGGCGCGTCGCACATCCTGAGACGAAGGCGAGCCGCCGCTCGCTTGGTTGACCTCGACGCGCTCGAAGCCGAGCCAGGCTTGATAGATGGAGAGGCGCAAGCTCAGCAGCAGTATTCAGTTTCAAGACTGTTGGATTGCATCCATCATCTGAAGTCACTCGATCGGCAAGTCATTCTGCTCTATCTCGAGGGCGAGCAGGCGTCCTGCATTGCGGAAGTCACTGGGCTTTCGGCGGCCACCGTTGCGACGAGGATCCACCGGATCAAGCGATTGCTCAACCGGCAATTCGGCGAAGGAGCAATTCATGCAGAAGGATGAACAGGAACAATCTCACGAAACCTTGTGGAAGTCACAGGAGAAAGAACCAATGCAAATGACAATGGCAGAGATGTCCACCAGGGCGCACAGGTACGAGCGAGAAAATATTCTCGTGTTTTGGCTGATGTTGGTTTTGACGCCGCTGGTTGTAGCTTGGATCGTCTATGATCTGTTTCACCTGCTGCCCAAGCCCTTGCTCATTGTTACAGAAACCTGGCTGCTTGTGGCCTTCTTGTACGCCGTCTGGAGTTTTCTTCGCAAGGGACCGAGGCGGATGAGCCCAGCCGAGCCATGCAAGCAGTTTCTGAAACGTGAGTTTGAAGGCAAGTGTCAAACTGCAACTGCGATTCGCCGGTGGATATTGTTGCTAGTTCCGGCAGTCCTGGGTGCTTGGTGGGGAGGGGGGCCGGCGCTCAGAGCCCAGCATATGGGAATCAAATCTCCCTGGCTGTCGGAGCTTCATGCCCCCCTGCCTCTGGCGGTGCAAATATTAGTGCTGGCGTTTGTTTGGTTTGGGTGTGGGAACGCGGCGCGAAAAGCCAAGCGAGAAATCGAAAAGCTAGACGAGTGAGCAGTACATCACGATTCCGGCGTCGCGGATTCGCAATTCAAGAGAAGTGCCCGCCACTGAAGCGGCGGGCTACGGTCG
>Ga0187771_10001133_pt1 | contig 17558 bp, 14 predicted proteins | sample 0116_SJ02_MP15_1_FD_133139 | JGI IMG/M metagenome (GOLD analysis project Ga0187771, IMG submission 133139) | Tropical peat soil microbial communities from peatlands in Department of Meta, Colombia - 0116_SJ02_MP15_10_MG | ecosystem: Environmental > Terrestrial > Soil > Wetlands > Peat | place...
AACGTGGATCATCGCGTGCCTCCTTCAGGGCTTGTGCTTCGAGCACGTATCCTACCCTTGGAGGCACGCCTTTGGGGTTTTCATTACATCTGAGCGATGTCTGACGTTTCGCTGGCGAACGGTCGGCGAGTCGAAGGACCCCGAGACGGCATGGGTTTCCCCGTGCTGCTTCAGGGAGTTTCAGCTGGGGAGGCTTGGTCAGAATGCCTGCCCGCGTCCATTCTCGTGCACAGTGGCTCGCGATCCTTCGACTGCACTTCTGCCGCGCTTTGCGCCGCAGAAGCTTCGCTCAGGAGGACAGTGCTGGCCTCGTTTGGGTTACACAAAAACCTAAACCGCTATAGACCATTGAGTCCAGGCGCTGCGAGCAAAGCTAGGTCACCATGGGGCGTGTACTCAGAGCTGTAACTACTGCTACCCTCCCGCTTTCGCCCTTTTCACTTCCTCAATCAGCGGCGGGATGATATCGAACAGATTTCCCACCACGGCGTAATCGGCGATCTCGAAGATCGGCGCTTCAGAATCTTTGTTGATCGCGATAATGGTGTGCGATCCTTTCATCCCCACAATGTGCTGAATGGCGCCACTGATGCCGAGCGCAAGATACAGCTTGGGCGCCACGGTCTGCCCCGAAGACCCGACCTGACGGTCCATCGGGAGCCAGCCCGAGTCGCAAACCGGACGGGAAGCTCCGACTTCTCCGCCTAAAGCGTCCGCCAGTTGCTTCGCCAGTTCGATGTTTTTCTGTTCCTTGATGCCTCGGCCTACCGAGACAATTACGTGCGCCTGGGTGAGATCGACTGCCTGCTTGGCTTCCTTGAAAACTTCCTGCGGCTTGTTGCGAACAACCGCATCGGCGACTTCAACATTGAATGTTTCGACTGGCGCCGCAGCCGCGCCTTCCGCAATTTGATCGCCGCGAAATGAGCCGTTTTGAAAAGTCACGAACCACGGCGCATCACAGGTGAAGCTGACGTCGGCGCAGAGCTTCCCCTGAAACATTTGGCGCGTGAAAAGCAGTTTATCGCCGTCTTTTTTGTAGCCGATGCAGTCAGTGATCGCTGTCCGTCCCATAGCGGTTGCCAGCTTGGGCACAAAGTCGCGCACCTGGTAGGTGTGTGGCATAAGCACGAGTTTTGGCTGCTGGGAGTCGAGGAACTGCTTCAGCCCGGCCGCGAACGCGTCGGGAGTATACGGCTCGAGCTTCGGAGACTCGACCGCGTAAGCCTTCGCGACCTTCTTCGCGGCCACTTCCTGCGCCAGTGCGGCCACTCCGCTGCCCACGACGGCAGCCTCGAGCGTCCAGCCAGTTTCCGCGGCCAGCGTCTGGCCTGCAGTTAGCGTTTCCCAGGAGACGCGGTTCAGTTTCCCTTCGCGTTGTTCGACGACGACAAGAATTGTTTCAGACATAGATTCAAGCTTCCGGCTGGGTGCCCCATCCTAACGGCGCGCTTTTTGCGACGTTAGGGTGGGGATTTCTCCCATCAGTCCAAGGTGGTTTCCTCTATAACACCCGCACTTCGTTGCGCAGTTTGTCCGTCAGCTTCTTGGCCACTTCGGCTGGCGGGCCTTCCAAAAATTCAGTGTGCTTGGTTTTTTGTGGCACGTATAGCCGCTCGATCTTCTGCAGGTTTGCGCTCACTGCGGCCTGTACCTCAGCCATTGCCACTTTCCGCAGCGGCTTGTTCTTGGCTTGCTTGATGCCGATCAGCGTAGCGTAGCGCAGCTTGTTGATCCCGGACTGGATGGTCAGCACCGCCGGCAGCGGCATATCTACGTACTGAAAGAATCCGGCTTCGAGCTCGCGCTTCACGCGGATTCTGGTATCGTTCTTTTCGATCTGCATGATGATGGTGGCGTGCGGCCAGCCGAGCAGTTCGGCCAGCACTACGCCGGTTTGCGCATAGCCGTAGTCGTCGGACTGCAAACCGGTGAAAATGAGATCGAACTTCTCCTCTTTTATGGCAGCCGCAAAGGCACGGGCAGTGTTCAGCGCGTCAAGCCCGACGAAGGCGTTGTCTTCCAAATGCACGGCGCGGTCAGCGCCTTTGGCCAGTGCCTCCCGCAGCACCTGTTGCGCCCGCGCCGGGCCGGCGGTGATGACTACAACTTCGCCGCCGTGTTTTTCTTTTTGGCGAAGCGCCTCTTCGAGCGCGTAAGCGTCGGGCTCGTTCACTTCGTAGGAAACCTCTTCCCGAATCCAGTTCCCTGTTTCGTTCAGCTTCAGTGGCGCGTCTTTCTGCGGCACCTGCTTCATGCAAACCAGAATTTTCACGCGTGCTCCTTGCCGCGGCAGATTGGCGACGCCGAGGCAAACTTGACAGTATAAATCAACGATCGGGAACTCAGTATGTGGCGTGCCCCCGGGGACAACGGCATGGTTTAGCGTTAGGTATCAAAATCTGCGGGACCACGACGGACACGAAGTTTCACGAAGGGCAAACTACAGGGACTACAAAGAGATCTTAGCCGACAGATAATGTTCCACGTGGAACATTATCAGATGGCGTGTCTCGTCAACTATGTGTTGTTCGCCCATGGGGCAGTGGAAAGATTTCGCGTGACAATAAGTAATAACTTATGTAAGTATATCATTATGTCAAGCCTCGATGCTGCCTTCGCTGCCTTGGCCGATCCGACGCGGCGGGCGATTCTCGCGCGTCTTGCCCAGGGAGAAACCACCGTAACGGAGCTGGCAAAGCCCTTCAAGTTGACGCAGCCGGCTATCTCGCAACACCTGAAAGTGCTGCAAGACGCAGGGCTGGTTCTTCAGCGGGTCGAGGGCACGAAGCGCCCTCGGCGCCTTGCCAGTGCCGGTGTTGAAGCGATGGATCAATGGTTGGCGATGCTGCGAAAAGCGCTGCAAAAGAATTATGACCGAGTGGACGAGGTTCTGGCCTCAATGGAACCAAAGAAGAAGAAAAAAGGAGAAAAACCATGAGCGCGTTGACGCTGAAGACCGAAGGCGACACACACGTGATTGTGACGAGGAGATTTGCCGCACCTGAGTGTCCGGGAACGCTGACAGCGTCGGCACTCCGCGCGAGATCCCCTTCGGCGCGCTTCGCTTGCTCAGGGCAGGCTCTCACTCGGCTGAACTGCGCCGAGCTTCGGGATGACGTCATCGGTGGATTACAACAGAGTTAATCACCCCTGGCGCTTGATGGCCAGCAGAGTCAGGTCGTCGAGGCGCGGGGCGCCGGCGACAAAGGTGCGCAGGTCGTCGAGGCAAGCGGCGACGAGGTCAGCCGGTGACCGCGCGGCCTGCTGGCGCACCAGGTGGGTGACGCGGTCTACGCCGTATTCGTCGTCGCCGTTGCGGGCTTCAGAAAGGCCGTCGGTGTAGAGGAACAGGGTATCGCCAACTTCCAATTGCAGGCGCGTGGCAGAGAACTCGGCTTCGCAGAACATTCCCAGTGGCAGTCCGGTAGATTCAATGCGCAGCACGCCACCTCCTCCGACGACGATGGCGGGCCAGTGGCCAGCGTTATGAATTTCCACCTCGCCGGAGGGTTTGGCTTGTCCACAGATCAGCGTGGCATACTGGCCAGCCAGCGCGCTCTCACCGAAGACACGGTTGACCCGACAGATAATCTGGCCGAGCGGCAAACCCGTGCCGGCCAGGCTACGGAACAAGGCGTGGAGCTGGGTCATCAACATGGAGGCCGCCACGCCTTTGCCGGAGACATCGCCGACGACGAAGAAGAGCTGTCCATCGGACGGGATGAGGTCGCAGTAGTCGCCGCTGACGGGACCGAGGGGCGCGTAATGATAGCTGGTCTCCCAGCCACCGGCGCGCAGGCCCGGCTGCGGCAGGAGCTTGCGCTGGACCTCTGCGGCCAGATCGAGGTCGCGCTGCAGCGCGTCACGTTGCAGCTCGGTCAGGTGGTCGAGGCAGTAGCGCACCAGTGGATCAGCAAGCAGGCGACCCTGTTCTACCGTTTCGTGGCATTCTTCGCACAGCCCGTAGGTGCCCTTGGCCATGCGGTCCAGTGCTGCATCCACTTCGTGGAGCAGACCGGCCAATCCTGTGTTCTGTGGGGCGAGCGCGATTGCTTGTTCCAGGCGGCGCTTGCGCGTCTCGAGCTGGCTGCTCAGGAAAGTAATCTCTAGCGTGGCCATAACAACCTCCCGGGCTCGACTGATGTTGTTTATTAGATTCTGGCTGCTTTGTCTGCGATGCGTATTTGTTCATTCAGCTTGGCAGCAGAACGCCACCGGCCTCTGTGACCCTTCTCATTGACACGCTAGCCTCGCTAGATTCAGGATGCGGGCATGACTCTTAGTATTGCTACTCATAACCGGCAAGAAGTGAAGAATTTCGCTGAGTTGCGCCGCAGGGCGCAGCCGCTCGGTCCGAAGCGCGTGGCGGTGGTTGCGGCTGATGACGATGTCGCGCTGACAGCAGCCGACGGCGCATTGGACCTGGGGATTGCCCTTCCCGTTCTGATCGGCGACGAGCGTAAGATTCGCGCCAAGGCGGAGGGACTTGGACTCTCTCGGCTGATCGCCCGGGCAGAGTTCGTCAGTGCGGAGGATACCGCGGCGAGAGCGGCCCACTTGGCGGGCGAGGGCCAGGTTGACATCCTCCTAAAGGGTCACATACGCACCGACGAGCTGCTGCGAGCGGTACTGGACAAAACGGCCGGGTTGCGAACTGGACGTCTGTTGAGCGATGTGCTGCTATACGAAGACACGCTCGCCGGCGAGCCGAGGCTGGTGGGCATCAGCGATGGCGGTTTGAATGTGTTGCCGAACCTCGATCAGAAGAAGCAGATCGTGCAGAATGCGATCGAGGTCATGCATTGCCTGGGATTCCAGCGCCCGAAGATTGCCGTGATGAGCGCTACCGAAGCGGTGACGGAGTCGATGCCATCGAGCGTGGACGCCAAGCTGCTTAGCGAAATGGCGAAAGCCGGCGAGTTCGGAGAGGCAGAGGTGTTCGGCCCGCTGGCTCTAGATGGCGCTTTGCTGGAATCGGCAGCCCGGGCGAAAGGTATTCAGAATGCAGTGGCCGGCCATGCGGATTGTATGGTCGTGCCCAACATCGAGGCAGGGAATCTTCTGGGAAAATCCGTGAAATACCTGGGCGGCTCGCAATGTGCGCACGTGGTGGTCGGGGCCAAGGTGCCGATCCTGATTCCATCACGCGTGGAAAGCGTCGATGACAAGGTGAACTCGATTGCCCTGGGGGTGATCTTTGCCGCACGGTGAATTCAGGATTCTTGCGATCAATCCCGGCTCGACATCAACCAAGTTGGCAGTGTACGTGAATGAACTCGCGCAGTTCGTCAAGAACATTCGACATTCAGACGCAGAGATGGAGAAATTCCGGGGGCGTCCGATTCTTGACCAGCAGGGGTTTCGATCGACGGCGATTGAAGCCACACTCAGCGAGGCGGGTTACAAGACGAGCGAATTGGACGCGGTGGCAGGCCGTGGTGGACTGCTGCCTCCGCTGCACAGTGGTACCTATGTGGTGAATGAAGAGATGCTGGAAGAGCTGCGCCTGGCCCGGCGCGGGGAACATGCATCGAACCTAGGCGGCGTGCTGGCTCACAGCATTGCGCAGAAAGCTGGCGTGCCAGCGTATGTGGTTGACCCGGTCAGCGTGGATGAGTTGCCGGAGCATGCGCGCTTGTCCGGGTCGGCGTTGCTCGAGAGGCAGTGCTTGTCCCACGCTTTGAATTCCAAGGCAGTGGCCAAGCGCTATGCGCGCGAGTGCAGAAAGGCGTACAAATCGTTGCGGCTGATCGTGGCTCACCTGGGCAGCGGAATTACGGTGTCTGCTCACGAAGGCGGACGCATGGTGGACGTGACCAATTCACGCGAGGAGGGCGCGTTCTCCACGGAGCGCGCGGGCAGCGTCCCGGCAATGCAGTTGGCGAGTCTATGTTTCGCAGGTAAGTACACCTTCCGCCACGTGGAAGCGCTGCTGTTCCGCGATGGCGGACTGTATTCGTACTTGGGTACAAAGGATTTGGTAGAAGTTGAACGCCGCATTCAGTCTGGAGACGCATTGGCGAAAACTGTATTCGAAGCCATGGTCTATCAGATCGGGAAGGAAATCGGAGCGATGGCTGCGGTGCTGCGGGGGAACGTGGACGCCTTGCTGTTCACCGGTGGCATGGCGCACTCGCAACTGTTAGTGAAGGCACTCAGTGGCTATACGAATTGGATCGCTCCAATCAAAGTTTATCCCGGAGAAGATGAACTGCAGGCGCTCGCCGAAGGGGTACTGCGCGTGTTACGCGGCGAAGAAGAGCCGCGATTCCTGACTGCAGGGGGCACCGTCCAAGCACGGCTTTGAGCGAAGATGTTTCGGAAGAGCCGTAAACAGGCTGCAGGCGGGACAGCCGAGGACGGCTGTCCGGCGGGGCTAGGGAATCTCTGATCAAGTTCGATCAAAAGAAAAAGCAGGTTTCTCGACTCCGCAGAATTGCCCGTAGGCGAGGCAATTCTGCTTCGCTCGAAATGACAAAACTAGGCCTAATCAGAGTCTCCCTAGATCAAAAACTTACTGTCCCAGCACGGCGTATGCCGGCATCACGATCTGGACTCTGTACCATTTGCCGTTCTCGCTGCCGCACTGGGTGCCACTCGACTTACAATAACCCGCAACCGTGTGCGCTCGCATGTCGGTGCTGTTGTCTGCCCAGCCACCAAAGAAAGTCGTGTTCTTGGAACTGGTGCCCACCACCAACCAGTACTGGGTACCGCCGGTAACCGGAACTCCAGTCTTGCTGCTCGCGGAAACCAGGGTGCAGCAGTCTCCGTAAGGAAACGGGACTTTGACGTTCCAGGATTGGATGGCTTTGCCGGGCAGTCCGCTGGAATCTTCGTTGACGCTCAAGGTGAGCGGAACGTTCTGCGTGTAGTAGCCAACGGAAACTTCCACCTTATTCACGGTCATGTTGCTGGAAGGCGTAAACGGCACGGCGACCCACGAGGTGAAACCCAAGTCTGAGTTCGGGCCGGCAATGGTGTAGCCGAAACAGCAGAAGTACGTGGCATACTTGTAAGTGCTGAGATTGCCGGAGATGACGGATAGCTTCGCATCGTCTTCGACCGCAGGCGTGACGTGAGAAGGCGGCTGGGTGGCGATCATCTGTCTTCCGTCCTGGCTCAGGATGATCCCGTTATGGTTGGATGCGAACAGCGCCAGGCTGGCAAGCACCAGTACAGCCAGACAAGATATTGAGAGAGCAAGTTTGTTCTTCACTGCAAGTTCCTCCTCGGCCGCAATTTTTCTCGCCGCCGAAACTGCCCAATTGTATACCCACCTCGGCAACGTCGATACGTGAAAGAGTTTTCATTTGTTGTGCAAGATTCGGCCCAAGGAGGGTCCGCCGCGGAATGCGAGAAATCCCCATGGTCGGCAAGATGATTTCGTAGTGCAGCTACCAGCTGCCATAGGGATGCTTCGCTACGCTCAGCATGACAATCGCCGGTATGTGGCTCGGAACCTTAAGATGCTTCGGCCCAGTTGCGGCGCTCGATAATGGTTGGGGGCTCGTAAGTCTTGCCCGCTGCCAAACGCCGCGCCTCACGCCGCGTGGTGTAAAGCAGCACCGGGCCAATCAGGTGGGAAGCAACTCGGGAGACGACGCCGAATTCTTTTTCCACTTCGCGGCGCAGGGCGCGAATCTGCTGGCTGACTTCGCGATTGATGCGGGCGAACTCGCGTTCCATGGTCCACAGAGCAGCGTTGTAGCCGGTGCCCAGTTTCTTCATTTCGCGGTGAAAGCGTTCGCGCACGCGGGCGTCAGGATAGTTCTTGTACCGTCGCCATCCCTGCAGCATGGTTTGGCAAATACGGTACACGCTGGGGCCGTTACGCTCAAAGTCGCGCCAGAAGGCCCAATCGAGGAAGCGCTTGGAATCGTCGCGCGAGATAGCGGCGTGCTGGAAGTTGAATTTGTCCTGACCGTGGATGTCAGCCCAGTCGATGTTTTCGAGCAGCCGACCCTGTTCTTTGATTTCCTGATACAACGGCGTGCCGGGCACGGGCGTGTACAGCATGAACTGATGGAAATCGGTGCCGTGCGAGACAGCGTACTCAATTTCGCTAGCGATGTTGTCGGGGGTGTGGTGTTCGAGACCGACGATGGTCGAGCCCAGTACGCGGATGCCGTGCTCGCGCAGTTCGCGTGTGAGTTGCAGAGTATCGGTGCCGTGCAGCTTGGCATACTGTGAATGCGGCGATTCCAGGCCCATCCAGAGCCAGGAAATTCCTAACTCAACCAGCTCCTGCATGGTGTACTTGCGGATGGCGTTGGCCGAAGCGAAGACGGAAAGCTCCCAACTTTTTCTCGCCTCTTTCATACGCTCGAGCAAGCGCATGGCGCGCGGGCGATGCAGCAGAAAGTTTTCGTCCATCATGAAAAATGACGTGGAGCCCAACTTGGACTCGATGCCGCTCATGACGTCAAACAGTTCGTCGCCCGTCTCATAAAAGTTGAAGAACTTGCCTTTGCCGCCGAAAAACGCCGAGGTGGTGCAGAAGTTGCAGCCCAGCGGGCAGCCGACGGAAGGGATAATGGTGGCGGCGGTCGACTCCGGGTTGTCGGGCAGGCGCACGCCCATCATGCGAGTGCCGATCGCAGAAACAATCGCGGGATGATGGATGGGAGCACCGTCATCTTCGCCGAGGTAGCGCCGCATCCAGGAGATGCCCTCGCCGCGGACGATGTGATCGGCGTCGATCACGTTTTCCAGGCCAGGTAGGGCAGCGACGTGGCCGCCGACCACGATGACCGATTGCGGCGACAACTCGCGCACCATGCGGCACATCTCTTTCACTTTGCCGACGTTCACGATGATGGAGGAAATGCCCACGATGTCATATTCATGCGCAGTCAGCTCGCGGGCGAAGCGCTGGCGAGTGGGGAAGTCGAGCACGGCGCAGGGCGCAGAGATGTTGGCCTGGATCATCATGATGCCCCAGGAGCGGTGGAACATGCGCAGCGAAAACGGCCCCTGCGCACGGGTGACCTGGTTCTGATAAAGCTCCATGGGATTGATGGCGCGGCTGCCGAATTCATCGTCTTGCGCGTATGGTCCGAACACGGAAGTCAACAGCACCCGCGCACGAGTTCCCTTGGGATGAGCTGTCATAAATTCTTTTGGAAGACTCCAACTGAAGCGTAAGAAGTTTTTGCACGCGGCGGCTGTGACCTATGACAGGAATTACAAAAGAATTACAAAGGCGAGGTTACGAAAGAGTTGAGCCCGAAGCGGTGCTTACCGCCGATGTCGCAGCAGCTCACGGCGTGAGTTCGAAGATGACGCCGAGCCCGTCGACACAATCGCCAGTGAATCGCGTCACGGCTCACTGTGACGGGATAGCATCGAAGTCGAAATCAGGGCGCGATCCGCGAGATCCGGTGTTGACAGACGCGCTCAGAGGGAGTAAGCATGGGCGTGAGAACAAAGGTGTGCTGACTGACGGAGTCGTGGACGTACCATCTCGCGCATCGATCATCCCCCATTGACCGCCTGATGAACGGTGACTCTTGCAGCGAAAGCAAGCGGCTCGGCTCTGTGGTCGGAAGGAGTCTTTGTGCTGGGGCTGTTCCGACAAAGACTGGCAGACGAGAGGGGCAGCGATATCGTGGAATATGCGGTGTCGTTGGCGCTGATTCTGCTGATGGTGATAGGCACGCTGCGTGTTATGGGCGGTAATATCAGTAGCGTTTTTTCTGCGGTCGCGAGATCTTTCGAATCATCGCAAAGGGCTGACTAAGCCCGCGCATGGTCTAAGCGCCGCCCAGCGGTGGCCTGAATCTCACAATCGCCGTGCTATCCTAGGGTTGCGTGACCGTGGCGGTGTAGCTCAGGTGGTTAGAGCGACGGTCTCATAATCCGTAGGTCGTTGGTTCGAGTCCAACCGCCGCCACCAGAGCAAGCAAAGTCACTTGGCCCGCAGGTCCCTCGCTTCGCTCGGGATTTCAAGGCAGCGATTTCTGTTTTCTTGGTGCGCCGTTCCTCGAGCATCTTGCGCCCGAGAAGAAGGCTCCAGAATCGTATAGAACAAAACTAAGAAAGATGCATCCCCAGCGGCTGAAGCCGCATTTATTTTGTCGGCCGAGCGGCACGTCTGAAGCGGTGCCCTGATACGATGCGGGATGCGCCAACTTTGGTTTTGCTCTACACTATCGCTCGCACGATATTTCTGGAGAAATGCCCCATGAGACACATTTGTAAGCACGCGTCGTTCTTTTGCTTGTTTGTTCTCGCATCTTCTCTCAGCCAGATCGCCCTGGCAGCGAACAAGTACGACGAGAGCCTCTTCAAGGGTATGAAGTGGCGCTCCATCGGCCCATATCGTGGCGGCCGCGTGTTGGCCGTCACCGGCATTCCGGGCGACCCGTACACGTTCTACTTTGGCGGCGTTGCCGGAGGCGTTTGGCGCACCACCGACGGCGGGCTGAACTGGAACCCGCTATTCGACAAAGAGGCAGTCTCTTCCGTAGGGGCCATCGCCGTGGCGGAGTCCAATCCCAACGTGATTTATGTGGGCACGGGCGAGGCTTGCATCCGCGGCAACATCTCTTACGGCAATGGCGTTTACAAGTCCACGGACGGTGGAAAAACCTGGACTAACGTCGGTCTCAAGGATACGCAGCATATTGCCAGCGTAATTGTCCATCCTCGCAATCCAGACGTCGTGCTGGTTGCAGCCCTCGGTCACGCCTACGGCCCGAATTCGGAGCGCGGCGTCTTCCGCACCACCGATGGCGGCAAGAGTTGGGAAAAGGTCTTATATAAGGATGACAAAACCGGTGCGATTGACGTGGTGTTCGACCCTAACAATCCCAACGTCGTCTTTGCTGCGCTGTATGAAGTGCAGCGGACTCCCTGGAGTTTGAGCAGCGGCGGTCCGGGCAGCGGTTTGTACAAATCGGTGGATGGCGGCGTGACCTGGAAGCATCTGGAAGGTCACGGACTCCCCAGCGGAATCATGGGACGAATCGGCGTTTCCGTTTCGGGGGCCGATTCCAATCGCATATACGCTCTTATCGAGGCTAAAGACGCCAGCGGTCTCTATCGTTCCGACGATGGCGCGGATAGCTGGACGAAGGTCAACGACGATCAGCGCCTCACGCAGCGCGCCTGGTACTTCACGCACATCTTCGCCGATCCCAAAAGCATCGACACCGTCTACATGCTGAACACGGGCATGTTCCGCTCGGAAGACGGAGGCAAGAGCTTGACCCTTTTGCCTGCGCCGCACGGCGATCACCATGGACTGTGGATCGACCCTACCAACCCTCGTCGCATGATCAACGGCAATGACGGCGGCGCCACCATCACAGTGGACGGCGGCAAGAGCTGGAGCACGGTGTACAACCAGCCGACCGCTCAGTTCTATCACGTGGCCACAGACAATCAGTTTCTGTACCACGTCTACGGTGCGCAGCAGGACAATAGCACCATAGCCATTGCTAGCCGCACCGATGACGGCTACATCGGCCGCCAGCACTGGTATGAGGTCGGAGGAGGCGAAAGCGGTTATGTGGTGCCCGATCCGCGCGACGCCAATGTTGTGTATGCAGGAGGAAACCAAGGCGTCATCACTCGTTGGGACAAGCGCACCATGCAGGCGCTAGACATCACCCCCTGGCCGGTCGACTACTCCGGCCACGGCGCCAAAGACATGAAATATCGCATGGGCTGGACCGAACCGATCGTGCTTTCTCCACACAATCCTGACGTGCTCTACGCCGCCGGTGAAGTCGTGTTCAAGAGTACTGATCATGGTGCGAGCTGGACTGCGATCAGCCCTGACCTCACGCGCAACGACAAGAGCAAGCAGGAATCCTCCGGTGGCCCGATTACCAAAGACAACACTAGCGTTGAATACTATGACACCGTGTTCACCATCGCCGAGTCGCCCGTGCAAAAGGATTTGTTGTGGGCTGGAACCGACGATGGCCTGGTACAAGTCACGCGCGATGGCGGCGCGCACTGGAGCAACGTCACTCCCAAAGGCATGCCGGAGTGGAGCCTGGTGAGCATGATCGAAGCTTCTCCGCAGGATGCGGGTACCGCGTACATCGCTCTAGACTGCCACAAACTCGATGACCTCAGGCCCTATATATATAAGACGACCGACTACGGCAAGAGCTGGACGAAGCTCACCAATGGCATTCCAGACGGTGCCTATGTCCACGCGGTCCGCGAGGACCCGCGGCAAAAGGAACTGCTTTACGCTGGCACGGAGACCGGAGTTTTCGTTTCATTCGATGGCGGCGCTAACTGGCAGGCTTTGCAGTTGAACCTGCCGCAGTCGCCGATTCACGATCTGGTCGTGAAGAACGACGACTTGGTAGTTGCTACGCACGGGCGCTCATTCTGGATCCTCGATGACGTCACGCCGCTGCGCCAACTCAGCGACCAAGTAGCCAAGGCGGATATTTACCTCTACAAACCGCCGGCCATGTTCCGCACCTACTTCCCCGAAAACTTCGAGCGTCGGCAACCGGTGGGCGAGAACCCGCCTCATGGCGCGGTAGTTTCCTACTACTTCAAGTCCGCGCCGAAGGGCGAAGTGACTTTGCAAATTCTTGATGCCCAGGGGACGGTAGTTCGTGAATTCTCCAGCGTCGACAAGAAGGAGGCCGAAACTCCTCCGGAGTGGCCGGATCTGGAGCCGCCGCAGGAGAAGATCCCTGTCGAGGCGGGTATGAATCGTTTTGGTTGGGATCTCCGTTATGAGGGTCCCCACAAGCTGCCCGGCGAAGTAAGTGCCGAATTTCGCTCGCGCGGACCAATCGCACCTCCAGGGAACTATCAGGTTCGGCTGAACGCAGAAGGCAAGAGCCTGACCGTTCCGATGGAGTTGAAGATGGATCCACGCGTGAACGTTGCGGCGGCAGACGTTCAACAGCAGTTCGACCTGCAATTGAAAATTCGCGCGCTGCTCAGCGATCTGCACGATACCGTCCGCGAGATTCGCGAGACGCGGATGCAAATCCGCAGCTTGCACGGCCGTTTGGAAGACGCCCGCTACAAATCCATTGCCGATAGCGCCAGCGCGCTCGAAAAGAAGATGGCGCCGATTGAGGAGCAACTGCTGCAGGTCAATGCGAAGAGCTCGGAGGCCAACTTGAACTATCCGGTTCTGACCGACGAGCAACTGCATACTTTGGCCAGCTTTATGGAGGGTGATGCCGCGCCCACGCAGCAGCAGCGCGCCGCATTCGAGTCGCTTAACCAGCAAGCGCTGCCTCCGATAGCTCAGTGGAAGACTATCCGGTCGGGCGACTTGGTAGCCCTAAATGACATGATGAAAAACCAGAGCGTGCCTGCGATCTTTCTGAGCGCGCCCGGAGCAGAAGCGAAGGCCACGCAGGCAGCCGGGGACAAGCACAAGAACTGACAGCAACGGTGGCTGTCACAATCTGGCACTGCTTGTGGAACCAAGGAGGCCAACGGGGCTAGCATCTTCGTAATGTCGCTCAAGCCTGCGCGGAATTCCATAATGCTGCAATGGGATTCGCTCACGTCTTTCTCGCTTTTCTGCAGCGGATCGCGATTGGAGCCGGTGCCATATTTCTCTTGCTTCTGGTTGTCCGGCTCACCACGCGCCCGCGTTCGGCAGCTGTTGTTCGTCGGATAACGCACTGACTACCCCTTCGGGCGTCAAAGCGCCCACCGGGGCGCCTGCCCTACACTTTTCACGACAGGCCATCTCATAATGAACCCACGGAGTAAACTGAGCGTTCCCCCAGGGGCTAAAGCCCGCGTCTTTTGTGAGCTTGGGCGGCACGGCTGAAGCCGTGCCCTACCCAAAACCATTTATGAGATAGCTTCTAGTATCGGCGTTCTCTGGGCGCTCGGAGGCAGGTCCGGAAGCGACCAGTCGGCAGACCGTTTCCGCAAGCTTTTCCAGCCAGCAATCCTCTCTGATGTGACCGAGCGTCCTTGCGCGGCCAATGCCGCGCGTGAGATATTACTCTGCTCGCCAGTATGGGCGCGGATCAAGCGAACGGTCAGCAATGCGACTAATTCCTCACGACACGAAATTTTTCGACCTGTTTGCTGAACTTTCAGGCAACCTCACTGCGGGAGGAAAGCTGCTCCGCAGCATTCTCGAAGATCCCCGGGACCTGCCTCTGCGGGTCGAGCAGATGCAGGCGATCGAGCACAAAGCCGACAAGGCAACCTACTCCATCATCACCAAGCTGAACCAGACGTTTATCACGCCCTTCGACCGTGAGGACATCCACCGGCTGGCTTCAGCGCTGGATGATGTCCTTGACTTCATGAACGCCGCCGCTGTCCGCCTGGTGATGTACAAAATCACCTCGCCGCCGCCAGTCTCCGCCGAACTAGCCGGACTCATCGTGCTGCAATGCGAAGAGTTAGCAGAGGCCGTGTCTCTGCTGGAAAAAAACGGGCATGTCATGGAGCACTGCGCTGAGGTGAGCCGCCTCGAAGAAGTAGCCGACCACGTCAGCCGCAGAGCTATCGCTGAATTGTTCGAGCGCGAAAAGGACCCTATTCAACTGATCAAACTTAAGGAGTTGTACGAAACTCTCGAATATGCGACCGACAAGGCAGAGGACGCAGCCAATGTGCTCGAAGCGATCGTCGTCAAGAGCGCATAGCGGCACCTCAGTCCGCTGGCGCGTGCTGAGGTCACACTCCCGGTGAGGGTCGACGTTCTGCTGGTCCTGATAACCGTTTTGGTAGCGCTGATCTTCGACTTCCTGAACGGTTTTCATGACTCCGCCAACAGCATCGCAACCGTGGTTTCGACCCGCGTGTTGTCGCCGAAGTTTGCGGTGCTGTGGGCGGCAGCCTTCAATTTCATTGCGGCCTTCTTTCTCGGAACCGCCGTGGCGAAAACTATCGGCCAGGGCATGATCCGGCTCGAGTGCGTCGATCAATACGTCGTATTGGCTGGGTTGTTTGGGGCTATTGTCTGGGATCTGCTCACGTGGTGGTTTGGCCTGCCTACTTCTTCTTCACACGCTCTGATTGGCGGCTATGCCGGGGCGGCCATGATGAATGCTCACTTGCACAGCGGCATGGGTCCGGCTTTCTCCGTCATCATTCTCGAAGGCTGGTACAAGGTCCTGATTTTCATCGTCGTTGCCCCTCTGATGGGCATTTTCCTTGGGCTCCTCTTCATGACTGGAGCGCATTGGATTCTCCAGCACAAACCCCCGCAGCAGATCGACAAATGGTTTCGCAGGCTACAACTGCTTTCCGCCGCTGCGTATAGTCTCGGTCATGGCGGCAACGACGCCCAGAAAACCATGGGCATTATCGCGGGCGCGCTTTACACCGGCGGGCTCATGACCAAAGCGGACATGCAGGGTAGTTGGGGACGCCTGCATTGGCCAATTATTCTGGCAGCACATACCGCCATTGCGCTCGGAACCTACTTCGGCGGCTGGCGAATCGTACGCACCATGGGTCAAAGGATCACGAAACTGAGGCCAATTGGCGGTTTTTGCGCTGAAAGCGCCGGAGCCATCACTTTGTTCGGCACGGCTCTGGCGGGGATACCAGTGAGTACAACTCACACCATTACCGGTGCCATCGTCGGCGTAGGCGCGGTACACCGTATGTCCGCGGTCCGCTGGGGTGTTGCCGGACGCATTGTGTGGGCGTGGATTCTCACCATTCCCGCCTCAGCTGCGGTTGCCGCCGCGACTTTTTCCCTGATTAACCTCTTTCATTCGTAGACCTCGGGCGGCAGAGCGGTTCACCAAGAATCGTCGCTCCCGATTACAATAGCGGTGTGAAACCGAGCATATTTGTTGTTGAAGACGATCCGGATATCTCCCGCCTGGTCCGCCATCATCTTGAGGCCGCTGGCTTCGCCGTGAAACTGTTTGCCACTGGCAACACAGTCGTGGCAGAAGCGGAGCGCTCTCGACCTTTGCTATTCATTCTCGACATCATGGTTCCGGGAAAAGATGGCCTCGAACTCTGCCGCCAGATCCGGCAGACACCGCAAATGGCCTCCATTCCAGTCATTTTCTTGACTGCGAAGAGCGGGGAAGCGGATCGAATTCTGGGCCTAGAACTGGGCGCCGACGACTACATTCCCAAGCCGTTTAGCCCGCGCGAAATGGTAGCCCGCGTCAAAGCTGTGCTTCGCCGATTCGAACGACCGCTAGCGCAAACGCCCATGCGCATTGGAGAACTGGAAATAGACCCAGCGGCCATGACCTTGACCGTCAATGGACAAGTCGTAACCACCACCGCGACGGAGTTCCGTCTGTTGGAATATTTTGCGCGGCATATAGGGCGCGTGTTCACTCGCGATCAACTCCTTGATTCGGTGTGGCGCGATACGGCGTACGTTACGCCACGCTCGGTCGATGTGTATGTCCGGCGAATCCGGGAAAAAATCGAACCTGATCCGGAAAACCCGCGCTACTTGAGGACGGTGCGCGGCGCTGGCTACCGGTTTGAGGCTCCGAAGTGACGAACCGTGTTTTTCTGAAGCTACTGGGCGCTCTGGCGCTTGGAATTGCAGTAGCGACAGCGACCCTCGACTGGACCATCCGGCGCAGTTGGGAAGGCTCGCTGCGGCAGGATATTCAGCGCAGCCTCACCGAAAAAACTCTGCTCTTTGCCAATCGCGTGACCTTCGACCACGACCACAGTGCGCAGGACGTGGCTTCGCAGGAAGCCCACGCAGCGCACGCCCGCGCCACCATTATCGATGCGACCGGCAAGGTCCTGGCAGACTCAGAAGCGGACCCGGCGCGTCTGGAAAACCACGCTAACCGTCCGGAATTCGTTGCTGCCCTGCAGGGGCGAGTGGGAACGGACTTCCGCTTGAGTCGATCGTTGTCCATTCCTTTCCTTTATGTAGCTGCCCCGGTTCCGGGAGGTGCGGTGCGCCTGTCCTATCCACTCACTGAAGTGCAGGCCCGAGTGGCTCATGTGCGCCGCATGGTCCTGTTCGGTTCTTTGGTGACTTTCCTGATCGCTATGGTTGTCGCCGGAAGTGCTGCTTTGTCCATTTCCGTGCGTTTGCGCCGGATCGTAAACTTCGCCGACCGCATCGCCGCCGGCGACCTGACGGCCAGAATCGCGGAAACCTCGCTCGATGAAATTGGCCAGGTGGCGGCGGCGCTCGACAAGACCGCCCGTCAGGTGGAGTCGAACTTCCTGGCGCTGCAAACCAGCCAGCGTGAACTGGAGACTTTGCTGAACAGCATGCAGGACGCGGTCATTGCGGTCGGCCCGGACGGACGCGTGCAGTGGGCCAACCGCAGCATGGACCGGCTGCGGCGGACCCGCCTGAATTCACCTCTGGTGGAAACCGTGCGCGATCCGGATTTTCTGCGCGCAGTTCAAGAGGCCAGCAGCGGCGGCAAGGTATCCACAGCCCGGGCCACTTCCATTTTTCCCGCGCGCACCTTCGACGTTACCGCTGCACCTTTGCCCGGCGGCGGTGCCGTCGCCGTTCTGCGCGACCTGACCGAAACCGAGCGCGTAGAGAAAACTCGCCGTGATTTCATCGCCAACGTCTCGCACGAGTTGCGGACCCCGCTCACTTCCATTCAAGGTTATGCCGAGACCCT
>Ga0187771_10001134_pt1 | contig 17553 bp, 16 predicted proteins | sample 0116_SJ02_MP15_1_FD_133139 | JGI IMG/M metagenome (GOLD analysis project Ga0187771, IMG submission 133139) | Tropical peat soil microbial communities from peatlands in Department of Meta, Colombia - 0116_SJ02_MP15_10_MG | ecosystem: Environmental > Terrestrial > Soil > Wetlands > Peat | place...
ACAGGCAGCGATCGCCTTCCCCATGATCGTGCGAGCATTCGTAGCGCTGCCCCGCGCTCCCCAGCAGGATCGCGCCGGGCGACATCAACGACAAGCCATGGCCACTCCGATAGACGAAGGTTCCGGACCGCACCAGCGAGATCGAAACCGACTCGTGCGCTTCCTCGAAGGGATAGTCGCCGGGCCCCGACGTGCATACGATGTCGACTACGCGCCAATCCGGGCCGGCGGCCAGCTCGCTGGCTTCGAACGTACCCGCCCCGCCGTCGCGCGCCTTGCGCACCAGCGCGAGGGCCAGCGGGTCAAGGTTGACGGTGTGCGGGGAGAGCAATTTTTACCAAGTCTCCGCTTGCAGAGGAGATTATAAGGACTTTGCAAAGTTTGCACAGGGGAGCTGGGCGAGCAACCCGCGTGCAAACAACTTGAGGGCGCCGGAGGCACCGGGAGGAATCATATGGCGATGGAAGGTGGATGCGCTTGCGGAGCGATCCGATACAAATTGGCCGAGCCGCCGCTGATTGTTCACGCTTGTCATTGCCGGGACTGTCAACGCATCACCGGCAGCGCTTTCGTAATCAACCTGTGGATCGAGCGGAAATTCGTCGAAGCCGCGGGGCAGCCGCCGAAATCGTTCAAGCTGGCGGGAGGCAGCGGACAAACGCACGAAGTGTTCTTCTGCGGCGATTGCGGAACCTACGTCTGGAGCCGCTATCACGGCGCGCCTGGCGACGCGCTGTTTGTCCGCGCCGGGACGCTCGACCGTCCGGAGGCGGTCAAGCCTGACGTTCACATCTTCACCCGGAGCAAACTACCCTGGCTCGACCTTCCCGCCGACGTGCCGGCCTACAAGTCGTTCTACAAGATCGATGAAGTCTGGCCAGCCGCAAGCAGAGAGCGGCTGCGTCGCAACCGCGCGGAAAAGCGCTGACAGGTACGCGGGGACGCCTGCGATTCGACGGATCGCAGCGCCCCGCGCTGTCGCCCTCGTTGCTGGCATTGGTCCGGCATCGAAGCGGACCGCGGCGGTTCACACCGCCTGGAGCGTGACCGCCTCCAAATTGTTACCGTCAGGATCGAATACGAACGCCGCATAATAGCTCGCGCCATAGTCGGGCCGCAGGCCGGGTTTGCCGTTGTCCTTACCGCCGGCACGCAGGGCTGCGGCGTGAAACCCGGCGACGGCCTCACGGCTCGGACTGCGCAGCGCGACGTGCACCTTCGCCGCGGGCTTACCCTCGGCGATCCACAGGCGCGGCTCGGCTTTGCGGCCGAAGCCGGCGCTTTTCGCTTCTTCGTCGACATACTGTGGCACGTAGCCAAGCGGCGCGAGCGCGGCGGTATAGAACGACAAGGCCTTGGCAAAGCTCGCCACCTGTAGTGAAACATGATCGATCATGGGAAATCCTCCTGGCGGCGAAGCTAGCTGGGTCGGGCCGCGCGCGACTTGGAAAAAGTTGCTAAGGAGAGGAGAAATTCAGGAAAAAACCCGGCTTCGAGTTGTGCGTTGCGGCTACAGGCTGAGAGCGGATGAAACAGGAGGCTTTGGGAACTTTTTGGTGGACGCACCTGGACTCGAACCAGGGACCTCTTGCATGTGAGGCAAGCGCTCTAACCGGGCTGAGCTATGCGTCCACCCGAGCAGAAAATTATTGCGCCCGCCGGCTGTCAACCGCAAGAGTGGCGCTTCGACCAGGGCCGATCCTCAAACCCGCTGCCGATTCGCTCATCTGCGGACGGATCGATGAGCCGGAAAGCGGTGGAGAAAAATCGAAGCGCCTGTCTTTGTTCTGATTCCGCGGAAAGATATCTTTCAGCTACCTTGAGCCGAACGTCCGTCGAATATGAGTGAGCTATCTAACCAACAGCACGCGGCGGTAGCGCTCGTCGTCCCCGACCAGATTACCTATCGCGAGTACAAGCTGCTCTTGCGCTCCGACCACTTCACCAAGCCGTCGCACTTCCACAAGTTCTGGAAAATCGCGCGACGCATCGCCAAACCGCTGGGCGTCGAGTTCCGCAAGCGCGGCAAACCGATGGAGACGCACATTCGCGAGGTGCTCTTCTTCGATACGCCGAAGTTCAGGCTGTACAACGCCGGCTTCATTTTGCGCCGGCGAACTTTCTACAAGAAGGGACTGCCGCAGTCTCAGCACGAACTCACGCTCAAGTTCCGCAGCCCCGATCGCGAGGAAGCCCAGGCGGTTGACGTGCGGCCGCTTCTGCCCTGCCTCAACACAATCAAGTTCAAGGAAGAGATACTGATGCAAAATGGCAAGCTGGGGAGCATGCGGACCATCTATTCACACGGATGCGAGCTCGATACCCCCAACACAATCCTGACGCAGAACTTCGAGAGCATTGCGCAAGTCTTCCCGGCTTTGCAGCGTACCGGAGCGCGGCTCAAAGCGGCGCTCACCGTCGTTAACGGCGTTGCGATCGAAGAAGTCCTGGTCAATTTTGGGGAGATCGATTTCGGCGGTAAGGTAACAGCCAAGGCGACCCTCGCGATCTGGCGCAATCGAATGACCCAGGACCATTTGCTCGGCGAATACGCATACCAGATCAAGTTTCCGGCCTTGGGCGGCCTCCACGGCAAACCCAGGGAGCTCTCCGAATTGTTCTTCACCAAGCTCCAGACCGAGGCGGCGGACTGGATTCAGATGGGTACCACCAAAACCGCGATGGTTTATGCTTTGGGTAAAACGCCGATTGCCAACCATGAGTGATCAGGCGCCACGCCACGTCGCTCTGGGTGCGATTTTCAGGGTGTTCCTGCTGGCCGGCGCCATCAGCTTCGGCGGCGGTGTGGTCGCCTACTTGCGCGAATACCTGGTGAACCAGCAGCGATGGCTCGACGATGACGAATTCCTCGACGCTCTCGAATTGAGCGAAACACTGCCCGGGCTCAACTCGGTTAATATGAGTGTGATCGTCGGTGACCGGCTGCGAGGGGCTATCGGCGCTGCCATCGCGGCATCCGGTCTTATATTGCCGGGGATGGTCGTCGTGATGACGCTCGGAGTGTTGTGGAACGAGCAACGCCATAATCCCGACGTCACCGCATTTCTCATCGGCGTGGCTGCTGCCGCGGTCGGCTTGCTGTCAACGGTTACCCTGCAACTTGGCCACAAGCAGTTCACGCGCGTTTCCGATCTGCTGTTTATCGTGGCGACTTTCGCCGCCGTAAGCCTGCTGAAGTGGTCACTAGTCACGGTACTCCTAACCATCGGTCCGCTTGCGATTTGGTATTACCGGCCGCGGGATCATCCGGCGACAGCGGTCCACCGCTTTGCCCATCTGCGCGAGCGCCTGCTCTCTCACCGCGCCCACTGGCGCCATTGATTCCGGCGTAACCGATGAACAAGCTTGTGAATTTGACCTGGGTGTTCGCGCTGTTGTCGATCCTTGCGGTCGGGGGCGGCACCGCGGTGCTGCCCGAAATGCAGCGGATGACGGTGCATCAGTTCCACTGGATTACCGACAAGCAGTTCCGCGACATCTACGGCCTCGGCCAGGTCGCTCCCGGACCGAACATGCTGATGGTGATGGTAATCGGTTATCGGCAGGCAGGAGCGGCTGGCGCCGCGCTGGTGGGACTCGCATTCTTTCTGCCGGATTGCATCCTGACATTTTTCGCCAACCGGCTGTGGGCGCGTTTTTCCGGGTCGCGCTGGCGTGCCGCGGCGCAGCGTGGTCTGGCACCCGTTGCAATCGGCTTGATGTTCTCCGGAACGTACGCAATCGCCCGGTTGTCGATTTTGAACCTGATGGGAGCGGCCATTGCGACCGTAACCATGGGAATCCTCTTGTGGCGGCACGTCAACCCGACCATCCTGATTTCGGCCGCCGGGATTGCCTACATAGTATATTCGCGTTGGTAAGCGCCGTGCGCCTTTCCCATCGGCCAAATCACTAACTTGCAGACAGTTCGACCGTTTTGCGATGGAGCCCGGCCGAAGCCTGATAACGCCGAAGCTTGCGCTCGCGGCGCTTTGAAGTTACAGCCATCCTGGTAAGCGGCTGAATTGCAGGCCGGCGCCCGGGCCGGCCGCCAGGAGGACAGCATGGCAGTATTCGAGCGCGCCGGCATCTCGCTCCACTACGAGGAATTCGGTTCGGGCTATCCGCTACTGCTGTTCGCGCCCGGCGGAATGCGATCTGCGATCGATTTCTGGCATCGCAGTCCGTTCGATCCGACGGTTGAGTTTGCCGCTGACTTCCGGGTTATTGCGATGGACCAGCGCAACGCAGGCGCTTCGCACGGGCCGGCCAGCGCAACCGACGGCTGGCACACCTACACCGCGGACCATCTCGCCCTGCTTGACCATCTCGGTATCCAGCGCTGCCACGTGATGGGTGGCTGTATTGGCTCCTCTTATTGCTTGAGCATCATCCAACAGGCGCCTGAGCGGGTGAGCGCCGCCGTCCTGCAAAATCCGATTGGCCTCACTCCGAATAATCGCGAGGCCTTCCGCGAGATGTTTGACGGTTGGGCAAAGGACTTGACGCGGGAACGCCCCGAACTGACCGACGCCGCAATGACAGCCTTTCGCGAAACCATGTACGGAGGCGATTTCGTGTTTTCGGTGTCGCGCGACTTCGTACGCTCGTGCCGAACCCCACTGATCGTGCTCGCCGGCGATGACCTTTACCATCCAGCGCCAATTTCACGCGAACTTGCGGAGCTGGCGCCAAATCTCGAGTTCGTGCCGGAATGGAAGACACCCGAAGCTGCGGCCGAGGCGGTCAAGCGTGTCCGAGCGTTCCTGAAGAAACACCAGTAGCGGCGAAAATCAGTCGATTGCGATGCTTGCGAAGGAAACGGCAGATTCGGTCTGCGGCTCCATCGCGATATCGTGCAGAAGCAGACGTCCAGGATGGTCGCGCAGCAGTTCGAGCTGTGTGTACATCGGGGAAAGGCCGCAAATCTTGCGCGCGTCGCGGTCCTTCAGGATATCGGCGAAGAATCCGTCCGGGTCCCCACGTTTGATATTTTCGATCAACGCCAAGTCTTCGCTCTTGACCCATTGGGCCACCCGTTCGTCCGCGGCAAAGTTATCACCAAACTTCCTGCCGACGTGGGCAAAATCGACGCCTGCCAGGATCAGGACCCGCCGCTGTTCGTGCTCGAGTTCGGCGCGCAGGGCCTCGATAAAGCTGGCGACCCGGGGGTCGTAGGCGGGGGTCTCGCCACTTTCCACCATTTCGTGAAAAGACCCCACTAAGATGGGAACAATCTCGTAGCCAGCCGTCCCCAGTGCCCACGCCAGAAACAGCGCCTGGAACTCAATCGAATGTTCGTTGCGGTGGAGCATTTCCGCCGCATACAGGTCGCCTTCCCCATAGCGCGCGGCCAACCGATCGACGAATTCGTTGTCCGTGGCGACCGTGCCGAGCGGAGTCAGATAGTCCTTGCGTGTGCCGGTGAAGAGCTGAGGTCCGGTCGCGAAATGCGACGTGCCGAGAATCACAACCAATTCCGGGCGCTGGCGCGTCAGCAGTTCACCATAGGCGTGTGCGTACGCAGCTCCGCCGCGGCGTGGATCGATATGCGGCGAGATCAAGCCGCTCAACGGCGCGCCATCGTTGCGCGGCGACGGGATCTCGCCAGGCGCCCCCGGTCGGCGGAAAAATCCCGCGATTTCCTCGCGCAACCGCACCGGGTCACTCTCGTAGGCCAGCCCGGCTAAAGCCGCGGGCCGCTGCGGGCAGAGCTCGAACTCCTGGCGCATCTGTCGCACCCGCTCTTCGTACGCGGGCGAGTACAGGAAGTACGCCCGATCGAGCCCATCGACCAGTTGGCGCAGATGCTCTGAAGGGAGAAGATCGCCGAAGCGGCGCGTGAAGGCTGCCTGCAGATCGAGCAGCGTGTTGCTGCCGTCGAAGAGCGTAATCAGAAAATACGCACCCGTTCCAATCATGATCGGTTCGGGCGCGACCCCGGTCGGATCTCGCAGGACAACATAGGTCTGACCCTGCTGTTGAACCGGGAATGCCTCGACCGGGCGAATTTTTGGCTTGTCTATCAAATTCCTTTACCGCATCTTGATGCTAAGGGCTTTGTCAGAAGGCGGCAAGCCGTTCATGCGAAGAAGATGCGGTTTGGTCTTTACTCGCCGCATAGGGCGAGCGGACACTGTTCGGACATGCCTAAAAACGACGAGTATCGCGGCGCCACCCTCGGACGCTCACACGCTCAGGGAGCCGACAGACCGCGTCTGACCCGTTACCGGGTCGGCCGGGCGCATCGGCTCAAGCAGGGCGAATCGATGAAATTCATGCTGCCCATCCGCGGCGTTGACGAGGAATGCTTCGTCATCAATTACAAGGGCCACTTTCACGCTTACGTCAATCGATGCCGTCACGTGCCAATGGCTATGGATTGGGTTGACAATCAGTTCTTCGCGGAGCGAGGACGTTATCTCATGTGCCAAACCCATAACGCCTATTACGAACCCGCAACCGGAGAATGTATCGCCGGGCCTCCCGGCACCTGCGGCAAGTTCCTCTTCCGCGTAGCTGTCGAAGTTGAGGGCGGTGTAATCTACGCGCGCCCGCCCGAGAAGGAGCTTGAGGACTGAGTGTTCAGCGGCCAGGTCTAACCGCCGCCGGCGACGGTGCGCAGCAGCCGCGTATGCCACATAATCTGCGCGTAAGGCCTATCGTCCATCTCCACAAAAACTTGCGCCCGCACCTCCATCGCGCCGCCGCCCGGGACGACCAAACAATCGAGCGAGGTCAGTTCGTCCAGAGTGTTGACGCCTCCGGTGGGCTGTCCAAACATGTTGAGCCGCGGTGCGCGGAAGTGCAGAAAGGCTGAGAGGCGGGCGCGCTCCCGACCGCTCACCGACTTCACCTGGATCGATTGACGCTGATCCCACACTTCTCTGGAGTCGGCGACGGACCCTTCCGCAAACGTCAATTGCCAACGCTCATCGTGGGTTTGCTTGTAACAGAGCGTGTAAGACTTCGTCAGCCATACGATCCGTCCGGCTTCGGGGCCAAGCGGCGAGATCGAATCGACCCGCGCGACTTCACCTGACCAACATCCGTGAAACACTTCCGGAAGGGTATCTCGCGAGTGTTGCCTTGCCGACCGGGCATGATCGGAGGGCCTGGCATAGACTCGCCAGGCTGTTGAAGGAATGGCGGCGGAGTCACCTGCGGCGGCGGAATATTCTGTTGCGAGGGGAGCGTCTGGACCTGCCCGCCATCGGCGACGCCTGCCGCGCCGACAACGGCCAGAGCCACCAAAGCAAGGATCGCGGAGATGCCGGCGTCAGCACCCCGCCTCCTTCGAACGTGGAGCGGGAGCCCGCTCATCCGCGGTTCACCTGTTCGGTGCCGGTCTACTCGTACTCGTCGCCGAAATGGGCGCGGACGATCCGCGCCTTCAGATATTCCAACGTTCCCAGATCCTCGACGATGTCGCCGCCGGTGTCGTAGAAGAACAACTCCCCGTTCTTGGTGCGGCCCACTGCGATGATCCACTCAAGATCGTCACGATCTTCGAGCAAATAATTGATTGTCTGGGCAACGCCCCGGCCCGGAATGATCGTGATCTTAGGACGCGCTAGTTTTTCCTGCTTGTTGGGCATCGCTTCGGTAAACACCTCGGGCGGGGAAGGTGCGAAACCACCCACGATTAGATTAGGGACGGCCTGACGCTTAAGTCAATAGCGCCAGTACCGCGACCTCCACGTGATGGGTGTTCGGAAAGAAATCGAAGGCTTGTACGCGTGCTATTTGGTAACCGCGCGCAAAAAGCGTCCTTAAATCGCGCACCAGGGTCGAAGGGTTGCAAGATACGTAGACCACGCGCTTGGCTTGCAGCCTAGCTAAGACGTCCATCAGGTTCGGCGCGCCGGATCGCGGTGGATCGATTATCACCGTGGCCGGCCGATAACGCGCCTGCGTGAGAAAGCGCGCCGTCTCGTCCGCGCGCATTGCGAGAAACTGAGCCGAGCGAAACCCATGACGCACCGCATTGCGTCGCGCCGCCGCCACTGCCAGTTCGTCGCTGTCGACGCCGGTCACCGCCGCGCCACGGCGCGCGGCCGGCAAGCTGAAATTTCCCGCGCCGCAGAAAAGATCGAGCAGCCGGCTGCCGCCGCCCGACTCCGCCATCTCCATCACTGCCGCTACCAGCTTGAGATTCTGCCCACGATTCACCTGGCTGAAGAGGTCTGCTTCCGCTTCGACCTCGCATCCCGGCTCGAGTCGAAGCGTGATACTGGCGTTGCCAGCGACGTGCCGGACGCCCGCCGGGCCCCGTAGCACAATCCCAGCAATAACCGGATCCGATTCCACTATTCGTTGCGCGCAAGCCATCTCCGCGGCGCGTGGTGCGCTTTCAAGATACGCAATAATCACCTGGCCCCGATCACCCGCGACCAGCTCGACTTCCGCGCAGCGCCTGCCGAGAAGCCGCACTAATTCATCCGGCAGGCGCAGACCGGGCACGGCGACAATGCAGTTGTCGATCGGGACCAGTGAGCTGCTGCCCTGCTCATAAAACCCCAACTGGCCGTCCGCGCCGGTCTTCAGACGGATTCGCGAGCGATATCCAAATTCCGCCGGAGCGGCTTCGACCAGATTTGCAGCGTCGATCTCGAGTCCGAGCCCGCGGCGAAACTCCGCTGCTATCAGCTCGCCTTTGAGCCGCACCTGCGCGGAATATTCGATTTGCTGCCAGTCGCACCCGCCGCATCGTGGCAGAAACGGGCAGGGCGGCTGGCGCCTCACCGGTCCGGGCTGGATCACCTGCTCGAGCTTTCCAATCGCGTAATCACGCCGCTGCGACACCACCTCGATTTCCACCAGATCGCCCGGGGCGGTATTCGCCACCATTACCGTTTTGCCCTCGAGGCGGCCGACCCCGAAGGGTCCGAACGTCATCGCAGTGATTTCCATCTGGGCCATGCCAGGATGAATTATAGCCCGGACCGCTGCGCTGTGTGCGCGGTAGCCCGGCAGCGGCGGTCCAACCTATAATTGGGATGACCCTGATTCAGAAGCGCCGGGTCTGTGCATGCCCGGAGTTCATAGACTTGATCCCAGGTGGCTTCAACTTGGCTATGGAAACCGAACAGCACGAAATTGCGCAGCCAGAGCGAGATACGGAACGCTCGCGGCGGTTGAAAATTTTTGTCGAGCATTTGTTCGCCCGGCTTCCGGCGGATCTGGTGGACGATTTCGGCGCGCCACACCGCCGCGCGATTGCCGATGCCGGCTATGACTTTTTCGCCACTCGCTCCGAGCCGCTTGCGGTGCGCGTGCGGAGCGGCGCCGGCGATGGGTTGCTCGCGGTCGAAACCGTGATGCCCGATTGCGCCTTCATCGTCGATACCGTCCAGGAGTATTTCCGCAAACACGGCATCCCGGTGCGGGTCCTGCTCCATCCGCTGTTCAACGTTTGCCGCGACGAACCGGGCGCCATCGTCTCTTTCGAGCAGGCCTCCTCCGGAGAGCGCCCCGAATCCTTCACCCACACCGAAATCGAGGTCGTACCCGGAGCGCCGGATGCGGCGGCGATCGAAAGCGACCTGCGCCGGGTGCTGACCCAGGTCCAACAGGTGACCAGCGATTTCGGCGCTATGACAGCGCGGGCCCTCCAGATTTGCGAAGAAACAGCCGCGCAACGCGAATTGGTCGAGATCCGCGATTTTCTGCGCTGGCTCGTGCAGGGCGGCTTTCTCTTCCTAGGCTATCGGCGCTACCGCGTGGCGCCGGTCGACGGCCGCCGCGCGATAACCGCCGAGTCCGGCTCCGGATTGGGCATAATGCGGGCCGAGGCTCGCTCGCGCTACGCCGCACCCGTAGCGATCGACGCCCTCGAGGATGCTCACCGCTCGCTTCTCTTCGACGGCAGTGCGCTGATTATCGGCAAATGCCGCGTCGAATCCGAGGTCCATCGTCGCGCCCCGATGGACGACATCACCATTCGCCGCACCGACGCCTCGGGCGAGCCTGCCGCTTTCGACCGTTTCATCGGATTGTTCACCTCCAAGGCCTACGCCGAGGAGGCGCAGCACATTCCGGTTCTGCGCGCGAAGCTTGGCGAACTGATCGCGGCCGAGCAGGTGCAACCCGGCACCCACGACTACAAGGCGCTGGTTGCCGCCTTCAACAGCTTTCCCAAGGAGGAGTTGTTTCGCGCCCGCCTTGCCGAACTGCGATCGCAACTAAAGACCGTCCTCGACGTCAAGAGCGAAGCGGCCGTACGGCTCAGCCTCGAGGTTGACGCCGTGCGCGGCAACGTAATCGCGCTTGTGATCATGCCGCGTGAAAACTTCTCCGCCGAAGTGCGCGTCGGCATCCAGGAGGCGCTGGCAGCGCGGCTCGGGGGCAAAGTCGTCTATTACTACCTCGCACTCGGCGAGGGCTACACCGCACGGCTGCATTTCTGTTTCTCGGCGCCCGCGCCTACCGATGCAACCATCCGCGAGCTCGAGGCCGAAGTCGCGCAACTGGCGCGCAGTTGGGACAATCTGCTGCGTGAGGAACTCATCAAACATTTCGGCGCGACCCGGGCGCGCCGGCTCGCCGCGCGATGGATCCCCGCCTTCAGCGCCCATTACAAGGCCGCCACTACCGTCGGGCTTGCCCTTGGCGATATCGAGCAGGTCGAGCGCCTGCTCGCCGACGGCCGTTTCAGCGTACTGATTGGCTCGGCCGCGGCCAGCGGCGATCGTCCCGATACGAGCGAATTGCGTCTTTACGCGCTTGGCGAGGCGCCGATCCTCTCCGAGCTGATCCCCGTCCTGCAAAATTTCGGCATCTCGGTTCTCTCGGAAGACGCCCACAGGTTCAATCTTACGATCGACGGCCAGCCCCGCCCGGCGTACGTGCAAGCCTTCCGCGCGCGCAGCCTCGACGGCAAGGCGCTCGAGCAGAAGCCCGGCGCCGCCCTCCTCGCCGACGCGCTCGTGGCTGTTCATACCGGCCGCGCGGAAGACGACCCGTTAAACGCGCTAACCCTCGAGGCCGGCCTGTCCTGGCGCGACGTTGGGCTGCTGCGAGGCTATCTGGCGGCAGCCGTTCAAATGCGGCTTGCGCCTGCGCGCCCCGCCGCACGCCGTCCGCTCCTGCTTCATCCCGAACTCGCCCGCGTTCTGGTTGACTTGTTCAAGCTCCGCTTCGATCCCGACCACGACGCTCCGGATGGGAAAATCGTGGAGTTGCGCGCGGCTTTTCTCGAACGGCTCACAGCGGTCGAGAACATCGCGGACGATCGCATGGCGCGCACGCTGTTGGCGATGGTCGAGGCGACCGTGCGCACCAATTACTTCCGCGAATTGCCCGAGCCCGATCCGTACGTCGCGCTCAAGTTCGAAAGCGGCAGAATTCCCAACCTCCCGGACACGCCGCCGCTCTACGAAATCCACGTGAGCAGCCCCCGGATGGAAGGATGCCATCTGCGCGGCGGCCGCATCGCCCGCGGCGGTATCCGCTACTCGGACCGGCCGGACGACTATCGAACCGAAATCCTCGATTTGATGAAGACCCAGACGGTCAAGAACGCGATCATCGTTCCCGTCGGCGCCAAGGGTGGCTTCATCGTCAAGTCAAGACCGGGTCGCGCACCCGACCATCAAGCCGTGATCGACGCATACACCACGCTGATCAATGCGATGCTCGATCTGACCGACAACTCGACCGACGGCCAGGTCGTCTATCCCCAGCGCGTCAAGGTGTTCGACACTGACGGACCCTATCTCGTGGTCGCCGCCGACAAGGGTACCGCCGCCTTCTCCGACCTTGCCAACGGGATCGCGGAGCGCCGCGGCTTCTGGCTCGGCGACGCCTTCGCGTCGGGCGGCGAGCATGGCTACGACCACAAGAAGCTGGGTATTACCGCCCGCGGCGCGTGGGAATCTGCCAAGCGCCATCTGCGCGAGATGGGCCGCGACATTCAGCACGGCGCACCCATCACGGTCATCGGTATCGGCGACATGTCGGGCGATGTCTTCGGCAACGGTTTGCTCCAGTCCGATCACGTCAAGCTTATCGCCGCTTTTGACCATCGCCATATCTTCATCGACCCCGACCCCGATCCGATCAAGAGTTACGGCGAGCGCAAGCGCCTCTACGAAAAGCCGGGCTCGCAATGGTCCGACTACGATCCGGCGCTGATCAGCGCGGGCGGCGGCGTTTTCCGCCGCGGCCTCAAGCGTATCGTGCTCGCTCCCGAGGTCCGTGCGGCGCTCGATTGCGACGCCACCGAGCTCGACTCCGACAGCCTCATCCAGGCGATCATGCGCGCTGGCGCCGACCTGCTCTACAACGGTGGCATCGGCACTTACGTACGTTCGATCGAGGAGACCGACGCCGAGGTCGGCGACCATGCCAACGACTCCTGCCGCATCACCGCCCGCGAGCTGCGCTGCAAGGTCGTGGTCGAGGGAGGCAACCTGGGTTTCACCCAGAAGGCGCGCATCGAATACGCGCTGGCCGGCGGCCGCATCAACACCGACGCGATCGATAACTCCGCCGGCGTCGACATGTCCGACCACGAGGTCAACCTGAAAATCCTGTTGCAGCCGGCACTGGCACGCGGGGGCTTGACCTTTTTCGATCGCAACCGCCGACTTGCCGCCCTGGCCGACGAAGTGGCGGTCAGCGTGCTGCGCGACAACCGCGACCAGGTGCTCTCGCTCAGCCTCGAGCAAATTCGCAGCCGCACTCAACTCAACGCTTTCCGCGACCATCTGACCGCCATCGAACAGCGCGGACTGCTGCGCTATCACGCCGCCGCATTGCCCGCGTCCGAGGAGCTGAACGAACGTCGCTCGCGCTTCCCCGGACTGACACGGCCTGAACTTGCCGTGCTCACCGCCTACACCAAGATCGACCTGACCTCCCGCTTCGAGGAAACTGCGCTGGTCGGTGACCAATATCTTCTCGAGCGCTTCCTGCGCCCATATTTTCCGGCCGCGATCGCCGAGGCCTGTGCGCAGGATATCCCGCGCCATGGGTTGCGCAGCGAACTGGTCGCGACCCGCTTGGTCAACGAAATCGTCGACCTGATGGGTTCGACCTTCGTCTTCAATCTCGTACGCGATCACGGCGTCGAGACCGAAGAGGCTCTGCGCGCCTACCTTGTCGCTGCCGGAGTGCTCGAGTTGCGGGAGCGCGCCGACCGTCTCAAGGAGAGCGCGGCCGACCTTTCCGCGGAAGCCGAACTCGGAGCTTTTCTCGAACTCGGGCGGGCGGCGCGCCGCGCATGCACGTGGGCGGTGGCAAACTCCAACGCGGGGACGTCGATCGCGGATATCGTCAGCCGTTTCAAGCCCGCCTTCGACCAGTTGGCGCAACATTTCGAAGAAGCGCTAACTGGCGGCGAGCGCGATCGGTTCGAGCGCACTTATCGCGAATTACGCACGGCGGTTCATCAGGAGCAGCTCGCCCACGAACTCGCCCGGCTCGCCTTTGCCGACCATCTCCTTAACGTGGTCAGCCTGAGCTTTGGGCGCGGGATCGAGCCGATGACGGCGGCGCGGGTCTATTTCGGCCTCAGTGAGCGTCTGGAATTCGCGATGCTCGAGGGGGCAATCGACTCTATCAGTTCCGAGGACCGCTGGGAGCGCCGCGCGGCGCGCGACCTTGGCGCCGAACTGACCTGGGCTCGAACGCAGCTCTGCTGCTCGTTGCTCGATCAGGCGGCCAACGGTGAACGTCCGATGGCGGAGCGGATAGCGCGCGGACGTGAGCGGCGCGCTACTGAAGTGACTCGCCTGATGGGCGATTTGCGGACGCTGCCGTCGATCGGATTGCCGCCCCTACAGGTTGCGGTGCGGGCGCTCGCACGTCTCGCCAACGCCGCATAGAGAATCTTTGTTACACGTTGACGGTCGGCAGCGGCGCCGTTGGCCCTAAGATGGCCTCCTCGCCGGGCGTGATGTCCTCGGCGGCGATTTGCTCCAGATCCTGGTAAAGCCGCACGCCCGCCACGATAAAAAACGCGGTCGTCGCAAAGCCCACCCCGGTTGCCAACAGATCGAGCAGGAAAATTGTCGTCGAAAGCGTATTGGTCAGGACACCGATCGGCCCCAGCAGCAGGCTCACGCCGAAGAACGTGCCCCCCACCCACGAGTTGTAGCCCGACCAAACCGCAAGGAACACGACGATCCGCGTGGCCACGCGCATAAACCGCCCGCGCATCAACTCGTAGCTCCGCATCAGTGCGCTCACACCACGCGTACCGCGGAACACCAGCGCATACTGCGCGAAATAGAGCCAAACGATCAGCAGCAATCCGGGAATTATCAGCAGGATGAACCCTACCGCAATTGCTATGAGCTGCAAACCCACGATCCAGAAGAAGGCCGGCGTCAGTGTGATCGCCTCGCGGTAGATTTCGATCGCCTCGTTAAGCGCTCGCGGCTGGCGAACCCCGGATTGGATCCGCCGGGTCGAGCATAGCACCACCAAATTAACCGCGAACGCCACCACCACTGTTACCAGATGGAACAATAACAGGGCCCACCAGGGAAATAGCGGTGAAATCTCGGCCGCCGTTTGCCCGTAAGGCATCTGCACCGCCGTCCATCCGATACTGCGAGTGCCAGGTTCAAACCGCTGAAACCGGACTGCGAGGTCGTGCTGGAGATTGAGCGCGTCGGGCAACAGGCACAGCGCCGCGATCGCTGCCAACGGTGCCAGGACCAGCGCGATCGTCGCCCAGTTGCCACGCAGATCGGTCACCGCGTTTGCCAGGTAGATGAAGCTGCTTTTGAGCCGGGTCTGCGCCACGCCGGATCGAGGTTGCCACCCTGACAAAGACAACACAAGGCGCCGCGACATGGCCTGCCCTTATGCGCTATACTCTTGCGGCGCCGCGAATCGGGCGACATCATCTGCTTCCAGGACCTTTGCCATGAGCAACGACGAACGCACCGCTCGTATCGAACATGAAAACAAGATGATCCGTCGGCTGCGCTTTCTCGTCGATCTTACCTTCGCGACTATTGCGCAGGACGACTCGATCACTCTCGAGGAGGCCTGGGACCATGTGCGCGCACTTAAGGCAGCGGCCCTCACGATGTTCCCCGGCAAGGACCAGACTTTCGACCTGATCTATCTGCCGCGTTTCTCGCGGCTGCTCGCCGAACGTTTCCGTGCCAACTAGGCACAGTAAACGCGCCATCCTCCGACATCTCCGCGGGGTTTCACCTGCCGGAACGCAAATTGCCCTCGGCTTTGACCGCCGAATTGCGCACGTCGAGAAAAAGCCCCATCGCGTCGGCGACCGGATCCTGCCCGGCTTCATCGACCTTCAGGTCAATGGCGCGTACGGAATCGACGTGATGTCCGCAAGCGCCGCTGATCTGCTTCGCCTCTCGAATCGCCTCGCTCACGAGGGCGTCACCGGATGGTTGCCGACCGTGATTACCTCGCCCCTGGACACAATCGAACGCTGCGACGCCGTCATCGGAGAAGCGATGCGAGCTCAGGAAGAATTGGACAAGGAGGCTCGCGACCCCGGACGGCCACTCGGTGGTGCGAATATCCTCGGGATGCATCTCGAGGGTCCCTTTATTTCCCCCCTGCGCCTCGGCGCTCATCCTCGCCTAAATCTCTTACCTCAAGGCGAGCCGCTCGAGCGCGTGCTGCGCCTCAAAACGCTCAGGCTCGTAACGCTCGCGCCGGAGGTCGAGGGCGCGCTCGGCGCAATTCCGAGATTCACCGCGCGCGGAGTTGCCGTCTCGCTCGGCCATAGCGACGCCACGTGCCAACAGGCTGCTGACGCCGTAAACGCGGGAGCCCGGATGTTCACACACGTGTTCAACGCCATGCGTCCTCTGCATCATCGCGACCCAGGTATCGCAGCCGCCGCCCTGCTTCCGTCAGCCGCGTATGCCGGCGTCATCCCCGATGGGGTGCACGTGGATCGAGCGATGGTCCGCTTGCTGCTGCATTCCCGCACTCAGCGCGCAACCATACTTACACCCGATCGCGTGGCGCTCGCTGGGGCAGAAAACAGGCTCATGGGTCTATTCGGCGGCGCCGTCGGGGGCGTCTGCGCGGAACGCGGCGCCGCATATTCCGCGAACGGAACTCTTGCCGGTGGCATAATCAACATGCTCGAAGCTGTTCGCCTGACGCGTGAAATCGCGGGGATGAGCTGGTCTGGGGTCGCTGCCACCGCCGCGGCGAATCCGGCTGCGGTCCTCCGGCTGCGCGACCGCGCGGCGCTGCGGCTCCGCGCGCGGGCCGACTTGATCGTGCTTGATCGGGATCTCGGATTGAAAGCGGTATTCCTCGCAGGCCGCGAGTTCGAGTGAGTATTCTTGTGAGTATTACTATGGCTATCGTTATGAGTATGATTTCAAGAGGCCGCCGATGCCTCTGAACCGAGCCTGCCTGGGTAAACGATATTCCGCGGAGCCGGCGGCGATCACCCTCGAAGCGCTCCAGAAATACGCGCGGGCATACAACGATCCGAATCCGCGCTTCTTCGATCCCGCAACGCCCGGCGGAATCGTCGCGCCGCCGATGTTCGCGGTCGTAGTCACCTGGCTGCCCGTGCTCAGCGCGATGACCGATCCCGAATTGCACGCCGACCTGCTGCGCCTGCTGCACAGCGCCCAGGACATGGAATTTCTCGCACCGCTTCACCCCGGCGACCTGATCACCGCGGCTTCCACCGTCGCCTCAATCGAATCCGCCGCGGGCGGCGAAACCATGGCGCTTTCGCTCGAGGCACAAAACCAGCTCGGCCAAACCGTGAACCGCACCACCTTCACCGTGTTCATCCGTGGACGCCGCGATACCGGAGCGCCCACCGAATCCAGAGCCCCCGCCGCCGCGCGCGCCCCGCGGCCGCTCCTCGTCGTCGCGCAAACGATCGACCCGGACCAGACCTTCCGCTACGCCGAAGCCTCGGGCGACCGCAACCCGATCCACGTCGACCACAACGTTGCAAAGATGGCCGGACTGCCGGGGATTATCGTTCACGGGCTTTGCACCATGGCTTTCACTTCAAAGGTGATGATTGACAACTTGTGCGCAGGCGACCCGACGCGCCTCAAGCGCCTCGGCGTGCGTTTTTCGCGGCCGGTCTTCCCCGGCGACACGATTGCGACAACGGTGTGGCCCGCCGGAACCCGCGCGGGCCGTCACACCTTCACTTACGAGACCTGCAACGCCGAGGGCCTCGCCGTGATCCGCGACGGAATCGCGGAGGTCGACGCCTGACGCTCAGATACGTAGGTCGCAGACCACGAAGTCATGATCCGAAATCCGCGGGCCAAAGATCGATTGGCGCGCCGGCCTGACCGCCGCCGACCCCGGAACCGGCTCCAGGCCGCGCGACGCTATCCAGTCGAGTTTGAGTCGTATCGGCGGCGGGATTATCCCGCTAAGCGTGAACGTCTGACGCCTGGGCGCGTTCGCGCTGCCTATCTCGAAGCCCGCCTCCGCCAAACGCTCGAACAGCGGTTCCCATCGTTCCGGCGCCCATAGACGGCTCGGCTCCAGCAACAACTGGCGTATCGCGCTCATCATCGCATAGCGATCGCGCAGGTCCACCGTCGTCGTGTTGAAGTCGCC
>Ga0187771_10001135_pt1 | contig 17549 bp, 27 predicted proteins | sample 0116_SJ02_MP15_1_FD_133139 | JGI IMG/M metagenome (GOLD analysis project Ga0187771, IMG submission 133139) | Tropical peat soil microbial communities from peatlands in Department of Meta, Colombia - 0116_SJ02_MP15_10_MG | ecosystem: Environmental > Terrestrial > Soil > Wetlands > Peat | place...
GAGGGATCCATGCGAATTTTGCCGTCCCAGTCGAGAGTCATGAACCGAAAGGTCGGGTCGACGACGTCGTTCACGACCGTGAGCTTGATGCGATAGCGCTCTGCAATGCGGGGCCAATAATGGACTCCGGCGCCACCCAGTGGATCGACGCCCAACTTTATGCCCGCGCTTCGTATCAGGTCCATGTCGATCACCTGGTCAAGGTCGTCGACGTATGCATCGAGGTAGCCGTGCTGGTGCGTTGTGGCGGCCTTGATCGCCTGTTCAAATGGGAGCCGTTTCACACCCCGCAACCGTTTTGCCAGAAACTCGTTTGCTTTAGCCTCGATCCAGCCTGTCGCATCGGTGTCCGCAGGACCGCCGGTCGGTGGGTTGTATTTAAATCCGCCCTCGTCCGGAGGATTGTGCGACGGGGTAATCACAATTCCGTCAGCGAGTCCGGACTTCCGGCCACGGTTGTAGGTGAGGATGGCATGCGAAACAACCGGGGTTGGCGTGTATTCGTCGCCTGCGGCGATCATTACGTCAACACCATTGGCGGCCAGCACTTCAAGGGCGCTTGCTGAGGCGGGCTCGGAGAGGGCGTGAGTATCCTTCCCCAGGAACAATGGCCCTCTAATCCTGTGGCGTTTTCGATACGCACAGATGGCTTGGGTAATGGCGAGAATATGCCATTCGTTAAAGGCCAAGTTGTAGGGTGAGCCCCGGTGTCCCGATGTACCAAAGACGACGCGTTGCCCGGGGACCGTAGGATCCGGACGTTCCACGTAATAGGAGGTTACGAGTTTCGGCACATCGACCAGCTGCGAAGTAGCAGGGGTTGTTCCTGCCAGTGGATTTACGTTCATGTATAAACTCCGTTCGGTCGCACGGGATTGCCTTCGGCGGTCAGACTTCTTCTCCTTTTCGCTCAGATTAGAGTTCGGAATTGGTTCTGAGGCTTCCGAACGGAAAGATTGCATCTGATTTTCCGGATCCAGAGAGGGAGTCGTGCAGATGCGTAAATGGCATGAAGTAAGTGGGTTACTCCGCGTTAAAAGGGGCCATCGCGACGCCCTAACGTATCCCCCTCTGACTCTATTCCGTCACTTTGGCGAAGGTTTTCCGGTCTCCGTGCTTCCCGTAACCTATGAACTAATCGACAGTTACCATGATGCGAAGGCGATAGAATTCGGCAGCTGATGTGCACAAAGCATCAGGCATGGCGGTGCCGTACAGGAAGGCTGGACGCAGCTCCTGGAACGACACGGCTGTGGGTTGCAGATTGGTGAAAAGGCCATGACAGAACAGTCGACAAACCCAGATTGGCTGCAATGGAGCAAGCCGCTGACGCACTCTTATGAGTGTCGTCACGAAATAGTTCAGGAACTCGCCTATCAGCATTGGGAAAAACGCGGCCGTCCGGTCGGTTCGCCCGAAGTTGATTGGTTCGCAGCCGAAGAGGCTCTGCGTTCGTACCTGTTGGCTTCAGGAGTGGAGTTGGCGCCAGACGGAGACCTCTATCGCTGAAGAGCGAGTTCGCGTTTCGGCCCGAAGCATCTTTGAACGGTCAGTGTCAGGCAGACAGTGCCTACTCACCCAACAAACCATCCGATGGCAAATCGTTCTCTGCCGGCGCGGGATTTGTATAGCGATCCCCGCAAATCCGGCATTTCATCTCCGGTCCCATATGCTCAAACGCTGGGTGGCTGCAGGATGCGCACGGCGGCAATACCAGTAGTTCCGCGGACACCAACGAGTCAGGATGTTCCATTGCGTCTCAAACCTCCGTTCTCCATCTCGATTGCGTGCTGCACTTCCGATTCCGTCCACCGGAACAAAACTCCTCCGATCGATTCCATGCGGCGATCCAGGAGGGGAGGCCATTCTTCCTCCACCTCCGCCACAATTGCCACTCTGTCCGGCAATAGGACCTGCGTCATGTCCCGGATGAACTTCTTTGTGTTGGCTCCGTTCGAGTCTGGGGGAGAGTCGCCAGCTTGCGTTGCAGCCGACTCAGGGACCGGACATGCAGAATCACAGAGGCTTCCAAGTAGCGAATTGGCAAACGGACTGAGCGTCCCATGGCGATCCAGTTGCCTTAGGACAACCGTATCATCCGCCTTTTTCGCAACTACCGCGTACCCGTACGTCCCTATACTGCCCTCGCTATCCAGTTGCAGCAGCTTGCTTTTTCCTTTCTCAGCTTCAGTTTCGTTGTCAAAAACGATCACCATTATGCGACGCATAGCTACCCCGTTCTCCTCCGTCCGAGTTGCTTCCCAGCCCCTTTCGGGCTCCCGGTTACACGAGGCGGACCACGTTGCCGTCGCAATTATGTCGCCAGGGCGTTCGGCACGACCTGACCAGATCGAGGACATGAGCTCACGGGCAGCTCACAAGAATTGTCTTGTTGGCCTACGGAGAGGATTCGTCACTCCGACGAGGAGTGGTCGCTAGGCTTAGATACAGGACGGCCCGCCAGCGGTCGGGTTCCTCCCCCGCTAGCCGTAAGCTCCGTGCGCGGAATACTTTGTAAGCGAACTGGGCGTTTTCTTTTGACTGGCCATCCGAATGCAGATGGAGCAACAAGCGCGAGCGCTGTGCGAAATTGTGATGGCAGACGGGCGATCGCGCGGGCTCAATGCTTTGGGCGGCCATTGTGAAATGTTGGTTCAAACTCGGCATGAAGAAGGCAGAGTCCGAATTGGACAAGTGGTTTGAGCAATTGCGCGAGGACGGCAGGAAGCTTGGAGTTGAGATAGAGCCACTAACGATGGCCGAGCGCATTTACTTAGAGCAGAATGCGCGTTGGACGGCATTCTCTTGACAGTGGACGATCAGGAATTCGATGACGAACTCGCTCGAACGGAATGAAATAGCAACATGGTCATGAAATGTGCCAATCCTCACTGCTCACGGGCACTCAGACAGCAGTATGTGGGGAGAGTCTTTCGACTGAGGATTTGGCCGGCGGAGGCGTATGGCATACCTGATTTCCTGGTCCGCTACTTTTGGCTTTGCGGGCCTTGCTCGTCCGCGTTCACTTTGGTGTTTCACGAAAGACGTGGAGTCAGCCTTACTCCCTTGCACTATGCGGCTGACCATCAGGCGAAGTCGAGCCTCATTTTTGAAGTCACTGAGGCGCGTTTCCGCAAGCATGACCCCGGCCGGATAGGCAATGAACATGAATCAAGGATGGGAACGGAATTGAACGATACCGAGGAGGCACATCATGGCCGAAGGACAATCATCACCAGGAAAACCCGATCACGACGATAAAAAGAAACGCCAGGAACAACAGAGCCGGCAGCTTCGCTACGGGTTCAGCTACTTGATCACGAGCTTAATCGCGTTGTGGCTGCTGCAGATATTTGTGCTGGCCCCTCTGGAAAAGCGATCAGAAATTCCCTACAGCGAGTTCAAGAAGAAGCTGGCGGACGCTCAGATCGTAGACGTAACCATTGGCCAGCAGGGCATCACAGGTCAGATGAAGAATCCCCAGCCCGGCGGATCTCCGCCTACTCAGCCCTTCACCACCATTGCTGCGCCGTCCGGTGATCCCAAGTTGATTGAAGACTTACAAAACGCAAAAGTGACTTATCGCTTCGCGCGACCCCCGAGTCCCCTAGGCAGTATTCTGCTGGGCTACCTTCTACCGATGGTGTTGCTCGGCGTTTTCTGGTACATGGTCTATCAGCGAGCTGGGGCTGGCGGGCCAGGCGGCGTCTTCGGTGTAGGCAGGAGCAAAGCGATCGAGGTCAAGCCTCAGGAAGTTACGGTCACGTACAAGGATGTTGGTGGTTGCGATGAGGCCATCGTGGAGCTGCAGGAGACCGTTCAGTTCTTAAAGAGCCCGGAGCAATTCGCGAAACTCGGGGGGCACATTCCGAAAGGAGTATTGCTGGTGGGACCTCCAGGCACCGGGAAGACTCTGCTGGCCAAGGCCACAGCCGGCGAGGCTCAGGTCTCATTCTTTGAGACGACTGGCTCTGAATTCGTCGAAATGTTCGTAGGCGTGGGCGCAGCGAGGGTTCGTGATCTTTTCGAGCAAGCACGCAAAGCTGCGCCTTCGATCATTTTCATCGACGAAATTGATGCCATCGGCCAGAGCCGCGGAGGTCTAACTCAGCTGGGGACCAATGACGAGCGCGAGCAAACGTTGAATCAATTGCTGGCGGAGATGGACGGTTTCAAAAGCGATGCCAGCGCCCCTGTCATCATCATGGCAGCGACGAATCGCCCAGAAGTACTCGATCCGGCCTTGATGCGTGCGGGCCGCTTCGATCGCCAGATCGCGATTGGCAATCCTGATCTTATTGGCCGGGTTCAGATTCTGAAGATTCATACCAAGAAGGTGAAACTGGATCCAGCCTTTGACATTGACCGAGCGGCACGAATCACGGCCGGTTTCAGCGGAGCGGATTTGGAGAATGCAGTCAATGAGTCGGCTTTGGTTGCTGCCCGGCGCAATGCTACGGGAGTCACGATGGATGATTTCGAAGCCGCGATCGAGCGGGTCATCGCCGGCTCCGAGAAAAAGAGCCGGGTGATGAACGAGCAGGAGCGCACTACCGTTGCCTACCATGAGGCAGGGCACGCGCTCGTCGCTGAACTGGTCCCGCATGGCGAACCCGTCAGCAAGATCAGCATCGTTCCACATAGCCGTGGCGCCTTAGGCTACACCATGCAGATGCCGACTGAGGATCGATACCTGCTCACGATTGACGAGTTGCGCGACAGAATCGCCACCATGTTGGGTGGGCGCGCCGGCGAAATCGTGGAGTTCGGCACGATCAGCACGGGCGCCAGTGACGACATCATGCGGGCGACGGATTTGGCCCGCCGCATGGTCACCGAGTTCGGCATGAGCGAGAAACTCGGATCCGTGCGCTACGCAGGCCAACAACTGCAGTATCTGGGCGGCTCGGTCCAAGACAACAGCCAGATCAGCCCGGAGACGCGATATACGATCGACGGAGAGGTTCAGCGGTTTGTGATGGAGCAGTACGACCGTGCTCAGTCTTTGTTGAAGAAACATCACGCCGCGCATACAACCCTGGCGCAACAGCTGCTGAAACAAGAAACAGTGACTGGCGCTGATGTGCAACAAGCGTTGGCGAAGAACCCTGGCGAGAATTCCCCGGAGGAGACTGCTCGGCTGGCTGAACTCTCCAAGGCGTCATAGCGGTAAGAGGGATATGGAGGATGCACAAAATCGTATTACTTCGCCACGGAGAAAGTATCTGGAACAAAGAGAACCTCTTTACCGGTTGGACGGACGTCGACCTTTCACAGAAAGGCATAGAGGAGGCCAAAGCAGCGGGCGCCACTCTTAAGGAACACGGATTCGGCTTCGACCTGGTTTTCACGTCGGTGTTGAAAAGGGCAATCCGCACTGCCTGGATAGTCCTGGACGAAATGGACCTCATGTGGATTCCCATCCAACTCGACTGGCGGCTCAACGAAAGGCATTACGGAGCCTTGCAGGGATTGAACAAGGCTCAAACTGCGGCGAAATATGGGGAAGCGCAAGTAAAACTCTGGCGCCGGAGTTACGATGTTCGTCCGCCATCGCTGGAGGAAACAGACCCGCGCTATCCGGGAAAGGATCGCCGCTACAAGGGCCTCACAAAGCAACAACTTCCCCTAACCGAGTGCCTTAAGGACACGGTGGAGCGTTTCCTGCCCTGCTGGCACGAATTGATCGCCCCCGGCATTCGCTCGGGGAAACAAGTACTAATTGCGGCCCATGGGAACAGCCTGCGTGCCCTGGTGAAGTACTTGCAAGACGTCTCAGAGCAAGAGATCGTTGATCTCAACATTCCCACCGGAGTTCCTCTGGTCGAAGAACTTGATGACGAACTCAAGTCTGTTCGCCATTACTATCTGGGAGATCCTGCACGAATCCAGCAGGCGATAGAAGGAGTCGCGAGCACAGGCAAGACGAACGCTAGTAGCAGATAGCGAGTGGACCACAATGTTCTCAGTCGACGATCGAACCGGAAATGTGGTCACGACCGTGATTCTCTTCCTGATCGCGGCGGCTATCCTTTATTTGGCGCGCGTTGCGTTTCTCATTCTCCTGGGGTCTATACTGTTCGCGCATCTGCTGGAACCTGCAGTCAAGGCGGTACAGCTGCACTCTCGCCTGCGTCGGGGTAACCGCAACTGGGCGATTGCCCAAGTGTACCTGGTCGGCACGATCGTGTTTGGAGGCCTAGGGTATGAATTCGGTTCCCGGGTTGCCAGCCAGTTAAAGAGCTTCAACTCGGCTCTGCCCGAAATACTGCGTGGGCTTGTCAGTGGCCAGGTTGTCTCCCGGCTGGAAGTGGAGCACGGCTTAAGCGCGGTTCAGCAACTTCAGATACATGATTGGATCGCTCGTCACCAGGATTTCATTGCTGCCACATTGAAGAGCGCCGCGGCATCTACAGCACACCTCGCCGCCAACGCGGCATGGCTTTTGCTCATTCCTGTCTTGGCGATCTTTGTCTTGCGAGATCGCACTCAGATCGAAGATACGATTCTGAAAGCCGTTGAACGCCAGGGCCAGGCAGGAGCCTTTGGGAAGATCTTGCGGCATATTGACACGACGCTTGCCAACTATATGCGCGCACAGCTCACGCTGGCCGCCTTGTCATTTGTCTTCTACGCAACTGCTCTATTGATCCTGAGGTTCCCGTATGCGCTGTCGCTGGCCATCGTTGGTGGTGTGCTGGAGTTCCTGCCGGCAGTGGGCTGGATCTCTTCCGCCGCAGTCATCCTGACAATCGGCGCCCTGGTGCACGCGCACTGGATCTGGATGGCAGGTTTGATCCTTGCGTGGAGGGTTGTGCAAGACTATGTGAATTCTCCTCGCGTCATGGGACGCAGCCTGCAGCTACCGTCCCTGCTCGTGCTGGTTGCTTTCATGATCGGAGGCCAAGTGGGAGGTATTGCGGGTATCTATCTCTCGGTCCCCATAGTCGCCGTCCTGCGAACCGCCTGGCTGGATTCCCTCGGGATTGGAAACTCTTCGCCTACTGACCCGGCGACAAGCTGACAATCCCTGATGGACGGTTCGGGGATAAGGTCGGAGTCGTAGAAACTGCCTAAAGATCATTCCCTTGTGTGCGATCGTGTTTTGCCCTTAAGGCTCTCTCCCTATTGTGCGGAAGCGATAGACGAGGCCGACTGAGAAACGGGCGGCATCGGTCGTGTAGCGGAATCCGACGTATTCTACTTGCGGTCTCAGGAAGATTCTGCCGCGACGGCTGAGTCCGACGTCGGCTCCTCCGCCGAAGGCATAACAAAATGGGTTCTGCGAACCGGAGGTGCCCGCCAATCTGCTTGAGATGTGAGATGCACCGGCCAAGCCCTGGATGAACGGCACAAGCCTCTCCATCTTGCGGTAGGAAATGCGGGTGCCGAACATGTATGTGACTCCGGTCAAGCCCAATCCTGACTGAGAACCACGATACACACCCAGATCGCCGAGAAAACCCACTCACTTGTCATAATTAAAGGCTCCGGAAAAACTAGGCCCATCCAGATTGGCGTTAGGGCTAGCGACAACATAAAGATGCGAATATTGGAAGGAGAGATCCGCTTGAGGAACTGCCTGAGCGTGTGAGGTCTCGACCAACAAGAACGAAACGAGCACTACAGCCAGGTTCTTGAGGTTGAATTCGGTAAGAAGCACGGAGCACCTCGTCAATTACTTCCAATGCTCTCGATGTAAGACAAGGGCTATTGGCAAATTCTTTAAACAGCCGGGGCGAACATTACGGAGCCCGATATATCAGCGAATCAGAACTTTTGCCACTCGTGAAAACTGATCAGGACCATTCCTTTGTCGGGAGGCACGTTGATCTTCTCTTCGTGAGCAAACGCTAGAAGCAGGCCTTGGGATGACGTCCAGAGCAGGAATGGTGCGTGTGTTGCTACCTTCAGTTCAAACTTGTCAGCCAACCACTCGCGACCGGCCAAAACCAGTTTCTCCTGCCCGAGATATCTCAGGCGCCCGCCCAGGATCGAGGTGAATATCGGATCGGCGTCGCTGGTCTCTTCGAATGTCAGGAGTTCGACGGGCGTCGCCGTTTTCGGATCGTGACTCGCGCCGCGTGTGATGCTGCTCAGCGAGAATGCAGAAATCGGCCACATCAAACCGGCAGGGCCCGTTTGCGTCGGCACCTCCAGGCTCAAATCCTGGCCTTTGTCTTTCGCGTTCGCCGTGCACACAACTTTTGCTGGTAGGAAATCGCAGCTGAGAGGGCCTGAATTTGCCCTCCATCGCAGCGTTCGGAATTCTTTTAGCTTCAGGACCCGAAAACTGTCTGACAGGTGGGCTTCGAAGTTGTCGCTGTGAGGCTCGTCGGCAGGCGAGCGGTAGTTTCTTGCGCCGGTGACTTCGAACGTTCCATCCTCGAGCCGCCAAAGAGTCCACGATTCCGTGAAGTCGTAAACGGCGAGGTCAAACGATCCGATCCCGGCCTGGCTGAGAACTTTGTATTCTCCCTCGGCCATGCGGGTGCGCGGTGACATCCCGGTTTCTCGGCTTCGCTCAGACGGGGCCTGCTGAGCCGAGGCGATGCCCGTCGGAAAATTGTCCGCAGCGGACAGTGGCAAGTGAAAAGAAAGGGACAGGGACAGAACGAGGATTGCAAGATCCGTCGATACAATGACACCGGAAAGCGCGGCCCACCGTCGATTCATTGCGGTGTTATGAGTCATTCACACTCTCATCCTCTACAGCTACGGTGTCGCCGGGCAAGACTTTCTCTGTGAGCGGGACAACCGATCCGTTCTTCTTCACGGTGCGCCACAACAGGTCATACTTCGAGCTGGCGACATCCCTTACGGTGGAATCTTCATCGATGAGTACGTGGGAGCGGACTTGGTCCGGACCTACTAAATGAACGGCTATGAGCATAGCTTACTCCTCATTCGTTGGGCAGACGCCGTCGGCTGAATGCAGAGTACGTGTTCAGTCCAGCACGCAGGCTCTGTGTTTACAATCGCATTGCACTTCCAGTTCGTGGGCATTGTCTGCGTCCGAACAGTAATCACTGCAATATCTCTCAATGGAGGAGACCTGACACTCGCACAGTGAGTACGCGCACTTATGTTGAACGCCCAGGTCCAAGATTTGTGCCATGACACACCTCGATTTTTGACTCCATTCACGAAGCCCGCGAATGCCTTGACGACATTTGCGACATGCTGCGCACGTCCAGGTCATTCCTCGCACTGAGTTCCGGGGGAGGACGATAAGCAGTCGGCAGGCGCAATTCACCGCGAATCTGCAGCAATTGCATAATCTGGGCACGCGAGACAATTCCCTGCAAGGACCCTTGCGCCACCACCGGCAGCTGATTGATGTCATTGCGAACCATGAGTTTGAGCGCATCCAGCACCGGGGTGCCGGGGCTCACCGTGTGCAATTCCGTGCCGGGACGCATAGCTTCGCCCACGGTTGCCTGCTCCCACCGGTCACGCGGTATCCTGCTTACATCTCGCAGCGTAATAAGCCCGATCAGTTGGCCATGGTCTTCGACCGCGAAGCACCTCTGGCCGGTTGTCAATAGGTAGATATTGACGAACTCCTGCAAGCTCATCCCGCGGTTCACAACCACGCATTCTCTCGACATGATGTCAGACACATGCAAATCTCGAAGCGCTGAGGCAGCCTCCACTTCCGCATAGCTTGCCTTGGCCGCGTCCATCAGGAACCAACCGATGAATGCGATCCACAGCCCACCGAAGCCGCCGCCGTGAAAGAATTGCCAAATCCCATCGAGGATGAATAGAACAGCCACAACCTGGCCGACGCGCGCGGCGATGCGCGTGGCGCGATCTGCGTTCCGGGTGATGCCCCAGATAATCGCGCGCAGCACTCGGCCACCGTCGAGCGGGAAGCCGGGAATCATGTTGAAGAGCCCCAGCCCAATGTTGATATACCCCAGCCACACCAGGACTTCAGTCACCGCCGAATGCGGCTCGGTGGAGGGCTTCCAGCCCGACACCGCGGCGATGGCCCAGCAGCCGAAACCGATCATCAGGCTGGTGATTGGGCCCGCGATCGCGATCCAGAATTCCGTTTTGGCGTCGGTAGCATCGTCCTGCATTTGGGAGACTCCGCCCAGGGCGAAGAGAGTGATCGCGCTGATTCGCAGCCCCCGTCTTTGCGCCACGGGTGAATGGGCAAGTTCATGCAGTAGCAAGGTGACGAAAAACAGGACTGCCGTTACCAGAGCAGTGATCCAGACCTGCCACATGCTCCAATGCGGGTTTACCTGGTGGAAGTGTTCGCCTAGAGAGAAAACAATCAGAGCCGCAATAATGAACCAGCTGTAGTGCAGCCCTATCTCGATTCCTGAGATTTTTCCGAGTTTGATGGTGGAACGCATTCGTGACCTTCCTTACTGCTAAAAATCATGAAACGGTATTCTGGGTGTTCGGCGGCTCGTTGCTCATGCCCATGTCGCGCGAAGAGAGGGGCTTCACACTGCTGGCGCCAGTCAAAATCTTGGTAGCGACAATGATTCTGGCGATGCCGCCTATCAAAACCGCCACACCGACCAGCGTCCCAATCGCCCAAACAGAACTGGCCGGCCACTTGATGAGAATCAACATGCCCAACACGAAGCTGATGCCTGCTTCGAGCAGAAACCATCCCCACCCCGCGAGCGGCCGAATCTGAAATGCCGTTACTGTGGCCAGGCCTGCCTGGACCAAGAGCAGAGTGCCCAGCAAACCGGTCAACCCTTCCACTCCTGCCATTGGAGCAAACGCGAACGTAGCCCCGATAATTCCAAAAACCCCGGCAGACAGCAGTTTCGGGAAGAAACTGCCGGGTTTCTGAGAGTGAAGCGCAAACACGAATTGAGCGATGCCCACTAAGATCAGCACCCACCCGAGCACAACTGTGGTGAACTTCGCTGTCGCCAGGGGGTAAACGATTAGGAACACCCCAAAGGCTGCGGTCAGGGCGCCCATAAAGACACTCCATGCGGCACGCTTTTTCGTCTCGTCAATCAGGTTCTGTACGGACATTCGACCCTCCACGATTGTTTTCCGAAAGGGAGGTCTTGCGACCTCCCTTGGAAGGTACCAACTGGGCCGAGGAGTTTCGCGTTACGAGGCCTTGGCCTTCGCAGCGGCAGCCTTTTCCTTGAGCACCTTCACTTTTGCTTGCGCCTCACGCTCTGCAGCATCACGTCTTTCCTTGGCCTTCTGCAGCTGCGCTTGGATCTTGGAATCGAGTTGGTTGATCTTTTCCTGGAGCTTTGCTTTCCGGTCGGCGCGAGCCTTAGCCTGCTCCGCTTTCATCTGCGCAAGATCAGCTTTCATGGCGGCGACGTGCTCTTCATGGATAGTGTGTTTCACTTCCGAAAGAGCGCGGCGGAAAACGGTCCCTCCGATCGCCTCCATGCGCCTATCGACAGGCGTGGTCGAGTCCTCGTCAATTTCGGCCACCAGTGCAAACTTGTTTGGCGTCAATGCCTTGTTGACGTCATCGATGAAATCCTCGCCGACAACAGATCTGTTCAGCTCGATCACCCCGCCGACCAAAGCGCCCGCGGTGGCGCCCAGAACCACGCCTGCCGGCCCGCCGAGTAACCCGATCATGCTTCCAAATGAGGTGCTGAGGAGAGGTCCAATCGGCCCCCAATCATCCTCCTCCATTATTGTTGCGGTGCCATCGGCACGTTTTTCCAGCACTGCGTGAGCATAGACACCGATGGTGTCTTCGGCATCGAGTTTCATAAGTGCCTGTTTTCCCTCGTAGGCTTTCATTTCACTGTCAAAAACGACCACCAGCATTCTGTTCATCACATTGCTCCTTTCTTCAGCTTTCCTTTGGGTTATTTCTCTGATCTGCCGGCAAAGCAATCGCTCTCAGTAAGTTCCTATAGATATCTGACATCGAACGTTATCGACCCGCCATCTCGCCCTTCTTCGATCGGGCCCTGGTGCGGGCACTCAATCCTCCGCATGTTGCCAGCCTGGTTTTTCCCGAAGGGAGATCTCTCGACCTCCCTTCGGACAGGTGCGAACTCGGCCCAAGATCGTGCGTTACGAGGCCTTGGCCTTCGCAGCGGCAGCCTTTTCCTTGAGCACCTTCACTTTTGCCTGCGCCTCACGCTGTGCAGCCTCACGTCTGTCTTTGGCTTTCTGCAACTGCGCCTGGATCTTGGAATCGAGTTGGTTGATCTTTTCCTGGAGCTTTGCTTTCCGGTCGGCGCGAGCCTTAGCCTGCTCCGCTTTCATCTGCGCGAGATCGGCCTTCATGGCAGCCACGTTCTCTTCATGGATAGTGTGTTTTACTTCCGAAAGAGCGCGGCGATATACGGTTCCTCCGATTGCCTCCATGCGGGTGTCGACGGGCGTGGTCCAGTCCTCGTCAATTTCGGCCACCACGGCAAACTTGTTTGGCGTCAATGACTTGTTGACATCATCGATGAAATCCCCGCCGATGCCAACGTTGTGTAGGTCAACCGCAGCGCCGGCCACCGCCCCCGTGGCGAGGCCGATGGCGAAACCGGCCGGCCCACCCAGCAGTCCAATCAAGCCTCCAAATGTGGTGCCAAGCAGGGTGCCGATCGGTCCATAGTCGTCCTCCTGCTTTACAGTTAGCGTACCGTCGGCGTGCTTCGACACCACCGCATAGGCGTAAGCGCTGATGCTGCCCTCGGCATCGAGCTGCATGAGCGCCTTTTTCCCTTCGTAGGCCTTGGTTTCATTGTCAAAAACCACCACTAGCATTCTGTCCATGAAATTGCTCCTTTTCTGTTCTTTCGTGATCGAGTGACGAACGGATCAATTACATGCAAGCGGAATTCCATAACCCCGGCTTCATCTTTCTCCCGCGGCAGCAAGCAGCAATTGATCCCTCTACGAGTGGTGATTTGGAGCGTCTCATGCTGGGGGAAGGCGTACGACAACAGGAGGTTGATCACTATGCCAACGAACACCGGAGAAGCCCGCGAGATCAAGGATCGGGCGAACGCCAATGAGGCCGAAATGATCCTCGAGTCGAAGAAGCTAGCCCGGAAAGTGAAGGCCGACCTCAATAGAGCAAGGAAAGGTGCAGTTGATCGGCCACGCTCGCAGGGCTCAAAACCCAAACAGTCATCCAGCGGCAGAACCGCGGAATAACGCGTTCGTTAGTGCTCGCATGATCCCTGCTCGGCCGCAGTTCGCACGGTGAGCACGGGACAATGGGCCCAGGAAATAATCGGGTACAGCTTATCGCGCACATGCGCGGACATGGGGTGTGCGGGTTGCACGTCCATTACGATAACGTCCGCTTGGAGTTCATCGGCGACTTGCAGAATGCGAGCTGTTACATTCTTTGTCACTTCAACTTTCAGCTGTGGCTTCTCATGGAGATTCGCAGCCGCAGCCGGCAACAGATTCCGCATGATTCGGCGAAATCCCTTAAGCCATTCTCGATCCGGTTTCCTGGGCGGCTCCTGCTCAACGACATGCAAAAGCGTGAGGCGAGATCGGTGTTCACTCGCCAACTTGATTGCGTAGCGAAGCCCGTTATGCGAGTTTTCCCATAAGCTCGTGACGTAGAGAAGCTGAGCCAGCGATACGCCGGTGCGTTTGCCGGACGCATGCGGGCCAACGCTTAGAACGGGACACGGGGCATTCCGGATAATCTCTTGCGCAGCCGATCCCACAAGAAATTTCTTGAAATCCGATTCTCCGCTTGCCCCGATCACGACCAAGTCAATCTGCTCCGAACCAACAAGATCCGCAATGGCGCGACAAACGTTCCCTTCCCGCAACCATATTTTGTGCGGGATTGAACCAACGACATCCTCCAGGGGAGTTAGTTGACGTTGGGCGTCGACTTGGATTTCGCGCGATATGTCTTCATCGGTTTCCGTCAGAGCAAGACCAATTTCCGATGGCCGAATTACGTGCAGAATATGCACGACAGAATGGAATTCTCGCGCAATCGGCACGACGGAGGTAAGAGCAGAAATAGAGGCAGCAGAAAAGTCGGTTGCCACCAAGATATTTTTCAAAGAGACGGCCTCTGAGGCAGTGAGTTGTGCCATGTTCCTCCCCTTCCGAAAGAGCCATGTCCCCCGGCTCCGCCCGGGGGACCTCCAACCCTTTCTTTGCATTTGAGCTACCGGCTGATCCCCGGTTCCGGCTGTGCTAATTCTCATGGAGTTAGCAGGTTAGGCCGGCTCCGAGTTTGCAACCATAGATTCGAGTACTCGGCCGCTTCGCCACAGTGACGGAATAGCGCCGCAATGGCAGTTTCACCCGCTTCGCCCAGAGTTCCATCTCGCATCTAAGCCCTCGATTTACGCAACTCCTCACCTTTAGGGCTTTCCGGTCAGTTTGGAAATCGGGATGCACAGGCCTGGTTTGCGCAGGAGGAACTATATGGATCGCATATTGGTAGTGATCTTTAGCGAGCCCCACAAAGTGTTCGCGGGGCGAGATGCGCTGCAGGACCTTGATCGCGAGGATCTGCTCACGCTTTACGCATACGCGATCATCACGAAAACGCCGGACGGCAAGATTGTCGTCAATGAGGAAAAGGATCGGGGAGGGCTCAAAACAGTGCTGGGAAGTTCTTTGGGGAGCCTCATCGGACTCCTCGGCGGGCCAACCGGATTTGCAATTGGCGCCATGGCCGGCTTCCTGACTGGCCTGATAGCCGATCTCGACAATGCCCGCGTCGGTACGGACTTCGTGGACGAGGTATCGAAGGAACTCAAACCTGGGAAGTTCGCATTAGTGGCCGAGGTCAACGAAGACTGGACGAGGTGGGTTGACCTGCGAATGGCGGAACTTGGCGGTGTTGCCTATCGCGAGACTCTATCGGAGGTGAGGCAGGGTGCGAACTCGGCGGACGTCGCCACCATGAAAGCCGACCTCGCCCTGCTGAAGGCCGAACACGCCGAGGCGAATGCAGATCGCAAAGCGAAGTTGTACGAAAAGATCAATCAGCTCGAGGCGAAGATTCAGCAGCAGTTGGGAAAAGCAAAGGAGCGGCGTGAGGAAGCGGAGCGCCGCGCGAAAGCCAAGGCCGACGTTCTTAAGGCCAAAGCGTCCGCTACGAAGGAAAAAGCAGAGGCGACCCGCAGTTAATACGTGGTGACTCACGGCCACGTCGGTGATGGGTGATGGCCAGAGAGTCAAGAGCGTTGGCGGGAGGGTTCCATGTATAAAACAGGGAATGTAAACAGAGAGGCACACAGACGTGAAAAGGTGCTTGCTTTCATGAGCAAACTGACCGCGCTACTGGGGCTGGCAGCTCTTGGTTTTCTTCTGACGCGGCCAGTGATGTTGCCACTCGGCTGGATCGTCATCCTTGTGGCTGTCATTCAGATCGGCTTGGCGTACTCGCCGACGAGAGAATCGGTGATTCGAGGAGCAGTTCCCATACGCTCGACGGACTGCCGACCTTTCCCATCACAGGCAGGCTCATATCGCCGCCGAACCTTGAGCAGCAAGGAAGAGTGAAGAGTATGAAGCAAAGCGCAGACAAGGGAACGAAGAGAAAGTGCGCGCGGGAGCTGTGCCAGTGCGAGGTTGGCCCTCCGGAGGAATTTTGCAGCGACTACTGTTCAGGCGCCGAAGCCGTGGCACAGGTCGAGCTCCCGTGCTGCTGCGGGCACGCTCCCTGTGACGCGGAAGGAACAGACGCTTGATCGACATACCCAATGACGCCGAGGAACGAAACCATGAGTCTATTTGAGATACGCCGACGATCGACCTTGTACTTCGGAGCTGCGGTACTATGTCTCGCGTCCCTCCTGAATGCAAGCCTCTTAACGGCCCAAGCGCAGAATCAGGACGAAGAGCTGCAACTGGGTCAGGAAGTTTTCAATGAACTCAAAACCAAGGGCGAGATCGTCGAATCGTCCCCTCTATACGATCAGCTGAAACCGATTGCCGAAGCCATCACGCGCTCGGCGCAACCGCGATACAACCACCCCTTCAAGTTCTATTTGGTTCACGAACCTCAGCCGAATGCGTTCGCCACCCCGGGTGGGAACGTTTATGTCGTCGATTCGTTGCTATATTTCGTCAAGAACACCGACGAACTCGCCGGCACTTTGTGTCATGAAGTGTCCCACACGATCCATCACGACACGATAACTTTGATGGAAAAACAACAACGGCTGGCGCGGCGAGAAATTGGCGCAGCCATTCTTTTGGGGCCTTCCCTCGCGCACGTCCTAGCCATTGCCCTTGTCGGCCAGCTTCATTCCCTCAGCTACTCCCGAGATGTTGAATCACGCGCCGACATTACCGGTTCTGACATATGTGCTGCCAGCGGATATAACCCTTGGGGGCTGGTGTGGCTGTTTCAGGACTTCAAGAACGCGAAACCGGAAGAGCTGCCTCAGCTCCTGTCCGACCACCCCAATGATCAAAATCGAATCGACGCATTGGAGGGACATTTCCGCAAGAATCCGGCAGTCTTCAAGAAATTCAATCCGGACCCGAAATCGGCTATGCCCTTGGTCGTTCCCAAGGACGCTCCGGAGGTTTTTGTGCACTAGATCGATTCAATCTCGCGCTGCCGAATAGGCAGCATGAAAAAGGAGAAAAACAATGAGCATGCTTTCTGACGTTTTCGCTGCCGGCCTCGAGCAAGTCAGGAGATCCTGGGGCTGGTTCCTGCTTTTCGGCATTCTGCTCGCGGCGCTGGGCGTCGTGTGCATCGTCAAGGCCCAGACCGCAACCACGTTTTCGATTCTGGCTTTGGGCTGGATACTGATCATCAGTGGAGTGTTCTGGCTGATCAGCTCGTTTTACGCCTTCAGCTGGCATGGGTTTTTCCTGTTCCTACTAAACGCCATCATTCGCGGAGCGGTTGGGTACCTCCTGATCCGTCACCCGAATGCTGGGGCAGAAGGTGTAACCATGCTGCTGGCTGCGCTCTTCATCGTCGGAGGGCTATTCCGGGCAATCGGCGCGAGTGTGATTCAGTTTCCGAAGTGGGGATGGACATTTGTTTCGGGCCTGGTCTCGCTTGCTCTCGGCATCTACCTGATGGTGATTTGGCAGACGGCGAGCACTTTCTTCATCGGGATGATCATCGGCATCGACCTGATTTTTGACGGTGCGTCTCTGGTGGGTTTCGCGGCTGCAATCCGCAGCTTGCCCGGCGCTCCCGCGCAACGAAAAGCTGCGTGATGACAGATGTGGCGAAAACGGAGCAGTTCCCGTGGCTAGCCCGCGAGAATCCGCATGGCCGCTTTTCAGAAACCGAGGTTGGCCTTCGCCTTGCTTTACGACAGGAATGCGTTACGAAGCACTGCAACTAACTGCACGAAGACAAGGAGAAACATATGAATGACGCTGTGAAGATTGCGAAGCGGGCAGTCCACGACAAACTTGAATCCCAGGTAAAGACGGCGGAGACGAAGCTGGAGGTGCTGAAAGCGCGAGCGGAGGCTGCGAAAGCAAATCTCGAGATTAAAGCGATTGCGGCCCTCCTACCCAAGAAGCAGGCGATCCAGCAGAAGATGCAGGAATTGAAGAACACGGGCGCCGAGCGCTGGGAACAAGCGAAAACCGAGCTCGAACGCCGAATCGCGGAA
>Ga0187771_10001136_pt1 | contig 17546 bp, 16 predicted proteins | sample 0116_SJ02_MP15_1_FD_133139 | JGI IMG/M metagenome (GOLD analysis project Ga0187771, IMG submission 133139) | Tropical peat soil microbial communities from peatlands in Department of Meta, Colombia - 0116_SJ02_MP15_10_MG | ecosystem: Environmental > Terrestrial > Soil > Wetlands > Peat | place...
CGACGATGCGGTCGGGTTGGCCATCATCGCCGCCTTCTATCCCGATCCCTCCCTGCCGGTGCAGCCGGTCTGGCTGTCGTTGACCTGCCTGGGGATGCTTGCCGCCTACGGCCTGCGCCGCCTGAAGGTCCGCAGCTACTGGCCCGCCGTGCTCATGGGCGGCGCATTGAGTTGGACCGGCTTGCACCGGGCCCATCTCCATCCCGCGCTGGCCCTGGTCTTCATCGTCCCCTTCCTTCCCCACAAACGCCGCGAGACCATGCGGCTTTTCGAGATGGACATGGCCGACCATTCTCCCTTGTCTCAATTCGAACACGAGTGGAAAGCGGTGGTGGACGTGGGGATGTTCATGTTCGGCCTGGCCAATGCCGGCGTCCGGTTCTCCAGCCTGGGGACCGCCACCTGGCTGGTCCTGGCGGCCCTGGTCTTCGGCAAGACCCTTGGCATCTCCGGCTTCGGCCTGCTTGCCTGCCGGCTCGGTTTCGGCCTGCCCCGGGGCATGCGCAGCAGGGATCTCCTGGTGGCCGGCATCATCTCCGGCATCGGCTTCACAGTGGCGTTGTTCGTGGCTGGAGAGGCATTCACCGATCCGGCCCTCCAGGGCGCCGCCAAGATGGGGGCCATGCTGAGCATCGCGGTAGCCGTAGCCGGGAAGGTTGCTGCACGGCTGCTGAACGTCAGGAGGCATACATGAGGCGTATCATGGCACGATCATTGTTCAGGAAGGCACGGATGGTTTTCCCGGTTGCAGCGGCCCTGCTGTTGACGGCGCTGCCGGTGTTTTCATCGGACCACTCTCCTCCCCTCGACAGGCTCAAACAGGAGCTGGCCGCACGCTTCGGCGTGCGCAAACCGCTCCAATGGGGCGAGACGGTCAGCGGCGTGCGCACCCGTCTGGATACGGAGGAAAAGGTGGTCGCCCTGACCCTGGACGCCTGTGGCGGAGGAAAAGGGAACGGCATTGACACCCGGCTGATGGATTTCCTGGCGCGGGAGCGGATACCTGCCACCCTTTTCGTCAATGCCCGATGGATAGACGCCAATCCCGAGCTGTTCAGGCGTTTGGCCGCCAATCCGCTGTTCGAGATCGCCAACCACGGCATGTGGCACAAGCCGGCGTCGGTCAGCGGCCGTTCGGTGTACGGCATCCAGGGCACGAAGGATACGGGGGAACTGGTGGAGGAGATTGAACGCAATGCCCGCAAGATCGAGGCGCTTACCGGAAAAAGGCCGAAATTCTATCGTTCCGGCACCGCCTATTACGATGAAGTGGCGGTGGAGGTTGCCAATGCACTGGGGCACGAGGTGGCCGGCTTCAGCATCCTGGGGGACGCCGGCGCGACCTACGGCCCGGCCCAGGTACGGGCTGCGCTCGTAAAGGCCGGCCCCGGCGACATCATCATCTGCCACATGAACCACCCGGAAAGCGGCACCGGGGCAGGCATCATGGCGGCTGTCCCGGAACTGCTGCGCCGGGGATTCCGGTTCGTCCGCATGTCCGACTACCCGCTGAAGTAGGAGCTGTTCCCATGGTCCTCATCATCCAGAACGACCCTGAGGTTCTGCCGGGCAACGTTGCCGCAAATCTCCGTGACATGGGGGTGCCGTTCACCGTGCGCCGTCCCTATTGCGGCGAACCGTTGCCCCCTTTGGAGGAAACGGCGGCGGTGATTGTCCTGGGGGGCGCCATGTGCGCCAATGACGACCAACGCCATCCGTTTCTCGTGTCGGTCAAAGGGTTCATCGGGGAAACGGTGGCACGCGGCATCCCCTACCTGGGCATTTGCCTGGGGGGACAGTTGCTGGCGGCGGCCATGGGGGGCAGGGTGGTTGCGGACCGCTGGGGAGAACTGGGGACGATGGAGGTGGAACTGACGGCGGCAGGAAAGGACGACCGGCTGTTTGCGGGGATTGCCCCCCGGTTCGTCTCCTTCCAGTGGCATCACGACAGCTTCGACATCCCCGGGGCAGGGGTCCTGCTGGCGTTTTCACCGGCCTGCCCGCACCAGGCCTTTCGCATCGGGCCGTGCGCCTGGGGCACCCAGTTCCACCCCGAGATGACGGAAGAGCTTATCCGCGCCTGGTGCGCCGGAGACCCGGACACCAGGGGGCGTGCCGATGAACTGGCGGCTGCCTGGCAAGCGGAGCCCGCCTATGAAACGACCGCCCGGCGCCTGCTGGAGAACTTTGTTCAGATGGCAAACGGCAGTCAGTAACCGCAAAGACGCAAAGGACTCAAATAAGTTCGAATGCTTATGATTCGCAATAACGAAATCGGGTCAAAATAATGATTCAAACCGGACAGGCGAAAGACTCTGATAAGACAACGGACTGGTTTTCCTTCGCGTGCATAGCGTCCTTGCGGTTCAAATGCTTATTTCAGGACTATTGCATGCGCTAGGGACGCCAGAGGTACATGAAACTGCTGCCGGAAATGGCATCGAATCCGCTCAGGGCCTCGGCCAGCCCCGCCTTTTCTGCTGCGCCGGCATAGATGCTTCCCTTGTAGCTGCCGGGGCGGTAATAGCTCACCACCCGCGCCTTCTCGTCCCCCACGGCCGTACGGACCTGGGCGATGACGTCATCCAGATAGCCGATCCGGTCGATCAGTTTCAACTGCAACGCCTGGCCGGCGGTATAGACCCGCCCGTCGGACACCTTGCGCAGTTCCTCCCGCGAGAGGCTGTTTTTGGGCCGCTCCATGATGACATCCAGAAAACGGCCATAGAGTTGATCGATAATTTCCTGCCCCAGCTTCAACTCTTCCGGCGTCGCCTTGCGGAAGGGGGACATGATGTCCTTTTTGTCGCCCGACTTGACGGTCTGCTCCTCGACCCCGATCTTGCCCATCAACCCTTCCACGTTGAACTTCATCAGGATCACGCCGACGCTGCCGGTGATGGCGGTGGGGTGGGCGACAATCTCGTCGGCCGCCGTTGCCACATAATAGCCGCCCGATGCGCCGGTGCCCACGATGCAGGCCAGCACCGGGATTTTTCTGCGCTGCTTGAACACGTTGATGTCGTGGCGGATGATATCGCTGGCGGTCACGGTGCCGCCCGGCGAGTTGATGCGCAGGATAATGCCGGCGATGTCCCGGTCCTGCTCCGCCTTGTGCAGCGATTCGCGGATCACGGACACCAGGGAGGGGGAGGGGCGCCCCAGCAAGCCGCCCGACTTCTCTTCTTCCGAAATGGTGCCGCTGATGTCCAGCAGCAGGATCTTCTTGGTCCCATCCCCTTCCAGCACCTGCTCGGCCAGGGGGCTGGGGGGCGGGATCAGCGGCACATTGACGAAGGCGCAGCCGGAGAGCAGCATAAGGACCAGGAAAAACGACAGTAACGCACAGCGCATACAAACCTCCCGGTTGGACAGCTTGAATGTCCTATGATAGCAGGGATTGATTTTGATTCAAGCAATGTTTCGGTCCCATTGCATCCGGGCGAGGCAGCGTGGCTGGAGCGGGCGCACAAAACGGGCAGCAGATAGAGAAAATATCGGCTGCCCGTCCTTTTGGCCCGTCTGTCCAGATGGGAAACTATTTCACCGTGTACCGGAACTTGGCGGCGCGAACCTTGCCGTCTGCCAGTTTGAATTTGCACATCACGCCGTATTTGCCCTTCTTCACCAGGGTGAAATCGGAACCGAATCCACCCTCCATGCCCATCAGGTCCTTTACCTGTTCGGATTGGTCCGGGCCCACTACCTTAATCTTTGCCTCGCCGCGGCTCATCATCTTGCCTGTCTTGGCGTCCGTAAACATCACCATGATGTGGTGGGTTTCCTTCATGCCCATTTCCTTCATCTTCTGCTGGATGTCGATGACGGTGAAGGTCGCCTTGACCCCGTCCACCACTTCTTCGTGGGCTGCTTTGCCTGCGGACATCATGGCATGCTCGCCATGCCCCGAGCCCATGGAGCCGTGCTCGCACCCTTCGTGATCGGCTGCGAATGCCGTCGGGGCAGAAAATGCCAGTGCCGTTGCTGCGATAATAAGTGCCAGTTTCTTCATCGTTGTTCTCCTTATGAATATTGCCCGGTTCTGCCGGGTGTACCCTAACGGGTGCGATTTTTTCGCGCCCGTCTAATGCTTCATCCCCGAATACTTCAGGGTGCCCTTCTTCAACTCCCGTTTTTTCATGAGCACGAATATGACCGGCGTCATGATCAGCACGTGCACTGCCGACGAGATCATGCCGCCGATCATGGGGGCGGCGATCGGTTTCATAACGTCGGCCCCCGTGCCGGTGGACCACATGATCGGAACCAGGCCCATAAGCGCCACGGCCACGGTCATCAGCTTGGGCCGCAACCGCAGCACGGCCCCCTCGAAGGTGGCGTCGTAGATATCCTGCTCCGTGCAGGGACCGTCGATCAGCCTTTTGTCCAGTGCTTCATGGAGGTAGATGACCATTACCACCCCGGTTTCCACGGCAATGCCGTACAGGGCGATAAAACCGACCCACACCGCAGTCGAGAGGTTGTAATTCAGGGCATAGACCATGAACACGCCGCCGACGAGCGCAAAGGGGACCGAAAGCATGACCATGCCGGCCTCCAGGGCCGAGTGGAAGGTGAAGTAGAGCAGGATGAAGATGATCAGGAGCCCCATGGGAATGAGGATTTTCATCCGTTGCTGCATCTTGACCTGGTTTTCCCACTGTCCTGACCAGGCGACGTAGTAGCCCGCCGGCAGTTTAAGCTGCTTTTCCAACGCCTGCTTGGCCTCGTTGACGAAACCGCCCATATCCCGGCCCCGCACGTTGAGGAACACGATGGATCGCAACAGACCCCCTTCGCTGTTGATCTCCGGTGCGCCGGTAGAGACCTTGAGCCTGGTCACCAGGGCCAGGGGCACCTGGGCGCCGTCAGCGCCGCCCACCAGGATACGGCGGATGGCGGGGATGTTGTCGCGGTAGTCCCGCTCGTAGCGGATACGGATCGGGAAGCGCTCCCTCCCCTCGACTGTGGTGGAGAGGGTTGCCCCTCCCAGGGCGGTCTCGATCGTGTCCTGGATGTCCCCCACGCTGATGCCGTAGCGGGCAGCCGCCTCCCGGTCGATGTCGATGTCAAGGTAGTTGCCGCCGGTGATACGTTCGGCCACCACGTCAGCCGCCCCGGGCACGGTCTTGAGTATTCCTTCGGCCAGTACGGCCAGGTCTTTGAGCACGTTGAGGTCGGAACCGAATATCTTGACCCCCAGGTCGGTGCGCACGCCGGTGGAGAGCATGTTGATGCGGTTGATGATCGGCTGTGTCCAGCCGTTGCGCACGCCGATCTGCTGGAGCTTGCCGTCCAGTTCGGCTACGATGTCAGCCTTCTTCACCCCCGGCCGCCATTGTTCCCTGGGCTTCAGAATGATGATGCTCTCGAACATGGAGACCGGCGCCGGGTCGGTGGAGGTTTCGGCCCGGCCGACCTTGCCCAGTACGCTCTGTACCTCGGGCACGCTCTTGATGATGGCGTCCTGCACCTGGATGATGCGTTTGGCCTCGGTGATGGCGACGTTGGGCAGGGTAACTGGCATATAGAGCAGCGACCCCTCATCCAGGGGGGGCATGAACTCGCTTCCCAGGCCAAAGGCCAAAATGGCAACGGCTGCCGCAAGGGCCGCACCATTGATGAGGATGGTGGTCTTCTTCCACCTCAGTACCCAGCGGATGACCGGCGCGTAGAGCCTGATGAAAAAGGTGGAAACCGGATTGGCGCTTTCCGGCGGCATGGCGCCGCGCATCAGGTAGTACATCAGAACCGGCACCAGGGTGATGGCGATCAGGGCCGAGCCCATCATGGAGAAGGTCTTGGTGAAGGCCAAGGGATGGAACAGTTTCCCCCCTTGCCCTTCCAGCAGAAATACCGGCACAAAGGAGAGCACGATGATGGCCAGGGAGAAAAAGATCGCCCGGCCCACCTGCGCGGCGCTGGCGATAATCACTTCCAGCCGTTTCTCCCCCCGCTCTTCCGGCGGCATCTCGGACAGGTGGCGGTAGCAGTTCTCCACCATGATCACCCCGGCGTCCACCAGCACGCCGATGGCGATGGCGATGCCTCCAAGGGACATGATGTTGGAGGTCACACCCATCAGCTTCATGCATATGAACGAGATCAACACCGAGATGGGCAGGGTCAGGACGATCACCAGGGCGCTCTGGAAGTGGAGCAGGAACAGCAGGACCACCAGCGACACCACCACCGACTCCTCGGTCAGGGCCTTTTTGAGGGTTTCCATGGCCCGCTCGATGAGATCGGAACGGTCATAGGCAACTCTTATCTTCACGTCCGGCGGCAGCCCCTTCTGCAACTCCCCGATCTTCGCCTTGATCCGGTCGATGACATCCTTGGCGTTCTCGCCGTAGCGCATCACCACGATGCCGCCCACGGCCTCCCCCTCGCCGTTCATGTCCAGCAGTCCGCGCCGGATGGCGCCCCCCATCTGGACCGTGCCCAGGTTCCTGACGTAGATAGGCGTACCGCGCATGTCTGCGCCCACCACGATGTTTTCCAGGTCGGTCCTGGATTTTGCGTATCCCCGGCCGCGGATCAGGTATTCGGCGTTGGCCTGCTCTATCAGTCTTCCGCCCACGTCGTTGTTGGAACGTTTGACGGCCTCCATCACCTGGGCCGTCTTGATGTTGTAGGCAAACAGCTTGTTGGGGTCCAGGTCGATCTGGTACTCCCGCACCATGCCGCCGATGGAGGCCACCTCCGCCACCCCCTGGACGGTATTCAACTGGTAGCGCACGAACCAGTCCTGCAGCGTCCTCAACTGCTCCAGGTCGTACCCCTTGCCTTCGATGGTATACCAGAACACATGCCCCACGCCGGTGCCGTCCGGGCCAAGGGTCGGCACCACACCCGGAGGGAGCAGGGACGCGGCGTAGTTGAGACGTTCCAGGACACGGGTGCGGGCCCAGTAGATATCGGCCTTGTCCTCGAAGATCACGTAGATCATGGAAAAGCCGAAAGCGCTGGAGGCGCGCACCGCCTTGACCTGGGGAAGCCCCTGCAGGTTGACCGCTAGGGGATAGGTGACCTGGTCCTCCACAACCTGGGGCGAACGGCCGGGATAGTCGGTGAACACGATCACCTGGTTGTCGGACAGGTCCGGTATGGCATCCACCGGGGTCTTGTAGACCGACCAGACTCCGGCGGCGACGATCAGGGCAAAGATCATCAGGACGATGACGCGGTTCCTGGCGGAGTATTCGATGATTCTCTCGATCATATATGAGAAAGCCTTTCAACCACCCCCTCTCCCCTCCTGATCCAGGAGGGGAGAGGTCTTATGGGGACTTTGTGCCCCCTTCCTTGATAAGGAGGGGCTGGGGGTGGTCAGATTACATCTTCATATCATCCATCTTCAGAGTATTTTCTCTGGCCGGAGCGGGCGCCGGCTTCTGCCCGTCAGTCTTCCTGCCGGAAATCTCCTCATGGCTGCCGCCCCCGTTCAGCTGGGCTTCCGAGTCGATCAGGTAGGCGCCGGAGACCGCCACCTTGTCCCCGGGGTTCAGGCCTGACAGGACCTGCACCCTGTCGTCGGTGCGCTGGCCGAGCTGCACGTCCCGCGGCTCGAATATGCCGGGAGCGGTCTCCACCCAGGCCACCCGCCGTTTGCCCGTATCCATGACCGCCGTGACCGGTACCACGAGGGCCTTGCCCAACGCCACCTTGACCGATGCCCGCACAAACATGTCCGGTTTGAGTTTCATGCCGGGATTGTCCATCTCCACCCGTGCCTTGACCGTCCTGGTCTTGGGGTCGAGGAAGGGATAGATGAAGGCGATCCGTCCGCTGAAGGGCTTGCCGGGGTAGGACTGGGACTGGATATCCACTCTTTGGCCGATTTTCATGTTGGGGAATTCGTTTTCGTAGACCTGGATTTCGACCCACACCCGTGAGAGGTCGGCGATATTGAACAATACGTCGCCCGTGTTGACGTATTGCCCCTGCTGGACCATTTTCTCTATGACCACGCCCGACAGGGGGGTGTAGATCGGCAGGCGGATGTTGGGCCTGCCGGCCTTTTCCATCTCGGCGATCTGGCTCTCCTTGACCCCGAACAGCAACAGGCGCTGTTTGGCCGACTGCACCAGTCCTTCGCCGTTCTGGGAGATGGAGGGGATAGGCGAGTTTTTCAGCTGTTCGCGGCTTTTTACCGCCAGCAGGTATTCCTGCTGGGAGGCCAGAAGATCGGGCGAGTAGACCTCGGCCACCGGCCTGCTTTTGCCGACGTAGTCGCCGACTGCGTTGACGTGCAGCTTGTCGATGCGCCCGGCGATCCAGGCCGTGACCTTGGCCTGGCGTGACTGGTCATACTGGACGATGCCCACGGCGTCGATCTGCCTGGTCAACTCCTCTTGCCGCACTTCGGCAGTGGCCACATTAGCCATCACCCGCTGGGTCGGCGAAAGGGAGACGCGGCCGAGCATGGCGGCCTGCTGCTTCTGCTCCGGTGTCTGACTGGTGCTTGCCTGGGCGTCGTTAAGCTTCTTGACGAGTTCCATGCCGCAGATCGGGCAGGCGCCCGGCTTGTCCTTGATGATGAAAGGATGCATGGGGCAGGTGTAGACCGGCTTGGCGTTCAGTTCCTGTTTGGCGGCGCCGTCGCTTTTGAACCAGCCGCCCATCTTGTTCATCTTGCCGCTTCTGTAGAGCCAGCCGGCAATGACGACGGCAAGTGTCAGGATGGTCAGGGGGAGTGCGATTTTTTTGTTCAAGGCCATTGTTTTTCACCTTTAGAGCTTGTTCGTAACTAATTGCTTTATTTACGAACAAGCTCTTAGTATGAGGCGGACGCATTCATATGGTCCACCGGAGAGTGTCCGCTTGCCGGGTCGGCCCCCACAGTGGCTTCCAGTTGGGCCAACTTGATCTGGTAGTCGGCCAGGGAGTCGTAGTAGTCCCGCTCGTAGTTGAAGAGCGTCACCCGGCTGTCCAGCAGGGCCAGGAAATCCACCTTGCCCACCCGGTAGGCGATGACCGCGGACTCCAGGCTCTGCTCGGCCTGAGGGATGATGCCTCCCTTGTACAGCTCGGCCAGTTTCCGGCGGCGCTCCAACTGGGAGAGAAGGTCGGCGATGGTGCTGCGGATGGCATTCCGGGCATCGTTCAACTCCGCCGAAGACATGGCCTGTTCCGAGTTTGCCTCGGCCACCATGGCGTGGCGGCGTTCCCGCTGCACCGGCAGGTTGAACGTGACCCCCAGGCCGTACATGTCAGCGCCGTTGCTTCCCGGCGTGGATTCGCGCTGCATGTACTCGAAGGAGACGGTGAAGTCGGGATAAAATTCCTTGCGGGCCAGGGCCTGGGCCGCAAGGCTCTTGTCGATCCGGGCCCGCAGTCCTTTCAGAATCGGCCGGTTGTGTTCGGCCTCTTCCTGCAATTCCGTATCGCTATGGGCAAGAGGGGTGATCTGCGGATCGGGGATGGCCCCGATGGGGGTGGCGGCGGGACGGTAGAGGAGGCTGTTCATCCTGATTTCCAGGCTCCGCCGCTGCTGTTCCAGGGTGATGCGCATATCGAGCAGCTTGGATTTTTCAAGCTGGGCCTTGAAGATGTCCTGCTGGACCCCCTGGCCGACTGCGTAGCGGTTTTCGGCAATGGTGATGAAGTCGTCCAGGATGCGGGTGTTTTTGGCAAGGATATCCAGGGATTTATCGGTGAAGTAGATCTGGTAGTAGGTCTCCTTGACCCCGCGGATGATGTCCAGGATGCGCTCGTCCCGATCCCAGTGGGATGCCTCGGCGTCGCGCCGCGCCACGTCGCTGCGGAGATCCCGCTTGCCGAACCAGGGGAGCAGCTGGCTGATGCCCACGACCTTCTGGGTCATGGGGTCGCGCTTGAAATTGAGCGGTTCGCTGATCAAACCGTTCTGGATCTTCAGCATCAACATCGGGTCTTCCAGGCTGCCGGCCTGCTGCGCCTTGTATTCGAGCATCCTGAGGTGGGCACTGGACGCCGCGACCTCCGGGTTGTTCGCCAGGGCCATGTTCACCAGTGCGGGGAGATCTTCGGCCGGACCGGTCTCAGCGGCACGACAGAAGCCGGCTGGAAGGATGCATGGGACAAGCAGGGAAAGAAAAACAATGCGGGGTTTCATACTCAAGCCTCGTGGATGGTGCGTGGTCATGGATGAAGCTCTTTCAAGGGGAGTGCCAACGATGCAACATTGCGATTGTACGATGGTTGTTCCGAATGGACGGGAAGGGAGAGATAAAAATTGTGGAATATCCTACAGCGGTGGGAGCATATTCTCCATAAACGGGAAAGCAGGAATAAACCTAATGACGGCAATTCACCACAAAGGCACAAAGAGCACAAAGGATTCACGGATCAGCGCCGAAAAGGTACTCACCCAAAAGGTGAGTCCGTCCAATTGCGAAATAGTAATTCAACCGGCTGAAATCGTTCTTTATGAAACTTTGTGTCCTTTGTGTCTTTGTGGTGAACTGCTTTTTCAAGGACAAAGATGTTGGTACCCCAAAACCGCCTGGTTTTCCGATGTCCTCCGTGCCTCTCTGTGTGCTTGAGCGAGCGTAATGAGCGGGTGAGAGACAGGCCGTGGCCTGCTTTACTTCTCCGGAGGGGTGATGCCGTATTTCTCCAGGCGGTAGATGAGGGTATGGCGGGGGATGCGGAGGAAACGGGCCGCGGCGGTCTGGTTCCAGTTGTTGCGTTCCAGGGCGGCGACCACCACCTCCCGTTCCAGTTGTTCCAGGGAATAGCCTTCGGGCGGGAGGTTGAACACCGCCGGTGTGCCGGATGGAGCGCCGAACCCCGGGCGAATCTTGTCCGGCAGGTCCTCCGGGGCGATGGTGTCGCTGTTGCGCATGATCAACAGCCGCTCCACCGTATTCTCAAGCTCCCGCACGTTGCCGGGCCAGCCGTATTTCACCAGCGTATCCAGGGCCTGCCGGTCGAAGCCGACCTGCGGGTTGCCGTGCTTGGCGCAGAAATAGCGGAGCAGAAGCGGTATGTCGTCCGGGCGTTCCCGCAAGGGAGGGAGGTGGATGGGGATGACCGACAGCCGGTAGTACAGATCCTCCCGGAAGACGCCGTCGGCCAGCGCCTTTTCCATGTCCAGGTTGGTGGCCGCCACCAGGCGCACATCCAGTTTGTGGGCCGTTGTGCCGCCCACCGGCTCGACGGTCTTCTCCTGGAGGACCCTGAGCAGTTTTGGCTGCAATTCCAGGGGCAGTTCGCCGACCTCGTCCAGGAAGAGGGTGCCCCCCTCGGCCAGTTGGAATTTGCCGGTCTTGTCCCTTACCGCCCCGGTGAAGGCCCCCTTGACGTGGCCGAACAGCTCGCTCTCCAGCAGGTCGCGGGGGATGGCGGCGCAGTTGATGGCCACAAAAGGGGCATCCCTGCGTCCGCTGTGGGCATGGATCGAGCGGGCCACCAGTTCCTTGCCGGTGCCCGACTCGCCGGTAATCAGCACCGCCGCCTCGCTGTCGGCCACCTTGCGGACAATGTGGAAGACCCGCTCCATCTGCCGCGAGGCGCCCACTATGGTGCGGAAGTCGGAGCGGTCGGACAGCTGGCTTCTCAGGCGTTTGTTCTCGGCGGCCAAGCCGGTGAATTGCAGCGCCTTGCCAACGGTCAGCCGGAGTTCGTCCCGGTTGAACGGTTTGGTGATATAGTCATAGGCCCCCAGTTTCATAGCCTCCACGGCCATATCCACGGTTCCGAAGGCGGTGATGATTATCACCAGGGTCTCGGGGGAACGCTCCTTGACGGCCTTCAGCACCTGAAGCCCGTCCATGCCGGGCATCTTCATGTCGGTTATCACCAGGGCCGGCGCTTCCTCGGAGAAGAGCCTCAACCCTTCTTCGCCGTCGGCTGCGGCAATCACCTGGTAGCCCGCCTCCTGGAGGTTGTATTCCAGCACCCTTCTAAGGGAGGTGTCGTCGTCGATGATAAGGATGGTTGGTTTCATGGCGCCCCTTCACTATTCACACGTGGAAGCCTGACGATAACCGTCGTTCCCCGGCCAGGTTCGCTCTCCATCTCCAGCGTGCCGTTGTGGGCCTCTATGATCTTTCGCGTGATGGCCAGGCCCAGTCCGGTGCCGTTCGGCTTGGTGGTGAAAAACGGGTCGAAAACCCTGGCAAGGATGCCGGGCTCGATCCCCGGCCCGTTGTCCTTGAAGCGGATCTCGTACGATGAGTCCGTTTTTTGCATGCCGATGGTCACGGCGCCGCCCGGCGGCGTGGCCTGGAGGGCGTTGATGACGATATTCAGGAACGCCTGGCGCAGCTTCTCGCCATCGGCCGTTACGACCGGATCGCCAGCCGGCGGCGCCAGGGTGAGCGTTATCTTGCGGCCCCTGGCGTCGCCGGAGGTCAGGGTGACGATGGTCTCCAACTCTTCCTGCAATGAGCAGTGCCCCATTGCTGACGGCTGGGGGCGGGCCAGGCGCAGAAACTCTTCCACCACCCGGTTGAGCCGCTCGGTCTCCTTGATCTGGATGTCGATGAACTCGTGCTTGGGGTCGCCGGGCCGGTAATCGTCCCGCAGGATCTCGGCCGTTCCGCGGATGGAGCCGAGAGGGTTCCTGATCTCGTGGGCCAGCACCGCCGCCATCTCCCCCAGCGTGGAGAGCCGTTCCGCGCGGCGCAACTGTTCCTCGATGGCCATGATCCGTTCCGACTGGGCCTGAAGCTTGTTGTAGGACTCCTCCAGCCCCTGGGCGGTCCGACGGAGTTCCATGCTGCGGGCGCGCTCGCGCTGTGCCAGGAGCCCCGTGACGCCGCCGACCACGTTGTACATGACGATTTCCAGGTACCTCTCCATCTCCAGGGTCAACTGGCCGCCCCACTGGAAGAGGATGTGGGGCGCGTAGACGCCGCTGACCGCCAGGGAACAGAACAGGCCGCCGCGGACGCCGAACCAGAGAGCCGCCAGGATGATCGGCAGGTAGTAGAAACGCTGGAAGATGTCGTGCAGGTAATGGAGATGCAGCGGTGTCAGATAGTGGAGCAGGCTGATGACCAGGATGGAAATGCCCAGCACGGCTATGCGGAAGATGGTTGAATTCATGGGTGCATATATAACGCAACCCTGTGAAGAATTAAACCCAAATCGATCCCGCAGGGGTTTGTGCACCCAGAAAACGGCTGGTTTTGATGTTTTTTGAGCCCTTGCGGACCTGCTGGGCCGCACAGTCCCGGAGTCGTGCTATAATTTAAATCATGGAACACCACAATCCCGACAAGAGCATCGCCACCAGGTTTACCTATGCCATCGTGCTCACGGTGGTCACCTTGGCGGCCGAAGTTGCCGGCGGCATCTGGACCAACTCCCTGGCCCTCTTGTCCGATGCCGCCCATGTGTTTCTCGACCTGTTCGCCCTGCTGCTCTCCCTGGGGGCCATCAAACTGGCCGGGCTCCCCTCGTCCGAGACCCGCACCTTCGGCTGGCACCGGGCCGAGGTGTTCGCCTCCTTCATCAATGGAATATCGATCTTTCTGATCGCACTGGGCATCCTGTACGAGGCCGGAGGGCGGCTGCTGGAGCCCCAACCGGTCAACAGCCTCCCCATGTTCATCATAGCGGCCGTGGGTCTGGTGATGAACCTCATGGCCGCGTCGGCTCTGCACCGGCACTCCCATGACGATCTCAACGTGCACAGCGCCTTCCTGCATGTCATCGGCGACGCCGCTGCATCCGTGGGGGTCATAGCCGGCGGGGTGGTCATGTACGTTTCCCACTGGTATGCGGTCGATGCGCTCATCTCCATCGGCATCGGCTGCGTGGTCTTCTTCGGGGCCTGGCGGGTACTGCGGGAATCGACCCATATCCTGCTGGAAGGTGTGCCGCGCGGGCTGAAGGTTAACGAGATCGCCGAGAGCATCCGCACCGTGCCGGGTGTCGTGGACATCCACCATCTCAACGTCTGGTCCATCTGTTCCCATATCGTCGTGCTCTCCGCCCACCTGGACGTGGACGACGAGTTCAAATGGCAGCAGGCCGATGTGATACACGCGGTGGAACACATGCTCCAGGAACGCTACCATATCAGCCACACGACCTTGCAGGTGGAGTGCATTGCCTGTCTGGCCGGGCCGTTTATCAGGGATCTGATCCACGCCTCCCACCATGCCGGCCACACGCACTGATACCGGGTTGCACCACGGACAAAAAAAGGGGCGCTTTGTCCAAGCGCCCCATATCTTTTTCGTAACAATAGGCTGTTACAGCGGGTGCAGGTTTGAAAACTCGCCCCATTCCAGGAAGCTGCGGGGAGCTTCGATAAATTCGTAGATGTTCTCCATCCTGCTGAGATGCTGTTTCTCCTCATCCGCCAGCAACAACAGCAACTCGCGGGTATTCTCCTCGGGTTCGGCCTTGGCCATCCCGTCAAGCAGTTCAATCATCTCCTCTTCGGCTTTTACGATGTGGTCAAAGGCATCCACATCCTGTTTGCATGCCTTGAGAATGTCGCAATTGCCGAGCGTCCGCCGGAAGCCGTTGACAACCACGCCGGCCCGGTCAACAAGCGCGGCATCGGTTTCAATGCCGTGCAGGTTCTTTTTCAGCTTTTCCAGGGAACCGAGGTGGCGTTTCTGATTGTCGGCCAGGAGTTCGAATAGCTCTTTTCGTTCCGCATCCAGACTTTCGGCGCAGAGGGTTTCAAAAAAACGGAGACCGTCCTCTTCAAAGCGGGCCATGAATTCGATTGCGTTCATCACGGTCACCTCCTTTTCATTGCATAAGTATACCACAGAAACAGGCCGAATGTTTCCATTCCTCACCACAAAAAAAAGCCCTGCGCCTTCCGGGCAGGGCCCCTCTCATGGGGCGACAGCCGCTTTCTCCTCCGGCAGGGTCATTCCCCCTGCGCCAGCGGTTGCATTTCGATCGCCTTAGGGGTCACCGGGCAGACATATTCGCAGGCGCCGCAGCCAATGCATCTGGCTTGGTCGATCCTGATCCCTTCGCCCATGACCACCGTTATTGCCTGGTGTTCGCACCGTTCGAAACAGGCGAAACAGCCGCAGTTCCTGGCAAGGCACCGTTCGTTGCAGGCCACGGCCCGCAGGTTTTCCTGGCTGACCGGGACGAAATCGGCGGCGTCGCGGATGACGGGGCGGTCGTTGTGCTGATCCGTCAGGGCAACCGTAATCGACGTGAACGCCTCGCCAAGGGAGAAAAGGCTATGTTTGAAAAAATCCTTGCGGCTGATGTCCATTGTTTTGTCCTCAAAAAAATTCTACATGATTTCCGCTCGGAAATAAATAATGATAGAATATCATCTTTGATTCTTCAGAGCAAAAGAGGGGGAAGCCAATCATGTCACTGGAAGGAAAGAAGGCGCCAGATTTCGACCTTGAGGGGAGCGACGGCAGGCGTCACAGCCTGAAAGAGTTCGCCGGCACGTGCGTGATCCTGTATTTCTATCCCAAGGACAGCACCCCCGGTTGCACGAAGGAAGCATGCGGTTTCAGGGATGACTTCGGCAAACTGGCCGGCCGCGGGATCGTACTCCTGGGGGTCAGCAAGGACAGCATCGCATCCCATGGAAAATTCGTTGCCGCCCAGGGCTTGCCGTTCGTCCTGCTATCCGATCCGGATACTACCATGATGCAGGCGTACCAGGCTTTTGGGGAAAAGGTGATGTACGGCAAGAAGACCACCGGCACCATCCGCTCCACCGTGGTCATTGGCCCGGACGGTATCGTGAAGAAGCATTGGACCAAGGTTGCCAAGGCGGAACAGCACCCGGCCGAGGTTCTCAGGTTCATTGAATCGGCGTAGCCGTTCAGGGCATGGCCCCTTTGACGGCAAGAAGCTCTCCGTTGCCGACCGGCACCGTGCATGACGTGAAGCCGTTGAGTGGCATGGTTAAAACGTCCAGCTCACCCCGATCATGTGCATGTCGAGGCCGGGGTTTGGAGTGTAGCTGGGGTAAAGGATATGCCCGTTCGAGATATGCTGCAACCGGTACCCTATCTTGAGCCCGTTGTCGAAGCGGTAAAACATGCCCAGATAGGCGCCAAACTGGAGGATGCTGCCGAAATCCTGAACGCCGAACTGGCGCCTGTCCATCAGGTTGGCGTTGATGCCCGCCTCCGGGGCCAGGCCGAAGCGGGGATTGTCCAGAACGAGGCCTGTCCCCACGGCGCCGATGAAGCCCGTATCCTCTGCATCGTGGAGGGCTCCGGCAGACACTTCGAAGTGGGGCGTCAGGCCCCATCCCGAGGAGAAACTCCACGCCCAGGGGAGGCCGTACACCGCAAACAGTTCGTACCGATGAAAATATTCATGCCGTTCACCGGCCTGGATGCCCATCCTCAGGCCGGCTTCATTCCACCCTGCCGACGCATCAGCGCAGAAAGCCGGGCAGGGGGATGAAAGCAGAAAAAACAGAAGGAACAGGTTGACCATGTTTCGTGCCATTGCGTCGTTCCCCGTGCAGCCCCATGTGGAGGATGGTTCTTAATCAGATGCGTATTGTAGCCGGTCCGGGAAAATTGTAAAGCGTTGTCCCGGCTTTGACACCTCGATTGTGCTGTTCCGGGTGCATTGAAATCAATAATCCTCAAAAAAAGCATTTGAACCGCAAAGACGCAAAGAACGCGATGGAAAATCATTCAGTTGTCTTGATCTATGTCTTTCACCCTTTTGGTCTGAATCGACATGTTCATAAGCATTTGAATTTCTTTGTGCCCTTTTGCGTCTTTGCGGTTATTCACTGCCGGTTTTTGGACAATAAGAATCCGGATACTGAAAAAATGGATTCCCATATGACCGCAAAGAGGTAAACTGTTACAAGAAACCGGCGCAGGCCGGATATGCCGTTCCAACCCACACAAGGAGACCAGACCATGAAAAGCCTTATCAGTTCCTTCCTGCTTGTCTTTACCCTTATCGCCGGCAGCGCTTTTGCCGCCCCGTTGAACTACAACGAAGCGACATTCGACAACCTCCAAAAGGCGGGTAAGCCGACCCTGGTCATGATCTATGCGGAGTGGTGTCCCACGTGCAGGGCCCAGGCGCCGATCGTCTCCGAGTTGCTGGGCAGGCCGGAGTTCAAGGCCCTTACCGCCCTCAAGGTTGACTTTGACCAGCAGAAAGACGTGGTAAAGGGGTTCAAGGCCAGGTCCCAGAGCACGCTGATCGTGTTCAAGGGGGGCAGGGAAGTTGGGCGTACGACCGGCGACACCAAAAAGGAGACCATTGCCACCCTGCTGAAGAAGGCCCTCTAAGCGAGTGAATTTCAGTCTTGCCACCTATGGGCTGGCTCTTGTCGCCGGCTGCCTGACGACCTTGTCGCCCTGCGTGTTGCCCATTGTCCCCGTTTTGCTGGGGACGGCTGTGGCGGCCCATCGCCTGGGGCCGTTTGCCCTGGCAGGCGGCCTGGCCTTTTCCTTTGCCTCCGTCGGCATCCTGCTGGCCGGCGCGGGCAGTGCCATCGGCCTGGATCAGGATGTTCTGCGGAATATCGGCGCGGTCCTGTTGCTGGTCTTCGGCGTCATCCTTATGTCGAACCGCCTCCAGGAACGACTTTCCGTTGCCTTGTCGGATATGTCCGGCACGGGACACAA
>Ga0187771_10001137_pt1 | contig 17539 bp, 21 predicted proteins | sample 0116_SJ02_MP15_1_FD_133139 | JGI IMG/M metagenome (GOLD analysis project Ga0187771, IMG submission 133139) | Tropical peat soil microbial communities from peatlands in Department of Meta, Colombia - 0116_SJ02_MP15_10_MG | ecosystem: Environmental > Terrestrial > Soil > Wetlands > Peat | place...
CACGAGCGTCGCCTTGTACAACCCCAGCAACTTCGCCCACGCCCGCTCGGCATCGGGCTCGTTATAAATCACCACGCCCTCCATCACCGGCATGTCCCTGATGCACCACCCATGCAGCGACCCGTAAACCTCCACCTCGGCCCTCGCGCCAAACGCCTCGCGCAGCGCATCCTTCGCGTAAGGCTCTTTCTCGTCGTCGTTCTTCGCCACCCCGATATACACCTTCGCTGGAATCTTCGGCGCCAGCAGATGCGGGCTGTCCGGCTGATCGGTCACCAGACCACCGCCATGAAACGAAGCCGCCGCAGCCACGCGATCGGGCGCAGTCGCAGCCGTCCGGAGCGCCAGTTTCCCGCCCATGCAATAACCCTGCGTTCCGATCTTCTTCGAGCCATCCACTTCCTTCCGGCTGTCGAAAAACGCAATGAACGCCGCCGCGTCCTTCTCCGCATTGCCAGGCGCGCCGGCCGAAGCCATCAGCGGCCCCAGCTTCGCCCGGTCCGCCGGATTCCGGAAATCGAACTTCGAGAAATCCAGCGTCTCGCGCGTCACCCGATAAAACGGATTCGGCACCAGCACCGAATATCCCTCGGCCGCAAGCCGCTTCGCCATGTCGCGCATGGCCGGCCGCAGGCCGCCCGCATCCGGCCAGATCACCACCGCCGGCCACGCACCCGTCTCCGGATGCACAAATGCCGCATTCGAGACGCCATCCGGCGTCGTGATCTCAACATCGTTTTCAATCGTTGTCAGCATCGAGCAGATTCTAACCTGTTTCCGATGACTAATATGGTTCTTGATCGAACGAGTCGCAGCCGCGCTCGATAAATTGGGCATCGAAGGCCCACTCGGAGTCGCCGTCTCGGGCGGCGCCGATTCCGTCTTCCTGCTGCACGCCCTCCACGAACTCCGACGCGCCGCCGCCATCCTCCACGTCAACCACAAGCTCCGCGGCGCGGAGTCGGACGAAGACGAAGCCTTCGTCCGCCATCTCGCGAGCCAACTCGGCATCCCGTTCCTGCTTCATTCGGCGCCCATCCCCGAAGGCAACATCGAACAGGAAGCACGCCGCGCCCGCTACGCCTTCTTCGCCTCGCAGCCCTTCCCGGTCGCCACGGGCCACACCCTCGACGACCAGGCCGAAACCGTCCTCTACCGCTTCCTGCGCGGCGCCGGAACCGCGGGTCTCAGCGGTATCCGCCCCGTCAACGGCTCTGGCATCGTCCGTCCCCTCCTCGAACTGCGCCGCGCCGATATCCGCGACTGGCTCTCCGAACGCGGCCTCGCCTGGCGGGAAGATACCTCCAACGTCAACCCCGAGTTCCAGCGCAACCGCATCCGCCTCGCCGTGATCCCCGAACTCGAAGCTACCCTGAATCCCGCGCTCCCCGAAACCCTCGCCGCCACTGCCCTCTGGGCCCAGGGCGAGGAGGACTACTGGGCCGCCGAACTGGCCCGTCTCGAACCCCAATACCTCATTTCCGCCCCGGAGACCGTATTCATCCGGACCAAACCATTTCTCACCCTCCCTGTCGCCATCCAGCGCCGCCTGCTCCGGCTCGGCATCGAAAAGGTCCGCGGCTCCCTCCGCTCCATCGACTTCCGCCACATCGAAGCCGTCCGGGCGCTGATGGCCCATTCCGAAGGCAGCGGCCGCATCCAGCTCCCCGGTCTCGACATCTACCGCTCCTTCGACTGGCTCCGCCTCGCCCCCACCGGTTTCGACGCCCGCATCGAGCGAAACTTCGAAATTCCCGTCGTAATCCCCGGCCGGACCGAGGTTTTAGCCCCCCGCCTGGCCATAGAGACGGAACTAAGGGACAACTCGCGCGTATATACTGGTGAAGTGGTGGACTTGCTGGACTGGGAGCGCTGTTCCGGTTCGCTTTTGCTGCGTAACTGGCGGCCGGGCGACCAGCTTCATTCCCAACTCCGGGCAGGGGCGGAGAAGGTCAAGACGTTGTTCCAGGAATTCCGGATTCCCCTCTGGGAACGCCGGAGCTGGCCGGTGATTACCGACGGCCATGCCGAAGGTTCCCCGATCGTCTGGACGCGGGGGTTTGGCGTTGCCAGGGATTACGCCGCCGGCCCCGCCAGCCGAAAAGTTCTGGCGATCCGGGAGATCCGGGAATCGAACTCCCCGTTTCCGGCGTCACATATAGAGAAGTCTTTGGAATTTGATCGCGCGCGGGGCCGCGGGCCGGGCGCGGAGGTATTGTGAACCCGAACGTTAAAACGGTTATTTTCTGGGCCGTCCTGATCTGTGTAGCGGTGCTGCTCTGGGCCGTGGTGAAAAACGGCCACACCAGACCCGACAGGGCGCTCAATTTCAGCGAGTTCCTCGCCGACGTCGAGAACGGCAACATCAAGTCCGTTCAGATCAACGGCAACACCCTGAAAGGCGATTTCGCCTCCGGCCGCGATTCCTTCCATACGGTTATCCCCAGCAACTACCCCAAGCTCTACGACCTTCTGAGCGACAAGAAGGTCCAGATGGAATTCAACGACGCCAACGCCAACAGCTGGGTTTCGATCCTGGTCAACGCCTCGCCCTTCCTGCTCCTGATCGGCTTCTGGATCTTCATGATGCGCCAGATGCAGAGCGGCGGAAACAAGGCCTTGAGCTTCGGCAAGAGCCGCGCGCGCCTGCATTCCACGCAGCAGCGCAAGGTCACGTTCAAGGACGTGGCGGGCGTCGAAGAAGCCAAGGAAGAACTCCAGGAAATCATCGAATTTCTGCGTGAGCCGGCCAAGTTCCAGAAGCTCGGCGGACGCATTCCGAAGGGCGTCCTGCTCATCGGACCTCCCGGAACCGGCAAGACCCTTCTCGCCCGTGCCATCGCCGGCGAAGCCAATGTGCCGTTCTTCTCGATCTCCGGTTCGGACTTCGTCGAAATGTTCGTCGGCGTCGGCGCGAGCCGCGTCCGCGATCTCTTCGAACAGGGCAAGAAGAACGCGCCCTGCATCATCTTCATCGACGAAATCGACGCCGTCGGCCGCCATCGCGGCGCCGGCCTCGGCGGCGGGCACGATGAACGCGAACAGACTCTCAACCAGCTCCTCGTCGAAATGGACGGCTTTGAATCGAACGAAGGCGTGATCCTGGTCGCGGCCACCAACCGGCCGGACGTGCTCGATCCCGCTCTCCTCCGCCCCGGCCGTTTCGATCGCCGCGTGGTCGTCGGCCGTCCCGATGTCAGCGGCCGCGAACAGATCCTCAAGGTCCACACCAAGAAGGTCCCGCTCGGCGACGATGTCGATCTCTCGGTCCTCGGCCGCGGTACGCCGGGCCTCGCCGGAGCCGACCTCGCCAACCTCGTCAACGAAGCGGCCTTGAATGCCGCGCGCCAGAACCGCAAGGTCGTCATGATGATCGACTTCGAACTGGCGAAGGACAAGATCCTGATGGGCGCCGAACGCCGCTCCATGATCCTGAGCGAAGCGGAAAAGCGCACCACCGCCTATCACGAAGCCGGCCACGCCGTGGTCGCCGTCTGCATGCCCAACGCCGATCCCCTGCACAAGGTCTCGGTGATCCCGCGCGGCATGGCTCTCGGCATCACCATGCAGCTGCCGACCGACGACAAGCACAACTACAGCAAGGTCTACTGTGAAGACCAGCTCGCCATCCTCATGGGCGGCCGCATCGCGGAAGAGATCTATCTCAACCAGATGACCACCGGCGCCTCGAACGACATCGAACGCGCCACGGAAATGGCGCGCAAGATGGTCTGCGAATGGGGCATGAGCGAACTCGGTCCCCTGAGCTTCGGCAAGAAGGAAGAGCAGATCTTCCTCGGCCGCGAGATCTCGCAGCACCGCGATTATTCGGAAGAGACCGCCATCCGCATCGATGCCGAAGTGAAGCGCATGGTTTCAGCTGGTTACGACCGCGCACGCGCCATCATCGAAGAGCATTCCGATGCGATGGTGAAGATTGCAGAAGCGCTGCTCGAGCGTGAAGTGCTCGACGGCGCCGAAGTGAAGCTACTGATCGACGGCGGCGACCTGCCGCCGGCGAACACGCCTCCGGCCGTGAAGGACAAGCCCGAGACCCAGCAGGTGATCCGTCCGGAAACCGGCCGCCGCCTCGGCGACAGCCCGCTCCCGGCGTAAGTCATAGCAAATATCCGGTAAGGAACCCCGCTCCTGCGGGCGGGTTTTTTATTTCGAACGCACAATTCGGACCGTCTCGACTGCGTGGTAGAACTTCGGCAGGTCGGCAGCGTCTCCGAGGAACATGGCGTCAAGGCCTGAGTCTCGGGAAAGGCAATCGGCATCGAGGGACGTCGGCCCGGTTCTTGCCTCAACGCACTCGACCAGCCCGACGCTGGTTGCAAATCTGCGTGCTCCGGATACCGTTGAGTGGCGCTCGGCGAAGGCGCGTTTCCCCGCATCCACGAACCTGTCGTACGAGGGATACTTCTGTTCCGGGACAGCGAGGCTAAACATTGAGCCGGTGTCCAAACAGAACGCAGTCCAGCATTCATCACGTACCACGACAACCGTGTCAGAATCCCGTCGCTGCCAACTAGCCGGGAAATCCGCCTGAATCCGGCCTGACTTGCTCCTCTCGAAGAGGAGCCAGACGAAAGCCCGTTGAACTGTGGGGCGAAAGAACTCAAACAGCGCGATGATCGCGAGCACCCAGATCAGCCTCTTGAGCGAAGATCGCGTCGGAGCCTGCACGGTGAGTCCTCACTGAACCAACGCTGCGAGCGTCGCGATTGCCGCGGCGTTCGCCTGCGTCACCAGCGCCACAAACGGCGCTGAAACGAGATCCGGCGTATCGTTCGCGGTGTGCTGGATGCCCGTATTTTCCGACGCCGAGGTAAACCGCACCGCCGGGAAACCCCTCTGCTGGAAAGGTCCCTGATCGCCACTGCGTCCGAAGCGGTCCGCGAGCGACGACATATCGAGCCGTAGCTTCGGCACGTAGTGCGCCACGGTTTCCTGGACGGTCTTCGCGAGACGGCGTGACGGCGAATCGTCGGGCGGCGGCGAGTAGACCCGCAGCTTGTTGCCGGTGTCACCCAGATCGGACGTCGCCTCGTCGCTGCCGTCGATATCGTTGTGGGTCACGCCGAGGACGTTGCTTCCCACCACGTCGTTATTGAGCATCGCCTCGATCTGGTCTTTGTTGAGCTTCGCGCGCGCGGCGAAGCGCGTGCTGCCGACGAGGCCGATCTCCTCCCCGCCGAAAGCCACGAACACGATGGTTTTGCGGAAGTGGAACTGGCTCATCACGCGCGCCAGCTCGAGCACCAGCGCGGTGCCGCTGGCATCGTCATCCGCGCCGGGCGCCGGCGCTTCCGGACGCCGGTCCTTCAGGTTGATCGAATCGTAGTGGGCCCCGACCACGATCTGCTTCGCGGGTTCGACGGCGCCGGGCAATATCGCGACCACGTTGATCGAGTCCATGATCTCGACGTCGAAGCGCGGGCTGTAGCTCTTGAACTGGTCGAAGATCCACTTGCGCGCTTCGGCGTAATGCGTGCTGCCGCTGGCGCGGGTGCCGAAAGCGGCGAGAGTTTTGACGTCGCTGGCGATGCGCTCGGCGGAAACCTGAGCCACGATTTTCTCGGTCTGGGCCGAGAGAGCCGTCGCGAATGCCAGCGCCAGGAGCAACTTCATGGAACGAGTTCGATCGGCTTCTTCGGCTGGGCGGGGGCGTTGACGTAAGGCATCACGAGGCTCTCGTGCCCCGCCGTGTCGACGGCCTTCACGCCCAGCACTATATCATCCACGCTCACGTTGGGAAGCGTGTACTCGTTCACTTTGCCGACGAAGATCTCGTGATCCCAGTAAGGCGCGGTGGTCGGGCGCATCACGATGGAGTAGCCGGCGAGATCCGCGGCGGGTGAAGGGTCCTTCCAGCGCAGCACGGCGTCGTAGCGGGACTTGCCGCGCGCGAGGTTCGGCGTCCTGCGGCCTTTGGCCGCGCCGCTTGTTATCTCGCGCATGGTGTCGGGAGCAGAGGGCGCAAGCGCGAGGCTGGCGATGGCCGCGCCATTCACGCGCGCGACATTGGCGGTGTAAGTGGCGGAGGTTTTGTCGAGCGTGTCGCCGGCCGAGTGCTGCGCGCCGAGATTTTCCGCGACCGTCGTGAACCGGACCGCGGTGAAGCCATCCTGATTGAAAGGCGTGTGGTCGCCGCCGCGGCCAAAGCGGTCATTGCGGAAAACGAGTTCGGCGCGAAACGCCGGGACGTACTTCTGCTGGCAGTCGCGGATGTAGCGGGCGAGCTCGCGCGAGGTCGAGTCGTCGGGGTCTTCCGAGAAGACGTGGACGAAGCTGGTTTCGGCGCGGCCGTTGCCGGAGACGTCGTTGCCCACGACGTCATTGTTCAGGACGGCTTCGATCTTCTCGTTGCGTTCTTTGGCGCGATCCGCGTAGAGCGTGCTGCCGATGAGACCGATCTCTTCGCCGGCGAAGGCGATGAAGACGATGGTCTTTTTGAACTGGTGCTGGCTCATGACGCGGGCGAGTTCCATGACGACCGCGGTGCCGCTGCCATCGTCACTGCCGCCGGGCGCGGGCGCTTCGACCGACTTGTCGAAATCGATGATGTCGTCGGCGGCCGGCTCGCCGCCATCGTCGGTCGCGGCAGGCGCATCGGCTCTGCGGACGATGTTGAGCGAATCGTAGTGGCCGCCGACGATGATACGCTTCTCGGGCTCGGTGGTGCCGGGCAGCACCGCAATGACGTTGACGACTTCCACGTCGCGCAGGATTCGCGTGCCCTGCTTCTTCACCTTCCAGGGGTCGAACGCGACTTCGAGACGCGGGCTGTAGCTCTTGAACTGATCGAAGATCCAGCGGCGCGCGGCGCCGATGCCGCGGCTGGTCTGGCTGGGATCGGAAAAATTGCCGCGCGTCTCGAACGAGGTCAGGGACTTGAGATTGGCGGCGATGCGATCCGTTGAGATCTCGCTGACGATTTTCTGGATCTCAGGATCTGGTTTGGCGTTCTGCGCGGAAGCGGCCAGGGAAGAGGCGAGCAGGAAAAAGAACAGGCGCATGCTCAATATTAATGCCTACTGGCCGGGAACAGGGTCGAAGCCTCTCCAGTAACGGGTTTCGGCTTTCTGGATCACGAGCTTCAGCATGGGCGAGACGAGATCGTAGTCTTTCACGGGATCGAGCAGGTCGGCGGGGCGCACCAGCTTGTCCTGCCCGGCGATCTGGTCAAGTCTGTCGTTCATGGGGCCGGGTTTGTCCATCATGACGACGATCAGGCTCTTCGGCAGCGACTGGTGGATCTTTGCGACGAACTTCGTGAAGGCGTCGATGGTGTCGTCATCGGTCAGACAGACGACGATGGTCGAGGGTTTGAACGGGACGATGATCTGGTCGGCGTAGTAAGTCGCGTCGGAGATGCGCGAGCCCGAGATGCCGCGGTTGGCGGTGCGATAGGCGCCGAAGTAGCGGCGAAGATCCCAACCCTCGACCGGTCCGCCGCCCACGAACAGGACGCCTTCGGCGGTGGGCGGGTTGTCCTGATCGGCTTTGAGCATGGCCGCGACTTTGGCTTTGAGGCGGTCGGGCGACTGGGCGAGAGCCGTGAGCGCGATCAGGAATACTGCGAGGGACTTCATCTTAAGTAATCTTAGTGCCCTGGAGGGCCGCGTTGATGCCGGCGTTCATGATGTTCTCGGCGAGGGCGCGGGTAGCTTCGTTGAGGGCTTCGATCTTCGCGTTTATCAGGTGATGATCATTCGAGTGCCAGGCGGACTGGAGATCGCGGACGGCGGCGTCGATGGCGATGCGTTCGGCGTTTGAGAGATCGTTCCAGGCGGGCTTGCGTCTGGCTTTGTCCGTGGCGGCGAGGATGGAATCGGCTTCGACGCGCGCCTGCGCGACCTGCGCGGCGATGAGATCGGCTTCGGCGTTTTCGATCGAGGCTTCGATCATGGCTTCGACCTGTTCGTCAGTAAGGCCGTAGGACGGCTTGACTTCAATCGACTGCTCTTTGCCGGTGCGGGCGTCGCGCGCGGTGACGTTAAGGATGCCGTTGGCGTCGATCAGGAAGCGGACTTCGACCTTCGGCATGCCGGCGGGCATGGGCGCGATGTCCTTGAGGTCGAAGCGGGCGAGCGAGCGGCAGTCCTTCGCCATCTCGCGTTCGCCCTGGACGACGTGGATGAGGACGTTGGTCTGGCCGTCGACCGCCGTGGTGAAGGTTTCGCTGGCGCTGGCGGGGATGGTGGAGTTGCGGTGGATGATCTTCGAGACCACTCCGCCATAGACTTCGATGCCGAGCGAGAGCGGGGTGACGTCGAGGAGGAGCTGGTTCTCGACGGTGCCCGAGAGGATGCCGGCCTGCACGGCGGCGCCGAGCGCGACCACTTCATCGGGATTCAGTTCGGTGTGGGGTCTGGCGCGGAAGAGGACTTCGACGGCGCTGCGGACGAGCGGGATGCGCGTGGAACCGCCGACCATCACGACTTCGTCGATCTGCTCGGGTGTGACGGCGGCGTCGCGCATGCAGTCGCGGCAGGGGCCGAGCGTGCGGTCGATGATGCCTTTGATCAGGCTTTCGAAGAGTTCGCGGGTCAGTTCGCGATGGTACTGCTTGCTGTTCCACTCGAAGGAGATGGTCGCGGTGGGCGCGAAGGAGAGCGCTTCTTTGGCGGCGATCACGCCGCGGCGGAGAGTCTGGACGGCTTCGCCGGAGTGGGAGAGATCTTCGCCCCATTCGGAGTGGATGTCTTCGAGGGCGATGCGGAGGAGGAGGTTGTCGATGTCGTCGCCGCCGAGGTGCGTGTCGCCGTTGGTGGCGAGGACTTCGAAGATGCCGTCGTGGAGTTTGAGGATGGAGATGTCGAAAGTGCCGCCGCCGAAATCGTAAACGGCGATGATGCCTTCCTTGCGTTTGTCGAGCCCGTAGGCGAGCGCGGCGGCGGTGGGTTCGTTGACGAGGCGCAGGACTTCGAGACCGGCGATGCGGCCGGCGTCGCGCGTGGCTTGCCTTTGGGCATCGTTGAAATAGGCCGGGACGGTGATGACGGCTTTGGTGATGGAACGGCCGAGTTCGGCTTCGGCGTTCCGTTTGAGCTGCTTCAGGATGAGGGCGGAGACTTCGGGCGGGGTGAGCGTCTTTTCGCCCAGCCTGACTGAGATAACGGTGCCCGAGCCTTCGGCGATGCGGAAGGGGAAGAGCTTCAGCTCTTCCTGGACATCGGCGACGCCTTTGCCCATGAGGCGCTTCACCGAGTAGATGGTGCGGTCGGGGTGGTTGATGAGTTCCTTGCGGGCGGCATTGCCGACGATGTATTCGCCTGATTCCGTGTAAGAGACGACGCTCGGAACCAGCTTGTCGCCGTCTTCGCCGAGAATGACTTCGGGTTTGCCGAGGTTCATCCAGGCGACCAGGCTGTTGGTGGTGCCGAGGTCGATGCCAACGACGTAATCGGGTTGATCAAATTCGATCTGGAACATGGGTCTGGTTGATGAGATTCGTGATGTATTTGCGGCGATTGAGGAGCCGGCGGATTTCGTTCAGGACGTTGCGGTCGCGCGAAGAATCCCAGGCGGCGAACCTCGTTTCCAGCTCACGGTCGATGTCGCTCCTCATGCCTTCGAACTTCTTCTCCGCGGCTTCGAGCTGCGGCCGGACGCTTTCATCGCCGTCTTTCAGCTCTTCGATTGCCATGTTCAGCTCGAAGACTTCTTCGAGCAGTTCCGGCGGAACGTCCTTTGTCCCCTGCTCGCCGATATCGAAGCCTTCGAGTTTCAGGAGATACAGGGAGCGCTGAATCGGGTCTTTCAATACCCGATAGCCGTCGTTCAGGAGCGCGGTGGCATCGAGCGATTGCTGCTTCTCGGCTTCGCTTTTGCGGGCGAACATGTCGGGATGCCATTTGCGGCTGAGGGTGTAGAAGCGCTTCTCGAGATCCTTCAGGTCGATTGAAAGATTGGGCGGCAGTTCGAAGAATTCGTAGTAGGTCATCGCTTCGTGGAGCGGGGACAGACAGAACTGTCCGCCTTTTCGCAACGGCGGCGAAAAGGGGACAGTTTAGTCTGTCCCCTCAGGCCGAAAAAGAGGTTCCGCAGCCACAGGATTTTTTGGCATTGGGGTTCTCGAACACGAATCCGGACTGCATCAGCGATTCCTGGTAATCGAGCGTCATGCCGTGGAGATAGAGGAGGCTCTTGGGGTCGATGAAAATGTGGACGCCGTCGAATTCGAAGACCTTGTCTTTGGGACGCGGTTTGGTATCGAACTTGAACTGATAGCTGAGTCCGGAACAGCCGCCGCCGAGCACACCGAGACGCAGGCCCGCGCCGGAATCGGCGGGGACGCCCATTTTGGCGAACGCCTGGCGGATCTTTTCGACCGCTTTGGGCGTGACCTGAATCTCGTGAGTGGCTTCGGCTGGCGTCATTTACGCTACGGTTTGCTCCGCGGGATTTTTCGCCGCCTGCTTGGCCCGGTAATCGGCGATGGCGGCCTTGATGGCGTCTTCGGCGAGCACCGAGCAGTGGATCTTCACGGGCGGCAGGCTGAGTTCGTTGACGATGTCGGTGTTCTTGATGTTGAGCGCTTCGTCGACGGTCTTGCCCTTCAGCCATTCGGTGGCGAGCGAGGAACTGGCAATCGCGCTGCCGCAGCCGAAGGTCTTGAACTTCGCTTCTTCGATGACGCCCGAAGCGTCGTTGACGCGGATCTGCAGCTTCATGACGTCGCCGCACTCGGGGGCGCCGACCATGCCGGTGCCGACATCGGGCGAGTTCTTGTCGAGCGAGCCGACGTTGCGCGGATTGTTGTAGTGATCGAGAACTTTATCGGAATATGCCATGGCGATTCTCCTGAAACTTTTTCGTTAGCTTAGTGGTTCACCCACGCTACCTTCGTGAGGTCGATGCCTTCCTTCGCCATTTCATAGAGCGGCGAAAGTTCACGCAGCTTGCCGACGACGTGGATCAGTTTGTCGGCGACGTAATCGATTTCTTCCTGAGTGTTGAAGCGGCCGATGCCGAAGCGGATGGACGAGTGAGCGATGTCATCGCCGAGGCCGAGCGCTTTGAGCACGTAGCTCGGTTCGAGCGTGGCGGAGGTGCAGGCCGAGCCGCTCGAGACGGCAACGTCGTTGATGCCCATCAGCAGCGATTCGCCTTCGACATAAGCGAAGCTGACGTTGAGCGAATGGGGCAGACGATGCTCCCAGCTGCCGTTGAGGTAGATTTCGTCGAGGCCGGCGAAGAGCTTGTCCTTGAGGCGATCGCGCAGGGCCCTGAGGCGCTTCGATTCCTCGGGCATTTCGGCGTGGCAGATGGCCGCGGCTTCGCCGAGTCCGGCGATGCCGGGGACGTTGAGCGTGCCGGAACGCATGCCGCGTTCATGGCCGCCGCCATCCATCTGGGCGGTTAACTGGACGCGCGGGGCGCGGCGGCGGACGTAGAGCGCGCCGACGCCTTTCGGGCCGTACATCTTGTGGGCTGTGATCGACATGATGTCGATGTTGTCCCTGTTGACGTCGACCGGGACCTTGCCGATGGCCTGCACGCCGTCCGTGTGGAAGAGGACGCCGCGCTCGCGGCACATTTTGCCGATTTCCTGAATGGGCTGGATGACGCCGATTTCGTTATTGGCGTACATGATGCTGACGAGGATGGTTTTGCCGGTGAAGGAATCCTTCAGCATGTCGAGATCGACGAGGCCGTCGCGTTTCACCGGCAGGTAGGTGACGCGGAAGCCGTGCTTTTCGAGCTTCTTGCAGGTATCGAGAACGGCCTTGTGCTCGGTGGCGGCAGTGATGATGTGGTTGCCTTTTTCGGCATACATCTCGGCCACGCCCTTGATGGCGAGGTTATCGGACTCGGTGGCGCCGCTGGTGAAGATGATTTCCTTCGCGGTGGCGCCGATGAGGTCGCCCACCTGCTTGCGGGCGTTCTCAACAGCCTGTTCGGCGGCCCAGCCGAAGTCGTGGTTGCGGCTGGCGGCGGTGCCGAAGTGTTCCGTGAAGTAGGGCAGCATCGCCTGGACGACGCGGGGGTCGACCCGGGTGGTGGCGTGATTGTCGAGATAGATGGGAGTCTTCATGGCGTTCTTCTATAAAGGTCTGGCTGTCGATGCCGGTTGCGTTTTGCCGAGGCCGATTGGTCCGGCGAGTTGCGTGAGTCGCACGGCCGGCGATTCCGCAAGATCTGAGATGGTGAATTTGTGCAAAAGTTCCAGGATTGCTTCGTGGACGCGGCGCAGGGGCTCGCGGACGGTGCAGTTATCGGACTGGTCGCAGGTGCCGTGTTCGGTGAAGCAGTGGGTCAGGATGACGGGGCCGTCGATGGCGCGGACCACTTCGAGGGCGGTGATTTTGCGCGGGTCCCGGGCGAGTTTGTAGCCGCCGTTGGTGCCGGCGACGGAGACGAGGATGCGCTCTTTGGCCAGCTTTTGCAATACTTTAGCGAGGAGCGGGACGGGGAGATGGTAGGCGTCGGCAATGTCTTTGGTGCTGGCGGTCGCATCCGGGATGGAGGCGAGGTGACGGAGGGCGATGAGCCCGTAGTCGGCTTTTTTGGTTAGCTTCAGCACCGGGGTGGAAATCGGACCTTTTTTGTCCGTATTTCATGGTAGCTGGGTGGGGTGGGGATGTCAAGGAGAGGGGCGGCTCGCGCCGGCGGGCGCGCACCCTTTGTCACTGGCGGTGGGAATTCTTAGGATTGGCGGTTTATGCTCGACACACATCCACGACGTGCTTATCGCAGCATAACTTTGAGTGCGACTTTGCTCCGCTGTAGATGCTGGGACGCTTAACTCCGGCGTAGGGTCTAAAAACATCGGGATCGCGTAGGTATTTCATTGCGCCCTTGTCGTACGTACACACGACGCGACATTTGGATGCGATCACAATTGCCACTATATGTTCGTCGTCGAACTCTTGCTCTGGGAACCGGATCTTCAGCTCCGCAGCTATTTGGTCGACCCGCTTCGCTGGCATTACGACGGTTTTCCGGGCCTTTGATAATTCCTTGACGAGCCCGAGGATCTCTCGCCTGACTTTACCTAATTGGACGTTATACTTCGTGCCGCCATAGATCATCCGGCCGCCTGCCCTAATCCATTTTGATACTGCTTCGAATCGCTTGTGTTCGTCGTTCGTTCCGACGAAAACTCGGGAGAGGCAGTCGGCGTCGATAACGAGGCACACTTTACAGTCCGAGCACTTTCATCTGCTCGCGGATGAAGAACTGCCGATAGCTGGCGGGCTGCGAGGCAGAGAACTCGCCATTGGGCTCAATGGGCACCGGGAACACAGCATTGTGCTTCTTCTGGCGTTCGAAGAACAGCACTTGGCTTTGGGGAAGCTTGTTTCTTATTTTCTTGTCCTTGCGACGATAATTCATTCTGAATCGATCAATCATGAAATCGCTGTGAGTTTCGATCAAGAAGCGTTTGTCGTCACGCACTGCCATATCGAAGAATACGTCTCCAAGCGAAGCCTGGGCGCGCGGGTGGAGGTGCACCTCGGGCTGCTGTATCGCGAACCAGCTTCCCTTTGGCCGGTCCAATAGCTCGACTAGAATAGGGAGGGACTGCGAGACGCCATAGCCGACCCAGCTCAGGTTAAGGGGCTCGCCATCAAGGACGGCATCCACCTCGAACGGCGCGACCGGGTCCCCGGCATCGCCGTGCTTGCGGATCTCGATCTTCTCAAACAGTCCACTCGTCCGTCCGATCCGTCCTGTGAACTCATCGAACTGTGCCTTCTGTTTAACGGAGCTGAGCATTCGCCGGATCACGTATGGGGTGTGCGCGCCCTCCGGCGAGAATGACGGGTTCGGTGCATAGTAGATGCTGCTGGGTTTTGTTCTGATTGGCGCCAGCCATATGAGCTGGGGAACGAAGTTCGGCAGCACGAGTGGGATGTTCTTTTTTGTATTTCCCGCGTGCAATGCGAAGTTGATGAGCATGAAGAGGGGCATTGAGCGCCCGCTTATCGGAAATCCTTCCGGTAGCTCCAGGGCGGCCCATCCTGCCCCCGTTTCTGCGTGACTGCTGATCCACGCTGTCATCGGCTCAAGGCTGTCGGCTGGAAAGGACGTGACCTCTGTTCGCGTGAGTATCTCGTCTCCATAGCGAACGTGGATTGCCACGTCCTTGAACGCGTAGGTGGCTTGCGACAATTGGGGCAGCCCTTCTTCGTTCTTCACGTATGTGGCGAGGAAGCCGGAGGGTTCGTCGCCCGTCGCCGAGATGACGCCGAACCTGAAGTAGCTCTGGTCTTTCGAGTGGGCGCTCACAACCTCCTTGAAGTGCCCCAGTTGAACTTCTTCGCCGCCCATAAGACTTGAACCCAAGAAATAGTGTGGGTTCGAGACAATCTTCATCAACTCCAATACTGATGTCTTCCCGGAGCTGTTCTCGCCGACTAGGAAGTTAACGTCGGCGATGGGGATGTAGGTTTCTTTGAATCCCCGAAAGTTGTCGAGGTAAAGATAGCGCGCCATCAGGCCTATCGCGATACGCGGTTCGTGCTCTTCCGCTTCGTTCGCTGCTTGCGGTCGCCAGCTTTGCTGGCCTTCGTCTTACGCATAATACCCAAGAGAAAATCCATTAGAGAGATAGAGGCGTACCCCGAGTCGCCGGGCTGCTTTGGCGTATCGGCTTTGACTACCGGATCGTCGATGGCTGTTGGCATGTGTTAACTCCTCTTGATGGCTTCGCTCGGTTGAATTCGCATCGCCAGGTCGTTGCTCGGCGCGCGCCACAAGGAAGGGATGCACGTTTGCTGCCTCCCGGCTCGTTCGCATCGGTTTGTTTAGACGGCGAAACAGGCGAAATTGGCCGCATGTCGAGGTAACCGCCGTGCAATGAGTGTTTTGCGAGGGTGGTGGCCCTCGAGAATTAATCTATACACCTTGCCTCGAACGTATTCTACATTATGAAACGAGCTGTCGCTCCGTTTTTGGTTCAAGTATCGCTCACAATGCGCGCGCACCGGGCTGCCGGTGTACGCATCCACGCACGGTGCCTGAAGACGCCGCCGGGGCACTATGGTTGCCGGCGCGCCGCAGGATGCCGCGAAGGTGTCACCGTCGGGCTGGATCCTGATTGGGTACGTCAACATCTTCAGCTCGCGATTTTCAACACATCTTCCACTGCTTCGGGGTGTTTCGCAATCACCGCAAGCAGGACGCGGGTTGGTGCGTCGGGAATGGCCCGGCCCTGCTCCCAGTTCCGGAGCGTCGCAGGCGGGAAGCCGAAGCGGGTTGCGAACTGCGCCTGGCTGAGTCCCATCTGGGTGCGGACTTCCTTGACGTCTACTACCGGCACCTGCACGAGGGTGGTGCGGACGCTTTGATTCTTTCCTTCGGTCCAGGCGATTGCCTCGCGGAGGCCGCGGAGGATGCTCGGGCCGATTGCGGAGGTTTTCCGGGGCGATCTCTTTTTCGTCGCGGCCTTTTTCTTCTTCGTTTGCATCTGGCGACCTCCTATCTCTTTCTCAGGTATCCGGCTATGAGAAGCGGGACGCCTCGCTTCAACTCGTTCCGTTCGGCGGCGGTCAGGTTCTCCTTCCGGTTCTTCGCATAGGCTGTGAGGAGAAAGACTGGCATCCGCGCGTCGTGGTAGTAGTAGATCACTCGCGCGCCACCTCTCCCGTCCCCGGAATGATTTCTCCCGCGGTGGGATTGGCGGCGATGAAATTGATGAACTCCATACGAGCGGCTTCACCCAGGAACGCCGCGGCTGCGCGCAAAAACTCTCCGGTTTCGACGACGGTCATCGGGACCGTTGCCACTGAAGCCAGTATATATACGCTATTTGCGTATAGCAGTTCGGACAGGCCTGGCGCGGCGGGGAAACGCGACTGAAAGTCGCGTCCGGATTGAGTACGTCAACGTCCCGTATTGCATTCTATCGGCTTTGGTGTTTCCGCAGTAGCTCGGCGAGCAGTGTGTCAGGGCGGCGGAACGTTGTCCGTGCGAGTGCTGTGATGGCATCCCTGAAATCGACCAAGCCCTTCTCCGCCGCGAGGTCAAGGATGCCGAGAGTGCCGGTTACTCTGAGTCCCATGCCGCGAGCGGCGGCTACTCCATCGCGGTCGTCCATGAGGAGCAGGTCAGCGCTGATTGAAACGGCCAGCCTGATCGCGGCCTTCTCCCCGGCATCGAGATGGTTCAGTTGCGGGATCTCCTCCGTTCGGTTGGTTTCCCGAACCTCAACCCACGCGGGTTGGTTCGCAGCCCATCCGCGGACCAGTGCCGGCGCTTTCGCGCTGGACAGTTCCCGGTAGACATCCGCAGGAATGATCACGCCTCCGAACAGAGCCGTGAGCAAATCGACCTGACCGATCAGTATCAGGTAGTTGACTGGCCCTGAGTCGGCGATGACGAGTCGCACGCGGGTGCCGGGGGTTCAGAAGCCGAGGCTTTTCAACGCTTCGCGCTCGCGTTCGAAATCCGCGAGCGAGTAGTCGTCGAAGACCTGGTGGGCTTTGAGGAAACCATCGAGTTCGTAACTGGTTTCGAAGGCGAGCAGACGGCGCAGCTCAGGCCTGGTGAGGCGGTGGTTACGGTATTCCTCGATGGCCAGGGCTTCAAGAGCACGGCGTGAGATCTCGCCGCTGGTCGCGTTCATGCGGCTGGCGAGATCGTCGGGAATCCGGACTGTTACTTCCATGCGCGACCTAAGACTACGTTAGCGCAGATTGAGCCATGCGGGTCACATGGGTTGCCGCGGCCAGGCGCGGCGGGGAAACGCGACTGAAAGTCGCGTCCACAGTCAGGTTCCGTTCAGGCCGCCCGACCCAAGACTGGTGGGGCGGATTTGCCGCAGCAGCGTTTGTATTTTTCTCCGGAGCCGCATGGACAGGGTGCGTTGCGTGGCGTCTGTTCTTCGTTTTTGCAAAACGAAGCCAATTCTTCGGGCTTTGGCACCGAGTTGTGGATTACCTTCTCGATGGTTTCGACTTCGTGGAGACGGCGGGAGTCCATTTTCAGGCTGGTCGTGGCCTTCATGGTGGAAACGAGCTTGCCGTAATCGGCGAGACCTTCGGTGGTCTCTTCTTCCACTCCGGCTTCGGCCTGGACAGTGTCGCGGACCAGTCGCGCGGTTTGCAGGCGGCGGAGTTCGGCGAGATTGCGTTCGACGGTGCGCTGGCAATGCGCCTGGGCGCGGTCGATGGCGGCGTGTTTGGAATCGGAGATGTCGAGAGTCGCGGCGGCTTCGGCGCAGCGGCGGAGACGCCAGGCGGCGTTGATGATTTCAGTGGCGCAGAGTTCTTCGACGGGACCAACAGGTGCGAGGTGTTCGTGGAAGGATTGAGCGTGTTCGGCGTACGTCATGGGTGTTCTCCTGGGCGCGAGCGTACACCGGCGGGTTGGGGGTTCGACGCCCGGCTCAAGTTAAGTGGCTGAAACGATTGGGGCGATTTCGGAAAGAAAGTTGTGAATGGCCGGCCGCGGCTGAAGCGTCTGTGTGAGAACTCCGGTTCACGGGTATTCGGCTGCGAGCGTGGTCCGGAAAATCCGGTACAGACAACCTTTTTCGCGCCGTCCCGGCTCTCACGCAGAAGTTTTGTAACGCGAAAAAGGA
>Ga0187771_10001138_pt1 | contig 17534 bp, 15 predicted proteins | sample 0116_SJ02_MP15_1_FD_133139 | JGI IMG/M metagenome (GOLD analysis project Ga0187771, IMG submission 133139) | Tropical peat soil microbial communities from peatlands in Department of Meta, Colombia - 0116_SJ02_MP15_10_MG | ecosystem: Environmental > Terrestrial > Soil > Wetlands > Peat | place...
CAGCTTTCCGAGCTCCGAGTCGTCGGCCGCGTCCATCCTGAGGTATCGGAGGATCTCCTCCTCGTCCATTCCGACTCGCCTGGCTTCGGCCACCGTGGTCCGGTAGGCCTCCAACTCGGTCGGTCTCTCCACATACTCGAAGGCCTGGTCGTAGAGCTCCCTCCCTTCGAGGAACTGGCGTACGTGCACCAGCACGTGAATCACGTCGAGATAGATGAAGTCCGACTTTGCCGCCCAAAGGTGCTTGTGCCCGACGCAGATGGTGCCCGTGTCCCTGTCGAGCCAGATGCCCGACTCGCTCCCCTCGACCCGCAGCTTTAGGTGACTGAGGACCTTGGACATCTCCACCCTGGAGCCGAAAACCTTGCGGAGAGAGGGGGAAGAATCGAGGCCGACGAAGACGTCGGAGAGCTTGTACTCTCCGATACCCGCGCCCTTGTTCACCTTGAACCCCTTGACCCGCAATACGCTGGTCCGAGCAGCGGGCCGCCGTCAAAACCACCCAGCTCAAAAACACTTTACTTTATGTTCGCTCTTTGGCTAACAAGGGGGGCGAGCCCCATGATAACCTCGGTGAGCGGCGTCAGGGGAATTCTCAACGCAGACATGACTCTGGTGGATCTGGCAAGGTTCGCCGACAACTTCGGGAGGATCGCGAATTCGGCCGAGGTACTGCTCGCCAGGGACACGAGGAAGACGGGCCCAGCGATATGCAGAGCCGTGGTCGGGGCCCTGGTCGGGCGCGGCATCAACGTGATCGACTTCGGGGTCATTTCAACTCCCGCCCTCTTCCGAGAAAGCCTCACGAGGGGGCGGCCAGCAGTTATGGTCACGGCATCTCACAACGAGCCAGAGCACAACGGGCTGAAGTTCATGGTCAGCGGCAGAGGAATCGACCGCCCTTCGTTCGACAAGGTCGTAGGTCCCAGCAGATGGGAACTTGAGCCGACTCGAAAGGGATCATTGAGGAGTTCACCAACGACGAGTTACGTCGACGACCTGGTGAAGAGGTTCGGCGAGGGGTCGTGCGAGGGAGTCAGAGTGGCCATCGACCTGGGAGGGGGCGCGGCGACATCCCATGCGGTACCATTGCTCAGGAGGCTCGGTTGCGTGGTGACGTCAGTGAACGACGCCCCTGGCGTCTTCAACCGCAGGATAGACCCGACGGTCGATGAACTCGCTCTCCTGCGCCATATGGTCAAGGCGAAGGGGTGCGATGTGGGCTTCGGGTTCGACTGCGACGGGGACAGGCTCGTAGTAGTAGACAACACAGGGAACAAAAGGACGGGGGACTACATGCTCACATTGGCCCTGGCACAGATGCTGGGAGAATCCAAGGAGAGGACGGTCGTGGTCTCCGTCGACACCACCCAGGCGGTCGAGATAGTGGCAGCAGAGACGAGGGCCAAGGTCGTCAGGGCCATGGTAGGGGAGGCCAATGTCGTATCGAAGATGGTTGAGAATGGCGCGAGGATGGGTGGAGAGGGAAGCAGCGGAGGGCTGATAGACGGCTCGTTCAACTACTGCAGGGACTCGCTGCTTGCGGCGCTAACCATTCTCAAGGGACTGAAGAGAAAGGGAAAGAAGATTTACGGAGAAGTGAAGAGCTTCCAGCAGTACCGGACGGCGATTCAGCTGCCGCGGTCGAAGGCCCTGAAGGCAATCAAGCTGATGGCGGCCAAGAGCGCAAATGCAGATACTACAGACGGCGTGAAGGTCTGGCTCTCAAAGAGGACCTGGGTCCTGATCAGGGCGTCCGGGACAGAGGACGTGGTCAGGATTTCAGCCGAGGCCGAGACAGCCAGCAAGGCCGCGGAAGCGGCGCGCGCCTACTCGGCCAAGCTAAGGGAGTTGTGCAGATAGGACGCCGAACGAGACCGAAGTGATCAGGACGATTCTGAGCGGGGCAAAGGGGCTCCCCCGCGGTTACATGAAGGTCGGAGACGACGTCGCGGTCGTCCCCGCCGGGAGGGGGGGACTCGTCGTCAAGGTGGACATGCTCGTCGAGGGGACCGACATGCCCAAGAAGATGACCTACAGGCAGGCGGCCAGAAAGGCAGTCGCCATGTGCGTAAGCGACTTCGCGGCGAAGGGAGTCAGACCCGACTCCTTCATGGTGTCACTTGGGCTTCGCCGCGGGACCAGTGGCGCCGACGTCGCTGGACTCGCAAGGGGGTTCAGAGATGCGGAAGAGGAATGGGGGGTCAAGCTGGTCGGCGGAGACACGAATGAATCGAAGGAGCTCGTCGTCGACTGCGTCATGCTCGGGTTCGCCGAAAGGGTGGTCGAAAGGCGCGGGGCAAAGCCGGGCGACCTTCTCGTGGTGACCGGTGGCTTCGGGCTCCCGCCCGCCGGGCTGCGGATTCTGAGTGGCAGAGCGCGGTGCTCGGCAAGCTTCAGGGAGAGAGCGGTGGGGAGCGTTCTCAGCCCTAGCCCCGCTCTAGGGGTGGGGCTGGCACTTGCTCCGTATCTTACGTCGAGCATGGACTCGAGCGACGGGTTGGCCAGGTGCCTGCATACGATTGGCGCAATGAGCCGAGTCGGATTCGAACTGAATTCGATCCCCGCTAGCTCAGGCGTCAGCCTCTTCGCACGTGAGAACGGGCTGAATTACGAACGCCTGGTCTGGGCAGGGGGAGAGGAGTACATAGTGGTCGGGACCACGGGAAGGAGGAGACTTCCTGCGGCTCGCAGGGCGGTGGGAAGGGCCGGTGGGACCCTGCTCGTTATCGGCAAGGCGACAGGGGAGAGAAAGGTGGTTCTAAGAAGGGGGAGAGCGGAGAAGCCTATCCCCGACGAGGGATGGACTCACCTAGATTGAAGCGGTCTTCACGACCTTCGAGAACTTCTTCAGGAGGGCGTCGGCCTTGTCCTGACCGTCGGACTCGGCGAAGATTCTGACCAACGGCTCAGTGCCGCTCGGCCTCACCAGAACCCAGGAGCGTTCGTCCGTCCACACCTTGATCCCGTCGACCCTTTCGACCCTCCCCTTCGCCTGCTTCTCCACGGCCTTCATCACGGCGTCCACCTTCTTCCTGTCGACCTGCATCTTGGTCTTGGCCTGATAGAACGCGGAAACGGAGAACGAGAACGCCCGAGAGAACGCCACCCCCTTCGCCGCCAGGCACTCGAGCATGAGGGCGGTCGCCATCCCTCCGTCCCTCACGGCGACGTGGGGCGGGTAGATGCAGCCCCCGTTCTCTTCAAAGCCGAACGTCGCCTTTCGCTCAAGGATAGTGCGGGAGACATCGACGCTCCCCACCCTCGTCCTGATTACCTTCGCGTTCCTCTTCTTCGCCAGTATTTCGATTGCCTGGCTGGAGCTCACCGAAGTGACGACCGTCGCATCGGGTGTTTTCTCGAGCAGGTAGTCAGCAATCAGGCAACCGGACTGGTCCCCCCACAAGACTCTCCCCTCCTCGTCGCAGAACAGGGCCCTATCCCCGTCACCGTCGTAGGCGACCCCCAAATCGGCTCCCACGGACTTCACTGCCAGGGCAAGGTCCTTCAGATTGGTCTGGACCGGCTCGGGGCCCCTTCCAGGAAAGTCGCCGTCCACCACAGAGTTCAATGTGACGACCTTGCATCCCAGGGCTTCGACGAGGTAGGGGGCGGCCACGCACTGCGCCCCGTTCCCAAGATCCATGACGACCGTGAACTTCCTTTCTGCAATCATCTTCACGTTCACCCTCGACAGTATCCCAGTGACGTAGTTCCTGACGACCGAAGCTTCCTGTCTGGCCACCCCGACGGACTTCCAATCGGCCTTCGTCTGCGAGCCTTCGAAGAAGATCTTCTCTATCCTCTGTTCGTCGAGGCGGGGAACTTCGACCCCATCTGGGCCACACACCTTCAGGCCGTTGTATTCAGGAGGGTTGTGCGATGCGGTCACCATGACCCCTCCTCTGGAGGACGACTTCGCGGCATACTGGAGGGCGGGGGTCGGAACCAGTCCCGCCTCTGCGACATCTCGCCCGGCACTCATCAGCCCCGACACTGCAGCGTTGGCAATCGAGAGGCTGGACTTGCGGCCGTCCATGCCGAGGATGACCTCCCCCGTGCCAAAGTAGGTCCCTATTGCTTCGCTCAACCGTATGACGAAGTCGAGGTCGTGAGTGACGCCTGGAATGAACCTGACACCATTGGTTCCGAAGAGACGCTGTTGGGAAACTACCAAACGACGGCGTTTCGCACATGACGAGTTAAAACCCTTGCGCGCAACGAAATCACTCGTCCGCAAAGGTTTATGTCGAATCCTGTCGCGGCCGCCCTCGGGCCCGTAGCGCAGACCTGTCACAAGGGTGAAGTACGGATAGCGTGGCAGCCTTCTAAGCTGTAGTGAGCCCAGCTCGCAGAGGTCGTGGGTTCAAATCCCACCGGGCCCGCTGAAATCAGCGCTGGAGTGGCCCCCTTTCTCCTGTCTCGGACGCGGAGGCTTTGGTCGGAAGCAACTCGGACACTCTTCTTGCCCGTGGAAGAGACATTGGGAGGAAAGCAAACCAATGCCGCGCCGAGCGGGACGGTTTGAATGGAATGCGGCCTTTCAAGACGCCCACAACCCTTCTGCTGCGGCAACCCTTGTCGCCCAAGAACGGATCTTGCTGACTGGGCAGAGCAGGGTGTTTTCTCCCGCGGGGAGCGGGAATTAGAGCCTAATGTGCTGAGTCAGTGAAACGCATCTAGATTCCAGTCTCAATGCGGACGGCGTATCCGAAGACGTATAGCGCCACCGTGGCGCCCAACAGTATCAGCAGGATCTCGGCAAAGTCCCTGGTGAATGGTTTGTTGGATATCACGGTGCTGTAGTATGTAGTGAGCGCGAGCTGAACGACGGCAAGTCCGAGGGAGGCGCAAAGGGCAACTATCATGCTTGAAGTGAGGAAGTACGGCGTTGCCAGGAAGACGGCGCTGATGAAGTACGACACGCCCGTGTACAGTGCTGACAGCCTCGCAGAACCCTTGAAGCCCTGCTTCGCCTGCGCATAGGCAGCAGACGCCATTGCCATGGACGCCGCGCCGCCCGCGACCACTCCGGCCAGCCCTGCAATCTCCGTCTTGTTGTATATTCCCAAGGACCCGGCGTGGATACCACTGATCTCGACCAAGGAGTCGGCAAGGCCCAGGACGATGAAGGAGATGTAGCGGACCGCCGTGCTCTCTATCTTCTGGGCGAACTCATTCTCGTGCTCCTTCTCGTCGGCGACCATTTCGTCGAAGGCGGCCTTGTCAGCGGGAGGAATCAAGCCCGCTATGGCCTGATACTCTTTCACGACCGACGCCTCGTGGCGGTCGAGATATCTCGAGGCGAAGGTGAGGCCCAGTACCCGCCGCAGGAACAGAATCCAGTACAGCTTCAGGCGGTTCAACCTCGGCTTCTCGCCAGGGACGTATTTGCTCCAGAACTCGTAGTGCCGACTCTCCGTCGCCGACAGCTGCATCAGAATTGCCGCAAACGGGCTGTCGTGCCTGACAGTCCTCGACAGTCTCTCGTAGAGGGTCGAATCAGTGAACTCGTGAGACATGCGCAGCCTCGCGACCTTCGACAGCTCCGTGCCGTCGGACGACATGGGATGTTTTCGGGCGTGACCCTTGTCGTATTTGAACGCTGAGGGGGTCAGAGAGTCGGGAACCGGCCAGCTATTGCAGATACAGCGCGGGCTTCATGGGGAGCGCGTCCTTCGCCCGTCCGGCAGGGTCATTCGCGTCCTTAGTTCCAGCCTTCTGGACCCTCACTTCGACCCCCAGCTCCTGGGAGATGAACGAGGCAGCACCCGTGAGCACTTGATACTCGTCGAGTTTGTGCGCAGAGGCAAACCTCGAGACGAGGTCCTCCCCCAGCTCGTAGGCGAGCTTGAAGATGCGGTCCGGCGGGATCTTCAGGGCGGAGTACTTCCTTACCACCGCCCCCACATTCTCCTTTCGCTCCTTCGCCGACGTGATGTCCAGGAAGTAGCTCCTCGCCGCATCGGAGGCCACGTAGACGTTGAGCAGGGACTTCCTTCCCTTAACGACCTTTAGGACGTTCCTGGCGTCCTCGACCAGCCTGTCCACGACAATCTCGGCAAGTTCTGCCCCTTCATCCCTGGGGAAATCCTTCAGTGACGGCCAGTCCGCCTGGCAGACCAGCCCTTTACCCCCCAGCTCGTGGTGCATGTCCTCGGCCACGAACGGCGCGAACGGGGCAATCAGCCTAGCCCAGGCTCCGAAGACATCGGAGAGGGTCTCCCTCCTCGGTTTCTTACTGCGGCGGATGTATCTCCTTATGTCGTTCCAGGTGTCCAGGAACGCTGTCGCGGACGCCCTGCGCATCTTCATCTCGTCGATGGATTGAGTGACCATGACGACTCTCCGGTTGATGACGGAGTAGAGCCATTCATCCACGACGTCCTTCTCCCTTGCCACAGAAACCCTCAGGTTCTTTTTCACGAACGGGACGACAGACTCGATCTTCTCTCTGGTTTCCTCGGCGCTTCTCCAGTCGGCGTCGTCCATGCCGTCAGCTGTCAAGGCCAGGGCCAGCCTCATGGCGTCGGCCCCGTTCTTCTCCAGCGCAGCCTTCCAAGTCACAAAGTTCCCCTTCGTCTTGCTCATCTTCTTGCCTCCGACTTGGATCATGCCGTTGACGCTGAAGCCCCTCGGCCACTGCTTCTCTGGGAACAGGGCGGCGTGATGGAAGGCGAAGAAGGTGAGGTGGTTGGGGATCAGCTCCTTCCCCGAGTTGCGCATGTCGACAGGGTACCAGTACGTGAACTCCGTCCTCAGTTCACGCAGCCGCTTCTCGGTCATCTTGGCGGCCTTCGACACGTTCGCGGGGTTCCCCTTCCCGTAGAACACATAGTCGAGCACCTCTGGGGTCAGGCTCTCCGGGGCCACTTTCTCCTGGTTGACGAATTTGCTGATGGTATAGTAGGCCATGTAGATTGTAGAGTCGCTGAGGGTCTCGACTATCCAATCCTTGTCCCAGGGGAGCTTGGTCCCCATGCCAGTCTTCCGAGTGCAGGCCCAGTCGTTCAGCCACTCGATGGTAGAGTAGTACCACTGCCTGGACTCGTTGGGGAACACGTTCGCCCGCTCAATGAGCTCCTTGGTCCTGGCTTTCCACTCGGGGCTCGAGTAGTTGAGGAACCACTGGTTCTCAAATATCTTCACGTAGCACCTCGTCCCGCACCTGCAGATGATCTTCTCAGGGAATTCCAGCATCTTCGTGAGGCGGTCCGTCTTGTCCAATAGCTCGACGGCCTTCTCCTTGGCTTCGCTTACCTTCATGCCCGCCAGCGGGCCCGAACTGGGCGCCATTACGCCCCTGTGGAATTCCTCGCGGTAGAGTTCTCTGGTCGCGTCCTCCAGTCGAGGGTCCAGCGAGCTCGTCGCCCCCGCCTTTCGGACCGCGTCGTCGGCCGGGACCTGAGAGTACCCCTTCAACGAGATGATGGAAATCGGCTTTAGCGTGCTCGCTATGTCTCTTACCGGCTTCGGAGCTTCCGCCCGACCCTCCTGTATGTCCCGGAGCGCCATGAGGTCGTACGGCGCGTGGGCTGGGACGCTGTAAACCACGCCCGTCGCCAAGTCAGCGTCCACGAACTTCGCTGGCAGTATGGGGAGGGACTTGCCGGTCAGGGGGGCCATGGCGTATCTGCCGACCAGCTCCAACCCCCTGAAGGACCGGACTGGTGTCACTTCGTGCTTTTGCTCAGCCAGCCTGGACAGTGCAGACGAACTGACGACCCAAAGCTCGCCATCGACCCTCGCTTCCGAGTAGTCGGCGTCCGGATTGACCCAGATATTTGTGGCACCGTAGATTGTCTCCGGCCGGACCGTAGCTGCGGCCAGGGAGAATTCTCCCAGATGGAACTTGATCAGGTTGAACTGCTCGGGGGAGACCCCTTCCCCTTCCATCCTGTCAGCGTCGCCCGTCGGGCTCTTGTCGTAGGGGCACCAAACGACCGGGTGGGTGCCCTGGACCACGTACCCCTTCTCACGCAGGCGCAGGTACTGCCACTCCACGAACTTCCTGAACGCGGGGTCGACGGTTCGGAACTCCCTGCGCCAATCGATCGAGAAGCCCGTGTCCTTGATGACCTGCCTGCTGACCTTGGTGTAGTAAGAGGCCAAGAATTCTGGGTCGGCGAATTTGTCCACTTCCGACTCCGGCACACCGTCCAACTGGACGAGAGCGCGCCTGGCCGCCTGGTCACCCTTCTTGATCCTTAGGCTCATTCCCCCAATCGACTGCCCCGTCCAGTGCCAAGCGAAGGGGAAGAGGACGTTGTAGCCCTGCATCCGCTTGAAGCGCGCGTAGGAGTCGACCCTAAGCGCGGAGAAGGCAGTGCCGACGTGGACCGGACCGTTCATGTACGGGAACGGGAAGGTGACGAAGACCTTCTTCTTCCCGGCCACGGGGTCGGCCTCGAAGACATGCCTTTCGTTCCAGACCTTCAGCCAGTACTTCTCTCGGTCTGCCAACTCTTCAACCTCGGAGTCCTGCGACTACGCCTTCGACGGCGGATGCTGCAGGCTCGATCTTATCGGCAGAAGGGCCCCCACCCTGGGCGAAGGCCGGCGAGCCTCCCCCCGAGCCTCCCATCAGAGGGGCCAGTTTCTTCACGATCTCACCTGCAGAGAGCCCTGCCTTCCTGGCAGTAGCACCCACAAAGCAGACGACCCTGGAGGACTTGGGGGTGGAAAAGAAGCTGACGTACACTAGGGACGGGTCAGAAGCGACGCTCTTTTCTCCCTGAGCAATAATCTGGTCCTCGCCGAACGGCGGGCGGACCGCTACATATAGGCTTACCGAACCGACCTTCTTCGCAAGGCGGGGAATTTCGGAAGCTGACGCGTCAGCGAGGGCTTCACCCAACTTCTTCTCGCGCGACCTGGAGGCCTCGAGTTCCTGCACTATGGCACGAGCTACCTTCGGGAGGTTCTCCCTCTGGGTATCGAGGACGGTCGAAAGCTCCCGCAGTTCGGAATCCATCCTGTGCATGTACTCGATGGCAGCCTCCCCTGCGACGAACTCGAGCCGCTCGACTCCGTCCTGAACACGTTCGGCTTTCGTGATCTTGATCAGCCCGACTTCGCCCGTGGCGCGGGAGTGTGTCCCCCCGCATGCTTCTATGTCCCAACCCCCGATGTTGACGACTCTGAGGAGCTTGGTGGGGACGACCCCGCCCTGATAGAGCCTGAAGCCGTACTTCTCCTCCGCCTCCTGCCGGGGCATCAACGCGGTTTCGACCTTCATGTTCCTTCGGACGACGTCGTTGGCGAGGTCCTCGATCCTCTGCACCTCCTCCTCGGTCAGGTGCGAGAAGTGCGTGATGTCTATCCTGCCGTAGTCTTCCTCCTTGAAGGCCGAGTGCTGCCAGACCCAGGGACCGAGTATCTGCCTCGAGGAACCGTTCAGGATGTGAGTGGCGGTGTGAATCTGGGTGATGCGCCTCCTCCTTCGGGAGTCCACGGAACACTCGATGGTCTCACCTGCCTTCGGCGCTTTCCCCTCGATCCTGTGGATAACCACGTCCCCGTACTTCTCGACGTCGACGACCCTGGCACCTCCGATCAATCCTTTGTCCGGCTCCTGACCTCCCCCCCTGGGATAGAAGACAGTCCGATTCAGGACAACGTTGCCCCCTGGGAAGACCTTCAGGACTCTTGCCTTGAAGTCGAACCCCGCGTCATCGTCGTAGTAGGCAAGTTCGGTGGCCGGAAGCTTTGAAATGTCAAACTTCGGCTTGGGCTCTTCCGCCTCCCTTGACAGGTGCCGCGCCTGGACCTTCTCGTAGAAGTCCTCGGGCTTGGTGACTGCGGCGCCCGCCTCCTCCAACTGTTCCGGAGTGATGCCGTCCGAATCGTACAGGCGGATGAGCTCCTCGGTCGAGACCGGCTTCTTGGAGGAGGTGATGGTCGAGACCAGCTTCGAGACCCTCTCCGCCGACGACGCGTACCTGTTCGCCTCTACGCCGATCACTTCGGCGACGTCCTTCCTGTGTTCTTCCAGCTCGGGGTACATCGCCTTCAGGTAGTCGATGTGCCAGCCGATCACGTCGTCGACGCTCAGTGGAAACTTGTGGTATTCGATGAAGTTCCTTGCCCGCCTGTAGAGGATTCTGAGGTTGTAGCCGCCGCCGGAGTTGCTGGGGAGCATCCCGTCGGTTATGCCGAAGAGCAGAGTCTGTGCGTGATCCGCGATGGCGTAAAGGGCCTCCATGGGGGCGAGCTGAGCCTCCAGCCTCCCGGCGTCGACACCGAGCCTCTTCGCAATCAGCTCGCGTTGCTTCGAGAGCGAGCCGAACTCGTCGGCGTTCATGGAGCCGGCGAGGCGGGAGTAGTTCAGGAACAGCCTGTCGTCCACTTCGACGTGGCAGAGGTCGTTCATCCGTTTCAGGATAGTGCGCCACTCGGTATCGTAGACGGTGGGGGTGCCTGTCGACAGCCAAGCCCATCTGTTTAGCCCGGTCCCCATGTCCACCACTTTGTCCTTCATTTCACGGTAGTCGCTCAGGTCGCCCTCAAAGGCCGTGAAGACTGCGTTTCCGAGCTCGGCGCCCCTAACGAAGTACTCCAGCGAGTACCCGAATGCGCCGTAGCCCACCCAGACTTCCTCGTTGAACGTTATCTCCCTCTTGTCAATGCCGAACTCCTTCGTCATCAGCTCGAAGTCGAGGTCGACGCACCTGTCCTTCCAGTAGCCGTCCTCGTCTGCGATGCTGTGCTGGCCGACCATAACGTATGATGTGTTGTGCTTCCCGCTGACCCCCACGTTCGGAATGTCGTTGAACCTGAGGCACATCTGGGGGACCACCAGCGGGTTCGCCGGAAGCTGGAATACGACCTTCCCCCCTTCGACCCTCTGGAAGTCTATTATGGACGCGACCGTGAAGTAGAGGTCAGGTCTCCATCTGCTGACCACTGGGTACCTCTTCACGCTCGCGTGGCCGTTCTTGACGAAGAAGCCCTCGATGGTCTTCCAAGCCGAGATCTTGTCGAACCGCTTGGCGGTTGGAGGCGAGCCTATGAACGAATAGGGCGAGCAGGGAGCGTCGTCGCAGACGGTCCGACTCTCGTTGACGGTCCAGAAGTGCCTGCCGCAGCTTGCGCACTTCTTCCTGATGAATCCTTCGCGCTTGAAGAGGTCGACGAAGTAGTATCGCTCGTAGTCCGCTGAAAACTTGGCGCTGAGAGCGGCCTTCTTTTCGTTCAATCGGGAGAATCCACTTGCTGAGGGACTCCCCCCCTGAGAGTAGATAAACTTGGGATGGGCGGATTCGCTCAAATTCTTATATACGGAACTGAAAGGCCTGTCTGCGAATCAACATGGAGTACGTCTATGCGGCCTTGCTCCTTCACAAGCTGGGCAAGCCGGTCAGCGAAGAGAACCTTACGAGCGTGGTGAAGGCCACCGGAGCGGCCCCCGACCAGGTAAAGATCAAGGCACTCGCTTCGGCCCTCAGCGAGGTCAACATCGACGAAGCGCTGAAGAGTGCAGCGACCATGGCCGTCGCCCCGGCAGCAGCTGGAGCGGCTCCAGGTGCGCCTGCCGCCAAGGCCGAAGAGAAGCCAAAGGAAGAGGAAAAGAAGGAAGAAGAGGCTCTCCAGGGCCTAGCATCTCTGTTCGGCTAGAGCGACCCCAAGTAAGGTCATTCTACTCGTGGGCAGTGTGTATTCTGCCTTTGGATGGAATCGAGTTTCTACTGTAGGCCCTTTTCCTTCGCCTTCGCTTCCAGTGCTGCCGCTTCTGCCTCAGCCTGTGCGAGAATCCTAGGAGCTGTCTCCGGAGAGACGTAGCCTGCCTTCACGGCGACCGCGATGGCCTCCCTGTACGCCTTGCCTATGATTTCAGGGGCGGTCTCGGAGGTCACGTAGCCAATGACTATCGCTAGTCCGCGAGATGACGAGTATGCCTCCTGTAGACTCTGCCTGTACTTTTCCAGGTCGATTGCGACTAGCTCCCCAGCGTAGATCAGCCCGCTCTCATAGGCGAGGGCGATGGTCAGTCCGGCCTTGATCGGTTTGATGTTTAGCTTTGAAAGGAGGCTAGAGAGCTTCGGGGAGATCGTGGCGCCCTTCTTGACGGCCACCGAGTCCTTGTTGACCCAGATGCTCCCTCCTTCGATCTTCGTCGGGATGCCAGCCTCCCTGAACTCGCTGAGGACCGGGCCGGCAGGAAGCCCTGTGTTGCCTCCCGGAACCGTGATGTCGTCGGGAGCGATGTCCCCAGCCCTGGCTGGAAGGTACACCTTGCTCTTGTCCAGCGTAAGGAAGAGCTTGAACGGGTCATAGGTCGAAAAGATCAGGGCGTTCTGGCCGGTAAGATGTGACAGGAGCTGGTCCGCGTTCTTGATTCCGGCTTTCTTCAGCCCAAGTACGGCGAGCTTGTTCTTGACCACAAAGACCTCAGCATGGCCGCGCAGGGCCTTTCTGACAGCCATCAGCTGCGTTGCCCTCACCTTCGAAAGGCTCGTTACCGCGAGGACCGGGTACTTCCCAGCCAGGTTGCTCACCCTTTCGATGGTGGCTGTCTTCTTCGGGTTGTGTTTGTGGACTTGGACCGTTTCGCTCACTCTAATCGACCGCCTGCTTGGCCGGCTTCCCCATTGTCGTCTTGACCATAATCGTCCTGATGTTCCTGTCTCCATTCGGGAGCTTCTTCACCACGGCCTGCACTGCCGCCTGGATGTTGTCGGCGAGGTTGGCCTCTGAGAGGGTGCTGTCACCCACCTTCGCGGCGACCCCCAGCGACCCCCTGCTCCTGACGCGGATGGCAGTCCGCATCCTCTGAATCATCGCTTCCACAGGTGCATTCGGGGGCACAGGCGTGGGAATCTTCCCCTTCGGGCCTAGTGCGGTGCCGAGAATCCTACCTATCCTCGGCATGAGCGCGGTGTCGGCCAAAAAGAAGTCGTAGGAGCGGGCGAGCTTCTTGGCGTCCCTCTTGCTCCCGGCGTAGTTCTCGAGCTGTGATGGGTCCATGACGAGATCGGCCTTGGCGTTCTTGGCCCTGACGGCTAGGTCTCCGGTGCCGATGAAACAGACCCTGGCCTGCTTCTTGGCCGGGTGGGGGAGGTAGACTATCTCGTTGATGTTCAGGTCTGTCTTCTTGGGGTCTACGTCTCTCAGCTTCACGATTGCCTCTACGGCCTGGGTGAACTTCCTGTCCTTTGACTGCTCTTTCCCCTTCTTGACCAGCTCAGCCAGCTGTTGATTCGAGAGCATGCACTAAGCACGAATTCCTCAACGAGCCTCCACGGTGGTGTTAAAAGCATTTGGGGGCCTAGCAGGCCAACTCCGGCCGCTTCAGAGAGGGACGTGAGAGGGGGCCCAACCGTACGTTGCGGGAACGGTTCCGAGGGAACCGATAAAAGACGTTGTCCCCCTAAAGGCCCGCCTTGCCTTTCTGCCCAAACTGCGGGAAGGACTTAACGAATGAGAACTATTGTCCGTACTGTGGAACGAGACTGCGCCAACCATCCTCTGGCCTTCAACCAGCCGCCGGGGCAGCGCCACAGCTGCACAAGATAGGACACCGCGCAGCGCTGATTGCTATCTGGGCCGTGGGGATCGCGGACCTTCCGCTCTACTATTATCTCGCCTACTCAGGCACCGCGTTCTACTGGGCAGCGGGAGTCCTTCTCTTCGCAGTAACCATAGCTGCGACGGAGATGATCTACAGAGATGCCAAAGCGATTAACCAATTGGCCAGCAGAAAGGTTCTCGACGCTACGCTGTGGTCGTTGATGGCGTTCGTGTTGTGGGAAGTCGCCATCCCGTTCTACGTCTTCTCGAGAAGGGATACGGCGCTGGTCTCTTAGAGTCCTATTCGAGCTTCGAATCCCACTTCCCGGAGTCCAGTTCCGTCATGAACTCGCGGGCGTCCTTCCCCTCGACTTTGACCCCCATGCTCACGCAGCTTCCGACCACCTCTCTCACGGCCGAGCGGACCGACTTTGCGTACGAGCCGGCCATCTTGCTCTTGGCGATGCTGACCACCTTGTCGAATGTGAGATCCCCGACGAAGTCGACGTTCGGCTTCCCTGAGCCTTTCGGAATTCCCGATTCCTTCGCGATGAGAGCGGAGGTCGTGGGGGTGCCGACGGTCACCGTGAACTGTTTGGTCTCCTGGTCCACCTCGATCTTCACTGGGACCCTCATCCCCTTGAAGTCGCCCGTGAGCTTGTTGATCTCGTTGACTATGCCCAGGACGTTGACGCCGAGAGGGCCCAGAGCCGGCCCGAGAGGCGGTCCCGCACTTGCTTCGCCGCCCGTGACCAGCGTGTTGATCGTCTTCTTGTCTCCCATGTTGAAACCCTGATTTGCGGCCCCTCATCTCTTACTGGCTAAAAGTGTTAGCTACGCCTGCGCCTCGGGCTTTGCCCGGCCCACCAGCTTCACGTAGCTGGCGTCGATGGTGATTGGCATGGCGAAGGAAGTGTCTATGAGGGTCACTGTGATCTCCTGTTTCTCCTTCTCCACCCTGGTAATCTTCGCCCTCATGCTCTTGAACGGTCCGGCCACGATCTCGACCGTGTCGTCCGGGCTGAGCTCGGCAACCATCGATTTCGTCACGAGGAACTTCTCGATGTCCTGATACTGCATCATGCCCGGAATCTTGCTCCTGACGTGCTTGAAGCCCTGGATGCTCTCGTCCACAACCTGCGAGTTGGGGGCCTCGAAGAGCACGTAGCCCTTCCAGGTGTCCAATGCCAGGACGGAGTATATCGGTTTCCGCTTCTGCTGGGCCCTTGTGGCCACGAAGGTTGCAACAGTCCGTTCCTGACCCCCGGTGGTCTTCACGGGGAAGATGGAGCTCATTCTTTCTTGGTCACTCAAAACAGACACGTAGGAACCAGCCCGATTCTGATGGTTCTTATAACATTATCCACCGAACTGAGACAGTCGAGTGAGAGGGTGGCCCTGTCTCTCCTATCCGCCTCCGAATCGGAGCCGCCCGCGGCAGTGGGGGGCGTGACGGCGCTCTTCGGACCCTGGTCCGACCACCATATCCTGCGGGTCTCTTCAGGCGGCGGGTCCTCCGGGGACGTTGGCACGACCCAGGAGCGAATACTCGACTATGTGACCCAACATCCTGGGACTCACCTCCGATTGATGTGCAGGGAGCTCGGGCTCGCCATGGGAGACGTGCAGTACCACGTCCAAAGGCTGGAAAGGGAGGGGCGGATCAACTCAGTCAGAAGGGGCCTCTACAGGTTCTTCTACTCGTCGACGCTCCTCGGCGACAGACAGCGCGACCTCCTGAGCGTGCTCGCCCTCGAGACGCCGCGTGAGTTGCTGCTCAGCCTGGTGGAGAAACCGAATTCGAGCCAGGACGAACTCGCCCGAGCCACGCGGGTCTCCCAGCCCACCGTGTCATGGCACCTTAAGCGGATGATTGGCATGGGGATCCTGCAGAAGCAACAATCGGGAAGAGGGGCGGCCTACGTGGTGGCGGGAGGCGGGGCCGAGGTTGCAGCCCTGATCCGAAGTTACCACCCCAACGTCTGGGAGAAGTGGTCGAGCAGGCTAGCGGACATCTTTATCTCGTATTCCCGGGAGGAAAACGGAGAGAGGGCATGATTCATCTCGTCCTGGCTTCGCGGCTCCTTCTGGACGCAGGCCAGGGGTTCGAGGCAGAGGAAATCCTGGACTTGGCTATAGCCGCCTTTGCGGTCGTTCTGCTTGCGCTTTCCCTATCCGCATATCGAAAGACCCGCCTGAACAGGTTGCTGATCGTCTCCGCAGCGTTCGCCCTGTTCGCAGTTGAGGTGGTCATCAGGCAGCTCGACGTGTTCGTGTTCGCAGTCGGGATAGAGACCGACGAGATAATCACGACGTTGATGGAGTTCGTGATTCTTCTGCTCTTCTTTCTAGCAGTGGCAAGGAAGTAGAAGGCGGTCCGTGAATAGAGACTTGCACCATAACCGATAATAAAACAGTACAGTGTTGCTGACGGAAGTCGTTGAAGATCAATCCGCCGGCCCAAGCCGAGCATTCCGACGCCCAGCTGTTCCAAGTCAGCCTCGCTCTTGCGCGTCAGCACGGCATACACCAACTCAGGTGAGTCATGTGCACTCTGCCAACCAAGGCCCCCAATCGCCCACCGAAGCCGCCGACGCCATTTGCGATGGACAGGGATGCAGTGGAATGTGCGGCCGGAGGGTCCAGGCGACCAGTCAGGTCGCAGCCAAGCCCGGCGCGGGAGGGCCGAAGGGCAGGTCGAAGGAGGGTTCGCGTGCAGGGCTCCAGAGGATTCAGGCCCTGATGGGGGTAATCTTCCTCGCTTCGGCGGGCGCGGGAATCTATCTGCTTGTCAGCGACGGGTCGCTCTGGCATCTGGCGTTCTCTCATGCCGTCGGTCTGGTCGTGGTCGTCCTCATCGATGGGGCTCTGGGTCTTGTGAACCTTGCCTCCAGGAGGAGGGCGTACCTCCCAAGCCTGGCAGCCGCGCTGCTTGGGTTCATGCTGCAACTTGGCGACATACTGACGGCGCCCCAGTACGGCATGACGGTGACCTACTTCGCGTCTTATCTGTTCGGGCTATGGGCGTTTGACCTGCTCCTGGGGCTGCAGGCGGCGGTAATCGTCGCCGGCGCGGCGGGGAGAGGCTATGCCCGACACCTTTCGAGAATGAAGAGCCGGAGAGGGTCAGACTTGAGCTATTCGAGGAGAGAGTTCGTAAGGGTCTTTGCCGGGTTCGGTGCCGCGGTCGCTCTTGCTGTCGGCCTCGGGTCTGTGAAGCTGCCGGCCCTGAACACGCCGCAACTGGTGACCACCACAACCGCAAGGTCAGTCCAGGCCGCGGGCGCCATAGCCAACACCAACGACCTCACTGTGAACTCGCCTGTCTACTTTGAGTATCCCAGCGGTTATCCTTCGATGCTCATCAAGAAGGCCGACGGTTCCCTCATAGCTCTTAGCATGCTGTGCACACACGTGTGCTGCCAGTGCGCCTACGACAGTCGCTCGGAGCAGATCTACTGTCCCTGCCATGGGTCTCTGTTCGACCAGAATGGCAACGTCTTGCAGGGGCCCGCCAACCTGCCTCTTCCCCAGATAGAGCTCAACGTCGACGGCAATGGAAATGTCGTCCCGACCAGGGTCAACGGAACAAGCCCCTGCATGGGATAGCGTGAGCAGCCGCCTGCTCAGCCGAAGAAGATGTTTCCGACAAGCCGGATGATGAATCCGATTGTCCCGACCAGGGCGATCCCCAGGGTAACCAGCTTCAGGTAGAGTGTGAACTCCGCCCTGTCGCTCTTGTGGGAGAGCCTGAATATCGCGTTCGCCGAATGCAGGAAGTTCCTGATGCCCATGCCTGACTGCGACGGCGGTGCAGACGCGGTTTATAGAGGTAGCGGGGCAGGGCGCGACCGTGACTCCTCAGGGAGAGCCGGCGACCGTCATCGTCGCCTCTTCGTCCGACCTCGCCTCAAGGACCCTTGCGGAGGCAATGGTCGCGGGACAGGACTTCGTCTCAACTGGAATCAGCTTCCTCGGGAAGCCAGTGTACCAGCGAGGCTCATTGCTGTTGACTTTCTTTGAGG
>Ga0187771_10001140_pt1 | contig 17530 bp, 17 predicted proteins | sample 0116_SJ02_MP15_1_FD_133139 | JGI IMG/M metagenome (GOLD analysis project Ga0187771, IMG submission 133139) | Tropical peat soil microbial communities from peatlands in Department of Meta, Colombia - 0116_SJ02_MP15_10_MG | ecosystem: Environmental > Terrestrial > Soil > Wetlands > Peat | place...
AGCTTCGGGTTGGCATCCTTTATCCCGACGGCCACTGGGATAGGGCGGCCGTGTAGACCGTGGAAACCGAAGGTCCTGATGTATCCTGGAATGTTCGAGGAGCATCCAATCCCAGAGACGATGACGACCTGATGCGGCTCCAGCTTAAGCGTGGTGAGCGCGTCCTTGAGCGCGGCGAGCACGCCGAAGTCGCCGCAGCCGGGGCACCAGTCGGCCTTGACATCGCTCTCGAACGGCTTGGGATTATACAAGGGCCTGGACCTCCCTCTCCAGAGCATGGCGGGCTGCCTCCACGACCTCCGACGGGTAGATGGGCTCCCCGTTGTACTTCAGGAACCGCCTCGTCACGTCCACGCCGGTCTCCCGCTTGAGGAGGCCAGCGAACTGGGCCGAGTAGTTGTCTTCGATGCCGAGCATGGAGGCGCAGGACTTCAGGGTCTTGGTGACCGCGTCGACGTTCAGTGGATAAAGGTAGGTGAACTCAAGTGAGTTCACTCGAAGTCCCTCGCCCGCCAATCGCCTCAGAGCCTCCCTTACGGGGTTGGCTGTGCTTCCCCAGCTCAGGATCGTCAGGTCGGCCCTGTCAGGGCCGAAGAGCTCGGGCGGGTCCATCTCCTTCGCGATCTGCTCCAGCTTCTTCATCCTCTTCTCCTGCATCCTCTCCCTGAGCCTGATTGCCTCCTTTAGGCCGGAGCGCAGGTCGCTCAGGTCATGGCCGAACTCGTCATGCTCGTCTGTCTTGGCGACGAACTCCATGTCCCGGGTCCCCGGAAAGGCCCTAGGGGATATGTTATCGGGGGTCAGGGCGAACCTCTTGAACCAAGTTCCGTTGAGCTGCGAGGGGTCGGCGACCGAGGCGATCTTCCCCCTGTCTAGGGGCAGGCCGAAGTCCAAGTCGTCAAGTGACTGGTACCCCCCGTCGGCTATGGCGAAGTCCAGCAGGATGAGCACGGGGACCTGGAACCTCTCGCTCAGATTGAAGGAGCGTCCCGCCACGTAGAAGGCCTCCTGTGGCGTCCTGGGAGAGACTATCACCCTCGGGAAGTCGTCGTGAGATATGCCTAGCATCATGTTCAGGTCCCCCTGAGAGGTCTTGGTGGGGAGGCCCGTGCTGGGCCCGGCGCGCATCACATCCACCACCACGAGCGGCGTCTCCGTCATGGCTGCCTCTCCCACCGCCTCCTGCATGAGAGAGAAACCTCCGCCGCTGGTGGCGCACATGGCCCTGGCACCCGCGTACGACGCTCCTATGGTCGAGTTCACCACAGAGATTTCGTCCTCGCCGAGGAAGACGGTTATTCCCAACTTCTTCGCGTTCGCAGCCATCCAGTGGACGATGGGTGAGGCCGGGGACATGGGGTAGGCCGCGTAGAATCGGCAACCAGCAGCGGCCGCGCCCAAGGCCACCGTGAAGTCCGCATGCATGAGCGGCCTTCTCGTCTTGTAATCGTACTCCAGCTTCTTGACGATCCCGTACTGGCCGGCGGCAAGGTCGAAGCCGTCCTTCGCCGCGCGAACGTTGCTCTGTGCGATCTCGAGGTTCTTCTTCCCGAACTGATCGGAGATGGCCTCCGAAAGGACGGCAAATTCGATGTCGGTGACAGCGGCCAGTGCGCCTGCGGCGACGGTGTTGCGCATGATGGGCTTCTTGTCGTATCTGAGGGCTATCTCCCCCAGCGGCACCTCGACCGCCTTGACGGACGGAGAGAGATCGTGGGCCTTCACAGCCGCAGGGTCGAAGATGACGGCTCCCCCTCGGTTAAGCTCAGAGTAATGCTCGTCGTAGCAGAGCTGCGTCAGAGGTATCAGGAAGTCCTCGCCGAATCCCAGAGACGAAACCCTCCACCTCGCAGCGTGTATGTGGAACCAGACCAGGCCTCCGCGTATCACCGACTGGTTGCCGTTGTAGGTCGAGATGAAGAGGCCGCTCCTTGAGAGGACCTTCGAGATCATCTCGCCGCCGCTCTGAATGCCGTCTCCGGCGGCGGCCCCCAACCTTATGGTCAGGTCGGGCTCCTCCTTCAAATCCTCATTCATTTCTGAGCATCGACTCAGTTCGCGTTCTAATATGCTTTCTCCACGATTGGGGTTGATTTTAAGAAAAAACATAAACACGAATTGCCCCCCTCAGAGTTCACCTGATGAAGCCCAGGTACTTCACGCCGGAGGAGGCCACCCAGCTGATTCCCGAAGTCGAGAAGAGGTTGAGGGAGGTCGCCATAGCCAACGAGGCCGTCGTCTCCTTGAAGGCGGACCTCGATGGGACCCTGAATGGCGACGCCAGGATCCTGGACTTCGTCGAGACGAAACAGAGGCTAAACAAGGCCATGACGGACATGCATAGGGCGATGGAATCGCTGGAGTACCTCGGTTGCACCATGAAAGACCTCGACCACGGGCTGGTGGACTTCCCCGCGATGCGCTTTGGCGAAGAGGTCTGGCTCTGCTGGCGAGAAGGGGAGAACAAGGTGTCCTTCTGGCATGGAAAGGGAGAAGGCTTCGACATGAGGAGGCCTTTGGAAGCCGACGTCTCAGGCTTGGCCTGACGCCCGTAACGCTAAAGAAGGGTATGGCTCTCGGAAAGCCCGATGTCCTGTAGGAACACATGCCTTACTTGTGGCCGGCCGTCGAAGGATCCGCTTGAATGGAGATGCGAATGCGGCGGAGCTCTTGAGACGAAGGTGGAGGCGGAGTACTCCTCCGGACTTGCGGGAACCATCTTCCAGAGGTTCTCCTCCCAGTATCCCTACATCGATCAGGCGGACATGGTTAGCCTGGGAGAGTCTGAGACCCCCCTCGTGAGGACCAAAGATGCGGCCTTCAAGCTGGAATACCTCCTTCCTACGGGCTCCTTCAAGGACAGGGGATCCTGCGCCCTGATTTCGGGGATTCACCGATGGTTGGCCGCCAAGGGGATTCGGAATGTGAAGGAGGATTCCTCGGGCAACGCTGGGGCCAGCGTCGCGGCCTACAGCGCCAGGGCGGGAATACACTGCCAAGTCTATGTGCCGGCGGCTGTGTCCGGGCCCAAGGCGCTCCAGATCCAGATGTATGGAGCGGAGCTGATTCGTATTCCAGGTTCTAGGAGTCACGTGACCAAGGCCGCCCAGGCGGAGAAGGAAGGGAGCGCCTACGTCGGGCACATCTGGCATCCGTACTTCCGTGATGGAATGAGGACGCTCGCATACGAAATCTACGAACAGCTGGGAGGGAAGTTGCCTGAGAGCGTCTACCTCCCGGTTTCGGCAGGAACGCTGCTGTTGGGCTTCATTTCCGGGATACAACACCTGAGGTCAAGTGGAAGAATCGAAAGGTTGCCTAGGGTGGTGGCGTGCCAGACTAAAACGGTCTCCCCCCTGTACGCGAAACTGACGGGAACCGCCTTCGACTCGAACGCAGAGGTCAAGACCATAGCAGACGCGCTCGTCTCCACAGCGCCCCCCCTCTTGAATCATATGGCGGCGAAGGTAAGGGAGGTGGGCGGCGAAGCTCAGGTTGCCACCGAGGCAGAGGTCCTCACAGCCTGGAAAGAGCTGGCAGGCAGAGGCCTCTACGTCGAACCCTCTTCGGCGGTTCCCTACGCTTGCCTTAGGCGTACAAGAGGGGAGTCTGGGCCGGAGGCCCTGGTCATCCTCACGGGCTCAGGGCTGAAGAGCAAAGAGGAAGCGCTGCGGAGCGCCCTCGGCTGAGCTGACCAGTTGAAAACGACCGGCCGGGGGAGCCCCCCGGGGCTCGAAGGGCATTCAGACGGTGCTGCCCAAGGTTTGTTTTGGGTTCGCTGAACCCCCCAAAGCATAAAGGCAATACGTGTCGTACGATGGAGGCGTTACCGCTTGATATCCGCCCTCAGCCTCTGGTTCTTACTATCTGGCTACATCGTAATGGTGGCGTTCTTTGTCATCCAAAGGATTCTGCGAAGGACTGAGAGTGCCAAGTCATTCCATGGTGGGGCCTTCGACAGGGGCAACATGCTGCTCATTGGTGGAGCCACAGGGACAGGACTCCTACTTCCAATAGCGGTGGATCTCCTCGGGGTGGCCACCTTTCCCATCGGGCTCGCCGACGGGCTCGTCGCCTTGGCATTGATGACATTGGGAGTGGGAATCCGGATCTGGGCGGCCATCACCCTCGGGAGGTTCTACACCACGACCCTCATGATAACCGAGGGCCACAGGGTCGTGACGGACGGCCCCTACTCTCGAATCCGGCATCCCGGGTATCTAGGGGAGATGCTCCTGTGGACGGGATTCGGCATCCTTTCAAGCGACCTGATCACAGCTCTCCTCATTCCCGTGTTGTTCGTAGCCGCCTACCTTTATCGGATTTCGATCGAGGAGCGGATGCTGACTCAGGAATTGGGGGATGATTACGTCCAATACCGCAGGCGGACCCGAAAGCTCATCCCCTTCGTCTATTGAGCCTCCCGGGCGACGAACTTCGAGCCAGTATGTCAAGTCCAAAGTGTGTAGGGACGACTAGAATGGATTACCCACTGCAGGCATCACATAGCTTAAATATGAAACTCAGACGAAGTCGTGGTGAGACCTTTCGGGGGGTGGAGCGACAGTCTACGAACCCATCCTTAAGGCCTCATTGAGGGTGAAAGTCAGCTGAGCGTTCCGTTGGAGAGGGTGTCCGAGAACATCTGGGAGATTCCGAAGAGCTATCGTGAGGACATGAGGGTCTCCGCCAGGATATTCGCTAACGACGAGCTACTCCAGAAGATGAAGACTGACAGGACGCTATTGCAGTTGGCGAACGCGACGGCGCTCCCGGGTATCATTCAACACGCGTTCGCCATGCCGGACGCCCATGAAGGATACGGGTTTCCCATTGGGGGCGTGGCGGCCGTGGACTCTGAAGAAGGAGTGATATCGCCCGGTTCGATAGGATACGACTTGAACTGCGGGGTCCGTCTCATAAGGACCAACCTTTCGGTCGAAGATGTCAGGCCGGTCCTCCCCGAGCTCCTGGATGTCCTCTTCAGGGAGGTGCCGAGCGGCGTGGGAAGCCAGGGACAGCTGAGGGTCACGCACAGCGAGCTAGCCTCCGTTACGACTGGGGGCGTCGAATGGGCTATAGCTAGGGGCTACGGTTGGGAATCTGACGCAAGACATGCGGAGGAGGGGGGAAGGCTGGCTGGAGCGAAGCCGGAGAAGGTGTCACCCACCGCATTGAAGAGGGGCTCGGGGCAGCTGGGGACTCTGGGCAGCGGCAACCATTTCATGGAGATCGAAACCACCGACTCCATATTTGACGAAGCGGCTGCCAAGGCCATGGGCATAACGAAGAGGGGCCAGGTCCTCATCCTCATACACACCGGGAGCAGAGGCTCCGGCCACCAGGTCTGTAGCGACTATCTCCGGGTCATGGAGGCCCTGATGCCGAGGGCAGGCATCCACCTCCCCGACAGGGAGCTGGCGGCCGGACCGGTCAAGGCGAAGGAGACGGAGGACTACCTTGGGGCGATGGCCTGCGCTGCCAACTTCGCCTGGGTGAACCGTCAGATGATAACCCACTGGGTGAGGCAGGGGTTCGAGAGGGTCTTCAAGAAGGACGCGGAGAAGCTCGACATGCAGCTGGTGTACGACGTAGCCCACAACATCGCCAAGCTCGAAGAGCACGAGGTGGACGGGAAGAGGCAAAAGGTGTACGTCCACCGCAAGGGGGCGACGCGGGCCTTCCCGCCAGGCTCACCATTCATACCAGAGGAGTATAGGAACGTCGGGCAGCCCGTCCTGATCCCGGGGAGCATGGGGACGGCCTCTTGGGTGCTGAAGGGGACCAAGAAGGCGATGGAGATCAGCTTCGGCACAGCGGCCCATGGCGCAGGCCGATTCATGAGCAGGTCCGCGGCGAAACGGGAGTATGGCTTTGAAGAGCTACTCTCGTCACTCCAAGGTCACGGCATCTTGGTGAGGGCCGCGAGCAGGGAGACGGTGACCGAAGAGGCGCCGGGGGCCTACAAGGACGTGGACACCGTCGTAGAGGTCACTCATGCCGTGGGGCTGGCCGAGAAGGTCGTCAGGCTCACGCCCATAGGCGTTGTGAAGGGATAGCGCCTCCGAGGGTTTAATACGGTCGAAAGGGGAATCGAAAGCCGAACATGGAGGAGGGTGAAGGGGAGCTCCCGCGTGCCGAGACCGGAGGCGAGCAGTTCTCCCGTAAGTTCGAAGGTCACCTGAAGAGGTACAGGGTCCACATAGCGGACAGCGGCATGGCGGGAGAACTCTCGGCCAAGGGCTACGGCGAAAAGGGGGAGGGGGGCCTCTCCTTGAAGCTCTACGAAGCCCTTCATCTGGTGAGGCTAGGCTGGCTCAGGGTCAAGACGAAAGAGGGAAAGGAGGTCACCTTCCAGGAGATCGTAAAGAGGTCCATGGCCGAAGACCCGAAGAGCTGGACCAAGTTCCTGGTCTACAGGGACCTTCGGAGCAGAGGCTACGTCGTGCGAGAGGGATATGGACTGGCGGCCGACATGAGGATATATCCAAGGGGTGAGTACGGGAAGAACCCCGCGAAATACGTGGTCATCCCCATCAACGAAGGTGGGGACCTGAAGGTCTCGGCCCTGCAGAAGATGATCGACGCCGTATACCGGATGGGGAAGGAGCCCATCGTAGCGGTCGTGGAGAGACGCGGAGAAGCGATTTATTATAGGGCCTCGAAGATGGTGTTCGAGGGCCCTTGACCGCCTCAGGCTACATCTCGATCACCAGGCCGGTCAATTCGCTGATGATAGGCCTGGCCGTCCTTGTCGGCGAGGCGGTGGCCATATCCACCGTGAGGCTGGACCTGGCGACGGCCATGGGATACCTCACGGGGGTCCTGATAACAGCCTTCACGATGGTCATCAATGACATGCTTGACTTCGATGTGGATAGAGCCAACGGGGCAAAGAGGCCCCTCGTGCTCGGCACGGCTACGATGTCGGGGGCCAAGATCCTCTCGGTGGCGCTCCTGGTCGCAGGGCTGGCCGCCTCCGCCTACACGGGCCTTTCAACCCTTGCCATAGCGGGGGCCTTCTCCGTCGTGGCCACGCTTTACAACTGGAAGCTGAAGGAAAGGGGGTTCTCCGGAAACGTCGCCGTGGCCCTTTCAATGATGATCCCATTCATCTATGGAGGCGTCCTCGTCCAGGGGATCAGGTGGAGCCCAGTCCTCGACATAATGGCCCTGACGGCCTTCCTCGCCGGCCTCGGCCGGGAGGTCATCAAGGGGATCGTCGACGTCCAGGGCGATGCCCTTCGCAACGTTCGCAGCTTGGCCAGGCAGAAGGGAGAGGGAGCAGCCGGAGCAGTCGGCGCGGCCTTCTTCCTGGCGGCCGTGGGGAGCTCCCTCGTTCCGCCCATATTGGTCCGGACCTCCGTCTTCTACGATGTGGTCATAGGCGCCACTGACCTGCTCTTCGTCTGCCTGGCCGTCTTCGTCATCAGGAGCAACGCCAAGGAGGATGCCCGTAGGGCCAAGACGCTCGCCCTCCTCGGCATGTTCACGGGCATGGTCGGGTTCATCCTTCAGGGCCTCTTCGGAGGTGCCTACTGACTTGATGTGGGTGGAGAAGCACCGGCCGAAGAAGGTGTCGGACATGGTGGGAAACGAGGATACCCGAGCGAGGTTCGTCTCCTGGCTACGTGGGTGGGAGCAGGGGACCAAGCCGGCCCTTCTGGTAGGGCCGCCAGGCACGGGAAAGACGACCCTCGTAGAGGCCACGGCCGCAGAGCTGGGGTACTTCGTGATTGAGCTGAACGCGAGCGACCTTCGCACCAAGGAGGCGCTCCAGGGCCGTCTAGGTTCCCTCTCCTCCTCCAGCCTTATCGACGAGAAGCGCCTCCTCTTCCTTGATGAGGTGGACGGACTCTTCGGGAGGGCCGACTTCGGGGGGCTGGAGTTCGTCCTAGACTCCATCGGGGACCTGACGCTTCCTATGGCCATGGCGGCCAACGTCGAAGACTCTGAACAAGTCAAGAAGCTTACCAAGGCCTCCACGGTGATGAAGATGAGGCAGGTCCCGGAGAGGCTCCTCGAGATATACCTCCGAGATATCCTCGCCAAGGAGAAAGCGGCGCTGTCGGACGAAGCCATAGCCGAGGCCGTCACCAGCGCCAGGGGGGATGTCAGGGCCGCCGTGAACAACGCCCAGGAAGCTTACCTTTCGGGGAAGCCGATAAGACCGTCGAGAGACAAGCTCCTCCCCCTCGCCGATGGCATCACCTTGGCGGCGACGTCGGCCGACAGGGAGACAGCCGTCAGGGCCCTCCGGGAATGTGACGGCCAGCCCGACGAGAAGCTGATGGCGGCCTTCTCAACCATAGTGGCGTCGGACCTGCCCATCGAGAGGAGGCGAGAGGCTCTCCGGTCGCTGGCAAAGGCCAACGAGCTCATGGGCCACATAATGAGGACCCAGAAATGGAGGCAGCTCAGGTACTTCGACCAGCTGCTCGCCGATTCGCTTTTCGGTCTTCAGCGCAGGTTCGTTTCTGAGGACCTCCCATGGCCGATGAAGTTGAGGATCTGGAACGACGGAAGATACCTAAGGGGCTTCGAGTCCTACCTCGCCCGGCGGAACAACGTCTCGCGAGGCGACGCCGCCTCCTTCTACCTGACCTCGGCGGTGCTCATCTTCGGAAGGGAGGGATCTCTCTCAAAGGTCTGTCATGACGCTGGCTTCGACGACAAGGTTGCGAACGCTATGGACAGGGAGTACAAGCTTTTGATCAAGGGGCTGGGGGCGTAAGCTTGGCCGAGCAGAAGCTGAGGATAGTCTGCGATGAGAGGGAGCGCGCCAGCGGTGTCCCTCAGGAGCTCATGGAGCTGGGGGTGGAGGTGGACTTCAGCCAGCTGAAGCTTGGGGACTACATCCTGTCGCCGAGCACGGCCGTCGAAAGGAAGAGCGTCAGGGACTTCGTCTCCTCCCTCTACGACGGCAGGCTCTTCAACCAGGTGAACGAGCTCACGAAGACCTTCGCCAACGCGTTCGTTCTGGTGGAGGGAGACCCGGGAGAGATATCGATGATCTCCCGGAATCCCAGAAGCTACTACGGCGCGATGGCGGCGCTGACCCTGACGTTTAACGTGAAGACGTTGTTCACCCCGTCGCCTGCGGACACGGCCCTCGCCCTCGCGGCCATGGCCGGCCGACTGAGCAAGAAGGGGGAGGGCAAGCCCACCGTCATCTATCAGCCGCCTCCGAAGAGTGTGGAGCTGCACAAGGCTCAGATCTACATGGTGTCATCCATCCCCGGAGTGGGGCCCAACCTGGCGAAGCGTCTTCTTGAGAGGTTCGGGACGCCAAGGGGGGTCTTCTCCGCCTCCGTCCCCCAGCTGGCCATGGTCCCAGGGGTGGGCCGGGCCAGGGCCGAGAAGATAGCCAAAGCCCTCACTTCTCCCTTCAAGGGGGTGGTCGAGGAGGCGGGGCCGAGCCTTGACCAGGGCGAAGAGGGGCTTCGGCCCGAGCCCTAGGCCCCGAGGCAACTTTCCGATGTCAGATGCTACCTAGGCTCGCGGCAGGGAGCGCTGAAGCCCATTCGTAGGCGGGCCGATGGTCAGAACCACGAGGATCTGTCAGCTGGGGTCCCGAGTCATTGCGTTTCCACCTTCCCGCTTAAATTGAAATCCTGAATGGCAGTCATTATGCGAAGGATAGTGATGTTCAACAGGATAACGCTGGAAGGCTATTTTGCCGGGGCAGACGGCAGCTGGCAAGGCCTCACCGTGCCCGACCCAGCGCTCGACGAGGAGGCTTCGAAGGGGCCGGAGATCGACACGATTTTGCTGGGTCGACGCACCTATCAGATCCTCGAACCCTTCTGGTCCCATGCTCTCGACAACCCGAACCTTACCCCTGCGATGCGCGACATGGCCATCGCCCTGAACCAGAACACGAAGCTTGTCTTCTCCAGGACGCTGAAGGAGGCCAGGTGGATCAATTCACATATCCTCCGTGAGTTCAACCCGGATGAGATCCAGACCCTAAAGCGCGGGCCAGGCAAGGACATCATCGTCCTCGGAAGCGGGTCGATAGTATCGCAGCTGACTCAATATGGATTGATTGACGAATACCAGTTCATCGTCAGCCCCCTACTGTTGGGGAGCGGCCGGCCGCTGCTAAGCGGGGTGACGAGGGGGATGCCTCTTCAGCTCAGGGAGGCCAAGGCCTACCCTTCGGGAAACGTCATGCTTCGCTACGGGCGCCGCGCTGAGGCGGGGCCTGGATCGGGGCCTCTCCAGAATGAACGACAGCGGACCCCCGCCGGTGTGAACGCGAAGGCCGAGAGCGCGAAGTCGAAGCCCAGGGCTCCAAGCTAGCCAAGAATCCCCGGCCATGATTCATTGCACCTTAAGGCGAGCCTTGGAAGCCAGCATCGACATCTTGCCTGGTCCTGGGTTCGTCTTCGGCCAACTCGTTAGCAAGCGTCGAAACATGCAAAAGGGGGATCCGTTCAATCTGTGGTAATGGGTTCCGACCCGCTCAGGTTCTACTCCAGCCACAGCCGCATGACGGACCCCGGCGAAGAGGCTCACAGCTTCGAAGGGCTCCCCCATGAAATCCCTCCGCTCAGGGACGTGGTCCAGGGACTCATCGTCCATGTCCTCTGGGCGCGTAGATACGGGCTGAACATTACCGAGGGCAAGGAGCAGGAGCTACAGATACGTTCGGTGGAGGAGAAACTGAGACAGATTCGCAAGCTCGACGACCGCCCCGTCACGTATCCACGCCCGCCCGGGAGCCGGCTGGTCGGGAACTGCCGCGACTTCTCCATAATGCTCTGCTCGATGCTAAGGACCCAAGGAGTGCCGGCCAGGGCCAGATGCGGCTTCGCCAAGTACTTCGCTCCCAATCACTACGAAGATCACTGGATCTGTGAGTATTGGGGGGGATCGGGGCGTTGGATAATGGTCGACGCACAGCTGGACGCCCTCCAACGCGAAAGGCTGGGGATCGCGTTCGATGTCCTAGATGTTCCCCAAGGCGAATTCCTGCCAGGTGGAAGGGCATGGGAGATGTGCCGCTTGAAGAAGGCCGATCCGGATATCTTCGGCATCTTGGACATGCATGGAATGTGGTTCGTGCGGGGCAACCTCATTCGCGATTTGGCCTCCCTGAACAAGGTGGAGCTTCTCCCCTGGGACGCCTGGGGACTCGTGGATAAGGACGAAAAGGGGCTCAGCGAATCGGACATGGCTCTTCTCGACCGTGCGGCGGCCGTGACCCAGGCCGATAACAAGTTCGAAGAGGTCCGCTCGATCTATGAGGAAAATCCCGAGCTTCGAGTCCCTGCCGTCATCAGAAGCTACGCGAAAGGAGGACCCCAAGATGTCGAAATCAAGAGCTGACCGCACACCGCCACAACCTGGGAGAAAAGGTGAGCCAGGGCCCGGAGGCGGAGAGTTATCCAGGAGCTCAAGCTCGCTCGGGCCCGAGGTTGACTGGACTAGTTGTTGGATGCCTTCGCTTCTACTCGAACAGGGCTCTCGTATTGCGCCATCCTTTAGAAGCTGATGTTGAACGGAAGAGCCGACAGCGGAACGGAGCTGGCGGTCTCCTACGCATCCGGTCATCCCGCCATTTCCGATGGACCTCGAATCATTCGATAAGACTCCGACAAGCCGCACGCTGACGGCTATGGTGAGACCAAAGAGACGACCCTTTGCAAAGGCTCAGAGAGCGGCCGACGGCAAAGGGAGCTCCCTCATCGTGCACAGCCCTGGTCTGGCATCGATGATCCTGGGTATCATGTTGAGCAGCATGGCGACTGTCCCCTGATCACCGTGAACGCAGGGTGTGATCTTCGAGCGGAAGCTGGGAAGCCCCTCCACCTCCACAAGGTCGAACTCATCTTCTGCCCCGACGTACGCCGTGAACTCGTGCTCTATGACGGCCCTCCCTCCGAGAATCCCCTGGGCAGCTTGCCTGAGCCCGGCCACCTCCCCGGGGCGCACCTCGACGGCGTTGTTCCTCACCTCCTTGCCAAGGATGACGGGCTCCACCTCACCCATGCGCACTTCGTCCAGACTCCATCCCAGCCCTTCCGCCCGCATCGAGATGGACTGGGCTAATCCGACATGGCCTGTTATCCTTCCCGTGCGAATTGCCTCCTCGAACTCCTCCGGAGACATGCCCACCCCCACCTTCTTCTGAAAGGGAATCCTCCTAGTGCCGGCATCCATCCTTCTCGAGACCTTCACCTTCCTGACCTCGACGCAGGGGGTTGTCAAGACCAGCGGCAGTGCGTCCATCAGGAAACCCGGGTTTATGCCCGTGCCTAGGACCGTTACCCCATGCTCCTTTGCGACGGCGTCCAGCTTCCCGGCCAGTTCTTCGTTAGATGGGTAGGGATATGAGAGCTCCTCGCAGGACGAGATGACATCAAGCCCCATGCTCATGAGCTGCTCTAGCTCCGGGTACACCTTGTGCAGGCTGCTGGATGTAGTGTGAATGGCCACATCGGCCTCCTTTCCCTCTAGAGCACCGTGCAAGCCCCTCGAAATCTTCACCCCGGCCCGTCTGCCCAATCCCACGACTTCGCCCAGGTCCCTGCCGATCTTCGCGGGGTCGACATCCACGGCGCCCACTATGGTGATCCAGCCCTTCTTCTCCAGGATCGTCCTGGCCACCATGGAGCCCATAGCTCCCACCCCGTAGGAGACGACGTTCACTCGAGGCCTCATGGTCTTCCACTGAAGCAACGGGGACGGAAAAACTTTGGCCCGGGCTCCCTGCCGATAGCCGTTTGACGATGAAGGCCCATCATTTCGTCTGAAAAGGTTGAAAGTTTAACTCTTCATGTGTCGGGAGCTCTCCACCGAGGGAAGACGATGAGCTACGAGGAAAGGACGCCCGGCTCCAGGGCCCTCTTCGAAAGGGCGCGCAAGCACGTACCAGGAGGTGCGACCTACTCCATCCGGTATTTCGAGCCCTATCCGCTCTACGTTCGCAGGGCCAAGGGGAGCAGGATCTGGGACGTCGACGGGAACGAGTATATCGACTTCTGGATGGTTCACTTCGCCGCCGTCCTGGGCCATGGTTACGGGCCCATCGTGGATGCGGTCCGAGAGCAACTGGAATATGGCGCCCACATGGGCTTCTGCAACGAATGGGAGATAAAATGGTCAGAGGCGGTCTGCCGATGGTTCGGCGCCGCGAAGGTGAAGCCGGCCAACAGCGGAACCGAGGCCAACATGTACGCGCTGAGGCTGGCGAGGGCATATACTGGAAGGAGGAAGGTTGGGAAGGTTTTCGGGGGCTGGCATGGCGGCTCCGACGAGCTGCACAAGGCAGTAAGCTACCCCTACGACAAGCCCTCTTCGCTGGGCCTCTCTGACACGAAGGACATCGTCCTGCTGCCCTTCAACGACCTCGATGGTGCGGCGAAAGCTGTCAAGGGAGAGGAGCTGGCCTGCATAATAGTGGAGCCCATGCTGGGCTCGTCTGGGGCCATCCCAGCCAACAGGGAATTCCTGAAGGGTATCAAGGAGATCTGCGACAAGAAAGGCTCCCTCCTCATCCTCGACGAAGTGGTCACCGGCTTTCGCCATCCCGGCGGCCTTCAGAAGTACTTCGGCGTCAGTCCCGACCTGACGACGCTGGGGAAGGCTGTCGGGGGAATGTACTTCGGCGGTGCGGGCGGCTTCTGCGGCCGCTCCGACGTCATGGACCTTCTGGACCAGACCAAGAGGACGAAGTTCTGGGAGAGGTCCTTCCTTGGAGGGACCTATACCGGCAACGCCCTGTCGATGAGGGCAGGGTACACAGCGGTCAGCGAGCTCCGAAGGAGGAAGGATGAGGTGTATCCTTTCATCGACTCGCTGGGAGACAGGGTGAGGAAGGGCGTCGCCGAGGCCTTCGAGGACAACCATCTTGAAGCCCACGTCACCGGTCTGGGCTCCATGTTCGGCATCCATGTCACCAAGGAGGAGCCTACGGACGGCGAGTCGGCCTCGAGGACCAAGGACATATCGATGCACAGGGAGCTCTTCGACCACATGCTGATGAATGGCGTCGTGTACATGACCCCGCAGAGCCCCCATATGGCCATCTCCTTTGCCCACGGTGTGGAGGACATCGAGAGGTTCGTGTCGCTTGTGGACGAGTTCGCCAGGAATCGCCGAAGGGGAGGTACGAGGTAGCCCCGCGGGCATCTTGGCGCACATTGATACTTGCCCAGGTCGTATCCCGAAGTCAGACATTGCCTGCAAAGCTGCCGTGCTATCCGTCGCACCCTAGAAACGTATTTCAGGTTTGATGGTCGAACTATGACTAGCAGGTGAACCCCAGATTTTGAAGGCGCTTGTGGCGTATGCCTCCAGGTACGGATCCACTAAGGGTATAGCGGAGTTCATCGCTGAAAATCTCCGAAAGAGGGGGATACCGTCTGATGCCATGGCGGTGGAATCCATCCCCGATCCTGGCGGCTATGACGCCTATGTGATAGGGAGCGCGGTGTACATGTCCCACTGGACGAAGGAAGCTTCGAAGTTCGTGCGGAGGAATCGCACGATGCTGGCGACCAAGCCCGTCTGGCTCTTCAGTTCAGGCCCATTGGGGACGAATAAAGAGGACCCGCTCGGCCGGGACCTTTTCAAGATCTCGGAGTCCAGGGAGTTTCCAGAGCTGAAAGACCTGATCAAGGCCCGTGAACACAGGATATTCCCTGGAGCTCTGGACCCTAACAGACTCACCTTGAGTCATAAAGTGGTACGAAGGATGCCGGCAGCCATGGATCTAATGCCCGAAGGCGACTTCCGCGACTGGAAGGAAATCGAAGAGTGGGCAGACGGCATCGCCCGGCAGCTCAGAACAACCTCGCAATGAAGGAGATGCCCGGGCCGAAGCCATGTCCGTCATGGCCCATTTCGCATCATGTCCTTCCTTGGTAGGCAAGGTACTCGCCCAGGGCATTCTTCTCCCCTCGCCTGATGGTTTCGCTCAGCGTCGAGGGGGCCACGCCGAAGATATGAGCGAGTTCTTTCACCCCAATGCGTCTGGGGAAGTCGAAGTACCCGGCGGCGAGACTCCAACGCAGCACCTCCTCCTGGCGGGAGGTCGTTCGATTGAAGCCCTTCACCTCCTTCACTTCAGCGACCCTGGCGTCCAGCCCCTCCTTAGCAAAGCCGTCCAGAAACCTATTGACCGACTGCCCTCGTCGAAGGAGAATCCGCCACTCGATGTCCGACGAAGGCTGCGACGCTACGCTCCTGATGAAGTAACCGGATCCATAGGCCGCCTTGCACACTGGACACCCTGTGTTGGTGATGAGGGCGATGGCCTTCTCCCTACCGAGGTAGGCGACCTCGACCTCACGGATGCCATCAGCCCTCCTGAGCTCTTTCATCACCTTAAGCACGCTCCTGCCAGTGGATCGGACCTCCACCAAGTGTTGAAAGCCTTCTCCGCTACTCGAAGTCCTGATGTCCCTTACGGACGCGAGGCCCGAGCATCCCCTGATGACCTGACATAGGGGCTCGCCCTTCATCCTGATCTGAATTACCGCTTCCTTCAACCAAGTGCAGCCTCCCGCGGGCATTGTTTAGCGCAGCGGTGCATATGTCTTCTGGCCTAGCCCTGTAGGTCAGCCGAGACGTCACTTGAGCCGGTGTTGTGCCCATAGATTGTCGGGGGCCCCATGCCTACGGCGTAGATGTCGTTGGACGAATCGACTTCCAGTTGCACCTCGGGGACGGGAAGCGGGGCAGGTCCCGATAGCACCTTCCCTCCGTTAGCGAAGTCGTAGATGCTGTTATGGCAACAACAGTAGCCGACTGGGCTCTGCGGCACGTATGAAGAGTTGCAAGGAGGGGCCGACCCGGCCGCCTGAAACCCTATCAGGCAGCCCAGATGTTGGCAGACTCTGCTGAAGGCTACGATGTCGCCGTCAGGGCCTACCCCTCCCTCCATCTTCTGGCCGACCTTCACTAGTATGTTCGGCTCATCGGTCAACGGATAGTTGAAGACTATGGACTGCCCCGCTACTAGGCTCGCCACATTCGTCACCTTGGTGCGCGGGAACGCCAGCGTGGCGGTCGTTGTGCTCGTCCCGCCTCCGCTCGAAGGCGCTGTCCGGGGCTTCGAGCTGTTGTAGTAGTTAAGGCCCACGAGCGAGGTGATGGCCGCGACGGCAGCTAGGCCCAGAAGCCTCAGGAACCCTCTTCTGCCCCCTGCCCCTGCGGCGGGTTCGACCTTTTCCGCAGCCGTAAGCGAAGGCCGCCTCCAGACGTAGAGCTGGTAGGGGCGCCTTAGGTATCCGAAAGGTATGGTGAACATGTGGATGAGGCGCGTGAAGGGGATGAGCATCACGAGGATCAGTGCGTTCAGTATGTGCAGCTTGACCACCAATGGCAGCGAGGAGACGATCAGTATCTGAGGGTTGAAGGTCACGAGGGATTGTAGCCAGGGTACGACTATCTGCACGTACCAAATGTCTCCCCAGCGGAGTGTCACCGATATGTAGAGGCCTAGGACGACTTGAATCATCAAGCTCGCCAGCAGGATCCAGTCGGTCACCGAGGTGACGGCATGCAACCTGGAGCTGCCGATCCGGCGCGCGATGAGCACAGCCAAGCCTATGGCCAGGAAAATTGCGACCCCCCAGCCCGTGACCTCCATAACATACAGCCTCAACGCATTTGCCGCGAGTGCGCTCCAGAACGATGGCAAAGCTGCCGCGATGATGTGGACGGCGAGGATTGATATTATCCCATAATGCCACGGTATGGAGCCCCAGGAGAGCTGGCGGCGGTCCAACAGCTCCGACGATAGGCTCGAGACGGAGAACCCATCCGTGAGGTAACGATACAAGCTAAGGACGATGGCCAGGCCGATCGCCACGTAGGGGAGCAGCGCCAGCAGGATGACGTCCCATATGGCCGGCAATTAGCTCATCTCCTGCTTCAAGGGGGAAGCGATCTGGGGAGGCCTGACGGTGCGAGAGAGCGCCTGGAGGGCCCAGGAGTAGGGGTTCTTGTCGTCATTCAACGACCCCAACATCCTGCCAAGGGCCGGCGAGAGGCAGAGGTCAATCAGATCTGCCGCCTCGGTCCCCTCAACATGGGCGAGGAGGCGAAGGATCACGGAGATGTGATCGGGGAGCTCGTTTCCGAAGTCGATCCCGCACTCGGCGCATCGTTCCTTGAGCCGCACGAGGAACTCCCCACGCCTATAGCCATCGCCGAATAGGTGATCTCCTACGTATGGAGAGCAGGACGGCTGCAGGTCAAAGGTCCTCGTGTACAGTTCGCTGACCCTCCCTAGGGAGTGGCTGCCGAGGTAGGAGGAGAACGAATTCATCAAGTAGGAGGCCTCGCTGTCTCCCAGTAACGATGAGCAGTTTGCGGCATGCTTCGACGTCTCCGAAGATGGGTAGCTGAGGACTTCGGCGAACTCCATCAGAGCATCCCCGTATGCACGACACTTTGTGTTCAATTCTTGCTCAACGCCTCCTGGGCTTCCAGACGCGTTCTGCGTCGAGAGGGGCTTTACCCTTGCCGGACCCCCCTGCCGCCATGGCGGGTATCACAAACCGCTCCTTTACGG
>Ga0187771_10001141_pt1 | contig 17530 bp, 17 predicted proteins | sample 0116_SJ02_MP15_1_FD_133139 | JGI IMG/M metagenome (GOLD analysis project Ga0187771, IMG submission 133139) | Tropical peat soil microbial communities from peatlands in Department of Meta, Colombia - 0116_SJ02_MP15_10_MG | ecosystem: Environmental > Terrestrial > Soil > Wetlands > Peat | place...
AGGTCTTTGCATGAGGCTCCTGCTCACCGGCGCGCACGGTCAGGTCGGCTGGGAGCTCAATCGCAGCCTGATGCCGCTCGGCCACCTGATCCCCCTCGATCGCAGCCAGTGCGATCTGGCGCGGCCCGAGCTTCTGCCCGCCCTCGTTCGCGACAGCAAGCCGGATGTCATCGTCAATGCCGCGGCCTACACCGCGGTCGACAGGGCGGAGCAGGAGCAGACGCTGGCCACCACGGTCAACGGCACGGCGGTCGGCGTGCTGGCGGAGGAAGCGCGCAAGGCCGGCAGTCTGCTCGTGCACTATTCGACCGACTACGTGTTCGACGGCGAAAAGCAGACCCCCTACACGGAAGACGATGCGCCGCATCCGATCAACGCTTATGGCCGCAGCAAATTGGCGGGCGAGACCGCGCTCGGTGAAGCTGGCGGCAGCTATCTTATCTTGCGCACGAGCTGGGTCTATGCCGCGCGCGGGCGGAATTTTCTGCGCACGATGCTGCGACTGGCAAGCCAACGCGAAGAGCTGCGCGTCGTCGACGATCAGATCGGTGCGCCGACCTGGGCGCGTAACATCGCCGACGCGACGGCGCTGATCGTTCACGCCGTGCGGCGGGAACAGGCGCAGGGCCAATTCGCATCGGGCATTCTCAACCTCGCCGCCTGCGGGGCGGCCAGCTGGCACGGTTTTGCCGCGGCCATTCTCGACGAAGCTGGGCGTCACGGCCTGCTTGCGCAGCGCCCGCCGCAGCTCAAGCCGATCGCGAGCCCCGACTATCCAACGCCGGCGGCGCGACCGAAGAATTCGCGGCTCGCCGGGGAGCGCCTGCGCCAACGCTTCGGCATCGTGCTGCCGGACTGGCGGCAGGCGCTCACGCGCTGTATCGAGGACATGGCAGAGACCCGGCCGATGTCCTAGGTGTTCGTGGTTTTGCGCGCCAGTCGAAATAAAACCGCGAACACCTATGTCATTGAAATCGCGCTGTGAGTTTTGACGCCGCGACGTGCGTTTTCCGCTCAAGCTCGATGAGCGGACATACCGCATGCAGCGGACCAAGTCCGAGAATGCCAGCAGGAGACTCACGCACTGCAACAATCAGCAGGTCTTGTCGCTGGAGATAATGCGATGCCGTATGCTGTGACTCGATGTCCTATGACCCAAAGGCGCTAAAATAGCCTGTCTACAAGATCGCAATCGAGGATACTCTTGCTGCGCTTGTCATGGAGGACAGGACCAAATGACGACGTCAGCAGTTCGACGCGCTGATTTTCTGATGGCCCTGGCCTATGCGACCGATTTAGCCACCGGTCATTCGCGCGATTTCGCGCTGCGCTCCTGCGTGCTGGGGATGCGGTTTGCGGATGTCGCGGGGCTCGACCAGGACACACGTCGCCGCATCTATCACCAAGCGCTGCTGCGCTACATCGGCTGCAATGCCGATACGCACCTGCTGGCGGCGCACTGGGGTGACGAGATCACCCTTCGCCGCGAGCTCCATCACATCGACATCGGCAACAGGGCGGAATTCGTCGAACTCCTGGTCCGCGCACTGAAACGAAAGTTTGCCGGCGCGCCGCCCGAAGAGTTGGAAGAGGCGGTGCAACGCGGCCTTGCCGAGGGCCCGCAGGTGAACATCCCGATCCTATCCGGGCACTGCGAGGTTGCCCAACGGATCGCGGAGCGCATTGGCCTGCCGGAGGACATCCGCGAAAGTCTTGGCCAGATCTACGAGCGCTGGGACGGAAAGGGATTGCCGCGGGGTCTCTCGGGCAACGCGGTGAAATTCCCAGTCCGCGTGGTGACGATGGCGCAGGACGCCATCGCGCTCAACGACCGCCATGGATTTGCGACCACGAAGGAGATGATCGCCAAGCGCGCCGGCGGCGGTTACGAGCCCGAGCTCGTCGATTTCTTCCTCACCAATGCCGAAAAACTGCTCGCGGGGCTCGACGGCCCGGTCGACCGCGAAACGATCCTGGCGCTGGAGCCCGAGCCGCATTCCATGCTGGACGAAGAGGCATGCGAGGAAGCTTTTCTGGCGATCGCCGACATGATCGACATGCGGATGCCGTTCACGTTCGGCCATTCGCGCGCGGTGGCCTCGCTTGCCGATGCGGCGGCCAAGAAACTGGGTCTTCCCACGTCCGACATCCGCGATGTCCGGCGCGCCGCCTACGCGCACGACATCGGCGAGCTGACGGTGCCGGTTTCGACCTGGATGCGCGCCGGCCGGCTGACCGAACGCGAGACTGACGAGGCGCACCTTCATCCCTATCATGGCGAGCGTGCGCTCGCGTCCTTGGGCGGCGACGGCAAAGCGGTTGCCTCACTCGTGCAGCGCCATCACGAGCGGCTGGACGGCAGCGGCTATTACCGCAACGCAAAAGGTCCCGATCTTTCGCCCGCCGCTCGCGTGCTTGCCGCGGCCGAAGCCTTTCAGACGGCGCGCGAAGCGCGGCCGTATCGACCAGCGTTGAGTGACGCCGCGGCGGCCGCGAAATTGCGGACCGCAGGCAAGGAAGGAAAGCTCTGCCCCGATGCGGTCGAGGCGGTTCTCACGTGCGCCGGTCAGCCCGCGCGCCGGGCTTCGTCCGCGCGGCTCGCAGGTCTGACGCCGCGCGAGATCGAGGTTTTGCGGCTGATTGCGGCAGGCGACACGGCCAAGGAAGCGGCGCGCAAGCTCGATATCGCCCCCAAGACCGCGGACAACCACATCCAGAGCCTCTATTCGAAGATCGGTGTCACCACCCGGGCAGGCGCGGCACTTTTCGCCCTCGAACAGGGCCTCGTGGCATAGGGAATTCACCCCATGTGCGGGCTGCCGTCCGCCGGCATTCTCCCAGCGTGATCCGGGTCATTCGGCCTCGGCACGTCAGAGGAGAAGGCCATGAGGGAACAAGCCATTAAGGTAGGCGTGATCGCGGACCAGACCGGCCCGCTGTCGTTCGTCGGCATCGCCAATGCAAACGTCGCGAAGATGGTCATCAACGACATCAACGCGCATGGTGGCCTGCTGGGGCGGCAGATCGATCTCTACCTCGAAGACAGCGCGACGATCGACAGCGTCGCCGAGGCCAAGGCGACCAAGCTCGTCCAGCACGACAATGTCGATGTGATCTTCGGCGGCATCTACAGCTCCACGCGCCAGGCCATCAAGGGGCCGGCGGTCGTGAAAGGCCGCAAGCTCTACATCTACCCGGAGCAGTACGAGGGGCAGGAATGCGACCCGCTAATCTTCTGCACCGGCCCCGTGCCGGCCCAGCAGGTCGATCCGTTCATCCCGTGGCTGATAAAGGAAACGGGGGCGAAGAAATTCTACCTGCCGTCGGCCGACTACATCTGGCCGCACACGATGAACAAAAGGGTCCGTCAGGTAGTCGCGGCGAACGGTGGCGCGATCGTCGGCGAGGAGTACTTCCCGCTCGATCGCGCGGACTATCGCGAGACGGTTCGCAAGATCGAATCAAGTGGCGCTGAGGTCGTATTCAACACGACCGTTCCGCCGGGCGTGTCGCCGTTCCTTGAGCAGCTCTACGACTCGGGCTTCACCAAACGTGGCGGAAAAATCGTCTGCACTTATTTCGACGAGAACTTTCTGAACATGGTTCCTGCCGAGCATGTCGAGGGTCTCTATAGCTGTCTCGACTACTATCAGGGCGTCAGCGAGCCGTTTAGCCGAACGCTGCTCGGACAGTACGAGACGCTGTATCCCGGTGAGGCCAAGTTCACCGCCGGCAGCGCGTGCTCGGGTCTCTACCGCGGGCTGAAGCTTTGGGAAGCGGCCGTGAAGAATTCAGGCTCGCTCGATCAGGACGACGTCATCAAGGCGCTTGAACACGCCAAGATCGCGCAGGGTCCTGGTGGCTCGGCCGAGATGGTGCCCGGCCAGCATCATGTTCGCATGAACATGTACATTGCCCAGGCCAGCAACGGGCAGTTCAAGATCGTCAAGAATCTCGGCGTGATCGATCCCAATGAGGCCATCGTTCGCGGCTTCCCGACGAGCCGGATGCGCGCCGTCGGCTGATCGAACATTACACTTTCAATCTGAAACCAAGTCGCGCGAATGCGACAAACCTTCAACAAGGAGAACTAACATGATGCTCGCAACGACCAAAGTCGAGGACTTCGACCAATTCTTGAAAATCTTCTCGACCAAGGGTGCCGAGAAGCGCAAGCAGCACGGATCGAAGGGCGCTGCCGTCTTCCGCGATCCCATGGAAGTCGACCGGGTCTGGGTGATCTTCGACTGGGATGAGCAGGGATTTAAGAATTACCTCACCGACCCGGAGGTCCCGGCGATCATCAAGAAAGCCGGTCACGTCGGTAAACCACAACCGGCGAAGCTTGGCGGCAAGTACAGCGCTTAACCACTATCAGCTTGGGCGTGATTCAAGAGGCGGCGCTCTTCATTGAGCGCCGCTTTTGTTTCGTTGCTCTTGGTGCCTTCGCCGCATCCTGCTGTGCAATATTTCTGCGTCACGCCCCAAGCCTTGTCGTTTGGCGTCGGGCGCGGCGAAGCGGTTGCGCTGTTTGGCCGAAACGGCGTTGGCAAGACAACGACGTTGCGGGCAATCATGGGCTGGATTACTCCGTCACGCGGAACAATTCGCTTTGGGGGGCAAGACATCACGAGGCTGCGAACCGATCAAATTTGCCGGCTGGGGGTCGGCCTCGTGCCCGAAGATCGGCGTGTTTTTCCATCGCTGAGCGTCGAAGAGAATCTTCGGCCGGATTATTCCAGGCACCGCGCGTCTCGCGCGCCTTGAGAGACGAACGCATGGGCCGCGCCTACGAGTGGTTTCCGCGGCTGGCAGAGCGGCGCCGGCAGGCGGGGACCACGCTTTCCGGCGGAGAGCAGCAGATGCTCGTCATCGCTCGGGCCTTGATGGGCGCACCCAAGTTGCTTCTCATCGACGAGCCATCCGAGGGCCTTGCGCCAAAATTGTGGCGGAAGTATTTGGTGCGATCCGGCGCGTATGTTTGGAAGGGATTTCGATTGTTCTCGTGGAGCAGAACGTTCGCGGCGCTCTCGACGTGGTTGACCGGTGTTACATCGTTCGAGCGCGGCCGTGCGGTCGTGGAGGCGATCCCCCGCGATATCCTGGCGCGCGCGGACTTGCGCGCGCGTCTGTCAATCTAAGCCTGTGCGAAAAAAGCGCGACGGTTGAGCCGAGCACTAGTCCGGATGCCGTGGCCAAGCCGACTTTATCCGCGGTCGCTCGACGAGGCATTCTCGCTCAAGCCGGCCAAGCGACGCTCGGTGCGCGCCAACAGAGATGGTTTGCTAATGCTGGTACGAATGGCGGCGTCGGCCCAGAGTGCGGCGTGAAGCTGCGAGTGTGCATCATGCCGGCCGTTGCGAATATTCCAGCACAGCGCCTGCATCTTATTGGAATGATCCGTATCGTCGACAAACTCTAGTAATGCAGCCTGCGCTGCAAAGCGGCGCTGCAGTTGGGCGAATTCACGCGCGACCATGCGCATCGCACGTCCAATCATAAGCGCAACATTGCGGGGATCGCCTTCCAGGCGTTGAATGATCTCGGTGCTGAGCGCTTGCTGCGCAATATCGAGGAGTTCAATACCGGAAATCTCAGGATCCATGAACGCTTCTCCAGGTAACCGGCGCGGTCGCGCGAACAATCGCAAGCTCGATTTCTACTATGGAGCGACTATCAAGCGCCGATGCGAGTTGCGGCCGACGATCAAAATTGTGTTGTCCCACCTGCAGGGCGAGAACAGCGCGACGCAGATGCGCCACCACTTCCCAGTAGCGTACGGCGGAATCGGCGATCTTCGTTCCCGATTCTATTTCATAGCCGTGATAGAACGCGCAGCGTGTCCCAATTCCGCCGGCCTCGAGATCCTCGCGGCCGAAGCGCCAGCATTCTGCGCAAAATGATCCCAAATCCGATAACGGGTCGCCCCAGCCCGCGAGATTCCATTCAAGCACTGCGGCGAGCCCTTGCGAGTCGAGAACGTAATTTCCGGTGCGAAAATCGGAATGCACCAATGTCATTCGTTCGGGAGTAGTCGCATTGATCTCGGCCCATCGCAGGCCCCATTCAAGCGCAGGCCGGCGAATATTCAGAAGGTCGAGAATTGCGCGCATGCGCGCGACTTCCGTCGCCGCAGGCACTGACGTGGGCGCGCCAATAAACGACAAACTAGATGCCGGCATGCGATGAATTTTCGCCAATTCATGTCCAAGCCGTTGTGCAAGTGCCGAACGATCGCCGCCCAGCGATAAGTCGCAGACCACGTAGGGCCCGAAGGACGTCCCTTCAACACTCTCGAACAAAGCGAAAGCGGTCCCAATTACCTCCGGATCGTCGCAAAAGGCGACCGGTCTCGGCACCTTCACTCCGCTCGCATGCGCCAGCTGCAGAAGCGCAAATTCGTCGGCCAGCGCATGGCCTGCGAAAACCGCGGCGAGACCGTCTTTTCGGATGAGGAAGGAGCTGGAAGAACCATCGACCTCCGCAACGACCGACCAGTTTTGCTCATTCGAGCCATGCGGACTGGGATGAAAGGCCAGGATCTTGATCGACCCTTGCCCGATCGCGCCGGCAAGCCACTCCGATAAGCGTGACAGCTCGTTTTTCATGACGCGTTGAAATTTGGATCAAGCTCGCTCTGTCATGAGCGCGAAAGGTTCTCTTTGTAAAGGCGAATCTTAAACGCCACGCCGCCGTGGCCTGGCGACCCAGCGATTGCGACCGTTTCTCGCTAACGCAGCGCAGACCGTCGGGCGCGATGGTCAAGCGAAGATTCTCGTTATCGGATCTCTTTTGCCTTTTGCCGCAGAATGAATTTCTGCACCTTGCCCGTCGACGTCTTCGGCAATTGGCAAAAGACCACGGTCTTCGGCGTTTTGAAGGCCGCAAGATGCTGCCGGCAGAACACGATGAGCTCTTCGGCACTGGCGCTCGCTCCGTCACGCAAGGTGACGAAGGCGCACGGCGTCTCGCCCCATTTTTCATCCGGCCGTGCCACGACAGCGGCTTCAAGAATCGCCGGGTGTTTGTAGAGCACCGACTCGACCTCGATGGTCGAAATATTTTCCCCACCCGAGATGATGATGTCCTTCGAGCGATCCTTCAGCTCGATGTAGCCGTCTGGGTGACGGACCGCGAGATCTCCGGAGTGGAAGTAGCCGCCCGCGAAGGCCTCCTGGGTGGCGCGTGGGTTCTTGAGATAGCCGCGCATGATTGTATTCGACCGCTCGACCACCTCGCCCATGGTCTTACCGTCATGCGGCACATCGATCATGGTCGCAGGATCGACGACATGCACTTCCTCGACGCTCGGGTAGGCGACGCCTTGGCGCGCTTTCAGCTCGGCGCGCCGTGCCGCCGGCAGCTCGTTCCATGCGTACTGCCATTCGCAGATCGTCATCGGCCCGAACACTTCGGTAAGGCCGTAAAGATGCAAGACGTCGAAGCCGCGCGCCTCGATCTTTTCGATGACCGAAGCCGGCGGCGGAGACGCTGCCGTCGTCACTTTCACTCGTTGCGGGAATGATGTGACTTCATCGTCTTTCGCGTTCACCAGCGTGTTGAGCACGATGGGAGCCCCGCTGAGATGCGTAACGCCGTACTTCGCAATCAAGCCGTAGATTACGCGAGCGTCAACTTTGCGCAGGCATATCTGCGTTCCCCCCATAATCGGAATCGTCCAGGGAAAGCACCAGCCAAGCGAATGGAAGATGGGTAGCGTCCAGAGATAAACGGGATGCTTGTCCATCGCCCAGGCGGCGACGTTCGTCAGCGCGTTCAAATAGACGCCGCGATGATGGTAAACGACACCTTTCGGGTCGCCGGTCGTGCCCGAGGTATAGCTGAGAATGATGGCTTGCCATTCGTCGGCAGGCAGGTCGAGAGGCTTTTCCGGGTCGCCGGATTCCAGCAGTCGTTCGTATTCAACTTCACCCAATCGCTCGCCGCTGGTCGCAAGATCGTCGATGTCGACGACCCACGGCTTTTTCGACAGCATCGCCAATGCCTGCTTGATAACAGGCGAAAACTCACGATCGGTCAGCAGAACTTTGCTTTCGGCATGTCCAAGGATAAATGCAATGGTTTGTGCATCAAGGCGGATGTTCAATGGATTGAGAACTGCACCGATTGCAGGCACGGCATAATGCGCCTCAATCATTGCCGGCGTGTTGGGAGACATGATCGAAATGGTATCGCCCGGCACGACGCCCTTTGCTTCCAATGCCGAGGCTAGTCTTCGTGCGCGCGCCTGAAGTTCTCTATAACTGTAGCGCTTCTCGCCGTGGATGACGGCCGGATGATCCGGATAAACGTCGGCGGCACGCTTGAGAAAGCTTACCGGCGCCAGAGGAACATAGTTCGCTGAATTCTTAGCGAGATTCTGCTCGTAAATACTGTCTGCCGGAATTGCGCGCATCTGATGAGCTCCCATCTGTCATGAGGAGGAGCGCTGCCGGAAAGTAAGTGCTGCCCAATAGCGCTCCCGAATATCGATCAGCCCGCCGAAACTGGCGGGTCGGCATCAGCCGCATTGGAGTGCTATCGCCACCGAGACCGTTACTCGAAAACGTTTATCTGACAAGGGTTCCTCCTCCAACATATCCAATGGCGTCTTAGCGACGCTCTCTCACATCGAAAAAAACGGAGGCGATTTTCGCCTCCGTTTGTTTGCATTAGTCGGCCCAGAAATTGCGGCCAAGGCCACGGCGCTTGTCGAGCAGCGCGGTTTTTTCGCGGAACGCTTTCAAGCCCTCGCCTTTATCCGCGTCCGGAACGTCCGCCCAACCGTTCACGCTCGCGGTCCATGCAGCCGACAGAGCTTCGAAGGCCTGCGCGGTATAGAGGTCGGTTTCGACGTTCTTGTTGATGATGAACTTGAGCTGGCGCAGCGTCTGCTGGCTCTTGGCACGCAGGAGCGTGAGCAGTGCCTGAACTTCCGCCTCCAGGCCATCATTCTTGACCACACGATTCCACAGCCCCCACTCGACCGCCTTGCGCGCCGGCTGAATGGCGGCGAGCATGTTGATTTCCTTGGTGCGCCGGCGGCTGATGAAGCGTGACATGCGCGTGGTGCCGCCCCAGCCGGGCGTGATGCCCCAATCGACCTCGGGCATTCCCCACTTCGCCCGCTCGGTGGCGATGACGAAGTCGCAGCACATCGTGAGTTCAAGACCGCCGCCTACCGCGTAGCCATCCACGGCGGCAATCGTGATCTTGTCGAGCTCCTCCAGCGCATAAGCCATCCACTGGTAGTAGCGGCAGCGATGAAAATACCGGTTCGAATCGCCCCACTGGCCGAGCGACATTTCCTTTAGGTCGTCACCCGAGCAGAAGTTTCCGCCGGCTCCCTTGATGACCAGGAACTTGATTGTGGAGGAGCGACGGACGTAATCAAAGACCGCCACCAACTCGTCGGACAGCTTCAGAGAAAGGCAGTTAACGACTTCCGGTCTATTCAATGTTAGAGTAGCGAGATCGCCCTTCTCCTCGAAAATGCAATGTTCCAGTTTCTTCGGATCCATTAGGGTGGCTGGAGAAACGCTCATAATCGGCACCTTCCTGAGATGGCTGGACAACGGGGTTGCGCTCTGTCAGTTTCATAGCGAAACTGATACTATCCCGGGTCGCGCAGTTTGGCAATAATCAAGTTGCAATAAAAAATGGACAGAGCAGCAGGCCGCCGGGCCAAACATAGCAAGCGAACTGAAAGACATCCGCAACCGGATGAGGTGAAGCCGCGCCAGATTTCGTCGGTCATTCGGGCCCTCGACGTCTTGTCGGACCCCTGGTCGTTCCTGGTGTTACGCGAGGCGTTCTTCGGCGTACGTCGATTCGACGGATTGCAGCGCAATTTGAAGATTGCGCGTAACGTGCTGTCGGCTCGGTTGAGCCGACTGGTTGCCGAGGGGCTACTCGAAAGGCAGCTCTATGTGGAGCGCCCTCCGCGCTACGAATACCGCCTGACCGATCAGGGACGTGATTTCTTTCCGCCGATCGTTGGATTGATGAAGTGGGGAGATCGCTGGCGGCCGACCAAGGCGGGACCGCCCCTTGAGCTGACGCACAAAGATTGCGGCAAGCCGCTCTCGCCATGCGTGGTCTGCGGCTCTTGCAAGAACACGCTGTCATCCTTCGATGTGGAGTTCGAAGACGGGCCGGGAGCCGGTACGGAAACCGATTTTAATGCTCCCACGACACGGCGGCGCGGCGGCGATAAAACCTGGTTGCGAGGCAGACCTTGCTCGGTCGCACGGACGCTAAAGGTGATCGGGGACCGATGGAGCCTGAGAGTTCTGCGCGAATGCTTCATCGGCGTGAAGAGATTCAAAGATTTCCAGGCCAACCTCGCTATCGCGCGGAATATTCTGAGCGACCGACTCAACTTGCTCTGCAAAGAAAAGATCTTGGTGCGTCGCCAATATCAGGAACACCCGCCGCGCTTTGAATACGTTCTGGCGCCTGCGGGCTATGACATGTATTCGAGCCTCGTCCTATTCATGGCTTGGGGAGACAAGTGGCGCAGTCCGCGGCAGGGCGTACCCTTGAAGCTACGGCACAAATTGTGTGGCCACGACGCGTCACCGATCATGGTGTGCGGAAATTGCGGCGGTCCGGTCAAAACCGGTAGTGTAACCTATCATATGCGCTACAAGTTCAAGGGTGACAAACCGGAGCAACAAACAAAGCAGCCGCCCGTTAGCGTAAGCAAAAGCTCAAATCAGCTCAGGCTGGAACACTAGGGATCTCTGCGGGTATCAGTGTGAACTGCCCAGCAGTGCCATGGAGATCGCCGGCACATAGGTGATCACCAAAAGCATCGTGAAATTGATTGCCATGAATGGCAAAACGCCTCGGTAGATGCTGCCGAGCGGCGTCTCGAATACCGCCTGCGAGGCGAAAAGATTGAGTCCGAAAGGCGGGCTGTACATGCCAATGCTCAAATTGACCGCCATAATGATTCCAAAGTGAATTGGGTTCACACCGACCGCCTGCACGATCGGAAGAAGAAGTGGCGTCAGGATGAGAATAGCGGCTGGCGGCTCCAGGAAGCTTCCCATCACCAGCAGTATGATATTAAGTGATAGAAGCGTTGCCCAAACCGGCAGATGCAGCGCATTAATCTCAGCAATCATCTGCTGAGGAATGCCGCTGGTTGTGAGGAGGAAGGCGTAGAGGCCTGCCGCGGCTACGATGATCATGATTTGCGAAATCAGTACTACGGCGCTCATAATGATGCGCCAGAGATCGGCAAAGTTGATCTCGCGATGGATTACCATTGTGATGAACAGTGAATAGATGACCGCGACGCCGGCAGCCTCGGTCGGTGTGAATACGCCGCCATAGATGCCGCCGAAGATGATAACGACGGTGCCGATGGACCAGCTCGCCTCCTTGGTGGAGGTCCACACCGCCCTCCAACGCGCGCCGCTGGTGAGCGGCACGGCCTTGGCGCGCGAATAGATGATGACGTAGATCGCATCGGCAAGACCGATGAGCAGGCTTGGCAGGATTCCCGCCGTGAACAAAGCTATCGCCGATTGCTGCGCCACCATCGAATAGATAATCATCGCGATCGACGGCGGTATCACGACGGCGATGGCGCCTGAGGAGGCGATCAGCCCGACCGCAAAGCGCTCGTCGTAGCCGTTTTGCCGAAGCGAGGGATAGATCATCCGGCCAACCGCCACCACGGTGCCGACGGCCGTGTGCGTCATTGCGCCGAAGAGCTCCGATGCGGCGACCGTCGTTACGGCTAGCGACCCTCGTATCCCGCCGACCAACGCCATCACCCACACGACGATCCGTCGTGCGATGCCGCCCTGCGCCATGATTTCGCCTGCCAGCACAAAAAAGGGAACGGCAAGCAGCGGGAAGTTGTCTAAGCTCCCAAACATGTAGATCTGCAGGGTTCCCGTCGGATAACCCGCGAAGAAGATGATAGCCATCGAAGTCAGGAAGAGAGCCAAAAATATTGGAAAGCCGACAATCAAAAGGATGGCTGGAAGAAAGAAATATATGAAAGCGGTCAACATCGATGGCTCTTCTGGCGGTTTGTCCAGATCCCTCTCATCAATGAGCGGATTTGTCAGATGAGTCGCGGGACCCGCCCGCGAGCAGACGTCCCGCTACTATGAAGGCCATGATCAAAAGCCCTAGCGGGAGCATCGCTTGCGGAATGGCGAGCGGAATATTCGCCGCCATGCTTCGCTGATCGAATGCCACGAGTTGTTGGATGACCGGCCACGCGAAGATCACGAGCGCGGTGGCGGTCACGAACAAGGCGAACTCGGACAAGAGCGCGAGCAGCTCACGGATCTTCTCGGGCATCATATGGACGATGACGTCCATGCGAATATGGCGGTCGGACCAAGTCACGATACCGTTGCCGAGGAACACGCAGCCGACCATAAGAAACAACATCACCTCTTCCGCCCAGGGGATGGACGAATGCAAAAAATAGCGGCCGATGATGTTTGCAAAATTGAGGGCGACGCTACAGATCAGCAGTACGCCGGAAAGCACGCGGATGATGGCAAGGAGCCCACGCATGGCTCGCAGCATGTGATCGATCATCGGCACGTCCGGCGTCGACGCTTTCTGGGTTCGTAGTTGCTCATTGGTCAGCCCGGCTGCGCATATCGCACAGCGAGATCGCTTGTTCGATCAGCAAGTGTGCCAAGTTTTTGGTTCAGGGAAAGAATGGCCCTTAGTGCCATCTTTCCCTGACTCCGCGCCTTGGTCTATTTCGCCCTGTTGGCGGCCGCGACGAGTTCGCCGTACATCTTGGAGAGCGCCGGATCGGCCGCGAAAACGGATGCACTAGTTTGCTCAAGTGCGGACATCATCGCCGCGCGATCAGCCGGCGGCACTTGCGTGATGCGCCCGCCATGCGCCATCCAAGCCTTTCTTTCTTCAGTCAGCATGTTGACGATCCACGGATACAGTTCCGCAGTCGTGCGATTGGCTGCCTCATGCACAACTTTCTGCAGGTCGGGCGGCAGCGATTCGAACCAGCGTTTGCTCAACGTGGCGATCGAGATGATGTACGAGTGATTGGTTTCCAGGATATTCGGTGCCGCGTCGTAGTACTTGAAGGCGGTCATGACCGGTATGCTGGTCATCAGTCCATCGATCGTTCCCTGCTGCAGAGCCGGAAGAACCTCGCCAAGCGCAATCGGCAGCGGAGTCGCACCCAGCTTTTTTATCTGTTCGAGCTGGACGGCAGAAGCAAGCACTCGGATTTTCAAGCCTTTGAGGCCGGCTACGTTCTCAATGGGCTTGCGCGTCGTGATCACATTCGGCCCGCCCAAAAACAGGCCGACGCCCATAAGGCCTTTCGGTTCGGCGATTTTCAGGAAGGCCTTTGTAAATTTTTCGTCCTGCAGGATGCGCTGGGCCTGCTCGGTGCTAACAAATACGCCGGCGGCGCTGAGGATTTCGAATCGCCGATCGATACCGGCAAGAAACTCAGCCGGGCCGACCCAACCCTGTACCGCTCCGAGCTGCGTCGCCTCGATCTGGCGTGGAATTGACCCGAGCTGGCTCGCCGAATAGACCTCGCCGGCGATTCTTCCGCCGCTGTTCTTGTTGACCGTCGCCACGAAGCGCTTGATCCATTCATGTTGCGCATCATTGACGGTGGCCGTGCTCACTTTCATCACGATGGGCGCTTGCGCCGTTGCCGGCTGCAAGCTTGCCGAAAGCGCGACAGCAAAACAGAGAGAAAGAGCCGCGATGATCGACCTATAAATGCAGCACTTCGGTCGATGGCGTTTCATGTTTGTAACCTCCCCACTTTTGTTTTCAGCCGGCGGGCCGTATTCACTCGTCGAATTGATCAACCTCTACGTGTCGTTCAACGCGTATTTCCCGTTCTCGAGCCGCTTGAGACGGCCTTGCGCACGCAAGTCGTCAAAGGATCTGAGAACGTCGCGACCGTCTTGTGTGCCGAGCGCAACCATGAGCTCGAAGAATGTCTGTGGGCTGCGCTGCAACGCCTCTTCCACAGAAGCTGCCGTCTTTGCCGCGACGAAGCGCGGCGTGTCGGGCACCGAAAACTCTGGACTACCGCCCGCGCCAAACGGCACCGTCAGGTCGAAGCCTGCTTTCGATCCCAGCTTCGCGCCGTCGAGCGAGGGATCAAGCGGGAAGGCCCGCATGCCGGTCATGACCAGCAAATCCCGCTCAGCCTGAAAACGGGTCGCCAGCGCCCATTCGATCTGGTCGTCGGAAAAAACGTCAATATCGGGATCGGTTACGAAGGCATGCTTCACATCGGCGGGACACGACAGCACGGCGGCAAGCGCATTTCGCGCATCTCCGGCATAGCGCTGACGCATGGAGAGACGGACGTTGAACATGCCGCCGGAGGCGGCCGCTGCGTAGACGGCAACAGGCTCACGAATGGTCGCCTCCAGCGCCGTCCATACCGCCGCCTCGGTCCGTAACACCACCAGTTGTGCGGTATCGGTGGTAGCGAGTAACCTGCCGCCGATCGTCGCAGTCTGAAAGATCGCATCCCCCCGCGTCGTGATCGCCGATATGCGAAACAAAGGATTGCGCTTCAGCCGGCCGTAGTAGCCGAGGTATTCGCCGTAAGGTCCTTCACTTTCGATGTAGCCAGCGGGATCGAGATAGCCTTCCAGTACCATCTCGGCGTCGGCTGGAACGAACTGGTCGATGGTCCGGCATCGAACCACCGGTACCGCGCTTCCGCGAACGCCGCCGATCAAAGCAAGCTCGTCGCTTGCCGGAAGCAGTATCTGAGAGCCAACGAAATCGGCTGGGTGCAAGCCGACGGCAAAGGCAACAGGCATCGGACGTTTGGCTGCGATCGACTTCAGGAAGGCCGCCCTGAAATCGCTCGGCGCGTTCATATCCACCGAAGCGATGGCCCGACCAAGCGGCATAATTCGCCGGCAGCCGACATTGGCGCGTCCGGTGTCCGGCTCGGTGCTGAAATCAAGACCCGATGATATGTACGGCGCGCCGTCGTGGGTATGCTGGAGATGAATAGGCAACCGGGCGAGGTCGACGTCCTTGCCTTCCCAAACGATCTCTTGGACGGGGGCCTCGCTTTGCGCGACCTCGACAGGCGCGATCGGATTAGCCAGGCGCCGTCTCAGCTCGGCCAGCAATTCACGCTCGGAAACATCGAAGGCAAGAGCGAGCCTCTTGCGGGTCGCCATGACATTGCCGACCAGTTGCTCTCCGCGGTCGCCAATGTTGCGAAAAAACATCGCCCTGGAGTCGCTCTCCAGAAGGCGCGCGACATCGATCAGCTCGACGCGATCGTCGTTGTAAACCAGCTCGCCATGGCGCTCGAGTTTGTCGAGGAAATTCCGCAAACGGAATTTGTCGAGATCGGTGTGCCTCTTTGGCGAACGCATCACACGGCTCTCGCCGGACACCCCCATGGCAGCACCACCTTGACTCAGTTGTGTTATAAAACCTTGTATCATTGTCCGGCTTATGTGGCAATGGGCCACACGCGCCCGCGCCGTTCAAAACAGGAGTGGATTATGGATTTTGCCTATTCACCGAAGATGTTGGATCTGCAGGCCAAGCTCCGCGCCTTCATGGAAGGTCTGATACTCCCCAACAATGAGCGCTGGCACCGCGAGGTGGAAGAAGGCGCCTATCCGCTGGATTTGATCGATGAGCTCAAAGCCGCGGCGAAGACGCAGGGGCTGTGGAACCTGTTCTTGCCCGCTTTGCGCGAACACGAACCGGGCACACGTCTGACCAATCTCGAATACGCGCCGCTCGCGGAAATCATGGGCCGCGTGCCCTGGTCGGCGGAAGTATTCAACTGTAATGCGCCTGATACGGGCAACATAGAAATCCTGCATATGTTCGCGACACCGCAGCAGAGGGAGCAGTGGCTGAAGCCGCTGCTCGCGGGCGATATCCGGTCGGTCGTGTCGATCACCGAGCCTGATGTCGCCTCTTCTGATCCGACCAATCTGCGCACCAGCATCGTTCGCCACAGCGATCATTACGTCATAAATGGCCGCAAATGGTTCAACACGGGAGCGATGCACCCGCGCGCGCGCGTACTGATCGTGCTCGGCGTCACGGACGATCGCGAGACGACGCCGGTGCACAAACGCCAGAGTTTTGTGATCGTGCCGATGGATACCCCCGGCTTTTCCGTCGTGCGCAATACCCCGATCATGAACCATCGTTCGCCGGAAGGTCATTGCGAAGTGGTATTCCGCGACGTGCGCGTGCCGATGAGCAATCTGCTGGGCGAGGAGGGTGAAGGCTTCGCGATCGCACAGGCCCGTTTAGGACCCGGACGGATACATCATTGCATGCGTACCATTGGCCAGTGCGAGCTGGCATTGGAATTGATGCGCGAGCGCGTGCTGGAACGATCGGTTTTCGGCAAGAAGCTTGCCGATTATGCCAATATCCAAGATGAAATTGCGCGATCCCGGATCGAGATCGATCAGGCACGCCTTCTGTGCCTGCGCGCTGCCTGGTTGATGGACACGCAGGGCAACAAAGCCGCGCGGGTCGAAGTCTCTGCGATCAAGATCGTGGCAGCCCAACTGCAGACCCGCGTCGTCGACCGTGCCATGCAGGTGTTCGGTGCGATGGGCCTATCGGACCATTTGCCGCTTGCCGACCTATGGACATGGGGGCGGGCCCTGCGTTTCATCGATGGGCCCGATGAAGTGCATTTGCGCGTCGTTGCACGCAACGAACTGAGAAGAGCGAAGGAAAACCTCGGCCGAAATACCGTATTTTTCCGCCACCCTCACTAGACCATCGCATCGAGCAGTTTCGATAGAATGCTCTAAGCAGATTTCTTCATACGGCTGTAGAGGAGCAGGATATGATGCAGAATGACTTGCTGCATGGGCCGGCACACAAGCCTGAAGATGGGGACCGCATCTTTGTAAATGCCATGGAACGCAGCGATATCGATACCCATCGTCGGGCTTTATGAGCCCGATGCCGTCCTCGTCCGCACGGACGGCAAGAGGGCTATCGGGCATCAAGAGATTCGCCGCTTTCTTGAGGAGGAGGCGGCCCGAAGGGCTGCCTATCAAATTCAAGATATCAAAACCGTGCTCTGCGGCGACGGCAGCATTGCCATTACTCGCATGCGTCTCTCCATGAGTTAGACCGGACGGGACGGAAAGGAAAGAAACGTTCAGGCGCGGACCACGGAAGTCATGCGCAAGCAACCCGACGGCACCTGGCGCTTCGTGCTCGATAGTCCAGCGCCTGATATGATCTGAATGCCAAGGAACTGTGCTGGAATTTTCACCGCCTAGCGCTTCAGCCTCATGGTTGCCTTATCGACCGCACCCGTGCGGTTGTTCAGCTCGCGGTTGCGATCTGTTCACTGTCAGTTATTGGCGCGCCCGAGACGATTCGAACGTCCGACCTTTGCCTTCGGAGGGCAACGCTCTATCCAGCTGAGCTACGGGCGCTTGAGAAGCCTGAATAGACGAAACGGCGGCCAGCGGCAACGCCCTACCGCAGTGCACAAAAGCCCCGGTTTCTGTGGTTAAAG